>Ga0302320_10031503_pt1 | contig 10054 bp, 10 predicted proteins | sample Bog_T0_3_FD_202130 | JGI IMG/M metagenome (GOLD analysis project Ga0302320, IMG submission 202130) | Peat permafrost microbial communities from Stordalen Mire near Abisko, Sweden - Bog_T0_3 | ecosystem: Environmental > Terrestrial > Soil > Wetlands > Peat | place: Sweden: Abisko, Stordalen Mire...
AAGGGCTGCGTGCGGCAATTGCGCGCCGATGTCGACGTCGAAATTCCGTTTGGCCAGCCACGCCATGTAGTCCGGGAAGGTTTCCCAAGCCCAGGGAATGCCCGCGCTCAGCACCGGCTCGGGAATATCCTCGACGCCTTCCATCAGTTGAATCAGCCGGACATGATCGGAGGGGCGGCAGGGCGCAAAACCGACGCCGCAATTGCCCATGATCGCGGTGGTGACGCCGTTCTGCGACGAGGGCGTGATGTCCTGGCTCCAGGTGACCTGGCCGTCGTAATGGGTGTGTATATCGACAAAGCCCGGCGCGACCAGCTTGCCGCGGGCGTCGATCTCCTCGCGGCCTTTGCTTAGCCTGCGGCCGACTTCGGAGATGCGGCCGCCTGTTATCGCCACGTCAGCCTCGAACAGATCGCCGCCAAGACCATCGGCAATGTTGCCGCCACGAATCACGAGGTCTGGATTGCCTGCCATGGCGTTTCATCCCGCTGCTGAAATTGTTGCGGGCATCATCGGCCGTCCCTAGGTGCTGTCAACTGCCTCCGGCGAGATTCAGGGCTGCATCAGCCTGGTTTCGCGGCCTTCCGGGCGCAGCTCGGCGTCGCGGTCGGTGACCAGCGCGAGCAGCACGGTAAGGATCATGAATACGACGGAAGCGCCGAACACCCAGTGCGGCATATTCTGGTCCATGATCCAGCCGAACAGCAGCGGGCTGACAATGCCGCCGATGTTGAAGCCGGTGGAGACGATGCCGAAGGCGCGGCCCGCCGCACCGGGGGGCGCCGCGTTGCGCACCAGCATGTCGCGCGACGGCGCGATCACGCCGCCGAGGAATCCGGCCAGCCCCATCGCCGCCGTCAAGAGCAGCGATGGCAGCGCCACGGTCGCAATCACAAGCACGATGGCCGCGTTGAAGAAAAAGCTGACGGCGGCGAGTTGGCCGTGGCGGCTGGTGTGGTCGGCGAGCAGGCCGCCGGCCAGCACGCCGGCCGCGCTGCAACCGAGAAATGCCGTCAGCGCGACATTGGCAGAGGAGAACGACGCGCCGTAGCCGCTCATCAGCGCCACCAGCCCGAAATTGCTGATGCCGAAATTGGACAGGCTGAGCAGCGTGAAGAATATGGTCAGCACGATCAAAGCGGGCGTGACGATGTTTTGCCGCGGCGGCGCCACGCCATCGACATGGCGATCGGCGGCGCTGGCGTCGGGAATGCCGACCACGATCAGCAACAGCGCCACCAGCGGACCCACCGCGCCGGACACGATCAGGGCGCCATAGCCCCCGGCCGTTGCCACCAGAAAAGCCACGATGGCAGGCGCGACCGCGCCGCCGAGATAGCCGGCAAAGGTGTGGATCGAAAACGCCCGGCCCATCCGCGTCTCGTCCATATGCGCCGACAGGATGGCATAATCGGCCGGATGATAGACGCTGTTGGCGAGCCCGAGCAGCACGGAGCTCGCGATCAGCCAGGAGTAGCTCAGATGCACGCCGATCATGATCAGAGCGAGGCCACCCGCGACGAGGCCGATCAGCAGGACCTTGCGGGCGCCGATATGGTCGGCCAGGTAGCCCAACGGGGCCTGGGTCACGCCGGAGACCACCGCGAACACGGTCAGCGCGAAGCCGAGCTCGACGTAACCGACGCCGAGCTGCTCTTTAAGAAAGGGAAACAGCATCGGCAGCACCATCAGATGGAAATGGCTCACCCAATGCGCGACCGAAATCGCCGCCAGCGTGCGCAGCGACGCGTCCGACTTCGCTTGTTGCGGTGCGGCAAGAACGTCGACCATTTCGATGATAAAACCCCGTTGATTCCAACGCCCGGCAAGGCGCGGCGAAAATAGCGGCCGCTGGTTATTTGTCCATCAATAGCGATGCATGGCAGCCCTCGCGAACTGCGCCGGAGATGGCAGCGGCAGCGCTGAATTCGCAAGACAAAGCCACGCGGAGCGGGAATCATCCGATATGGCCGATTCCGCGCATGTTGCAACGCCGCTGCGGGTGCTGGTTTCCGAAGGGAACAGCACCTCGGCGCGCGAGGCGATCACCATTCTGGGGCTCTCGGGTCACCTGATCGAGGTCTGCGATCCCAGCCCGTGGTGCCTTGCGCGATTCTCGCGCTTTGTGCGCAAGGTCCATCATTGTCCGGGACTGCGCGACGATCCGGCCGGATTTCTGTCGTTTGTCGAAAAGCTGCTGGCGGCGCGGCGTTTCGATGTGCTGCTGCCGATCCACGAACAGGGGTTTTTGTTCGCGCGCGTGGGGCGGCGGCTCGAGGATCGCGTGGGCCTCGCGCTGCCGGCTTTTGAAAGCTACCGCACCGCACACAGCAAGGCTGGCTTCAGCCGGCTGCTCGACCAATTGAAATTGCCGCAACCGAAGACGCGAATCGTGAAATCCGAGCGCGAGTTGCGCGACGCGGCTCACATTCCCTGCTTGATCAAGACCTCCATCGGCACCGCCAGCCGCGGGGTCTGGCTGGTGCGCGACGCCGGCGAGTTTGAGGGCGCGCTGCGAGGGCTGACCGACGGCGGCGCGTTTGCCGACGAGGTGCTGGTGCAGGAATTCGCCGCTGGGGTCACCGAAAAGGCCCAAGGCATCTTTTGCCGCGGCGAATTGATCGGGTTTCATATCTGGCGGCACATCGCCGCCGGCGCCGGCGGCGGCGAGGCGATCAAGCAGAGCGTGAGCCGGCCGCGCGCGCGCGATCACCTCGCGGCGATCGGAAAAAAGCTCGACTGGCACGGCGCACTCTCGGTCGATTACATCCTGCGCGCCGATGACGCCACGCCGTTGCTGATCGACTGCAATCCGCGGCTGGTCGAGCCGATGAGCGCGTGGCTCGCCGGGGTCGATCTCGTCGGATTGCTGCTTGCGGTCTCGCGCGGGCAAACGCCGCCAATGGCTGCGGAAGGCCGCGCCGATGTCCGCACTCACCTTGCGATGCAGGCGCTGCTGGGATGCGCGTCGCGCGGCGGCACCAGGCGCGATATTTTACGCGGGTGCTGGCAACTCGCGATGGGCGGCGGACCTTATGCCGGCAGCCGCGAGGAACTGACACCGGTTGGGCTCGACCGGCCCAGCGCGGTGCCGCTGGTGCTGACCGCGTTATGCCTGCTCGCCGCCCCCAAGTTCGCCGCCACGCTGGCGAAACGCGGCTGGGGCGCGCATCTGCTCGATCTCGCCAGCATCCGGCAGATCGAGAGCGAGGATTTTGGTTGATTCTGATTTGTGGGACTCGATTCGCGAAACGTGTCGGGGCTCCGCTTGCTCGGTGCACCTCTCCCCTTACACGGGGAGAGGGAGCCCACTGCCGCTGTCGAGACACTGAACCAATACGCCAATGCAAACACAGCACTACAGCGGCTGGTCGTCATCGCCGTGGCGATCGCGCTTGGGGGTGGCGATGTCGCCATCCTCGCCATCGTCGGCCTCGGTCGGTGGCGTGGTCGATTCGCGGTCTTTGTGGTCCGGAAGCTCGCTCTTCTTGCCGGTTCCGCCCATCAGTCTTCCCTGTGAAATCGAAGCGAGCCGCAGCTCGCGCGGTCACAATGACGTTTTTTGACCTCAATATCACGCCTTTCAGGCGCATATCAGCCGCGATGAGGCGATCTTTCCTGCTTTTTTCCGGCTTTCGGTGTAAAGCGGGCGCAACCAGGAGCCGATATGAAGAAGCCGAAGTTAGAGACAGAAGAGCAGGCGCCGCGTAAAATCATTCGCGCCGACAAGGCGCCCACGGAAGGCTACTCATTGGTGGTGGATGGCCACTTCAAGTCGCACCACGACACGGTCGAGGCCGCCGAGGAGGCGGGCATGGCGCTGAAGAATCAGTACCAGATGCTCCAGGTGCAGGTGTACGACGCCGCGACCAAGACCCGATCGATGATCGAATGGCCCGCGCCGGTCTGATCTCGAATTAAGTCCGGCGTCCGCCGCTTTGCTGTCCGGCCAGCCAGTCACCCAGTGCCGGGGTCTTTTCATCAGACTTCTTCGGCTTGGCGCGGGTCTTCTTGACCGCGGCGACCGGCGCAGGCTCGGCCGCTTCGCGCGCCAGCCGCAACGCTTTCAGCTTGGCCATGTTGTCGGTCACCGCTTTGAGCGCGGCGTCGCGATCGAATTTGCCGGATCGGGCTTCGTTCGCGGCGCGCGTGGCCTTGTTGAAACGCGCATCGGCGCGGTTGCGATCTTCTTTTGTCATCTTAAGTCGATTTCTTCTTTTTGGGTTTTGGCTTGGCCTTCTCCACCGGCTTGTCGCGGTCGGCGGCTTCCTTCGCCAGGCGCATCGCGCGCAGATTCGCCGTCCGCTTCCGGATCGCGATGTCGGCTGCCGCGATATCGGCCATCGCCTTGATGCCCTCGGCATCCTGGGCGAGCTTGCGGTTCAGCCGAATCTCTTTCATCTCGGCGGCGGTTTTCGGTTCGTCGTCCATCGGAATCCCTTGAATTCGCGCCTAAATCATCATCGTCGTGGATGCCGGCCTGTATGGCGATCCTACCACGCATCGCCCGGGCGGAGGGCAACTTTAGGCCCATTTCCGGAGAAAAGCGCCGCTTTTTGGGCTGAATCGTTAATCGTGGTGAAGACAGGCCGATCCCGCGCGGCCGGATCGGGCCGGCCGCGCGGGAATGGAACAAACCTTAACGGAACGAGCGGAGCCGGTCAGAACGTGGCGCCGGCCTTCAGCATGAAAGTGCGGCCCGGCAGCGGATAGGCGCTGAATAGTCCCGGCGTGGAGGCACTGGCGACCGCGTAGTCATAATACAGCACGTTGAACACGTTGTTCACGCTCAGCGACCAGAAGTACCGGTCGTAGGCCCCGCTCAGCTTGAAATCCACCGTCGCGTTGGCCGGGATCAGCGGCTGCATGTTGGGCTGATCGTTGTCCATGCGGCGGCTGCTCCAGTAACGCACGGTGGCATCGACCACGAGATATTTCTGCCAGACGTTCCAGCTGACGCCGGCATTGGCCGTCACGCGCGACACCAGCGGAATGTCGTTGCCGGCGTATTGACCTTCACTGAACACCGCGCGGGTATAGGCAAAACCGCCCCGGAACAGCAGGGTATCGCTGGCGCGCCAGGTCGCACTGGTCTCCGAACCGTAACGGCGGGTCGGATCAAGATTGTAGTCGATGAAGTTCACCGGATCGAAATGGATCTCGTTCATGAGATTCATGTTGTAGATGCTCGACTGCATCTCGAACTTGCCATACTTGACGCGAAATCCACCTTCGACATCTTCCGAGGTTTGTGTCTTCAGGTCGAAATTTCTGGGCAGCGCGATTGTAAAAGTCGGATCGAAGATGGGCGAAGCACCAATTCTTTCGTCGATGTTGGGGGTACGGAAGGCGCTGGCGGCGCGGCCGAACACGGAAAAGACGTCGTTGAAACGATGTTCGATGCCGATGTGAAGGGCGTGGTTGGTTTCGGTGCTATCCAGCGGCGCAATCTGTTGCTCGCCAAAATATCCCAGGGCGTTTGGATCGAGCGTATCACTCGCGGTCGCGTGGGTTTGCTGGATTCGCGCGCCATAGGAGAAATCGGTGGTCGGCAGGATCCCGATGGTCTGTTGCCAGTAGGCGGCAAGCGTCGTTTGCGCACCGTTAAAAACGTCGAGCGGGGAGTCGCCTTGCAACTGGCTTCGATTGGAACGGTAGGTCGCGTCATAAAAATCGATGCCGGTCAGAATCACCGAGGGTAATCCGAACATCGGGTTCTTGATGCTGAGCCGAGGGGTCAGCGACCACGTCTCCAGCCCGGTATCGACATAGCTGGCATTATAGCTCGCCAACGGAAGGCTGCCGAAGAAGCCCGCTTGCTGCTTCTTGTCGCGCACGCCGCCATCGACGATCAGTTCACCGCCATTCCACAGCGTCTTGGTGAATCCGGCGGTGGCATTGGCGCCCTGCTGGTTGCCATAATCGAAGGGTGTATTGGTGCCATTGCGGGCGGTGACGAGTTCGTTAACGCCAGCGTCCGGAAGGAAGGACGGCGCGATGTTGTAACGGCCGCCGGGGAATCCGAGATGCTGATTGTCGCCGGAGACGTTGAAGAACGCGGTGAAACCGGGCGTGGTGTAGCGGACCTCGCCGACGCCATTTTCCTGCCTGACGTTGTTGTTGGCCCGATATCCGTCCGAGGTGATGCCATTTCCGAAGAAGGACGTTGACCATGGGCCCGAATTCGTCGCGAGCGAAGCGGCGCCGGTGCCCTGGTTGAACGATCCCACGCCGCCTTCGATGCGTCCTGACACTGCCGGACCGCCGACGCCGGTCTTGGTGATGATGTTGATGACGCCGCCGACCGCATTGTCGCCGTACAGCACCGCGCCGGAGTTGCCCCGGGTGATTTCAATGCGTTCGATCGAATCGCGCGGAATGGTGGAAAAGTCCACGCCCTGCAGATCGATGTCGTTCACCCTGCGTCCGTTGATAAGGAGCAGTGTGTTCGCGGTGGCAAAGGCACCAAATCCCCGCAGGTCAACCGATGTCCCCGCGCCGCCCACGCCGCCGTACAGGCTCTGAAGTTGCACGCCCGGAACCTGCCCGATGATCTCCGGCAGGGTCTGGGCCGGCGAATGCGCGATATCGTCGGCGGTGATGACAGTTGTCGATGCGCCGACGATGCCGGCGAATTGCCGCACTGGCGTTGCCGTGTTGGCGGGCGCGGGGGTTGGATTGGCTGTCGGCGCGGTGCCCGGCGCCGCGCGGGGCGGTCCGTAGCCGTCGTCGGAGATCGGCTTGGCCCGGGTGCGGGTCTCGTCCACGGGCGGGCTGACCTCGATCGGCGGCAGTTGATCCGAAGGTGGCGGCTCGGCTTTGGCTGTGGAAATCGCCAGGGAAAGCGCTGGGATGACAAGACTCACGGCAAGCAGAAAGGCGCGGAGCTGCGCTGCGGCAGGGCTGATGGAAGACATGGCTCGACCTCGGTGACGTCAGTGGCACGTCACAGCGAACCAAGTTTCACCGTGATGCTTTCAGCACCATGATGAAGCTAATGTCTGTACTCCCCGACCGACATCTTCGCGTGTGACCACGGCTGACGGCAGGTCTCCTGGCTCGCGGGTCGATACCTTTCGTCGCCTTCCCAGGACCGAGATTCCCAGTGGCATGTGGCGAAAGATTCACCGCTTACAGTTGCGGGGGCAGCCGCGGCATTGGGGAAATCTCCCCGCACCGCATTCCCTTTTGATCCCCGAGATGGGGAACCGTCGCGAATATCTAGGATTTTGTCGGGCAAAGAGTCAATGCCATCGTCGGCCGCGCCGCCGCCGCGCGCGCCGGTACGCATTTTGTTCACGAGCCCCGCTTGTGCCCGACCTCAATCCTTGTATGAGCATTGAGAACGCGATGCGGCGGCGGCGCCTGAGGACGATTCATGAGTATTCAGAGCGTCATGACGACGGCTGACATCGCGGCGCGGCGGCGCGCGCGCGTGCTGGCGGCGCTTGGCGTGCTGGTCGCGCTCCTGGTGCTGCTCTCGCTCGGGATCGGCCCGGTGCGGCTGTCGCCTCTGACCGTGATCGATGCCCTGTTCGGTGGCGGCAGCGACGTGCAGCAGGTGATCGTGCGGGAAATCCGGCTGCCGCGGACGATTCTTGGATTTGCGATCGGCGCCATCCTTGGGCTTTCCGGCGCGGCGCTGCAGGGATTGCTGCGCAATCCGCTGGCCTCGCCGTCGCTGTTCGGCGCGCCGCAATCGGCCGCGTTCGGCGCGGTGCTGGTGATTTCGCTCGGCCTTGCCGACGTGCGATCCTGGGCGTTGCCAGTGGCGGCGATCGCGGCTGCCTTCGCCTCGGTATTCGCGCTGCTCGCGGTCGCCGGCCGCAACGCCGGGCTGTTGATTCTGATTCTCGCGGGGTTGGCGATCTCGAGCCTTGCCGGCGCCGCCACTGCGCTGGTGATGAATCTTTCGAGCAATCCGTTCGTGATCCTCGAAATCGCGTTCTGGCTGCTCGGCTCGCTGGAGGATCGCAGTTTCCGTCACGTTGTGCTGGCGTTGCCGTTCATCGTGGCCGGCGCGGTGATGCTGTGGAGCCAGCGCCATGCGTTTCGCGCGCTCAGCCTCGGCGAGGAAACGGCGCAGAGCCTTGGCGTCGATGTCGGCCGCCTGAGGCTATCGGTGATCACGGGCGTGGCGCTCGGCGTTGGCGGCGGGGTCGCGGTATCCGGCTCGATCGGCTTTATCGGCCTGGTTGCGCCGCACCTGATGCGGCCGCTGATCGGGCACGATCCGGCCCGGCTGTTGATACCGAGCGCGCTCACCGGCAGCGCGCTGCTTTTGGCGGCCGATATCGCCGTGCGCGTCATTCCCTCGACCTCCGACATCAAGGTCGGCGTGCTGACCTCGATCATCGGCGTGCCGTTTTTCCTTTATCTGATCATGCGCGAACGCCGCGCGCTGGGTGGAGGCGTGGCATGAGCCCCTTCCTCACCGCACAGGGCGTCGGCGTCAAACTGGCCGGCCGGCTGGTGCTGAAGGATATCTCGCTTTCGCTGTCATCGGGACATCTGGTCGCGCTGGTCGGGCCCAACGGCGCCGGCAAGACCACGCTGCTGCGCGCCTTGGCGGGGCTGGTGCCATCAGATGGCGCCATCGACGTCGGGGGCGCAGCGCTGTTGTCGCTTTCGCTACGGGAGCGGGCGCGGCGATTTGCCTACCTGCCGCAGCGCCACCTCATGCACTGGCCGCTGCCGGCGCGCGACATCGTGGCGCTCGGCCGCTATCCGCATGGGGCGACCGACCCGTCACGACTGACGCCTGGCGATGCAGACGCGGTGCTGCGGGCGATGCAGGCCACCGACGTGGTGGAATTGTGCGACCGCCGCGTTACGGAATTATCCGGCGGCGAGCGCAGCCGGGTCGCGCTGGCGCGGGTATTGGCGGTGGAAGCGCCGGTGATTCTCGCGGACGAGCCGACTTCCTCGCTCGACCCGCGGCACCAGTTCGATGTGATGCGGAGCCTGCGCGCCGCCGCCGACAGCGGCGTGCTGGTGATTGTGGTAACGCACGATCTGGGACTCGCGGCGCGATTTGCCGACACTGTGCTGGTATTGTCGGATGGCCGCCTCGCCGCGCAAGGCGCGCCCGCCGAGGCATTGTCCGAGCAAATCCTCGGCGAGGTGTTCCGGATCAGCGCCTATCGCTCGGAATACCAGCGCGAGGCGGTGATTGTGCCGTGGGCGGGAATTTGAGGTCCGCGGTCAACACCAGAATCCGATTTTTCGTCGCCGCGCTTGCGATGGCCGGGGGCGTCGTGCCGTCGCCCGTGCATGCGGAGGGATTGCCGCGCATCGCCTCGATGAATGTCTGCACCGATCAGCTTCTGGTCACGTTGGCCGATCCCTCGCAAATCCTCGGATTGAGCCGCTACGGGCGCGACCGCTATCAATCTTTCGCCGCCGACGATACGCACCGCTATCGAATTCTGTCCGGTGGCGCGGAAGACATATTGGTGTTGCGGCCCGACGTCGTGGTCGCGAGCCTGTTCGACAAGCGCTCGACGCGCGAACTGCTCAAGCAGAAAGGTCTTCGCGTCGCCGAATTCGCCGTGCCGCGCAATCTCGACGAGGTGAAAGCCCAGATCAGCCAGATGGGCGAACTCACCGGTCACCCCGATCGCGCCGGGGCCGAAATCGCAAGGCTCGATGTTGCGATCGCCCGGGCGCGCCTGATGGTGGCGGACAAGCGCTACACGGTGCTGCCGCTGTCGCGGCGCGGCTGGGTGTCCGGCAGCGACAGCCTGATCTCGGCGCTGCTTGCCGAGACCGGGTTGTTCAACGAGGCCTCCGAACTCGGCGTCGGCTCCGGCGGCTACGCGTCGCTGGAGGCGATCGTCAGTCTAAAGCCCGATTTCATCGTGGTATCGGAGGCTGGCGACAGCGCCGACGATGACGGCAAGGCATTCCTTTTACATCCCGCGCTCGAGCGCTTCTATCCTCCGGCAAAGCGCATCGTGATTCCCGACCGCCTGACCGTCTGCGGCGGCGTCATGCTGGCCGACGCGCTGGACGTGCTGGTGAAGGAGTTGCAGCGGGTGGAGCGGTAAGGCGA
>Ga0302320_10031504_pt1 | contig 10054 bp, 6 predicted proteins | sample Bog_T0_3_FD_202130 | JGI IMG/M metagenome (GOLD analysis project Ga0302320, IMG submission 202130) | Peat permafrost microbial communities from Stordalen Mire near Abisko, Sweden - Bog_T0_3 | ecosystem: Environmental > Terrestrial > Soil > Wetlands > Peat | place: Sweden: Abisko, Stordalen Mire...
AACAGCGGCGGGCCGATGTTCGATTCGCGCGGCAACGTTATCGGTATCAACACCATGATCCTCGGCTCCCAAACGGCGAGCGGCGAAGCGGGCAGCATCGGCATCGGTTTCGCCATGCCGATCAATCGCGCTAAGTCGATGCTGAAGGAATACCAGGAGACCGGTCAGATTTCGCGGCCCACTCTGGGCATCACGGAAACCTACCCGATCTCGGGCGACCTGGCCGAAGCGGTGCAACTGCCCGCGTCCGGCGGGCTGTTGATCCAGAGCATCGAAGAAGGTTCGCCCGCCGCCATCGCCGGTCTTAAGGGACCGGATCGCGCGGTCGCAATCGGGATCTTCGGCCAGTATCGGCTGGGCATCGGCGGAGATCTCATCACCGCTATTGACGGGAAGCGCGTCGAAACGCGCGATGCGCTTACGCGCGTGGTCGAACAGAAGAAGCCCGGCGACAAACTGGAACTCACGGTTTGGCGCGCCGGCCACAGCCGCACCGTTACCGTGAAGCTGGGCTCGGCTGCCGAAGCATTGTGAACCGCCGCGAGTTCCTGGGAGCCGCGGCGATCCAGGCAACCCAACCAGCGCTGTCCGCCCAAAAGCGGAACTTCATCTTCATCCTGATCGACGATCTGGGATGGCGCGATGTCGGCTTTGCAGGAAGTAAGTTTTTTGAGACGCCGAACATCGATAAACTCGCCGCGCAGGGCATGCGATTCACCAGCGCTTACGCCGCCTCTCCGGTAGATTCCCCGTCGTGCGCAGGCATCCTGACGGGCAAATACCCCGCGCGCCTCGGCATCACGAATTCACTTCCCGGAAGGCATGAGATGCTCTATTCGAAGCTGCTGCCGCCGCTCTCGAAGCAGTTCCTGCCGCTCGAAGAAACCACCATCGCCGAAGAGCTGCAAGCCATCGGCTATGCCACCGCGGCCATCGGTAAATGGCATCTCGGCGGCGCCCGGTATTACCCCGAACATCAGGGTTTCGACCTGAACTTCGCGGGCACCGACAGCGGCGCGCCCACCAGCCATTTCTATCCCGCCTGGAACGGCAATCCACCCATTCCCGGCGCATCCGGCGCCTGCCTCGCGGACACGCTGACCGATGCCGCCGAAGCCTTCGTACATAAGAATTCCGCGCAGCCGTTCTTCCTCTACCTCGCGCATTACGGCGTTCACATTCCGCTCGAAGGGAAGGCCGAGTTCGTCGCGGCTTTCCAGAGGAAGGCTGACCCGAAGAACCCGCAGCACAATGCAGTCTATGCCGCCATGGTAAAGAGCGTCGACGAAAGCGTCGGCCGCATGGTGCAGCGTGCCGCGCTCGAAGGCATCGCCGATCGCACGGTCTTCATCTTCACGTCCGGCAATGGCGGGCTCGCGTCGGCGGAATACAAAGGCCTGGCGCCCACTTCGAACGCGCCCCTCAAAGCCGGCAAAGGCTTCCTCTTCGAAGGCGGCCTTCGCGTGCCGATGTTCATCGTCTGGCCCGGCGGGACGAAACCCAACAGCACCACCGATGTCCCGGTGATCGGGACGGATTTCTTTCGAACCATCGCGCAGCTGGCGGGCGTCGTGAAGCTGAAAGGCGCGCCACTCGATGGAGTCAGCCTGCTTCCGCTGCTGCGCAAAACCGGGGCTCCGGCCCGCAGCGCGCTCTACTGGCACTACCCGCATTATTCGACCCAGGGCGGCCGGCCCGGCGCGGCGATTCGGCTCGGCGACTGGAAGCTGATTCGCTGGTACGAAGACGATTCGATCGAGTTCTACAATCTGCGCAACGATCCCGGCGAAACCAGGAACGTGACCGTCGAGCAGGAGGCTAAAGCGCGTGGCATGCTGGCGATGCTCAACGACTGGCTGGCGAAAACGCATCCCCCCATGCCGAACGCCAATCCCGCTTACGATCCCACGCTCGAAACGGAAGGTCTTGCAGCGGCCATTCAGGCTCAGCTCAGGAGCGGCGAATTGCCGCCGCCCGCCGGCGTTGCTTTCGAACCAGCGTTGCCGCCAGCAGAAGCCCCGATAAAGCCCCCAGGCTGACGGACGACGGCTCCGGTGTCGCCGTCGCTACAAAGCCATTGATGTTGGTTCCGTCGGAGTAGAAACCCACCAGCGTGCCGTTGTCGTTGATGCCGTTGATTAGGGTGCCGTTGACGTCGAACGCAGGCGTGGCGGAGGCATTCGGATCGTCGATCGTGGTAAAGACGTCGAAGAACGAATTGAAAACCAGTCCGCGTGTTACGCCTGCGCCGTCGTCGAAGCTCCCTACCGCAACGCCGTTGTTGTTGATCCCGAAAAACATCGTGTTGGACGAGTCCGCGGTCGGGTCGTCGAAACTGGTAAACGTCCCCTGGTTATCGATGAAGCCGTGTACGTCTCCGTTCGCGTCGGTGTAAAAGCCGGAGATTTCGCCCGCGTCGTTGATGCCGGTCGCCGTAACGGCAACGGCCCCCCAGGCGCTGGGCGGCGTAATCGCGGTGAAACCCTGGGTCGCGATGTTATACGAGTATGCGTTCGCATTCCCGTTGTCGTCAGTGAAAAAGCCCACTGCGATGTTGTGGTCGTTGACGCCCAAAAGCTGATTCGTCTGATTCATGTTGGTCGCGGGATTGACCACATCCGTAAAGGTCGTGCCCTGTTTCACGAAGCCAAAATTATCGCCCATGGCGTCGACCCAAAATCCCACCGTGGTGGGCGAAGTGTTGTTGTTGAGGCCCACTACCTGGGTCTGGACTGACGCCGGAAAGTTCTGATCCGTGAAGGCCGAGGGACCGGAGAACAGATTCACAACAAAGCCCTTGTTGGGGCTTGTGCTGCTTCCGCTTCCGAAATACCCGACCGCTGTTCCCGTATTATTGATCCCCAATATCTGGTTGAAGGTCGGATCGGCGGGATTATTCAGGGTCTGAAAGCTGTAAACCGTACCGGCGTGAGCATTAGAACAGACTGCCACCAGAATCCATAAGGCAACCTGAAAGCTTGTATGACGCATCGGCGGCGAGTCTCCTGTTGATAAGGTAGTCTAGCGTATGCGCCCAGGAATTTCCTGTGAATTATTGCTGAATGTGTGAGATAAATCCCGAGATTACGTCAGTAATCCCAGGGCGGGTCCAACGCTATAGCCGGGGAACACCCTGCTGAGGTCCTTCTGGCCCAGGTGACGACTCACAAGTTCGCCCAGCACATCCCGGTAATCCGTGGTAGCCGCGAGGTCGCGTCCTTCGAACAATTGTTCGCTCGCGAGCCCGGGCCACTTGCCGTAAACCCTGCCGCCGGCAACCGAGCCGCCCACCACCATCATCACGCTCCCGTGGCCGTGGTCGGTGCCGGAATCGCCATTCTCTTTGGCAGTGCGGCCGAACTCGGACATCGTGACCAGCACGACATCGTCCAGGCGGTCGCCCAGATCGAGCGAAAAGGCCTTGATGGCGTTCGAATACTGAGTAAGCAGGCCGAACAACTGGCCCGGTTCGTTTCCGTGGTGGTCCCAGCCGCCGATGTCGGCAAAAGCGGCTTCGACTCCTACATCGGCCTTGATGAATCGCGCGATCTGCTGCAGACTGCGCCCCAGATCGCCGCCGGGGCCGTACTGTGCGTTGTTCGCCGGCGTGTATTGAGCGTTACTAATCGACTGCACCATCTTCATCGCGGCGAAGGCGTCCTTGCCGGTGGTTTCGAGCCGAGCGTCGGCGGTGCGCGCGTACATTTTTTCGAGAAGCCGGGCGGCATCCGGATTACCGACGCCGAAGTTCTGCCCATTCGCTACCGCGATGGCGGCACGATCGCCGCGCAGCGTGCGGGGCAATTGCGAACCGATGCTGAGAGCCCGCAGCGGCGAAGTTTCCGGCGTGGCGGGCGCCAGCGCGCGATTGAGCCACCCGTCTCCGATGCTGCGGCTTGCGGTCCCGGACTCCATGAAATCCTGCGCGTCGAAATGAGAGCGGCTGGAATCGGGCGAGCCGGTGGCTTCGACAATCGCGAGCTGCTTGCGGTCCCACAGATCTTTGAGCGGCTGCAACTGGGGATGCAGGCCGAAGTAGCCATCCAGATCGATGGCCGAATTCTGGCTCCCCGGCTCTGCAATGGCGATGGTCGGGCGGAGGTCTTTATAGCTCTTATCGCCAAACGGGACCACGATATTGAGGCCGTCGGCCGCACCGCGCTGGAAGAGCGCGACAAGGACCTTCTTACGGCCATTCGTATTGGCGGCGGCGCGAGCGAGCCATGACGGCGCGATACCGGCCCCGGCCATCACGACAGCGGAACCACGCAGAAAGATGCGGCGAGTCAGCATTAAAAGGCCTCCTATCGTTTCTGAAAATCGGGCGATCCGATCACAAGAGCGGCAATGGCTTTTGAAGGTTGCGGCTTGCCCGACGCCGGATTGCCGATCACTTCGCGAGTCTCCGCCGAGGGATCGTGGCCCAGCAACTGGCGGGCAATCGCGGTTGAGTCTTTGCCGTCAAGACGAGTCGGATCTACGTTCACGCCCTGCAGAGCGCCATTCGTCAGCGCCGAGGCGAAGTTGATACGGGCAAACAGACCCGCGGAATTCAGCCAGGCTTCACCGGTGTTGGGATAACCCGTCGGCTCGAGCTTTCCATACAGCGGTTCGCCGAGATCGGCTATTCTCTGGGCGAGCATAAAGCCGTCAAGCGCTTCGGCCCCCGTGGCGCGCGCCGCACTCGCCACCATTTCCAGCGGCGACTTCACCTTTGTCTGATACGCCCCATCGGAATAAAACTCAGGCGAACTGAACATCGTCGAGAGCACCGCGCGGATATCGCCATCGGTTTTGAGAAAGGTCTGCGCCATGCGGTCGATCAGGGTCTGCGGCGGGTTGTCAGCCACAAAGCGCTGCGCGAGTTCTTTCGAAATGAACCTCGCGGTGGAAGGATGATGCGCGAGGATATCGATAGCCTGCAGACCGTCCGTCTCGCCGCCACCCGCTGGAATGATGTGGCCGAGGATCGTCTTGGCCCCGTAATCGTGCATGAACGCCGCGAAGACGTACTGTGGGTCCGTCGCGGGTTTCGCAATCGTCCAGCCGGTGAAGCAGCGCGCTACGTTAACCACATCTTGCTGCGTATAACCGCCATCGACTCCCAGCGTGTGAAGCTCCATAATTTCGCGCCCGTAATTCTCATTCAGGCCGCGAGCGCGCTGCGCGAGTTGCCGCGCCATCTGCTCGACCGGCGGAGCGAACGGACCGATATCGAAAGCCCCCGGCGCGATCGATTCCCAGTTATCGAGGTAATAGAGCACCGCGGGATGGCGCGCGGTGGCGAGCAGCAGATCTTTGAAGTGGCCGAGCACATTCGGACGAATCGCATCGCGCTCATAACTCGCCAGCAGCGGACGCACCGACTGCTTACCTTCAAAAACGTTGAAGTGGTTGTACCAGAAATCGACCAGGACTTCTTCCAGTTGGCGGCTGGAATAAACAGCGCGCAGGACCTTGCTTTCGCGAAGGTCGGACATAACGACTTCCTGGGGCTGACGCTGCGCGATCCCCATGCGGCGGTATTCGGGAAGGCCGCCGAGCTGCTGGCGCGGGATCGCCGAAGCCAGTTGCCGCCTCTTCGTCTCATCGAATTGACTGAGCAGTTCCGCCACCTGCGCCGGCTTCCCTCTCAAAGCGATGTCGCGCTGCGCCTGCTCGGTCAGCAGTTCATTGAGCGGCGGATTCATCTTCTTCATCGCCGCCATCCGCTCTTCCTGCTGCGCCTTGCGCGCGTCTTCGGCTTCCTTCTTCAACTCCGGGACCACGGCCAGCATCTGAGGCGCAACCGAAGTCAGCACTTTCTTCCGCGTCTCAGGATCGAGCCCGTCGATAATGCCTTTGCGCTCTTCGACAGTGCCGTTGTAAAGCTTGTTCACCTGATCCTGTTTGAGGATTTCATTGAGCGGCGTAAAGCGGATCATCATGCCGGGCGCAATCAGCGGGTAGCCCTTCAGGATCTCGGCAGGAGTGAGGCGCACCGTTTCAAAAGGCTTCAGCTTATCGGCAAGGATGGGGTTTTCCGGGATGCGATCCGGGTGAAGCTGAAGGTCGATCCACCTGTCGATCCCCATGCGCCGCACTTCTTCCTCATCACCCGGGCGCGGGCCGAAAGTCAGGCGGTTGAGCACATGGACGATCTGCTCGTCCTTAGTGAGTTTGGTGGCTGGCGCCGGGGGTTTGGCGAGTGTTTTGCGCGGCTTCGGAGGATTCGAGGCGCAGAGAATTCCCGCCGTTGCCAGGGCAAGTGCGAACCACTTCATAATGATTAGTTTACGCTAAAAAATCAGCTTCACACCGAACTGGATCTGTCGCGAAGTTGTCACGGTGCTGCTGATTAAACCCGCCGACGGGCTAATAGTTCCGCTGGAGAAAACGGTTGTGTTGGGTGAGGCGAAGTTGGCGTGATTGGCGATGTTGAAGACTTCGCCGCGGAACTGCGCGGAGATCCGTTCGCGCAGGCGAATGCTTTTGAAAAGCGAGAGATCGACATCGACGAGGCCGGGTCCGATGAATGAGCTCCGTCCCACGTTTCCCCACGTTCCCGCAGTCGACAGAATGAACGCGTTGGGGTTGTACCACTGGTTAGGGTTGCCCGTGACAATTGCGCCGCTGAACGCTGGATTGAGCGACGGCCGGTCGGGATTACGCGTGTCGCCATCGCCCGATCGATTCGACCCATCCTGAGGCGTGAACGGAAACCCACTCAGCAGCGTCACGATGCCGTTCAACTGGAAGCCATAGGGGAGCTGATAGCGGGCCGAAATGCTCGACTGCGCTTTCACGTTGAGCGCCGACAATCCCCAGTCGCGATGAAGATCGAATCGATCCATAATCATCTGCGCCTGGTTGTTGGCCTGCGCGCCGGTCAGCGCGGAATTCATGTCGAGGTTCTTCGACCATGTGAAGTTCCCGCGCAGTTGGAGACCTTTGGTGAGGCGGCGCTCGAAATCGACCTGCAGCGAGTTGTAGCTGCTGTTGCCTTCTGTGTACCAGAAGAAGCCCGCACCCAGGCTGGGGTTCGGACGCGTCGCAATGGGAATGTACTGCGCGCCCTGCGGGACAGAGCCTTTGGTGGTGCCCGGCGTGCCTCCGGAAACGCAGGTGGCGCTCTGGCAGATCTGCGGCGCAATGGTGTTAGGGTCCAGACTCACGAAGCCGTGATAGCCGAAGGACCCGACATAGCCGACGCGCAGCACCATGTTGGGCGTGATCCGGCGTTCGAGGCGCAGGCTCCACTCTTCGACGGTGGGCGTTTTCGCATCGGGCTGTACGCCCTGCGGCGCGAAGATCGTTCCGGCGGGCGGCGGAACTCCCGGCGTGATGGGCAGCACGGATTGCAGCGACACATTCGAATACGACGAAGCGCTGTTATAGGGCGGCACCGAGTTGATCAGAAACGCGAGGTCGTCGATCAGGGAATAATAGATGCCGAAGCCGGCGCGGACCGAGGTTTTGCCATCGCCGTTCACGTCCCAGGCAAGAGCCACGCGGGGGCTGAAGAGCCTCGTTGCATTGTTCTTCGTGAACTCGGAGCTGCCGACGATCGGGTTGGTCTCCAGAACGCCGTTGCTATCGGTGATGTAATTCGCGGCGCGCCCGGAGACTTCGTTCCAGCCATTGGTGAACTCATGGCGCAGTCCCAGCGAGACCGTGAGATTGTGACGCAGATGGATGGCGTCTTCGATATACCATGCGCCGAAGAAGCTGCGCCAGCCGAGTTCATTGGGCGCGGGCACCACCTGAAACGTGCTGACAGTGCCCTGAAGGAATGTCGTCAGGCTGGTGAAAGTGGCCTGTCCGAGACGTCGCGATGCGGTGTTCTCGTTATCCTGCACGCGCTGAAACCACACGCCGGCCGAGATTTGATGAATGCCTTTGATCAGGTCGATGCTGTCGCTGACCGTATAGAGATTACGGCGATTCCAGACATTGGCCGCGTTATTCGGGCCGGCCGATGTGACGGTTGAACTGCCTGCGGATGTGGTGACGCCTCCGCCGATCACGATGCCGCCGGGTCCTCCGCCGGTGACGAAATCGAGGCTGTGATCGAAGGTCGTCAGCGGGTCGGAATCGTAATTGAACGCCGCGCGGGAGAAGCCGACTCGAAACGTATTGAGCATCTGCGGGGAAAGGATATGGGTCTCCTGGGCGCTCCCGACTTGTGCCCTGAGAGCCAGCGCGGAACCGAATAGAGGATCGGCCTGCGGGATGACGCTGTTGCCGTTGTCGATCGTGTACACGGCGCTAAGCGTGTCGGCGTCGCGCAGGTTGTAATCGGCGCGAACCGTACCGAAGTCTTCGTTCGCGGTCTGGCGCGGATGGTTGTAAGAAAGCGCAACGCCGCTGCCGAGATCGGGTCCGTTGGCCGCGGGCCAGAGCGAGAAGTATTTCAGCATCGCGGGGTTCACCCCGGTCACAGCCGTGGGCAGAATGCCGAGGCGCGCCTGCGCGTCGGGCACAACGCTGACATTGCTCAGTGCGAGCACCTGGCGAAAGCCTTCATAGTTGCCGAAGAGAAATAGCTTGTTCTTTTTGAGCGGACCGCCCAGCGCGCCGCCGAACTGATTGCGCCGGAATGGCGGGACCGAACCCTGATCGAAGAAGTTGCGCGCATCGAGGTCGCTGTTGCGGATGAACTCAAACACGGTTCCATGCAGCGAATTGGTCCCGGACTGCGTGACAACGCTGACCTGGCCGCCGGCTCGCTTGCCGTATTGCGCGGAGTAAGTATCGGTGAGAACGTTGAATTCGCGCACCGCGTCGATCCCCAGCAGTTCGCCGCTCACACCGCCCGGCGTAATGCCGAGCTGGCTGGTCCCGGTGTACTCGATTCCGTTCAGAAGAAAGATATTTTCCGAGGGACGCCGACCCGCAACCACAAATGTATTACCGTTGCTGGTCGAGGTGTTGGCGCTTTTGAGGCTGTAGTCGATCGCGCCGGGATTCAGAGTGATGAGGTTGTCGTAACTGCGGCCATTGAGCGGCAGGTCTTTAACTTCACCGGCGCCGACGACACCCGATGTGGGTGCTGTCGTTGTGTTGACCACTGAGGCGTCTTCGGTGACGGTGACCGAATCGATGATGTCGCCGATTTGAAGCGTGAAATTGACAACCGCCTCCTGCCCGACGACGAGCGCTACACCGGAGCGCACCTGTGTTTTGAAGGGTTGCTTCTCGACTCTGATCTCCTGGAGGCCCAGTGGCAGGGAAGTAATCCGATAATCGCCGGATTCGTTAGTGGCAGCGGTTCGGGTAGCCCCGGTTTCGAGGGACTTCACGGTTACGGTGGCCTGTGAGATTGCCGCGCCGGAAGGATCGAGGACTCTTCCTGAGAGGGAAGCCGAGACCTGCGCAAAGGCAGGGACAGCAATCAGGGCCGCTGCCACGCAGAATCGCAGGCGTCGAGAAGAGTCTCGACGCGGCACGCTGGGAGCGTGCACCACATTTCGAGCCTTGAGACGGGGTTCCAGGGTGGGCATCACCGCGAAAGCTTGCGGTGCTCCTTCAAAATACATCGATCCATCACCACCTCCAGCCCGGCCTCACGAGCCTTTCGGGCCGCATCCTCATGCACCACTTCCTCCTGCATCCAGACGCCCTTCGCGCCAATCCGAATCGCCGCATCCACAATATCCGGCACGTACAGCGGCTGCCGGAAAATGTTCACTATATCGACAGGCACCGGCACATCTTCGAGCGTAGCGTAAGCCGCTTCGCCCAACACTTCGGTTTCTTTAGGATTTACCGGAATAATACGGTATCCCACGCTTTGCATGTATTCCGACACGCCATAGCTTGGCCGCCACCGCGTGCCCGACAGCCCGACCACCGCGATCGTCTTAGCGCTTCTTAACAGATTTTCGCCGGCTATCATGTTTCTGAACCACGATCCGCGCATCCGCCACGGGCTTCTTCGCCATCCGAATTAATTTTGCCACTTCCTCCGGCGTGAGGAACCGGAACTCGCGCGGCTTGAGCGATCCCAGCGTGATCGGACCAACACTCATCCGCTTCAGCTTCTCCACCAGATGGCCGAAGTGCTTGAACATGA
>Ga0302320_10031507_pt1 | contig 10053 bp, 9 predicted proteins | sample Bog_T0_3_FD_202130 | JGI IMG/M metagenome (GOLD analysis project Ga0302320, IMG submission 202130) | Peat permafrost microbial communities from Stordalen Mire near Abisko, Sweden - Bog_T0_3 | ecosystem: Environmental > Terrestrial > Soil > Wetlands > Peat | place: Sweden: Abisko, Stordalen Mire...
AAACCCCCATCGCTTCAAGATTCTGCTCTGTATAAGATTGAACCCTCGACAGGGTATAAGACTCCAGTCGCCGATCACGCAATAGGGTATTTGACTTAGTCTAAGACTCTGTGCTCTAATCCAAGCAGACCAGAAGACTGGTCGCCGGGAGAGAGTACATGACAGAAGAAGCCACCGGAGCACTAGAGAAGGAACTGGCAGGAGTCAACGAACAGATCGTTCGACTGGAGAGGTACAAGACTGCCTTAAATGCCGCGCTTCAAGCGCGTTTGGATCTGGAAGGGTTTATCAGCGCCCGTCCCCAGGTCTATTCACCCCAGACTGTAACCTTAACGGCCCTCACCGAGGGCAAGGATTCACCAAACGCACAACCCAACAGCTTAGAAATGGCGCGGGTCGTCTTACTCAACCTCGACGGAGAAGAGAAGACACCGGACGAGATCCGCGCGCTCATCAAGAAGACCTACGGGATCGAGCCGGCCAAGACCCTGGATCAGATGCTCTACAAACGCGCCAGCAAGGGCACATTGTTCTACAAGACCGCCGAAGGCCGCTTCGGATTACTCTCGCTCAGGGCCACCACCGAGGAGGTGCGGACACCCACGACGGCCGTCGCCTAAACGGACTTCCAACCGGACATGATCAGTACACAAGCCCAGCAGAGCCTTGAGCCTGCTGGGTTTGTTGTCTCTGGGCAGCGGACATCTGGGCGGACCTGGACAGAAATGTCACGTTTTGTTGCAAGAAAACTGACCATCTTTTCCTTGCAGGCATTGAGAAGAAGTAGGGTAGTTCTTCTCAATGCCTGCTAACCCATGGTGATTGATCCTTCACTCAAACTGCATCGCCACTCGCTTCACTTTCCTTGACCGTATCAGTAATTGATGCCTCAACCTGCGCATCGGAATCTGGTTCATTAGATTGTTCAGCGGTTTTGCTGCGAGCACAGGTGAGCAGCACCTTCAGGCGTTGGTCGAGCTTGTTCGCCAACGCCTTTTCCGACATCTCGCGGTCAGGACCCTTGATGACAGGAACGAGCCCCTTTATGAGTGCATCGAGGGACTTTTTGCCGTTGGGGTAGATTGCGGCGGCACTAGGCTGATTCAAGGCCTTGAGAAACGGTCCCGGACGGTCAAGATCATGGACGTAGAAATACCACCAGAGAGACAGCATGGCAGACAGGCGCGTGACAGCTGCCTCTGACCACCGCACCGATTGGCTGTCGGAATTGATACCAATGCCGGCCCACACGTACAGCTCATCAGACTTTGCCTTGACGGCAAGCAGGCCGCGTTCCCAGATCTCATCGAGAAATGCCAGCCATGTGTCAAGGAAGTCTTTTTCCCGCACCTTTGCGGGAACAGAATCGTAGTGCAGATAGGCATTCTTTGTAGCGCGAACAAGAGCTTTCTGAAAGACCGCATAGAACGGCCAGTCGTCTTGCTTCAGTTTCGCAAGTTCTGCAAGGGGCTTGTCCAACTTCTCCGGACGGGCTTCACCCCATTCATCCACTTGTTGCTTTTGCGCGCGTTCGGGCAGTGCAAGATAGTACGCCAGGTCCCCGTCTATCCCGCCCTTTTCGCGGACCTTCTCGATGAAGTCCTTGTACGGTTTGAACTCACGAAGAAGCCGCACAATTATTGGCCGCCAGAGTGTGTCAAAGCTATCCGCGCAGACGCGGATGTACTGTGGAGGTGGATTGACAAAGGGCGACTCGAAACCGTCCTTGAGGTAGTTTTCTTCCACATAGGATCCAAGGGGTGCGACGCCTGGAAACCGATTAGGGTTCTCCTTGATATGGTTCGAGACACGCAAGCTGTCTTCCAAGGACTGGACGAACTTCCTGACCTGCCCTTCGTCGAGCGGATCCTTGGGTCGCTCTAAATCGAGCAGATCTTTGATGATCAGATTCAGAAGCTCTATGGTCGTAATGAACGGCGCCGTGTTGACTCCGGTGTTGAATTTCGCACCCACATTGTGCTGCCAGTGCACGATGCCTAAGGGAAGTTTGCCCACTTCATCTTCACCGATGTGCTGAGCGAGCAGGGTTCTGAGGCAGACGGATTCGATCTCCTGGTCATCCACAAGTATCTGCCGGGACCGAATGACCGGGCGCGCGTTCATATTGAGATCGATGAACACCTCTCGCACGATCTTCAGGATCGGGTTTTCGTTCGTTCCAAAATGGGAGGGATCGATAGACAGTCCGGCCCGCTCATCCAGGAGTAGGAAAATGATAGAGATGTTGGTATCGAGCGTGGCCTGGGTGAGGTTACCGCGGACGAACTCTTTAAGCGCCGCAAGGCGATGTTGACCGTCGATAGTGGCAGGGAAAATGCGCTTTGGGTCCCATCGCAGATAAGCAAAGGGATTCTTGCGGTGCCGAAATACCTGAAGACCGCCAACATCCACGGTCGACCACGCGTCCGTAGCGAGATTAGGAGGAGGTGCGGGAGGATTCGGGGTGTCTCCGTAGGAAGAATCGAGCATGCCCTTTTCGTTCTTGGGCAGCAGAGCTACCGTGATCGAATTGAAGAACTTGATCTTGTTAGATCGTTTCAGATAGCCGCGAACAAGCTGATACTCGACGCGCTCCCAATCGATTTCGCGTTGAAAGAGCTCTTCAAGTGTCCACTTTGACCTCAGGTCCGAGGGGAGATTCTCGATGAGTTCAAGTTCGGTTGTGACCTCCTTCAGCGTCATCAGCGTCTGAATGTAGGGGATCTCGGTCTTGGACAGATTAAAACTGCCGTGCATTGACGGCCGGAGCGCGGTGTAATGCGGCCCTTCATCTACGAAGACATCTTCAACGGCCATGGTTCCTTTCTCCTTTTCTGCATCAACCGATGCGCAGTACAAATCCCGGACGTAGCACTCGTGTAATGATGTCCTCAATCAGAACCAACGCCTCTTCCGACAAAGCGTCCATGCTCTCATCGAGCAAACAGTAGCACAACACGCACCGATCAAGCGGAATGTTGAACTCCCGCAGTCGAGTGGTTAGTGGCGAAAGCGGACGAAAATGCTGTCTTATTCTATCCTGCAACTTCCTAGCCTTGCCAACATAGAGCGGTGCCTGCATCGCCGAGAGTGTCGCAAACACCTCCCCCACAAATCGCCTGAAATCAGCGGAATCTGAATGCTCTTTCAACTGCTCAGTTCTGACATCAGAAAGCTCAGAAAAAGAGTATAGCGACAGAGAGTGCAACGGCCCGATAGAAGCTCTGTGGTCCGGTGCTGCGTGCTCTCCGATTGTCGAAACTATGGCATCACAAAAGGCGTCTTTATCAGTGGTCGACAACATCGGTATTCGCCGGTAAAAGGCATAGATACCAGGTGCGTTGGGCAGCTTTTCACAGGCTGCGGCAAGGCCTCCGGGAACTTCGGCGAGATTGATGCGTACGAATTCTGGCTGGAACATTCGGTTCTACGCACACCTCACAGATTGCAAATCATGCACGGCTCGGTGTCGTCCTCTTCATCGAGTGCAGCACCAAAGATATGGAAGAGATCTTGTCCCGGCTGCGCCTTTCGACCTGCCGCCATCACGCCTTCGTGCTTACGTTTGATGTCTCCGATCCGTTTGGGATCGGCTAGTTCGTCCAGGCTTTCACTCTGGTTCCAGGTGTAGTGCAGCCCCTTCTCCTCATCGATCTTCTCGTATTGCTTGGCCTTTTCGAAAAGGTCAGGATGGCGTTCGAGCAATCCTACCCACTCGGCCTTGCGCTGGAAGAAGCAGAAGTAGCATCCTGATCGTGTCCGCCACTCGTAATACTTCGGCAATCCAATCCCGGCCTCTTCCAGGATTCGATACACATCGGCCTCCCGAATGCCTGCTTCCTTGAAAGGGAATCTCGGCTCGATATTGGGTTTCGATGAGATGTACCCATCTCTGTTCTCGTCGGCTCGAATACCGATGTAGCTGATCGTTGGAGCGTCACCGACGAATTCCTCGAAGGGCTTGATCTTCAACATTCGCGTGCACCATCGCATCCGCGAAGATGGCAGGTACCCGTTGTACATGCTCAACCAGTGGTCGAAGTCCCTGGAAGGATTCAGATATTGAATGGGCTTACCGAGGAAGCTCTGCAGGCGCTCCAAATACTCGTACGTTTCACGGAGCTCTGCCCCTGTGTCGCAAAAGAAGTATTCGATCTCGGGCACCTTGTCTCGCATGTAGATCGCAAGCGCAGTGCTGTCCTTCCCTCCGGAAAGACCCAGTACATGACGCATCTGTTCAGACATGCTTGATCTCCTTGACTTCCTCGACGGACTCGGTTCGATTTGCCGGTCTGTCTAACTCGCCCAATAGCTGTTTTGAAACAGTTGCGAGCGCCGCGAGCGCGAGTTCAGGGCGATGCGACAGATTCAATTTCTCCAGGCTTGCGCGAAGCTCGATGATGGCTTCCGCCAGCCGATCATTGTCCTTCCGCTCCACAACCACGACCGCTTCGGAATCCCGAGATGATCTATCGGAAACGCCGATACGGATGATTTGACCGGGATGTTTGCCGCCTTGAATGCGGCGTGTGTGCTCAAAAACGAGGACTTCAAGATGGCGGAAGTTGCGGACCAAGTCGGTAAGGGCCACCTCATGGCGGATGCGATCAGTGTCATTCCACGATTTCGGTGACTTTCCAACGACCATCGTTGCACCCGCTTCAATCCACGCCGCGTCCTCTGCATCGCTGTCCGTGAGGTGCAAGACGAAGGCTCTCAGCCTAACGTCTACGCAATGCTCCACAAGCACCTGGGCACGTGTGCGTAGGACTTCTCGGGAATGCGCCGGAGAAGCACTTGACAATTTGAACGCTGCAAGAAGGGCTGTCTGAATCTCCGTCAATAAATCGTCGTACGTGCGCTGAAGCTCTGCCAAAGCTTGTTTCAGAGTACGGAAGAACGGCGCAAGATGGGTCGATGGGGTGGGCGAACTGCCAAAGGCAGGTACTCCGCATGCAACAGGCAACTCCGAGAACAACAGGACATCCGGCTCCTTCGCCTGCAACAGACAGTCCCGCACGGCTATTGCCGCCGGCGAGATATTCTTAGTCTGACGCGAGTAAACGGGAAGCCTGGAAAAGAACCGGTAGAGCGGGCGCATAATTGCAACGAGATCATGCGATTTCGACTCCACGCCTCCGAACAATTGAGCAATCTGCTTAAAGACTTCACGCCGTACACCTTCTACGCGGTAACGTCGAAGTTCAAACTTATCGGCAGACCGGAGCAACCGCTCAAAACACTCTACGCTCAGCTCAGGCACAAAGCTGCCATTCTCATAGAAGGCAATGTCTGTGTCATGGGCAAGTGCAGCCGCACAGAAAAGAACCGGGATGACGCCCATTTTCAACCCGTAGGGACGGGATTGAAGGATATTGAACAAATCGGAAACAGACCTACGGTGCAACTCGCATTGGCCGAAGAAGCGTTCAATCTCGCGCCATACCTCCAATAAGGCGCCGTCGCCTTGTGGCTCCCCAAACATATAGCCAGCCTCTTCCAAGCGGTGAATACCGGTGCGCTCCAGAATCGAAGCGTACATACTCAACTCAGGTGGCGTGCCTTCGAAGCCGAGGCGTGGATCTGAACTCCGCCGGATCATTGCATCAATCAGGTTCCTTCTTGCTGCCGCACCAGCGGACGACAGAGCACGTCGATTGATCAGTTCGTTCTTGAGAACGGGTGTATGCACATAGACCACATCGCAAATGTCTGACAGAAAGTTAGCGAGTGTACGGCTGTTGCCGATTTCTTGGCGAATCCCATGATGAAACCACTGAGTAGCACGCGCACGAAGCTCGTCCGGAGAAAACAGTTGCTGAATCTCTTGTGCGCAGCGGCCCTCAACGATCGCGATTCGACTTCGGAGTTCGCGCCGCGCGACAGCGTCTCCCTGAAGCTCCGGCGTATTTGTCCGAACCCAATCCAGTAGCTCTAATTCTCGAACAGCTTCTCGTAGACCGCTCACATCCTGAGAGATTGCTACGAGCACCTGAAGCTGGTCACGCGCGTTCTCTTGAGCCAACTCCGTGAGCTGTTCCGCTTCAGCCCGGCTGTTTGGAAGGCAATAGAGCAATAGGCCATCAACACCGTCGCCTACTTCCAGACTCTTGGTAAACGTGCTCGCCTCTGCAAACCGCACGACGAAATAGCGTAAAGTACCTGTCTGGAATGAATGGCGCTTGGCTACCAGCGGTCGCAGTGCCCATATACTATTGAGTTTCTCCGATAGGCTGTTCGCTTCCATCGAATGGCGGGCGGCCTGTTTGAGCCGGTCGTCCAGGTCGATGTCGCTACCTTCCCAAAGCGCGACCGTTCCGTTATGCTTTCGCTCAACAAGAATGGAACGCTGTAGCAGTGCACGGTAGGATCTCTGGAAGACACGAGGGCTCTCACCAGACGCAAATGCGAGGACATCTGCGCTGGGCTTCATCTCACCATATATGCCGATTGCGGACAGGAGACCGACCGTCTTAATGATTCGTATCTCTTCACTCGTGCTGTTAGCAGCCTTGTCAAGAGTGCTCTGAACTTCAGCCCAGCGCAAAGCACCGTCCCCTACACCTAGCCCATTTCCTAGTGCTTCCGCGACATAATCATACAGTTCTGGGAGCCTATAAACAGGTACATCGCCTGAATCCAATTTCTGGGTTAGAAAAGTCCCGAACCCATGCGGCTCGCGCGAGATGAGAAACGAAAACAATGATCGCTGATTCTGACCGAACTTTCGGCACAGACGGGCGAGTGCCAATGCCGCAAGGGGATGCAACGGTGCACAACGCTCCATAGCGACCCTAAATTCCAACTTGGACATCCCAGGGGGTATCAGGTTCAAAGTCACTGCGGTTTCTGTCAGACTCTTCGCTTGCACGCGAAGCCTCTTCTGTACAGGATGTTTCTGAGGCTGTATCGCCGATGCGAGCAAATCGAGAACTTGCTCCGCGCGCTCTTGAAAACTGACATCTTCAAACCGGCCTTGGACTTTGGACCATTCGTCTCGCATTGTTGGTCGCAGGTCTGCGGCGTAACGTTCGAACGATTGATGCAGCACTGTAATAACAAAAAGGCTGGCTTGGCCAGTGCGCGCCGTTGCCTCCGCGAGCTGCTGCAAAACAAAGATGTCGCCCCGTTCAGGGTCACGTGCGGCGTACTCGAGAAACTTGCCTAGCTCGTCGATAATGAGCAGAACACCTTGCGCTTGACCGGTGTCCTGAAAGCTTCGCGCAAGTTCGCTGACTGTGCTGATGACCTCCGTTGGAGAAACGTCTTGACCTGCCTCAAACCGGTCCCGGAATAGTTCTAGTTTCTTGAATGCCCGGCGCCTAGAACCTGTACAGCAGCGTCGCAAATCACGGCAGCAGGCTTTCAAAAGTGCGCCCAGAATGGGCTCGGAAGCCCCACTCACGAGGATGGAGCAAAAGCCAGTGCCGGTGACACGGCTCTTCGAGCTTCGCTCGAACAGCTCCCGATAGGTGTCGGGTATCTGTTGTCGCAGGATCGACCGCGCCAACTTCCCACTTGCTGAGGCTGCTGGCCCAAGTAGCTGGCTCAGGAACAGAGCAAAAGCAGACTTACCTGATCCATACGGACCGGTCAGTGTCCAGGCCCGGTGACCTGCGGTTGTAGTCAAACTCTTCCCAAAGCGGCGCAAGAAATCGTTCGCCGTCGTCGTGATCACATACCCATTCACGCCGGCGGCACTGCCAGCGTCGCGCTCCAAATTGATCGCCCGTGTGTATCGAGGAGTAACCGAAACGAGATCCGCCAGTTGAGCCATCACACCGCCACCACGAATAGTGGATTTGTTGTTTCGTAATACTGTCTCAAATGCACTAACTTGTCTTTCGACGGACGGCCATAGACCTGCTTCAGGCCCGCGGTCTCCGTGTAGGACATCTCGCCGTTGGTAAGGAACTCAAGCTTCTCAAGCCGTTCGACAAGGCTGTTTTCATCCAACTTGAATCCATTCCCAGGGCTACCTGCCGCATAGGCAATCTCGCTAAAGGCCATGGACTCCCGTTCAGGTGCAACTCGTTCCCAGAAGTCCGCCAGAGCAAAAGCAAAGACGTTATCATTCAAACCGGGCTTTGGACCCCGTCGGATTCGATACACAGTGCCGGACCCCTTGTCCTCTTCAATCAGGTTCAGCTCTGCAAGCGGGCAATCCAAAGAATCTTCAACGACAAGACCACGTGCCACCTTGGCAGGAACGTAACATCTCACAAAAACCTCGACATCGCGCCGCAAGGTGTTTTCATTAGGCGTGCCGGCCTCAGCCCGACGCATTTCTTCCGTCAGTGCCCGCACAAGCCCTTCACGTGTAAAGTGATTTGCCGATAGCATGTTGAACGTCCAGAACCATGTGGTACAACGCTGCCGGTTGGAAAGCAGGTTCCAGTGCAGGAGCCACAAAGTGTTCGGGTCCTCCAAATAAGGATCGTGACCGGCGGAGCCAAACAGAAAGTCTCCGAGTGCTGTTCTCGAAAGTTGAGTTCCTCGCGTCTTCGGTTCTTCGATCAGCACCCCGGTTGCAAGCGCCCAATGGCGAATAGAGCGGACCATGTTCTTGCCCACTCCCAACGTTACGATCGCCTGCTCATCACCGAAGACCTGTGGGTTCGGGCCGACCGCGTCATACGCCTTCTTCAGCCACCCGTACCGAAACACGAATGTCTCATGACCCGAGAACGAAAACGTCGACCCTACTTTATCGATTGCATTTGTCGCCATCGTTTTCAAAGCCCCAACGGCAAGTCTAACTGGCCGCTCTCAAGTTGCTGAAGAAGACGTTCAACTGCGATTCGAACAATTGCCGATTTGCCAATGCGCCGCTCTTCAGCGGCGGCGGAAAGAGCTTGACTAAGCCGCTCATTGAAATACACGGTGAAGGGAACCCCACGTCGCTTTTTAGGCTTAGGCGACGGGGGATCGATCGCCCTTTTTGAGGTTGTACGTGGCTTTGTCATGACTTGTCAATACACGTCATGTCAATCGTAGCACGGTTTGGCTTGTCCACATTTCCACTCAATGCGAGCCTGTGCGTGGAAAACTGGGCACGATCTCTGGATTTCGCGCCACTTCATCAGCTGTGCAACAGTTCTGCGTACTGCTCTGGAGTAAGGCATAGGAAGACCCCTCCTCGCCCCATTTCGATGGCCTGATCCAGCATCTGTTTACTCTCTAGGTTCCCCAGCCCGCCGCCGCGCACCACAAGCTCGATGACCTTCTCCGCGGACTTGAAGTGCACCTTCCTGGGCAGGGGAGTCTTCAAATCCTGCTCCAGGAACTGGCAGTGCCAGCCATAGCGGCACTGGAACGACATGTACACACGGTGCCGGACTTCCTGGCTGGTCATAGAAGCAGTATAGGCGAAGAAAAGGCGAATCACATCCCCAACCCCAACAAGAGTGATATGATCCTGGCGACTTCCAGACCGCTTGACGGCTGAAAGGGTAAACCTTGCACTTCATCTACTGACATTTTGTCAGGTTTCTTTTCCACTCTGCGCAGCTCCGGCCCTGGGGAAGTTCTCCTCGGGGCCGTTTTGCGTCCGTTGTCTGGGTGCATGCTAGAATCGCGCTCTATGGCAAACGTCAGTGGTCCACAGCCTGATGTGAAGTTCTGTCCTGCCTGTACGGCTGAACTGCGAAACCTTCCGAGAAGTGAGATGAAATGGAAGGGGAAAAAGGCCGATGGGACAATCTCTCAGCACACCCACACCTATGCGTGCACCGCACCCAAATGCGGGAAGAAGTTCGAGATCAATCAAGACCAGTAGACTGAAGGTGTTTCGGTGCCTGTTTTGGTGCCTGTTCGTACTGGGATTCTATTCTGGTCGGTGCGTCATCTTGCAATCTTCGCTGATGGCCTATATGTTGCAAACAAAGGAGATGTGCAGGTTGTCGCGTGACTGTGCAGTACCATGCAATTTGTCGTAAAATGGACTCATAATCCCTTGGTTCGGGGTTCGAATCCCTGCAGGCCCACCAAATATGTCAATCAAAATAAAGGAGCACTACTGTCCGGTTTAACTCGCATCGGCAGCGTGCAAGT
>Ga0302320_10031510_pt1 | contig 10053 bp, 5 predicted proteins | sample Bog_T0_3_FD_202130 | JGI IMG/M metagenome (GOLD analysis project Ga0302320, IMG submission 202130) | Peat permafrost microbial communities from Stordalen Mire near Abisko, Sweden - Bog_T0_3 | ecosystem: Environmental > Terrestrial > Soil > Wetlands > Peat | place: Sweden: Abisko, Stordalen Mire...
TAACATGCGTGCGCGTCTAACTCCGCCAATTCCACTATTTTTAGAATCTGTAACGCGCAGAAAAGCTAAACGATCGCATCGAACTCGTCGAAGTTACCTGCCCAAAGGTTAGTGAGTCGACGTTTGTGTCCACTCCCGCGTACTGCACGGTATTGAAAACATTGTTAGCAGTTGCTCGCATCTCCATGCTGCGCGTGTCGCCCGTCGAAACGGTTTTGGAAAGCGACATGCTATTGGAAACCGTACCTGGACCGGGGATGGAATTACGCGAAGCCGTGCCGTAGGTGCCTGCAGGCGGAGTGAAGGCAGCAGTATTGAACCATTTTTTCTGCGAGCCACCACCGGCAGTAATTGATACGAACTTCCCATTTGCCGTGGCTCGATCCGGCCGCAGCGTTCCTGCCGTACCGCGCGCAACATCCGTAGAGTCCGCCTGATAACTTGGCGTCAGCGGAGTGCCAGTGGCGAAAGTGAAGTTACCAGAGATCAGAAACCCTTCAAAGACATGGGCCGCAGTGCCAGTCGTGAGCCACTGCTTGTCCTTGCCAAAAGGTAACTCGTACACATAATTTCCGCTCACCGAATGCCGCACGTCGAAGCTGGAGTTACCCTCCTCGGCTTTCAAGTCCTGCCAGTTCTGGGCCACCACGGTAGAAGTTCCGCCCACCGAACCGGCATTGTCGATGGAGTGCGCATATTGATAATTCGCGCCCAGACCCAGCCCCTTGCTCATGCGCTTGTTCACGCGCAGAGTACCGGCATTGAATCGCGAAAACGCCGCAGCTTGCTCATAATTGAAAATATGGCTGGAGGAAGTGAGCCGAGGCGCGCTGGTAATGTCTAACCGATTGCCGCGCGATCCGTTGTAACCGGCATTCATCATCAAACCCCATAGCAATGTCTTCTGCACGTCAACGTTCCACGCCATCACATAAGGCAATCGATAGTGCGGATCGAGCGCGTAATTTCCCGTTGCGTCCGGGCTGGAAAACCCGTTGGCTAACGTGAGCGCACCCGCAGTGGCAGCTTCATTGGTCTGCTCGTTGACAAACGATGCGTCCTTGACCATGGGCTGACGAGCCATGGTCGAGGCAAAGGTGGCGTACTGGCTGTTGGTATAGTTGAGGCCAAAACCGCCTCGCACTACGGTGTGTTGTGGCAGCCGGAGGGCAGCTCCCAGACGCGGCGCAAAGCCGGTGCGAAATGGGTAGACCAGCGAGTCCGGAAGCTTGTTTGTCTCGACACCAGCCTGCACTTCCGCAACTTGGGTAAATCCTCCGTCGGGATTGGTGCTGACAACAGCAAGGTGTTCGTCCTTCTCCGTGAAAGGGGAAAAATATTCGTAGCGCAAGCCATAGTTGAGGGTCAGGTAGGAACGCAGTCGCCAATCGTCGGTTGCATAGAAATCCGTAACGTTCTGGCGTAGATAAGTTTTGGCCGCAGCCGCATCGATGGTCGTTTCTTGTGCGTTGCCCGCGAGAAAATCAGCCAGCGCCGAACCCGTGTATGTGCCGGTGAAATAGAAAGTCCCGGTCGAGTTGGATCCGCCCAAAAAGTCACGATGTACTCTTCGATAGTCGCCGCCAAAGCGCAGATTATGCTTGCCGTGCATCCAACTCAGCGTCTCCGAAGCAGAGATCGTTTGCGTTACGGAAAAATTTGCCTGCTGCTGGCTAATGCCGCTGAAGTTACTTATCACGATATTGGGCAGGCCATAGTTAAGCGGGCTGGAGTCCGTGCCTTGAATGCCGATTCCATTGGGCCCGTTGGCAATGTCAGTTTTGTTGGTAAAGAAGTTTGTGGTCTGGCTGGTTGCGCGATTCCAATTGACATTGAAGATATTTGTTACTTTATGAAATCCGATGGTGTAACCGGCCTGGATGGAATTAGAGTTCGACGATCCCTTGCCACCTAACCGCGGCAATAGGTTCACGTCGTCCTGCGCGGAACGGCTCCAGTTATAGTTTCCGTTAACGCTCTGACGGAGACCCTGGTTCTGGGTTCTGCGACGATTACCGGTGAGAGTGGCGTTCTTTCCGAGGCTGCGCATGTAACGTACACCAGCCTGGGTGGAGTTGGACTGCGAGGTGGTTAGCAGATGGTAGTTCTGGGTATCGCCAATGAGATTCGCATACGGAATATATGGAGTGCATTTCAGTGCAGATGCTTGTGACTTCGGGCAAAGCAGCGCCTTGGCCTGATCGACTGCACTGCCTTCGCGTTCATCGTCGGTAGGCACCGTGGCGTATTGATCGCTGGGGCTTGAACTACGCTGCCCGCTCAGTGTCAAAAAAATGCTGTCCTTGCCGCTGGGCTTGGTTAGCCCCGGCAAATACGGTGCGCTCATGAAAGTAAGCCCGAAGCGGTTGGTGCCGCTGGCCGGCTGCTCCTGCGATTGTCCACGCAAACTGAACGGTTCCGCGTTCAGCGCGGAATTCGAGCCCGACCAGAAGATCGCCCCATGCGGTTGGCCGGGATTAAAGCCGCGAAAGTTGCCGCGCCCGCCACCGGGCCCACCGGGTCCGCCAAAGCCACCAGGGCCACCCCCGCCAAACAGCCCGCCGCCGCCAAAGTTGCCGCCCTGGGCGCGCATCGTCTCCATGGCGTCGCGCATCCGGTCCATATCCATCCCGGCCATGGGGCTCACGGTTCCCGATTGGCCGCTGATGGCCACCGAGTCGCCGCTGAAGTCAGTGTTATTGGTCGCTGCTGGCAACGCCGCGCCGCTGACGCCCTGTGCTCCTGCCTGGGCCTCGATGCCTGCACTCAAAGTGCTGATCAGGCTCATATTCTGCGCACCACGTTGAGCTAGAGAGCGAATCGTAGGCAAGCCACTCTGCCCGTCCTCTTCGCGCTGCGCTTGCACCGCCGCGCGCGAGGCCAGGAGCAGGTCAAAATTAACGGTTACCTGGCGACTGGCGGCGTTCAGCAATGCCTCCTTGACGCTGGGAGCAAAAGCCGCAAACTGGGTGCGAATCACGTAGCGCCCATTTTGCGCAATCGTGAGCGACCAGGCACCGTTCAAGCCGGTGATGGTGGAGTAACGCTTGCCAGTCAACGTGTTCTGGGCGGTAACAGTCACCCCCGGTAACGAAATGTTGCCGCATTTGACCATGCCTTGCAATGTGCCGGGCGGCACCTCCGGTGCGGGTGACTGCGCATTCGGCGCAGAATTTATCTGCGACACAGTCGGCCTCTGCGCCTGCCCGTCGAGGACAACCGCCAGAATCATCCCCACCGCAACCAAACACCACATCAACGCTCGCCGCATCTGCGCTCCAAGTCATTTTCTGATCACACCCATACAGACGGTCTACATGCGACGGAAGTTTACAGTGCATGCGTGTGCGCCAAAGAGGCGTCAACATCATGATCGGTTTTAATCAATCGTTTTTCCTAAAGGAATGAACTTGCATTCACGGTCTACATCTGTTTACTATTGCGTCAACAATCTTTTGATTTCTGTCACGCGAGGAAACGCTGGCAGGCATCAAAAAGGAGATTCCCCATGATGAAGATCGGCACCACTATTCGCGCTCACCGACTGCAGAAGGGTCTTTCCCAGGGAGACATCGAAAAGAAAACGGGGCTGTTGCGCTGCTACTTGTCGCGAGTAGAAAACGGCCACACGGTTCCTTCGCTCGACACTTTGTCTAAAATCGCCATGGCGCTGGATCTTCCAATCTCCCAGTTTTTCGCCGATGAAGCGCTTGGGCGACAGATTAATACACAGCAACTCAGCGACGAGGAGTTGCGCTTTTTGACCCAGATTTCTCGCTACTCGTCGAGCCTGAATGACAGCGACCGCAAACTGCTGTTGACCATGGTGCGAAAATTCGCCGCCACCGCAGCGCAGTGAGCCAGTGTACAGTAAGCAGTTCGGGGAAGTTTGGCGAAAAACGCAGTTGAAGAATGTGCGAGATAACGAATTGATAGCCCCAAGCATTTATCCCGGCAACTGCGCCAAGTAGAAGCCGAAGAGCACCAGCAGAGCCACCACCAGCAGCGTGGTCAGGCGCAAACGCCGCCAAAACAGCGGTCGCGGCGAGCCCAGCCGGGGAACCATGGGCGCAGCGAAGAGCAGTCCGCTGGTAAAACCGCCCAGGTGGGCCATGTTGTCGATGTTCAAACCGGAGTGAGCCACCATGTTGCCCATACTGATGGAAAAGCCGATCACCAGATTGATGACGGCAAAGTAAATCACCGACTTGCGCAGCTTCTTCAACTCCACGGGAGGCACAGGAAGCCGCGCCGACTTGAGCAACACGATCAGCGCCCCGGCAATGCCGAAAACCGCTCCAGATGCACCGGCGCCAGCGGGAAAAACAGCCAGATCGTGGTATTTTTCCCAGTCCGGGTTGCTCGCAAACCAGTTGACACAAGTGGAAAGCAAGTTGCCCGCCGCTCCGCTGAGGATGTAAACCGTTAGCAGCCCCATCGAACCCATCAGCGGCTCGGCCAGCAAACCGAGGTTCCACAGGCACCACATGTTGCCCAGCAGATGCCAAAAGCCGACATGGACAAACATGGCGGTGACAATGCGACCCCACTCGCCCAGCAACAACACGTTGCCCGCGTTGTCCGCACCCCAGAACATCAACTGATCGGTAGTGGGATTGGCCATGCTAACGTGGTGCGCTGCCATGGCCAGAAAGACCAGGCAATTGATGCCCACCAGCAGGTAGGTGGCTGGCGACAGCATCCAGGAAGGCCGCGAACGGCGCACGGGCTGCGGAGGCGGGAGGGTGTATCCGCCGTCAGGCGGCAGAATCTGAGGCTCGGGGATCGGGGGGTAACTTCCCATAACTCAACTCTATAGCATTTGTGAAGACTGGGCCGCGTGGAAAAGTCGCCCAACCGGCTGAAGCCGCGCTCAACTGATTCCATCGTAACGAATTGCGCCCCAAATATTGCTCTTTGCCGATTACGCAGATTTCCATGGCCAGCTTTTTCGTTCCGCCATGTGATTCCCCCCGATGTGAGATCGTGCCCTTCAATTCGATGTACTCTGGAATCTGGTCGCTCCCACACGGGCGATTGAATGATTGGTAAAGAGAAGGAGTGCGGCAGTGAGTGCAGAAAAACAGATACGACGGGCGTTGCTGAGTGTGACCGACAAAACCGGTCTGGTGGAATTTGCCCAGACCTTGGCTGGTTTTGGCGTGGAACTGGTTTCGACCGGCGGAACGGCGCGCGCGTTGCGCGGAGCCGGTCTCGCCGTCAAAGATATTAGCGAGTTGACCGGATTCCCCGAAATGCTGGACGGTCGCGTCAAGACACTGCACCCCAAGGTTCACGGCGGGCTGCTATACAAACGCGGCAATGCCGCGCACGAAGCAGCAGTGGCGGCGCACGACATCAAGCCCATTGACATGGTGGTGGTGAACCTTTACGCCTTTGAGAAAACTGCCGCCAAGCCCGACGTCGCCTTCGGTCAAATCATTGAAAATATTGATATTGGCGGCCCTTCGATGGTGCGCTCGGCAGCCAAGAACTTTGAAGATGTTGCGATTGTGACCCTGGTTTCCGATTACCCAACGCTGAGCAAGGAATTGAAGGCCAACGACGGCGCGCTGAGCCGCGAAACCCGCTGGCGGCTAGCCAAGCTGGCCTTCGCCACCACAGCAGCCTACGACACGGCGATTGCCAACACCCTGGACCGGATTGCCGAGGCTCCAGCGGCCGAGTTGCCCGCCACACCGGATACAACTTCCCTACCCTCGACGCTACGCATCAACCTGCCTTTGGCGCAAGCATTGCGCTACGGCGAAAATCCACACCAACGCGCCGCGCTTTACGCGGACGGCTCGGGTCTGGGCATTGCCGGAGCTAAACAATTGCAAGGAAAAGAGTTGAGCTTCAACAATCTGGTCGATTTAGACGCTTGTTGGGAGCTGGCGCAGGAATTTGATGAGCCAGCCACAATCATTGTGAAGCATACCAACCCCTGCGGCGCAGCCATCGGCACATCTATTCTGGACGCCTATACCAAGGCTCTGGCCTGCGATCCGATTTCGGCTTACGGTGGGGTAATTGGCATCAACCGCGAGGTGGACGCCGAAGCCGCCAACGAGATTGCCAAGCTTTTTGTGGAGGCGATTGCCGCCCCTAGCTTCTCGGCTGAGGCTCGCGAGCGCTTCGCGGCCAAGAAGAATCTGCGCTTGGTCGAGGTTCATGCCGCGCCAGCAAAGCCGGTGGTGAAACATGTATCGGGCGGAATGCTGGTGCAGGATGCCGACACGGGCCGCATTGACGCAACGGATCCGGGGCTAAAAGTGGTCACGCGGCGACCGCCGACGGCAGAGGAGATGCACAGCCTTCTTTTCGCTTGGCGGGTCTGCAAGCATGTGAAATCAAACGCGATCGTCTACGCCAAGAACGGACAGACGGTGGGCGTGGGCGCGGGACAGATGAGCCGTGTGGATGCGGCGCGCTTTGGCGCCCAGAAGGCGGTGTTGCCGCTGAAGGACTCCGTAGCGGCCTCTGATGCCTTTTTCCCTTTTGCCGACGGGTTGGAAGCGATTGCGGCAACCGGAGCAACCGCCGTCATCCAACCGGGAGGCTCGGTACGCGATCAGGACGTGATTGACGCCGCCGACCGCTTGGGCATCGCCATGGTCTTCACCGGGATGCGCCACTTCAAACACTAGGACTAGCCGGGACTAGCCGTCCAGGCGTACCGCTTCGCGTGCCCCGCGCCAGAAGAAAGGCGCGGGAGCTGGCTTGACGGGAAGCATCTCTGCGGCTCGCAAACGTGCCGAACGCAGGAAGCAGTTTTGGCCGAGTTGCGAGCGGAGTTGAAGAAAAAAAATACAGTCTTACTTCAGCACACAGCACCTCTGGCAAGGGCTCAAGCGGATCGGTTTTCGTCTTAAAGGAAGTCGATCCACGCCAGCAAACGCGACTCGGAGAAAAAACGCAGGCAAGGCGCAAAAAGCCGCGTCCTGTCTGCGTTTCCCTGCTACAGGCGCGCCACAAAATTAGAGAATATTCATTAAATTATCTTGTTCTATAAAGTCTTCTAGGCCCTCTTTTCCTCACCGATAATGAGACTGTGGCCGTCTTGGATATTGCCTAGTGGATTCCAACGCGAGCCGGAGCCCTCCCCCTATGTACCTCTCACCCCACCTGCGCCGCGCCATGCCGCTAGCCGCCCTCTTGACGGCCTCCTTGGCGGCTTGGGCGGGAGGTCCAAAATACGTAGCCGGTGTCAGCTATTTCAATTCGGGTGTCATCGGCCAGCCCGTCCACTGGGCCAATGGAAAGTTGAATTATTACGTTGATCAGGGACCGCTCAATGGCTCGATCAACAACCAGCAAGCCACCGCGATGGTCGATGCGGCGGCGGCACTCTGGTCGGCGATTCCCACCGCCGGGGTAACGCTCATCGATAAGGGACAACTGAACGAAAACGTCAGCGGCGCCAACATCGTCCTGGGCGGCACGGGTTTTACGGTGACCGGCGAGCAAACCACCCAGATTGGCGTCATCACTCAGCCCTCCGACATCACCCCCACAGCCTCCAGCTTTTCCTTGGCAGTGATCTTCGACGCCGATGGCTCGGTGATCGATGACCTTTATGGAACCGGAACCAGCACGCCCGACACTTGCCAGAACAACGGGGTCTTTACCTGGCTAGACAACATCAATCCAGACGCCACCATTGCTCACGGCGTGATTCTGCTCAACGGCCTCTGCGCCACAAATGCCAACTTGGTCGCCATGATGAACTTCGAGCTGGAGCGAGCCTTCGGGCGGATTCTGGGGCTGGACTACGCGCAGGTCGATTCCGACACACTGGCAAGTGCCAATTTCGAAGAAAAAATGGGTTGGCCGGTCATGCAACCGTCCAGCGGCGCCTGCTCGGCTACCGGCGGAACCTGCATCCCCAGCCCCAACCAGTTGCGCTACGACGACATGGCCGCGCTCAACCGCATCTATCCCATCACCGCCGGCAATCTGGCCAACTTTCCTGGCAAACAAGTTACCTCCGCGAACACGGTTTCCATTCAGGGCACAGTCACCTTCAGTTCCGGGATGGGAATGCAAGGGGTCAACGTCGTGGCGCGACCGCTGGACGCCAACGGCAACCCGCTCGATCAGTACGCGGTCAGCTTTGTCTCCGGCTCCTCTTTCAGCGGCAATCACGGCAACCCGATCAGTGGCTGGACCGATGCGAAGGGCAACCGGCTGGATATGTGGGGATCAAACGACGCCACGCTGCAAGGCTTTTTCGACCTCAGCGATATGCCGCTACCACCGGGCGTGACGACGGCCAATTATCAAGTCAGTTTTGAGTCAGTCAGTCCGATGGACATTTACTCTTCCTCGGTCGGTCCCTATCTGGACGGTTCGCCGACGCCCTCGGGAACACTGGCGCCGATTTCCGTTCCCAGCCTCTCAGCAGGCAGCTTGAAAACTCTCACCGTCAACGTCAGCGATTCGGTTGCCGGCGTCTCTCAAAGCGCCATCGGCACCCAAGCAGCGCCGCGCGACCTGCCCCTCAGCGGCATGTGGAATGGCCGCCTGAGCCAGGTTGGCCAAAGCGACTGGTTCCTTTTTTCGGTGCGCGGCGAGCACAGCTTTTCGGTGGTCACCCTCGCCGAGGACGAAACCAGCGCACCCACCAAATTCAAGGCCATGCCGGTCCTGGGCGTCTGGAATGCTGATGCGCCAGTGGGCTCAACACCATCCGTCTCCGGCCCTGGGCTGAACGGCTGGGGCACCGGCGAAAGCTGGTTGCGGGTGACACCCGCAGGCAACGAGACGGTGCGACTCGGCATTGCCGATCAGCGCGGCGACGGCCGCCCTGACTACGCGTACGCCGGATGGGTGCTCTATGCCGACACCATTTCTCCCCAACTGCTGCCCGCCACAGGTGGCTCGTTTGTGATTCACGGCATGGGCTTTCGCATGGCCGACACGGTTCTGGTAGGCGGCCAGCCAGCCATCGTCACCAGCATCTCAGCCAACGAAATCACGGCCATTGCGCCAGCGGCAGCCACAGGCATCACCGGATCTGTCAATGTGGAAGTGGACGATTTGCCTATCTATTATGCGTCCACGGTGGTTACCGGCGGACTCAGCTACGGCGCTGGAACAGGCGATGCCCTGAATCTGATTCACGCGCCAATGGGCACCGTTCCTATGGGCGTTCCACAAGCATTCTCAGTGACCGCATTGAATGCAAATATGACCCCGGCCAGCGGAGTTTCGGTGGTTTACACCCTCGTCAGCGGCACCGCGAAGCTGGGCTGCGGCGCCAGTTCCTGCACGGTCACGGCCAGCGGCAGCGGACTCGCCTCTATGAACGTGACAGCGATCGACGCCACCTGGTCCATTGTGACGGCTTCCTTGACCAACGGCTCCAACCTCAAGGCCGAGTTCATGGGCGGAACCGCGCCGGTGCTGGTTGCGCTTACCCCCTCGCTTTCGGTTGCAGCCGGAGCCACGGTCAGTTGGCCCGCCCAAGCCCTGGTGCTGACCAATGGCGTGCCAACCAGCAGCCAGAGCGTGGTTTGGCAGACCGGCATGAGCGGCATCAGCGTTTCTGGTACTGGCGCGGCTATTTCCAACAGTTCCGGAATCGCCACGCAAACACTGACCGTGGGACCGCTGGCCGAAGCCCAGCAGGTTGTCTCCAACGCCTGTCTGAACGGAACCAGCCCATGCGTGGCCTACACGGTCTTCGGCGCGCGTCCCGAGTATGCCACTTTGAAGGCTGTTTCCGGCACGGTGCAAAGCCTCTCCGACTCCGCTACCCCAAGCCCGATCATCTTGCGCGTCTATGACATGGACGGCAACTCGATGGCTGGAGCCACGGTCACCCTGGCGCAGGCGCTCTATGCCTGGACGCCGCCCTGCGCCCGTCATACTTCCTGCGTCTCCGGTGCCCTGCTATCGACCCAAACAAGCTCAGCAGCCTCGGCGTTGGACGGAACCGTCACCTTTACCCCGGCTTCACTCCCGGGCGTGGCCACCCAGCTTGTCGGCTTGGCCGCTACCGGAAACACCGCCACCGTGGCCATCACCATCGAGCAGCATCCGTGAAAT
>Ga0302320_10031511_pt1 | contig 10052 bp, 8 predicted proteins | sample Bog_T0_3_FD_202130 | JGI IMG/M metagenome (GOLD analysis project Ga0302320, IMG submission 202130) | Peat permafrost microbial communities from Stordalen Mire near Abisko, Sweden - Bog_T0_3 | ecosystem: Environmental > Terrestrial > Soil > Wetlands > Peat | place: Sweden: Abisko, Stordalen Mire...
ATACATAGCGTGGAGAGGAGGATCTTAATAGCTTTCATACACCACTGGCTTATTGTCGAAAAGCATGATTTGTTCCTTTTCCTGATCTGGTTCTAAAGATCCACCAATGGCCTGTTGATAAGCAAATACATTGTCGGGATTGTACTTGTTTTTGGTAACGACAAGTTGTTTGTAATACGGTCCCCAATAAGCCCATTGAAAGCCGACTTGATCACGGTTCGGATAATTTTGATAAGAATGTCCGTTGCTGTACCGGGACATAAAATTAAAAAATTGAATCATCCACAACCTGTTTTTCTCCTGGTCGTTGGAAGCCTTGTCAAAAAAAAGTAAACAAAAGAAATCCATGGTTGCTTTCCGATGGATAAAGGAGGATCTATTTTCAGGGTATCGATTGATTTCACCGCCATATCCTTCCATATCCACCATGCTATAAGAATTCGGTGCGGTTTTGAAGAAATTCAGGATAGCCACATAGTCTGCAATCGAGAGTGACTTAGAAATATAGGTACTTCGCCCGTAAAATTTTACGTCCGGCGGCACGTCCGGAATCCCTTCCAGAACCCAATTATTCACATCCGAATATTTACCCTGTTTTTTCAGCCTGATGGTAGCCCCTGGTATGGCCATCAACGCGGCTATCACGCTATTAAGCTCAGCCTCCGTGCCGATAAAACCAGCTCCGAACAGCACTTTTCTGTGATTGTCAGTGGCGATGTCTGTGAACAAAAGGGTTTCGATCCCGAGTTTTGGATGTTTATATCCAGTGAGATAGTTTTCCTGGATAGCATATAAGGCTTTTGCTGCATTCGTGGGATCATTTTCAAAATCCCACGTAATCTGCAAGCCCCAAATCAGGCCCAAGGGAAAAATTTTATATTTCACGCTCAGCAGCACCCCAAAGTTACCTCCGGTTCCGCCTCGGACTGCCCAGAACAAATCGGTGTTCTGATCCGGGTTGGCAACCACCAGCCTGCCATCCGCAAGCATCATGGTAAACTCCTGCACACAATCAGAGTGAATGCCAAAATTGCGGGAAGTAAGACCATATCCGCCACCTTGCATATAGCCGGCAACACAAACGGTCGGGCAACCGCCTCCGGGCAAATGCATACCATAGAATTCTAAGGCGGGGTTCAAATCAGCAAATGAGGTACCGGCCTCGACCCAAACTGTGTAGTTGGCAGGATCTACATAGATGCTTTTCAGACTGCTAACGTCTATCACCATCCCATCGCAAACAGAATAATCTGCAAAGCTATGTGCCCCGGACCGGAGGGCGATTTGCAATTGATTTACCTTTGCAAATTCAAGGCATATGCGAATATCCTGGTAACAGGCTGCGTACACAATTACAAATGGGTTCGCAGGGAACACATCGTTGAAACTCTTTTTGTCAGCGTCATAACCCGGTGACCACGGCCAGACAACTTTTCCGCAAATTTCTCCTTCCAGTGATGCCAGTTGTTCTTTGGTTATTTTAAAACGTGAAGGAATGTCTACCCTATTTTCTTGTGCCGTCAGCCGTTGTATAGTTGCTCGCTTTTCGATCTGCAGGGGAGTTAAATGGAATTTCATGGTAGTTTTAATTTAAGCAATGTGACTAATCTAAATTACTAATATTTATTATATAGGATGGAATATAAATTGCAGATGATTAAAACCTCCGAAACAAATATGTTTCACTTTCGCACCCGGAACATGCTGATGATTTCCACAGCGAAATGTGAATTCACAACTCAGTTCCATTATAGATACTCAAGTCAAAGAAAAAAAGAAATATATAATTTCTGCCCGGTGAAGAAAGCGAAAAGTGTCAATTGATAAGGGTTTGATGGAAATTAGTGACAGATTAATACACTAAAATTATCTGATCAGTATGACTGTCCCATCTTTACGCATAGTCTTCCCTGTTAGGTTATCCTTGTAAGACATTTCCCATACATAGGCGCCTATAGGCTGTGGTGTGCCGCTCACTGTTCCATCCCAGCCGTTGGAAGGATTTTCTGATACGAATACAATCTGCCCCCAGCGGTTGTAGATTTTCATCTCATAATTACTATAAACACATTGATACTTTGGAACGAAAATATCGTTTTTTCCATCTCCATTCGGGGTAAACGCGTTAGGCACATAAAACTTGCAGGCGCAGTTCTCGTATTTTACAATTGAACTGTCAATCGTCGTACCGCAATTGTTTGTCACTTTCACAGCATAATTGCCTTCCTGTATGACGGTATATTGAGAATTTGTTGAGCCATCCTGCCACTCGTAAGTTGAATTTGGGTATGATGCATCAAGCACGATTTGCTGTGCGACGCAAAGAGTTGTGTCACTGATTAAATTGATTATCGGTTTTGAGATATACGTGACCGTTATCTTGGCGCTCGTGTCGCAGCCATTATCTGTTACTTTCACTGAATAGGTACCTGCATTTGTTACACTGTAAGTTGAAGATGTCGATCCATCCTGCCAGAGATAAGTTGAATTGTTGTTTGCGGCATTCAGCAAGAGCGTCTGCCCATCGCATAATGCAGTATCGGTCCCAAGCTCCGGCACAGGAATGGGCTGAACATTAACTTCAATTGAGTGTGTAGTGCTGCACCCAGCCTGGTTTGTAACTGTCAGGCTATAATTTCCTGCCAAATAAATGGATCGAACAGGGCTGGAAAAAGAATCGCTCCATAAATAGGCATCTCCATTAGCAGGAAAAGAATACAATAAAACAGCATTGCTGCAAATAGTTGTGTCCGCTGCACCACCCAGTGAAAAAACAGGAATCGCTAACAGTAAAACCTGAATGCTGTCTTGTGACTGGCATCCTTCCGTAGTTGATGCAAGAACTGAATAAGTTCCTGTTACGCTAGCCGTAATCTCCTCGGTTGACTGACCGGTATTCCAGGCATAGTTGGCAAATCCACTTCCTGCATCTAACAGAAGGCTGCCTCCGCTGCAGAAGCTTGTGTCATCCCCCAAATGAATCACTGGTGAATGATAAACAGTAACCTTCTCAGATGCCTGCATGGTACAGCCTTGCCATTTATCTGCTGTCACAGTGTAAACTGTAGTGACACCAGGATTGACGATTACTACACTGTCTTGTAATCCTGAATCCTGAAAATCTGAAGCCGACCATTGATAATTAGTAAACCCCCCTGTCGCTTTAAGAGTTATTGAATCTCCATTGCATTTAATGGTATCCGGACCTGCATTAAAACTAAATTGTGCCGAAGCAACCTGTGTTGATGAAGTATATTTATTGCCGCAGTGATCAACAACAATTAGTGTATAAACCCCGGGTGATTTAACTACATAATTTGAATCCTGAAAACCGTCCTGCCAGGTATAGCTGGCAAACAACGGGCCCGGTTTTAAAATAATTGAATTACCTGGGCATAAAGTGGTGTCTGCAACCAAACTGGGAGGCAGAGGAGCACTCACGATCGTTAAATAAAGCGAATCAACTATCACGGGCTGGCATCCCTCCGCCGCCAGGCTCGCATATAAGTTGCCATTCCAATTAGTATTTTTAAATGTAACGGAAATCGTAGTATCATCTATGAGCGTGATGCTGCTGGTCACAGCAGTATCTATATTCCAAATGGGTATTGCTCCGCATGCCCGATTACGGTGAGCAGTATAAAGGAAAGTCTGGTTCGCTCCACATATAGCATGCTGGCCATTGATTTGCAGTGTTTGGCACGCACTGGTTTGTTGGCAAGCATTCAGTGCATAATCGGTAATACCTCCAGTTCCAATTAAATAGGACAAGGGCTGTACCTCTCCGTTTTTAGGGGAATCAAGATAATAATATCCCGGATCTTCCACGAGCATCAAAGGTTCAGGAAAAGCAAATAAAGTATCTTGCCCTATGCAAATGGAAGGCGTGTCTGAATCATACATTTTTTTCATGGAAAAATAACAACCACTATTTGGATCATAGTAATCATCAACCAAATAGCAGGCGCCATCATTCATAAAACAAGCCTGCTCTGAAAACCCCGTAGAAATATTATTGGGAAAAGTTATTACTCTTTGATGAGCAATTTGATTGTTGTGAAGAGTTGAAAAATAAAGATTGTTAGTTGAACTGTTGATTGGAATTGGAAAAGAAAAATAGCCGTTGGAATTTTTATCCATATAAAAAAAAGTGTTCCCATAAGGAGTGCTTACCAGAGAATTGATGGTGTATGAATTCACCGGGTTAAATCCGGCATCATACTCCTCCACACCAAAATAGTAAGTAGTATCTGGATTGTCCAAATAAGCCGAGAGGAGAACGTCGTATAACAGATAATGGCCATTTGCCAACTGCACCGCCGCATCTGTATAATAACTAAAGTTTTTAAAAGAGGCCAACGTGCTTTGGTCATTATTGACAAAAAACCGATTTGATTGGACTGTACCAGAGCCATAATCCAGGATGGTAAATATCGTTGCGGCAGTAAGCGCCAAAGAGCTCCCGTGGGAATATCCAATCGCAACGATATTATTTCCATATACAAAGGCATTTAATCCTTCTGCTCCAAAATTATAATCGCCCGTTTTGTTAGTTAGATTTGCATCCCAAATATATTTTCCATTTGCATCGAGCCGAACTACTGTTTCGCCTTGTGCTCCGTAATTTACCGCAACACTGGTCCCTGAAACAATATAATCTCCGTTTAGCCCGGGGTTGATGTCTTTGACCTGAAAATAAACCCACTCGTTTTCATATTGAAGCATAGACGATTTCAGCTCAGTGTGCCACATAATTGCACCTGTAGCACTCAGATGATAAATGCTGGTAGCAGGTCTTTCATTGCCATCGGAAGAAGTATCGATGTAGGCAGCCATCATGATATCACCTCCTTGCATTTCTCTAATGGTGAGGGGATTAAAATAATAATACTGATCGTTGGGATTCTGATCAACAAGAAGTTCAGCCCAAAGAATATTTCCCAGATTATCCGACTTGAGTAAGTACGCATTTATCCGCCAATCACTGTGCAATACGGTGGAATCGTAAAGAACCCCCGCGATAAGCACTCCATCATCGGCCGTATGAGTAATTGCAGTCACATAAACAACACTTTTTGTTAATCCGGCAATCTTGAAAAATGAATTGTTATTGCAGGAAAGTGTACCTGCTTTTTTAATCTGAGATGATGTGGACAAATGATCAGGCGCCTGTGATGGCATAAAAGGCTGTACTGAATTCATAGTAATACCCCGGCTTTGCTGTTTTATAAAAGCAGACAACTTTTTCGGATTTAAAAGCGAAGCCCCGCTTAATATTTTACCTTGCGAAATCAACTTATGTTTGGTTAAATACGATAAATTTTCCAAACGGTTCTGTTTGGTGATCACTGTAATGTCCGTTAGTTTGCCTTGATTGGCTTTTGCCAAAGGCTTTTTCTGACCACAACAAATTATGGAAGATAAGATAGCTATCAGTAACAATAAGGTGTTTCTCATCCAGGTGTTTAATAATTCTAAAGTAACAATTAGTGCTTACTATTCAAAACTGTAAATATTTTACATTGCATGATTACAGGTTTTTTACCTTCAATTTTCTTATTTTCAGAACATCTGTTACTGATTCTCCTGTCAACCATCGTATCATTATGTGTCATTGTTGCCTATTCATCCCCATCTTGATTTTCAATTCGAAGAATAAAAAGGATATATAATTCCGACACAATGCAGAAAATGAAATGGGCTGATTCTATTAGCTTTCAGAGAAATTAGTGATAGGTTAGTCAGTAGAATTATCTCGTTTCAGACATTCTTGACAACAAATCCTTGACAGGAATATTTTGGATCTGCCCGTCAATACAAACAACGGGAGATCGCCCTTGGGCAGCACTTTCTTCCGCTAGTTTGCGGGATGACTTTTTCATCCCCAATAAAATCTTATTGAACAACAATGACATCCCTCACAAAGTAGTTGATAAAATATCTCAGTTTCCAATATGCAAGTGATAGTTTCTGGTAAATTTCACTTTCGCACCCGGAACATGCTGATGATTTCCACAGCTAAAATTTCAGCTTATACATAACCCGATCAATAATTAGATTTCCGGAGGTATTTCCAATGCCCATTTGCTTTATACTAGTGGAAAATGAACAAAAATTGCACCATCGCCTGTCAATTTTAAAAATACACGGACCGGGCAGATATGGTCAAGCCTGCCAATTTTCCGATTATTCAAATCATATCAATATTGCTTAATATTGATATGATTCTATTTCACTCAAACTTCTTAATTAAGTTAGTTATGAAAAATCAACTTACGATTGTCAAAATTTGCGCTGCTGTTTTTTTCATATTCTTTGTGCAGTCATGCTCCAGCCATTCAGAGCAGCACAATGTACTTTCGGATCAGGAAAAAAAGCAAGGATGGATATTGCTCTTTGATGGAGCCTCTACTAATGGATGGCATATATTTAACAGAGGCAATATCCCTTCAGCATGGTCTGTCGATAGTGGTAACCTGGTGTGTAACCCTCATGCAAAAAATGTGAAACACGGGGATCTGGTGACCGATAAAGTATTTGAAAACTTTGATTTGGTTTTTCAATGGAATATCTCGGAAGCCGGCAATAGTGGCTTATTTATTAATGTGCAGGAACGCCCGGAACTGGGAACTACCTTTTCTACAGGGCCCGAATATCAATTGCTGGATGATAAAAATTCGGAGGAAGAATATCTCAAAAACCTCTCACATAAAGCTGCTGCTATCTTTGGCGTAATTCCTAATAACAGCAAAACCAATCCAACTTCTGGCCAATGGAACCAATCCCGTATACTTCAACAAAATGGCAAAGTAACTTTCTGGCTAAACGGCGTGCTTACTGTTCATGCAGATTTTCAAAGCGATCAATGGAAGAAATTGGTGGCGGCAAGTCCTATGAGCAAATATCCTGAATTCGGAATCGCATTCAAAGGGCATATTGCCCTGCAGGACTGGACAAATGGCGTGTCATTCAGAGATGTTAAGATCAAAGAACTATAGATCTTTACTAAGGTTAAATAATACCCGGCACAGTTAGATTCATGAACAAAATCTATCAATATTGAAATAATGAAAAAGATTTGTGTATACGTTTCCGCGGTTACGTTTTTGTTATCATCCTGCGGACAAGGTAAAAGTGATCCGGGTGTTAAACAGAGCAGTTCCAAAGCCTCGCAACCTGCGGAAAATATCGAAACCGTTCCAGGTGTTGAAAAACTGGAATTCTCCGATAGCATTAAATTAGAAGCCAACGAAAATATGAGGTTTAACCAGGAGTTGCTCAGGGTAAGGGCTGGAAAAAAAATCATGCTCATCTTAAAAAATACAAGTGCCAAATCCAATATGTCTATGAGCCATAATGTTGTTATTTTAAATACCGGCACCGACATTGCGGATTTTGCCGACGTAGCACGTAAAGCTAAAAATGAACAATATGTTCCTTCCCAATTAACTTCTATAATTATCGCTCACACCAAATTGGTCAGTGGTGGCGAATCGGATAAAGTGGAATTTGTGATGCCACACGCAGGTGTTTATGATTTTATCTGCAGTTTCCCTGGTCATTGGGGCACAATGCAGGGCAAAATAGTTGCCGAGTGATCAAACAAATTCACGCAGGTAAAAAATCTTTTCTAAATATTATGTGTTATTAAAAAGCAAACTACCAACAGATTGATCAATCTTTTCATTCATCTCAAAAGTAAAAAAATACAAACGGTATTTTAAATATTATAGCTGAAATGCAATGCCACGGCTTCTGCTATTGATATTGCCTTATTTTTTAAAGCCTATTCGTTCACGTTCATCTCATTTTCTTTGCGCCGCTTTTTCATCCAACAAATTTTCCATTGCATCATAAATTTGGTTTAGCTGTGTATCATGCTCGCCCAATCTTTCTTTTATTTCTTTCAGTTGTTTCTTCAAATCGTTTTGTTTCAGCAATACTTTACGCACCTCTGCAAAAGCCCTCATTATAGCAATGTTCATATTAATTGCCTTGTGGCTGTTTAAAATACCATTTAACATGGCTACGCCCTGTTCTGTGAATGCATAAGTTGTTATGCCTGTATTGCGTTTGCCTTGTGATGCGGTCACAGATTGTGACCTCAAAGAAATTGTGCTTTTTGATCCGGTCACAGATTGTGACCGGATGCTATTCCATTCATCATTCGTGAGCCTAAACATAAAATAGTTTGGGAATCGCTTAATAATTCCGCTTCACATCTTGATTTAGCACTTTAGTAGGGACTTCATAAAGTGCTGCTAAATCAAAATCCAGCATAACCCTTTCGCCTCTTATTTCGTAAATCCTGTTTTGGATGCTTTGTATTATCTGCATTTCAGAATTTTAAATGTCTGGTTGAATCTTATTATCTGCTTTACGTTTGGATTCGTCAAAAATCCCAGCGTAAATCTGGGTTTTTTTTAATTCATAATGACCTGACATTTTTGAAACAGTTTAAATGTCTGTACCGGGACTTAATTGCAATGTTGCAAATGTATGCCTGAAAGAACGAAAAGTTATTTCCTTTAGAATTCCTGCTGTCCGCCTGTACCTGGTGACTTTTAAATCTTAGTGTAAAAGAAAACACCTGGTGAAAAAAGCGAAGCCGTCAGTAGAATAATTATTTGCCGATGCAGAAAGTAATATGATTTGATTTATAACAAGTTATATTTTTGAGGTACAAATGAGATACAAATTATGCTGGTAAGCAACTACTTTCGCTCAAAAATTGAATCCTTCACGTGCCATCCTAACCCACATGTCTTGAACCATTAATCCAGACATATTTGTTTTTAAAGAGTTCATAGAAATTTTTCGCTTTTTATCAATAAAATCGAGTTGAACAATGGAGCTTGGAAACCATGTTTTTGCATCATCAGGAACAACTCGCTTATATTCCTTTTGAAACGTGTCAGCATTTTCAATTTCCTTGAATTCAATTCTAATAAGATATAAATCACCATACTTCATTTCTAAAAAATTCCCTTTGGGTGGACAAACTAAATCAGTCGGAGGCATTTCTATTGACCAGAAATTGTCTTCCATTTTAAATATTTGCCCAAGTTCATCATCATAAAAATCGATATTCAAAAGAAGGTAATTGTTTTCATCCCTATTAAACCATATAACAGGACGACCGCCAATTCGAAGTAGAATATAAATTTGCTGCACAACCATACCCCCACTGACAAGTACTATCGATTTTCTCATCCAATCAATTCTTGCTTGTACTTTTTCATCTGTTCCTTTGGTCTTAAACTCTCTTAATTGTTCCTTGGTAAAAGAACCAGAATCTGCTTTTGAGTGATGTTCTTGGCATAACGCAATCATACCTGCAGGGTCATGGTGTTGTTTTTCACTCCAAGGTGGATCGAAATGATGCCAAGTCAAATATGGATTGCCGCATTCTGGAATTGGACATCCAAAGCCGACCTCTTTTCGAAGGAATCTACAAACATCTGATGGAGGGGTTCTGTTGATAAAAAAGGTTTTACTTTAGGTTGATTTCAAAGTTACTCAATTTAGTATAACTTTTATGGCAGTTCGGTTAATAGCCTACATAAATGATTCTGCCATCGTCAATCAAAGTTTAATGAAATATCTGTTGAATGAATTTTAAGTGTTGAAATTTTGAAGCATTCAACCAATTTTATTTTACCCTGGATTGACTCTATTCCAATATGCGATCAGATTTAAAAGTAATACGATTTGATTTTAAGTGAGTTTTATTCTTGTGGTGCAATTAAGGGGCAGATTAGTGAAATTATTCCATTGAAGTATCAATATTATTTTCCAGAAGATTCACCAATTGAGGTTTGGGAGCATACGCAGAAAGCACCAATTCATTGTCTACATTTTGCCAGTCAAAATATTCCGGGATAAACCTCCATTCATAAAAGTCTGAAACTACCCTTGCGCCCGCTGTAGTCTTTCTCTGTTCAGGCAAGTTAAACCCAAATCTTTCAAAAATTCTTAGCCCTTTCATTGCATGAAAGATATTATACAGAGCCGCTGCATAAATATTTCCGTCATTGTTTCCTTTTGATTTT
>Ga0302320_10031513_pt1 | contig 10052 bp, 6 predicted proteins | sample Bog_T0_3_FD_202130 | JGI IMG/M metagenome (GOLD analysis project Ga0302320, IMG submission 202130) | Peat permafrost microbial communities from Stordalen Mire near Abisko, Sweden - Bog_T0_3 | ecosystem: Environmental > Terrestrial > Soil > Wetlands > Peat | place: Sweden: Abisko, Stordalen Mire...
GAACGGGCGACGGCACGCTGATGGTGGGGGATCAACTCACTGTGGACGGCAAGCCGGCTTCCCAGGCCGGACGAGCCGCTCCGCCTCCCACGCCCCCAGGCGGCGCTCGCGGAGGGAACGCGGCCCGTGGCGGCGCTGCTCCGGGCAACGCGGCCGGCGACCCGACGCTGCGTGCCCCGGGCAACGGTTCGGTATTCGTCGGCTCCAAGGGTTATATGGCCACCACGTCTCGCGGTGAAGGCGTCTGGCTGCTTCCCGCCTCCCGGTGGGCCGAGTACAAGCTTCCGCCCCAGTTGCTGCAGCGCGGAATCAATCACCAGCAGGACTGGATCCGCTCCTGCAAAGGCGGCGCACCCGGCGTTTCCGAGTTCGGCCTCGCCAGCAAATACATCGAGTGGTTGACCCTGGGAGCGATCGCCGTGCGCGTTCCCGGCAAGCTGATGTGGGACGCTAAGAACATGCGCTTCTCCAACAGCGAGGAAGCCAACAAATACCTCAAGCCGTCCCTGCGCAAAGGCTGGGAACTGAAGGTGTGAGCGGCGCCCGCGGCGTGCGCGGGCATTCAAGGAGCACCACCATGAAAGATCGTACGATCGTCGCATTGCTGGGGGCCGCGCTGGCAACTGCGCTCCCCATGCGGGCCGCGTCTCCGATTCGAGTTCTGTTACTCGACGGAGAACAGGCCGGGGCTTACCACGCCTGGCAAGAGACTACCCCGTACCTGAAGAGGATGCTGCTGGACACCGGCATCTTCCAGGTTGACGTAGTGACCGCGCCTCCGCCGGGCGGCGACTTCGGCAAGTTTCAGCCGGACTGGAGCCAGTACCAGGTGGTGGTCTCGAACTACGATGCGCCGGACGAACGCTGGTCCGACAGCCTGAAAGCCTCGTTCGAGCAGTACATCCGCAACGGAGGCGGCTTCGTCTCCGTTCACGCCGCCGATAATGCCTTCCCCCGCTGGAAGGAATACAACCTCATGATCGGCGTCGGTGGGTGGCGCAACCGCAACGAGAAGGCGGGCGCCCACTTCTATTATCAGGACGGCAAACTGGTGGCCGACACCGCCGCGGGAAATGCCGGCAGCCACGGCCAGCGCCTTCCCTTCAAAGTCGTCAACCAGGTCACCAACCACCCTATCACCGCGGGGCTCCCCAAGGAGTGGATGCACGTGGCCGACGAGCTCTACGCCAACCTGCACGGACCGGGCGAGAACATGACCGTCCTCTCGACCGCATGGTCCGATCCGGCCAACCGCGGCACCAACCACGACGAGCCGATTCTCATGGTGCTCTCTTATGGCAAAGGGCGCATCTTCCACACCACCCTGGGGCATGATCGAGCCGCGCTCAATTGTGTGGGGTTCATGACCACTTATCAGCGCGGCACCGAATGGGCGGCAACCGGCAAGGTCACCCAGAAAGTTCCCGCCGATTTCCCAACGGCCGAAAAGCCCAGCACGCGCGCGGACTACAATCCGCCCGCGGCGAAGTGAATCGCGCCCATTTCTTTGCGAGATAATAAGACACCATGAAACCGGTCTTCCTGCTCCTCGCACTGGCCGCTCCCGCGCTTTCGCAGAACTATACGGCGCAGCAGATCACCGAACAGGGCGTTCCCATTGTCCGGCTCACCGATGCTTCCCACAGCGTCGAGGTCTCCGTCATGCCCTCCGCCGGGAACCGCGCCTATGAAATGAAAGTCCACGGCAAGAATATCCTCTATACCCAGGCCACCGACCTGGCGCAATATCAGCGCCGCCCGCCGCTCGACGGCGTTCCCTTCCTCGCCCCCTGGGGCAACCGCCTCACCGAATCCGGCTTTTGGGCCAACGGCAAGAAGTACGAATTCAACCTGACGCTGGGCAACGTCGCCGCACGCGGCCTGCAAAGTCATGGAGTCCTGCTCACGTCGCCATTTTGGAGAGTCACCGAAGTGGCGGCGGATGCGCAATCGGCGCACGTCACCAGCCGGCTCGAGTTCTGGAAGTATCCCATTCTGATGGCGCAATGGCCCATCGCCCACGAGTACGAAATGACCTACCGTCTGGCCAACGGCGTCCTCGAAGTTCGTACCACGGTAATCAACTTGAGCACCGAAGCCATGCCCGTGGTGATCGGTTTCCATCCCTTCTACCGCATCCCCGATGTCCCGCGCGATGAGTGGATGGGGCACATCCCGGCGCGCCAGGCGGTGGTCGCCGACGAACGGCTCATCCCCACCGGCGAGTTCAAGCCCATGGATCTGCCCGATCCGTTCCCGCTCAAAGGGCGCACACTGGATAACGGTTATACCGACTTAGTGCTCGATTCCGAGGGCCGCGCGGTTTTCTCCATCGAATCCGGCGGCAAGAAAGTGGAAGCGCTCTTCGGACCCAACTGGCCCGTGGCCATCGCGTGGGAACCGGCGGGCCGCGAATTCATCTGCTTCGAGCCCATGGCGGGAGTGACTAACGCGGTCAACCTGAACCACGATGGCAAGTACCCCAACCTGCAAATGGTAGCTCCGGGCGCTAAGTGGACCGAGAGTTTCTGGATCCGAGCCAGCGGCATTTAAAGACACCTCTTAACGCGGTTGCAAGTACCCTCCGTCGCATGATATGCTGCCAAACCGTCGGAGGGGAATTCACTGTGAAACAAGCGCTCAAATCGTTTGCTCTGGCATCGATCCTGTGGGTGGTTGTGCTGCACGCCCAAACCCCAACCATCACCGGGGTTACTAATGAGTCGGGCTCAAAGAGTCTGTGTCCCGGCGGCATCGCCTTCGTTGCGGGGAGTAACCTGGGCGGCGCCGCGACCAAGGTCACCGTGGGCAACCTGCAAGCCTTCGTATTCAATGCCAACAACGGCTCGAGCCTGCAACTGGAGCTTCCGGTGAACGCTCCGCTCGGCGCCACAACTCTGACCGCCGGCGCTTCTGCGCCATTCAGCATTACGTTAGTGCAGTATTGCCCGGGAATAGCTACTGATGGCCTCGCCGACTCCCTGGCAGGGGCGTACCACTACCCCTCCCAGGCGGCAGTGACCACCAGCTTCCCCGCCGCGCCGAACGAGCAGATCGCCGTGACGGCTACCGGCTTAGGCGCGACCAGTCCCGTGTACCTTACTGGCACGTCGCCCAGCGGTACCAACGCCCTCGCCATTACCACTCCCACGGTCACCGTTCAGGGAAAACCGGCTCCCGTTTCCACCGCGTTTCTGCAGCCCAATAACCCCGGCTATTACGCAGTGGTCTTCACCGTGCCGGCCAGTGCCACGACCGGCAATCAGAATATCATTGTGAGCATCGGCGGGCTTGCCAGCAACACGGCAATACTTCCCGTCGCCACCGGGCCGATCATCGGGTCGGTGACCAATGCCGCCAGCTACAACGATCCGTCGCTGCCTAATGGCGCTGTGGCCCAAGGCGCAATCGCCGTCTTAAAAGGGAACAACCTGGGTCCCACCGCCATATCGATTGCTTCGAACCCGTTCCAAAGCGCCAACTGGAGCGGAACCTCGGTGAGTATCACCGTCGGCGGCACAACGGTCGCGGCGCTCATGTACTACACTTCCGCCACGCAGGTGGCCTTGTTGGTGCCCTCGAACACGCCGGTCGGCACGGGAACCATCACAGCCACCTATAACAGCCAGACCGGTCCCGCAGCCCCGATTACCGTGGTGGCGAATAACCTGGGAATCTTCACGGTCACATCCGACGGCGGCGGAGCGGGTATCGTCACCTATCCCGACTATAGTCTGGTATCCAGCAGCAAGGCCGCCAACTGCGGAGGGCCGTATACCACTTGCGGCGCGGCAAATCCCGGAGACACCCTCATCTTATGGGCTACCGGGTTGGGCCCGGTGAACGGCAGCGATGCCGCGGGCGCCGGCCTGGGAGTCAACATGACGAACATTCCGCTGAAGCTCTGGCTGGGCGGCGTACAGGAGAACGTGACCTACCAGGGCCGGTCGGGATGTTGCATTGGCGAAGACCAAATCACCTTCACGGTTTCCACTAGCACGCCCACCGGGTGCGCCGTACCGTTGGTGGTGCAGATTGGGAACGAGATTAGCAACGGCGTCGCTATAGCCGTAGCCAACGGCAGCCGAACCTGCACTCCCACTAATGCGAGTTTGAGCCCGCTGACGGCACTCCTGGGTACCACGCCCACGGTGAAATATGGGCAGGTGGACCTTGATCGACAGGATAATTACCCCGGGTTTCAGGACGTCGTACAAGGCCAATTCGCGCTGGCCGCGGTGACGGCCGCCGACCAACCCTTCTTCCTCACGTATATCGATGATTCGGCTTTGGGAACCTGCCAGGTCTTTAACAACGCAAATAATGGGTTCAACGTGCCGGTTAGCTTCCCCAACAGCCTGGATCCCGGTTCGCCGCTCACCGTGAAAGGCCCCAGCGGGAGCGTAGTCGTTCCTGGCGGGCAAGGCCAATATAGCGGCGTACTGAGCGCCAATGGAAATTTCCTGGGGCCCGGCACATTCACCGTGAGCTTCCCCGGTGGCGCGGATATACCGGCCTTCAGCACCAGCATCACCATTCCGGCGCTGGCAACTATGACCAGCCCGCCGCCCGATTCAGTCAACTCCTTTGTGGTGACTCGTGCTAACGGGATGATTGTTACCTGGACGGGAGGCTCGTCGTCGGCAGGCTATATCAAGTTAAGTGGGTCTTCGGCCACCAATAACACCTATAATACCGGCGCCGGCTTCCAGTGCGTCGTCCCAGCCAGCGCCGGCACCTTCACCATTCCGCCGAGCGTGCTATTAGCCATGCCGCCCGGCAATTTCGGTGGTTTCGACTTTCATCCGACGGTCACTCCCGTAGCTCTTATCACGAGTGGCTTGGGTCTGGCGTTCCTCGATGCCCAATACGATTACTTTACGCCTCTGACCTTCAAGTGAGGACCCGTCTAACGCTTGCCTTGCAGTTTGTCGAGCATCAGGTAGCGCTCCCGGTGCTGGTCCGGCGCGGCTTTCGAATCCGCGGCCAGGTGCATCACCTGGTTCCCGTCCTTGCTTCCGTATACCGGCCAGACCGGCAGTCCGTCGCCATTTGGGTCGCCGGTCTTGGCAAAATTGCTCCAGTAAGTTCCCATCAAGTCCGACACCTTGCGATCTTCCGGACGCCACGGCAGCCGCCGCGAAGACAGCACCTGAAACACGAACTCAATTTCCGACGCGTGCGGCGCCGTAGCCACCGCTCCGGCGGGTGCGTTTGCCGCCAGCGGCAGCGTCTCATCGAACTCATACCGGTACGCCGGCACCTTGGCCGTTTTAGGGTGCGTCTCCAACCATTTCCAGGTGGAATAGGCAATGAACCGGTCGCCCGCCAGATCCTGCGCCGAGCGCCTGGCCTGGGCATCCGTCGCCGAGGGATAGAGTTTCAGCAAAGCCGCCGCACCGCCTCCATACAAAGACTGTACGTGGGTCTGAAAGTTGGCCGCGGTGGGCGCATCCTTGCCGAGGAGCGTACCGTAGCCTTGCTCATCCAGATTCCATCCGGCGAGCAACGGAACCGCCGCCTGTTTCCCCTTGGCATAGATGGCGGCCACGTTCTCCGGCAGGTAGTAGCCGTCGATATTGGGTTGGAAGCGGAGCCTGTCTTCTTTCAGCGCCGCCTTGAGAATTTCGTCCGCCGGTTTGGCGCGAAGTTCCGCCAGAGATGCCGTGCCCAGCGCGGTCCGGGCGAATTCCGCGTCCGCCTTCTCCGTCTCGGCGCGCGGTTTCAGCGGCAGACCGTCGCTATAGAAGAAGGCCCCGCTCTCCCCGATTGCGCGCCTGAAAAGACCCTTCGCCAGGGGCGACGCCAGCAGCGCGCTCACCGAAAACGATCCCGCGGATTCCCCGAAAATGGTGACATTATCCGGGTCGCCGCCGAACGTGGCGATGTTCTTCTTCACCCACTGTATTGCCGCTACCTGGTCGAGCAGGCCGTAGTTTCCGGATGCATTGTGGCCCGATTCCCTGGTGAGCTCGGGGTGGGAGAAATACCCGAAGATGCCCAGGCGGTAATTGAAGGTGACGATGAGCACGCCCTTCTTTGAAAAGTTGCCCGCATCCTGCCGCGGCTCCGACGTGGAGCCGGCCTGAAATCCGCCGCCGTAAATCCATACCATCACCGGCAATTTGGGCGTGGCGGGAACGGCGGGCATCCACAGGCTCACGTACAGGCAATCTTCGGTGGGGCCGGTGTCGTGAAAAATCATGTCGGAGTAGATGGGACCCTGCATGCAGCGCGCGCCATATTCGCTGGCCTTGCGCACGCCGGTCCACGGCACGGGAGGCTGCGGCGCCTTCCACCGCAACGGGCCAACGGGCGGCGCGGCGTAGGGGATGCCCTTAAAGGTTCGCACCTTGCCATCGGCGCTGATGACGCCTTCCAACACGCCGTCGGCGGTTTTCAACTGCTCGTAGCGGATCTGCGCGAACGCCGCGAATTGGGTCCCCAGCAGGGCCGCCAACATCCAACCGGCCGGCTTGCGGAATTGCATGGTTCCTCCTGTGTCCCTTTACGGATAGCGCATTGCACATCGGCGCTCAAGTGCGATTCGGCATATTATTGAAACTCTGGGGGGGGACACTCGATGCGACGCTATGCCGAACCCAACGCCCTGCGACGATACCTGCAGCGGATTCTGCGCTTCTTTAAGAAGGAACCGCCCGAAGATCCCTACGCCTACGTCGGGGCTCCCAAGAAGCCACGCCCGCCCCATCGCAGCGCCGCAGCGGCCGAACCGCTCGACTGACGCAGTCTTGTCCGCCCTGCTTCACATGCTAGTGTAGAGTCCATGAAATAGCCAGTATCTGTCGCGAAACTCGGTTTCGGCGTGCAAGACCGCTCCCTCACGGTCGCGGCTCCGATCCGAAGTCTTGTAGTGTCAACGAAACTATCAGAGCCCCGACCGTAAGGGAGGGTTCCTTCTCCGGCGCACGGGAGTTTTGCGACAGAAACTAGCTAGACAGCGCCACGCGAAGACCGGAGGCCTTCCAGTAATTGATGCCTTGAGGCAGATGTTCGTTGCCAAGCCGGTCCGGCTCCCAAGACCTTCGAGACCTCGGAGGCGGAGCCAATTACGGCCTCCGTCAGGTTCGTTGCCAATCCGTGTGCACTCCTCGAGAAGGATGCCGGCAAGCTGATCGCCAAGGCCCGCTGGAAATCCCGCTGTGCCGAGGGATAGTTACCATCGGCGAACTCCGTCTCGCCGAGGCCGGCGTAGGCATCCGGAATCTTTCAGGATTCCCAGAGCGCAATACGGTCTCGACAGGATGGGAACACCGCGGCGGAAGTGCTATTCCTGAAAAAGTGGGGAAACGAGCGTCGTGCCTTCAACTATTCTTACGCCTGCCGCATCTCAGAAGAGTGATACGGATTGTAATGGTGGCGTCCCTGGCGTTGGCACCGGCAGTATCGCTGGCGGTGGACCCGGCTGCCGCACCACCCACGGTGCCCCTGGGATGCACGGGAAGTGCTACCCTTGGCACGTTCCAGCTCGCGGTGCGGCCCTTTTCCCAAGGCTCGCCGCTGCCGTTGAAGTCGGTCGCTGAAATCCCCGCGGGGGCGCGCCTGGTTTGGACTCCCATGCACTTAAAACTGCCGGTTTCCGATAGCGCCGAGGTCACCGCCGTGGTGGTGCCTGCCGGGGACGGATCCCTGATCGTACTGGAACCGCGCAAAGCCAACGTACCCACCGAATGGCAGTTGCTGCGCCGGCCCGTAGTCATAGCCTTGGTCTACGGTCCCCAAGGCCTGAGTGAAGGCAAGGTTCAATCGCTCGTGTCGAGGAACCAGGATCTGCTGCGTCAACTGGCCGATTATGCCGACCAAAGCTCTCAGGTGGAATCCCTGGTGCAGGAACTCGCCGATGCCGAGCAATCGCGCGGCGGCGCCGATAACGCCATCAAGGGGATGTCCGCCGGCTATGGTGTCAGCGCTCAAAAACTGAGTAGCACGGCGTCGTCCGATCAACAGGCGGCCCTGTTGTTGAAGGCGCTGATTCCAGCCTCCAATAATTACGATCCACTCGCCACCCCGAGCAATCAGGTGCAGCAGTCGGGCGGTCTGGCGGCGTCGGTGGCAGGGCTGTTCTTCGGCAACCCGGTGGCTCTGGCAGCGGGCGGCGCGGCGCTATTTGCCAACCTCAAGACCGTCCTCTTCCCCAATACTGAATTCCGCTCGGCCTTCGCGCAGGCGGCCGACAAGGGTGGTTTGGCGCTCTGTACCAAGAACCAGGCGCCAAAATCCAAGACTCGGACGGCTTATCTGTGGGCGTATCGTGTACCGGAAATCGCCAGGCCGGTTCCGTCTCTGGGGGCGGCACAGCGTTTGCCGCTGGGGGCGAAGTCAACCATCGCGCTCAAGTTTACCAAGGGCTCCGCCAAAGAATTGGAGATGGCGCGCGACTGGAAGTTGCTGCCGGCTGACGGCGGCAAAGCCGTCGCCGTCGCAGTGAAAACCGCGGCGGCCAGTTCGGTGGATATCGATCTTTCAGATGCCAAAGCTGCCGCAGGCGATTACCACCTTGCGGCCACTTGGGATTGGGACTCGCTGCCGGTTGCGGGAACCGTGCACCTGCAACCCTACGGCGATTTCACGCATATCGTTCTGGCTCCCGGAGGGCACGACAAACTCGTCGAAGGGCATGGCAGCGTCGCCGTGGAGTTGACCGGCGCCGATTTCGAGTTCTTGGAAAGCGTGGTGATGGAATCTTCCGCCCGCGATGCCAAGCCCGCGGAAGTGGCATTCACCTTGCCCCTGGGCAAACGGGCTGGGGTACAGAACGGCGTGATCATCCATATCGATACCTCCAAGCAAGGTTTGTATCACTTGTCACTCATGCAATCCGACGGTGTGGCGCACAAAGTCCCCGTCGCCGTGCTTCCTCCAAATCCGAAATTCTCCAATCTTCCGATCCGCCTGAACGTGGGGGAAACGCGCGAATCGATTCTCCTTTCGGGCAGCGGTCTGGACCGGGTGGAGGCGATCCTATCGGATGCGGGCGAGATCGCCGGCGGCCCGGATTCGGGCAACTGGTCCGGGGAGATCCGCTTGAAGGCGGGGCTGAAAAGCGGCCAGACCTTCCCTCTGCGCTTGAAAATCATGGGTCTGGATGATTCGTTGACTGTGCCCGGCGCCTTGGAGATCGTCGGTCCGCGGCCCAAGGTGCGCTCTCTACAGAGGTCTCTGGTAGGCGCGATGGGAATCGAGATCGGCGCCGATGAACTACCCGCCGGGATGGCGGCCGGCCTGGTGCTGACCGTGGATCGCCTCCGCGATTCCACCCGCCCGAAGCTGGAACTGAATTGCGCCGATGGCGAATTGCGGCAGGCGCTGACGCTGGCGCCGGGCGGACCCGCGAGCGGCGCGAGCCTTACCTCCGCGGGGCCTGGTGTGTTGTATCTTTCCCTCGACCCCGGAGTGGTCGGTTATCCCGGCTGTCATATGTCCGCTACCGTAATTATGGATCCGGAAGGCCGTTCCGATCCGTTCGTCCTGGGTCGTGTGATTCGCCTTCCCCGTTTGGATAAGTTCACTCTCACCAGTGAGAAGGTGGGAGATGCCGGTTATGCGGGGATCCTGGAGGGCCACGATCTGGATGTTATTGAGAAGGTTGGATGGGACGCCGCCAATGGCCTGCCAGTGGATGAGATCCCAGCCCCCCTGCCCCCGTTGCCGAACGATCCGTTAAGACAGACCTTGCGGCTGATCCTGCCTTGGCCCGCGCCCGGTCCCCACGCCCCGTTATACATATGGCTGCGCGGCGAGAGTCAGGGGCGAAAAACATCTGTAACCTATTGATTATTGAGCTGACACCAGCATGACCTTGGGCCAGCACCTAGAGGGGGAATAGCCGCTGATGAGGTTGGTGAAGGCCGAGGAACTGGAAATCCCACTGTAAGCCGCGTCTTCGATTTGCCTGACCGAGGGACTGACCGGCTGCCGGCGGCCACCCACGAATCTTGACCTCAGAGGTTGCTGACGACTTTCCGGGCAGAATGTCGGGCTTTACACTCGAACAGAGGTCAGGGCTCCGATGGGATCGACCCGCGCGCCGG
>Ga0302320_10031514_pt1 | contig 10052 bp, 10 predicted proteins | sample Bog_T0_3_FD_202130 | JGI IMG/M metagenome (GOLD analysis project Ga0302320, IMG submission 202130) | Peat permafrost microbial communities from Stordalen Mire near Abisko, Sweden - Bog_T0_3 | ecosystem: Environmental > Terrestrial > Soil > Wetlands > Peat | place: Sweden: Abisko, Stordalen Mire...
GCGTGCGCTGATGCGGCACCCCAACGATCTGGTGCAGATGGCCAGCCAGCATGTGCAACACAGGCAAGAGGCGCTGACCCAGATGAACGTGCAGTTCCAGCACGTGATCAGCGACCTCACCGGCTTGGCGGGCCTGGCGATTCTGGACGCCATTCTGGGCGGAGAGCGCGATCCGGCGGTGCTGGCCAAGCTGCGCGATCCGCGCATCAAGGTGGACCAGGAGACCATCTGGAAATCACTGGAGGGCAACTGGCGGGTCGAGCACCTACTGCTGCTGAACCAAATCAACGATGGCGATAAAGAGATCGAGAAGGTGGTGGCCGCCTTCGATCCGCCAACGCAAGAAGAAGAGCGGCAGCCCGAATTTCGACATGCGCACGGAGTCCTACAAGCTGTTCGGCGTGGATCTGACCCAGATCCCTGGACTGATGGCGCTGCTCTTGCTGCTGTTCAGCGAAGTGGGACGGGATATGTCGCGATGGCCCACCGCAGCACACTTCGTCTCCTGGCTGGGGTTGTGCCCGGACCACGACACTAGCGGCGGTAAGGTGTTGTGGCGAGGCGCCCGCCGCACTAAGAACCGCGCGGGGACCCTGTTTCGAATGGCAGCCAGTTCCCTATATCGCGAACAGGCCTCGATTGGGGACTACCTGCGCCGGATGAAGGCGAAGTTAGGTCCGACCGCCAGTACGACCGCCACGGCACACAAGCTTGCCGTCATCTTCTACACCATGGTCAAGAATCAGGTGAATACGATGCTTCGCTTTGGGCAAAACGCGACGGGATGCGCGAGAAGCGGCTGGAAGCCCGACTCCACAAACAAGCCGGCCGCCGCCTCGCGCCTTCGGTCATATTCTTAAATGGCCCAACCGATAGCCCCATGGTCATATTTTAAGCGGCAGAATTCGGGGAGTACTCTAAGATACAGGTTCAATGTTATACTCTTGGCGCGACCTTGTAGCTCGCAATCAGGGTCGAGAGGGCGGATATGCTTGCCTGGCCTCTCTCGAATCTCCCGGAAAGGGGTGTTCTTATGCTCGATTTAACGATCGTCCGTATTATATTCGTGCTCGTTCTAACCGCCTCCGGCTACTTGCTGCACCCATTTCAATCCGCTCCGTCTCCGTGGGCGGGGTTAGTGGGATTTATTCTCGGCGTTTGCATCATTTTTTTCGAGGTCAGGCTGGAACAAGTCAGCCTGAAAAGGCTGATCGGCGCGGCCTTCGGATCGGTCCTCGGCATTGTGGGAGCGTTCTTCATGTCGCTGGTGCTGCGCGGCGCGCGTCCGGATGGGGCGGATACGTCGCACATGATTCCATTCATACAAGTCTGCCTGCTTCTTTGGATGACCTATGTGGGCCTGATTGTAGGCGCCAAGAAAGGCGACCTGCTGAACCTGTCCGCGTTGGGGGGGATATTCGGCGGCGAGAAAGTGTCCAAGAAGTCGTTTAAAATCCTGGACACCAGCGTGATCATCGACGGCCGTATCGCGGATATCGCCGAAACCGGCTTTCTGGACGGGGTGCTGGTGATCCCGCAATTCGTGCTGCGCGAATTGCAACTGGTAGCCGATTCCGCGGATTCAATGAAGCGCAATCGCGGCCGGCGGGGCCTGGACATTCTACAGCGCATCCAGAAGATGGCGCACCTGAACATCCAGATCGTGGAGGACGATTTTCCGCATGTGCGGGAAGTGGACATGAAGCTGATCGAACTGGCCAAAGTTTACGATTCAAAAATCGTAACCAACGACTTCAATTTGAATAAAGTCGCGCAACTGCACGGCGTACAGGTTCTGAATATCAATGAGCTGGCCAATGCCCTGAAGCCTATCGTACTGCCGGGCGAGACCATGCGCGTGTTCATTTTGAAGGAAGGCAAGGAGTTCAACCAGGGCGTGGCCTATCTGGACGACGGCACCATGGTGGTGGTGGACAACGCGCGGAAGATGATCTCGAAGACCATCGACATCTCGGTTACGAGCGTGCTGCAAACGACCGCGGGGAAAATGATCTTCGGAAAATTCGACGAGCGCATGCACGCCGTGGCGGGGGCGGACAGGCACGACCGCGCGCCGCGGAAGATCGAGCCGCTGGCATCCGAGAAAACCACGGTAGAATCGTAGATTGCCGGTAGCGGGCCGCGTGGCCTGGCCGGAACGCCAATATGAAAGTAGCCGTGATTCTGCCTGCCGCGGGGCTGGGCACCCGCATGGGGCGCACTTCCGCCGAGAAGGCGGGAACCAGCCGGAAGCAGTTCATGCAACTCGATGGCGTCCCCATTCTGCTGCATTCAGTGCGCAAGTTTGCGGCCTGCGCGCGTGTGGACGACATCGTGGTGGCGGTGCGGCCAGAGGATCTGGAATGGGTTTCCGAACTGCTGGAGCGCGAAGTGCGCGGCAAGCGAGTGCGGGCCGTGGAAGGCGGAAACTCCCGCCAGCAATCGGTTTCCAATGCCTTAGCGGCGCTCGATGCCGACACGACGCTGGTGGCGGTTCACGATGCGGTGCGGCCGTTCATCGATCTGGAAACCATCGATAAAGTGATCGACGAAGCCGCTGAGACGGGCGCGGCCATCGTGGGCATCGTCCCGGTGGATACGGTGAAGCAGGTGACGCGGGCCCAAACCAACAAAGCCAAGATCCGGGCCACGCTGCCCCGCGAAAAACTGGTGCTGGCGCAAACCCCGCAAGTCTTCCGATACGAACTGCTGGTGTGGGCCTTCGCGGCCGCTCAGAGGGACGGCTTCACGGGCACGGACGAATCGAGCCTGGTGGAGCGGTTGGAAGTGGAAGTAAGTGTGGTGCTCGGCAGCGACCGGAACATCAAGATCACCAAACCCACCGATATGGACCTGGCACGCCTGTTCCTGGAAGAGGAAACGGCGCCGAGGGAATTGTGAGCGAATACCGCACCGGCCTGGGTTGGGATGTCCACAGGCTGGCGCCGAACCGGCCGCTGATCCTGGGCGGGGTGGCCATCCCCTCGGGTGTGGGTCTCGAAGGCCACTCGGATGCCGATGTGCTGGCGCACGCCATTACCGACGCGATCCTGGGGGCGGCGGCGCTGGGGGATATCGGAATGCACTTCCCGGATTCCGATCCGCGCTGGAAAGGGACGGGAAGTCTGGTGTTTCTGGCGCATGCCCGCGACCTGGCGCGCGCCGGAGGCTATCGCATCGTGAATGTAGATTCCACGGTGATCCTGGAACGCCCCAAGCTGAAGGACTACCGCGAAAGCATTCGCCGCCAGTTGGCGAATACGCTGGAAGTGAATATCGACTGCGTGTCGGTGAAATTCAAAACCGCGGAGGAAGTGGGACCGGTGGGCGAAGGCCGCTCCGCCGAAGCGCAAGCGATCGTTACTTTGCGGCTGGATTAAAGGGCGGCGGGAGGTGCGCGTCGCGATAGGCCTGGCGAAAATTTTGCTTGGCTCGGAATACCAGGACGCGCAGATAGTCGGCATCAACCTTGAACATGCGGCAAAGCTGAGCTTTGTCGAGTTCGTCGAGGTATATGGCGCTCAGAATTTCGCGGTCCTTGGGTTGGAGTCCGGCCAAAATTTCCTGGATGGCCCTCTGCCAGTCGGCGTTGACCAGTTCCTTATCGGGGTCTTCGCTGGCGGGATCGATGGGTTCCTCGACGGTTTCATCCCAAGGGTCCTCGCGGCCGTCGCCCCGGCAAAGCTCACGCACCACGTTGGTGCAGACGCCGTTGACGAAGGCGCCAAAACGATCCGGACACTTGACCGCGCCGCCGTGCCGCAAAATGGACAGCACGCGCGTGAGGGTTTCCTGGCGGATGTCTTCGATCAATTGGGGTGAGCGCAGGCGCACGCGGAGTTTGAGGTAGAGCGCGTTGCTGAAATACGCAGCGAAGTGTTCGCCTGCCGCGGAATCTCCGTCCGTCAGACGTTGGATGTAGTCCTCGTTGAAGGATTCAAATCTCAATACGGTTGTGTGCCTTAAGTGTCTTATGTTATCGTATGCGTATTCCCCGATGAGAAGGGGACAAAGAAGTTATTATTACAGGGTCAAATATGTTCGACGCGACCCGGGTGGAGTTTTAGGACTCCACCCGGCAAGCTTCAGCGGCTCTGTGTCCCCGCCGTCTTCATTTCTTCTGCCTCAATCGACTGGACAGGGTATTGCGGCAACAGGTTCCGGCAAATAACAATTCCAATGGCTAAGAGAATTGCAATTGTGGAGGACGAGGCGGAACTGGCGGCGCTGCTCGATTACAATCTGACGCGGGGCGGGTATCAGGCGCACGTGCTGGCGGGCAACAAGGGCGCATTGAAGGAACTGGAAGCCTGGAAGCCCGATCTGATCGTGCTGGATGTGATGCTGCCCGGCGACGACGGGTTCGAGCTTTGCCGCCAGATCCGCCAGTCGGCCATACTGGCCCGCACGCCGGTGCTCTTTCTGACCGCGCGCTCCGACGAAGTCGATAGGGTGCTGGGGCTGGAGATCGGGGGCGACGACTATATGACCAAACCGTTCAGCCCGCGGGAACTGGTGGCGCGGGTGAAAGCGCACCTCCGGCGCGCCGAGTTGGACGAGGATGAAAATACCCCGATCGAGGCTGGACCGTTCCGGCTGGATCGAGGGGCGCACCGGGTGTATCTGAGCGATCGCGAGTTGAACTTAACCTCCACGGAGCACAAGCTGTTGGAGTTTTTTCTGAAGCATGCGGGCCGAGCCTATAGCCGCGATCAACTGCTCGAAGAAGTTTGGGGGCAGCAGCGCTTCGTCACGCCGCGCACGGTGGATGTGCACGTCAGGCGATTGCGGGAGCACATTGAGACCGAGCCCGACAATCCGCGGTATCTGACTACGGTGCGGGGGTTCGGGTACCGTTTCGAACTGCTTTAGCGGGGCCGCCGCAGGCCGGGCGCGCATGGGCATCCACGAGAACTTAACCCGTAGTTCATGGTTCCGTAACGTTCCGTTAACGATGGGCGTGTACGCTCGAAGGGTGGCCCATGAAGAAGATCCTCCTGATTGAAGACGACATCGATTTATTCGCGCTGTTGAAGTACAACCTGGAGAAGGAAGGCTTCATGCTGTCGGGCTCGCAAACCGGCAAGGGGGCGCTGGATCTTTGCCGGCAAGTGCGGCCGGATCTGATCCTGCTGGACATCATGTTGCCGGATTACGACGGCCTGGAAATCTGCAAAGCGGTGCGGAAGGAACCGGACCTGGCCGGCACGCCGATCATTTTTTTGACGGCGCGGGCGTCGGAAACGGACCGGATCGTGGGGCTGGAACTGGGCGCGAACGATTATGTGGTGAAGCCCTTCTTCGTGCGCGAGTTGATCGCCCGCATCAAGCTGCAATTCCGCACACACGCTGTTCCCGCGCGGGTTTTGGAGGGCGGCGGCTTACACCTGGACCGAGGCAGTTGCCAGGCGCGGTTGAATGGGGCACTGCTGAGCCTGACAGCCACGGAGTTCCGCCTGCTCGAATTCCTGATGAGCCGGCCAGGGGTGGTCTTCAGCCGCGAACAGTTATTGAACGCGGTGTGGGGGCAAGACCGAGCGATCACGGACCGCGCGGTGGACGTTTATATCCTGCGGTTGCGGCAGAAGATCGAGACGGACCCGACCAATCCCGAGCTGATTCGATCAGTGCGGGGATTCGGGTATACCTTCGAACCGAGCGTTGCGAGCGCCTCTTCGGCGGCGTGAGGCGGAAGACTCATAGACGAGCGGAAGCCTGCCTCGGCGCTTTCCTGTACAATGGAATCGAATAGGAGGCCTTATGAGGTCTATCGGCTTTCCCGAGTTGTGCGTGATTCTGGTGGTCGTGGTGCTATTGTTCGGCACCAAGAAGATTCCGGAATTCGCGAAGGGTTTGGGCGAAGGCATCCGCAACTTCAAAGACACGATGAAGGGCGACGACGAAACGAAGAAGCCGCAGTAGGGCTTTCGGGGGCTGCCCCCGCGCAGGGCGGATCTCATCGGACTCCGGACATCTCGACTAGAAAGAAATCCCCGCGGGCACTCATGGAGGCTCGCGGGGATTTTATAATGGGCGGCGGAAATCGGGCTACTTGGCTTTTTTGGGCGGGACAATGGCGTCCTTGGCGGCTTTCGCCACGCGGAACTTGACCACTTTCTTCGCCGGGATCTTGATTGTTTCGCCGGTCGCGGGATTACGGCCCACGCGGGCTTTGCGGTCCTGGCGCACCAGGCGTCCGATTCCGGGCAGGACGAATACCCCGTTCTTCTTCACTTCCGCGATAGCCACGGCGGAGAGGGAATCCAGAAACTGACGGGCTACTTTGTTGTTTACTTCGCAACTCTCGGCGATGTTTCTCACCAGTTGCGTCTGCGTCAAACGTTGACTTGCCATAGATCTCCTTTGGTTCTCACCATCGATCGAATTCAAGGACCGCCGAAAAAAGAACGGAAGCCCTCAAAACGCCATCCATTGAAAAATTAAGGCGCCGGGCCGCGCGCCCGATGAGCGGCGGCTCGATTACGTAATCAATAATAAGGGATGGCGAAAGTCGATGTAAAGGAAAAAGCGAGTAAAACAGGCGGTTTTCGGGCTTTTTTTTGAAGGTGAGGCGCGCGAGGCCCGTCAAACGGCCTTTCTGGCGGGGTTCTCGCCTCCCGAGGCCGCTGCCGCCGCTTTGCGGGGCTGGTCCTGCAGGTTCTCCAGACCCAGTACTTTGCGCAGTTCGCCGTCCAGATTCCGGCATAGGTCGGGGTGCTCCCTCAGGAATTGGCGGGCATTGTCGCGCCCTTGACCGATGCGTTCCGCGTGAAAGCTGAACCACGAGCCGCTCTTTTCGACCAGATTGTGAGCCACACCCAAATCCAGCAGGTCGCCCTCGCGGGAGATCCCCTCGCCATAGAGAATATCGAACTCCGCTTCGCGAAACGGCGGAGCGAGCTTATTCTTGACTACTTTGGCGCGGGTACGATTGCCGATGACGGTGTCGCCGTCTTTGAGGGCGGCGATGCGCCGGATATCCACGCGCACGGAGGAATAGAATTTGAGCGCGCGTCCGCCGGTGGTGGTTTCGGGACTTCCGAACATGACGCCGATTTTCTCGCGGATCTGGTTGATGAAAACCATGGAGGTGCCGGTGCGGCTGACGACGCCGGTCAGCTTGCGCAGGGCCTGGGACATCAGCCGTGCGTGCAGGCCCATGTGGCTATCGCCCATCTCGCCCTCCAGTTCGGCCTTGGGCACGAGCGCGGCCACCGAATCGACCACCACCACATCAATGGCTCCCGACGCCGTCAAGGCGTTGGCGATTTCGAGCGCCTGCTCCCCGTGGTCGGGCTGCGACACCAGCAGATTATCGACATCCACACCGAGTTTGCGGGCGTAGCCGGGGTCGAGCGCATGCTCCGCGTCGATGAATGCCGCCACGCCGCCGGCCTTCTGCGCCTCGGCAATTAGGTGGAGGGTGAGCGTGGTTTTGCCGGAAGACTCCGGTCCGAAGATTTCGAGCACGCGCCCGCGCGGGAAGCCGCCCACGCCTAGCGCGGCATCGAGGGAGATCGAGCCGCTGGAGATGACCGCCACGGGCGTGATGGCGCCGGCGCCGAGGCGCAAGACAGCGCCTTTTCCGAACTGCTTATCCAATTGTGAAAGGGTCACGTCGATGGCGTGGCGCTTGTCGCGTTCGTCCATTTGAAACTCCTCTTGGCCTGCTGGAAGCTATTTTGTGTCCGCAGGGGGCAAGTAATCTCCGAAAAATTCCGGTTGCGGCGCGTTATCATCCAATTTGTGATCCGCCCCCTCAGCGCCTGCCTGGTTTTAACGTTCTTGCTATGTTCCTGCGGCGGAAACGGCACAATTTCCTCCAGCCCCAGCGAGGCTCGCACGAGCCCCGGCAGAGCACGCCACCGGCATCGCGGACCGCGCGGCGGCCAAAACAACGGAGCGCCGGAAACCGGCAAATTCGATTTCTACGTGCTTTCGCTCTCGTGGTCGCCCGGATTTTGCGCCACGGCGGCGGCCCGCAACGATGCAGTCCAATGCGGGCCGGAGCGTCACTTCGCGTTTGTGCTGCACGGTCTATGGCCGCAATACGAACGGGGCGGATGGCCGCAAAGCTGTACGGCCGAAGGAATGGATGAGAGTCTGGTGAACGGCATGCTGGCCATCATGCCGAGTCCTGAATTAGTGGCCCACGAGTGGGAAAAGCACGGCACGTGCAGCGGACTGTCGCCAAAGGATTATTTCGCGGAGGCGGCCGAGGCATTCGAGAGCATCCAGATTCCGGCGCAGTACCAGAACCCGCGGCAGCAGATCACGGTGAACCCCGATCGGTTGCGGGACGACTTTGCCGCCGCCAATCCGAAGATCGGGAAGCCGGAATTCGTGGTGTTGTGCAGCCGCAACGGACGGTTTCTACAGGAAGTGCGAGCCTGCCTGACGCCGGAACTGGACGGGCGCGCATGCAACGCGGAAGTGCTGCGCGACGCCTGCGAATCCGATGAGACGATCATGCGCCCGCTGCGGTGACCGGATTACCCGACGCGCTCGGCGATGGACTTGGCCTGCAGAAAGAGCAGCATATAGTCCGGTCCGCCGCCCTTCGAATCGGTCCCCGACATATTAAACCCGCCAAACGGATGGGCGCCGACCATGGCTCCCGTACACTTGCGATTCACATACAGATTGCCCACGAAGAACTGCCGCCGCGCGCGCTCGAGGTGTTCCGGCACGGTCGAAAAGATAGCGCCGGTGAGGCCGTATTGCGAATCGTTGGCAAGCTGCATGGCATGGTCGAAGTCGCTTGCCCGGGTGACCGCCAGCACGGGTCCAAAAATCTCCTCCTGGAAAATGCGCGCTTTGGAATCCACGTCCGCGATCACGGTGGGGGAGACGAAGTATCCTTGCGAAGGGGTATCCACGCCGACGGGCAGCAGGCGGCCTTCGCCCTTACCGGTTTCGATATATTGCAGGATGGTGCGGCGCGCGCTCTCGCTGATCACCGGTCCCATGTAGTTCTCCGTTTTTTCGGACTCGCCTACCCTGATTTTCGAAACGCGGGCTTGCAGCATATCGAGGAAGGCATCGTAGACCTTGGTATGCACAATCGCGCGGGAACACGCCGAACACTTCTGCCCCGAGTATCCGAATGCCGAAACGGCCACGGCTTCGACGGCCTTTTCCAGATCGCACTCGGCATCCACGAGGATGGCGTCCTTGCCGCCCATCTCGGCGATCACACGTTTAATCCAAAGCTGTCCGGGCTGGGCCTTGGCCGCCAGTTGGTTGATGTGCAAGCCCACATCGCGTGAGCCGGTGAAGGCCACGAAGCGCGTCTTGGGATGTTCGACGAGGGCATCGCCGACCGCCGCGCCGCTGCCGGTGAGCAGGCAGAACGAGGGCGCGGGGAAGCCGGCTTCGAGCAGCACTTCGGCGAATTTGGCGGCAATCGTGGGGGTTTCGCTCGAAGGCTTAATGATGGCGGTGTTGCCCGCCACCAGGGAGGCCACCGTCATCCCGGCCATGATAGCCAAGGGGAAGTTCCAGGGTGGAATGACGATGCCGACGCCGAGGGGCAGGTAGCGCAACTCGCCGCGCTCGCCGGGAAGCTGGACGGCGGGTTCCAGGGGACCGCTGAGCCGCTGCATTTCGCGCGCGTAATACTCGCAGAAATCGACGGCTTCGGAGACGTCGGCATCGGCCTCCGGCCACGTTTTGCCGGCCTCCAGGACCAGCCAGGCGTCGAATTCCAGCTTGCGCCGGCGGATGATATCGGCCGTCCGCAGCAGCATGGCGATGCGCGCATCTTCCGGCGTGGCGGACCATTCGGTGAAATAAGCGAAGGCCGAATCCACCGCCCGGCGCGCCATTTCGGGGGTGGCCCGGTGGTGCGTGCCGATGAGTTCCAGGGGATTGGAGGGGTTGACGGAGCGCAGCAAATCGCCGGTTTTGAGGTGTTCGCCGCCGACCAGCAGATCGTATTCGCGCCCGAGTTGCGCGCGCACGCCGGCGAGCGCGGCGGCCAGGGCTTGGCGGTTCGCGGGCGTGGAGAAATCGGTATACGGTTCGTTCTGAAATGCGGCGAGTTTGGGCAT
>Ga0302320_10031515_pt1 | contig 10052 bp, 8 predicted proteins | sample Bog_T0_3_FD_202130 | JGI IMG/M metagenome (GOLD analysis project Ga0302320, IMG submission 202130) | Peat permafrost microbial communities from Stordalen Mire near Abisko, Sweden - Bog_T0_3 | ecosystem: Environmental > Terrestrial > Soil > Wetlands > Peat | place: Sweden: Abisko, Stordalen Mire...
CATTTCCAGACTCAAGGAGAAGTATCCCCCAGATATGGTTGACGGCTGCTTGAAAGAACAGGACGACGGTCTTCCTTTTTCACGCATGGGGCTTGTTGATTGTGTGGAAAAGGCTTACAAGAAAGGACTACCCCGTGCCTCTAAGGACATGAAGCGCGATCGAGGAAAAAGCAGCCGATAGGAGCGCGAGAGGTTTTTCGAGTTCGTCTCAATAAGGAGGGTCAAATGACACAAGGCGGTCGAAGAGTGCGCACTCCTTGCCCTGTCGAGGGGCCGTCCCTCGAAGATCTGTATGGCGAGACCCACAAGGTCAGTGAACAGCTAGGAGTGGTGTTGCGCGAATTGAAAGAGATTAAGCAGTCCATACTGGAGCTTAGTCAGGCTGTGGACGAAAGAGAACAGATGTGAGGACCCAATTCATTCGGGTTTTCGGCGCCCTTGCCCTGCTAGTGGGAGCTGCGGGGATATCGGCACAGTCCGCCGATTGGAAGACCGCGCAGTACTACGCGAATCTCACGAAGCAGGCCGCTAGCGGCGATGCAATAGCTCAGAATGACCTTGGTGCTGCATACGCAGCTGGCGACGGGGGAAACTGGCCAAAAGACGAAGTAAGAGCTTTCGGCTGGTTTTCGAGGGCGGCAGAGCAGGGACTTGCTTTAGCACAGAAGAATGTTGCGTTGGCGTATCTTAATGGTAAGGGAGTGCTGCAAGACCACAGGCAGGCCGCAGCTTGGTTTCGCAAGGGGGCGGAGCAGGGTAATGTGGAAGCACAATACAACCTTGGCGTCCTCTACTATACAGGCGATGGGGTACCGCAGGAGTACGCAGAATCGTATTTTTGGTTGGACATTGCCGCTCCGGGAATGCTGGGGAGCGCCAACCAAAAATGGGTGTCCAACTATAGAGACGCAGCCGCCGCCAAGCTGACACCGGAGATTTTGCTGCAGGCTCAAGAACGTGCCCGGAAGTGGTTTGAGGATCGCCCGCAAAGCGGTAAGGGGCGACCCGATTAAAAGCAACCTATCACCTGAGAGGAATAACCGGACTAACGAATGGCAGAGGTAACTTTCACAGTCGACGGAAAGACGCTGACGGCTCCTGCGGGGACGCTGCTGATTGATGCTTGCCGGAAGGCGGGGATTGAGATTCCGGCGTTCTGCTACTATCCGGGGCTGAGTTTGCAGGCGGCTTGCAGGATGTGCGTTGTGCGCCAGGAGAAGGTGGGCAAGCTGCAGACGGCATGCACGACGACTGTGGCCGAGGGACAGGCGTTCATCACCGAGTCGGCGGAGATTGCACAGGCACGGAAGGCTACGATTCAGTTGCTGCTGGGGAACCATCCGCTGGATTGCCCGGTGTGCGATGCGGGCGGCGAGTGCGAACTACAGGACATGACCTTCAAGTACGGCGCGGGCGAGAGCCTTTACGCCGAGGCCAAGCAGCACCGCGATGAGCAGCAGTGGTCGCCGGCGGTTTATTTTGACAGGCCGCGCTGCATTTTGTGTTACCGGTGTGTGCGCATGTGCGGCGAGGGCATGGACGTTTGGGCGCTGGGGATTCAGAATCGTGGCGTGACTTCAGTGATTGCGCCGAACGGGTTCTCGCCCGATGGACAGACGGGGCGACTGGATTGCGAACAATGCGGGATGTGCATTGACGTTTGCCCGGTGGGCGCGCTGACCAGCGGAAGTTATCGCTACAAGACGCGGCCGTGGGAGATGAACCATGTGTCCACGGTGTGCACGCACTGCGCGGATGGATGCAAGGTTACGCTGGGTGTGCGGCAATCGAACGACGGGTCGGAGATTGTGCGAGCGGACAATCGCGACAAGAGCGGGATGAACGGCGATTTTCTTTGCGCGAAGGGGCGGTTCGGTTTTGATTTTGTGGAGAGCCCGGAGCGGCTGACTTCGCCACTGGTGCGCAATGCCAAGGGCAAGCTGGAGCCGGCAACGTGGGAACATGCGCTGCGGCTGGCAGGAAAGAAGCTGAAGGAGATTCGGGATGCGCGGGGCGGTGAGGCGATCGGTGTGATTGGCTCGAACCGCACGACGAATGAAGAGAATTATCTGCTGCAGAAGTTTGCCCGGACGGTTCTGAAGACCAACAACATCGATCACCGACGCAGCACAGGGTATGCGGAGTTTGCCAGTGCGCTCGCGGGGCAGTCGGGAAAGGCCGCTGGCCTTCAAGAGATTGCAAAGGCATGCGCGGTGCTGCTGGTGGGCGGCGATCCGACTGAAGAGCATCCGCTGCTGGCATGGACGTTGCGCACCAGCGTGCGGCTGAATCGCGCGCGGCTTTATTTGGCGAACTCGAAGACAATCAAGCTTGAACGGCAGGCGAAGGCTACACAGGGGCTGCCGCCGGGAGGCTACAAGGATTTGGTCGCACTGCTGGATGCGGGGAGTACGGATTTGAGCAAGGGCATTGCGGGTGAAGGGTCGCTGGTGGTGATCTTCGGCGAGGAATGCCGCGGACAGGCGATGGCGAAGATGATTGCGTGGGGGTTGAAGCGTGGCAATGTTCGATTCGCCTTGCTGGGCGACCACTCGAATTCGCGCGGTGCGGCCGACATGGGACTTTCGCCTGATCTGTTACCTGGGTATGTGCCGGTGGCGGCGGCGGCGGGTTTCGCGGAGTATGCCGGATTGCCGACGGCTGCTGGAAAGACTTTAGCGGAGATGGTTGCCGGCGCGGATAGCGGGCAGTTGGGCGCGCTGCTGGTGGTTGGCGCGAATCCGCTTGTAAAGCTGGCCGCTAAAACAGAGAGGCTTGCGAACACTTTTCTGGTGGTTCAGGATTTGTTTTTGACAGAGACAGCGAAGCTTGCGGATGTGGTGTTGCCTGCGGCGAGTCTCTACGAAAAATCGGGCACGGTGACGAATACCTACGGGGATGTGCAACTGGTGAAGAAAGCTGCGGACCGCGCGGGGGTGAAGCCTGACTTCGAGATTCTGGTGAGGCTGGCCGATGCGATGGGTGCGGATGTGAAGGCGCTGGTGCCTTTTGGCAAAGGAGGCGTGACGGCCGATTTGGGACAGTCGCGCGGCGCACAGGCCGGCGAGGCTGACCGGCACGCTGTGTGGTTGGCGGCCAACAACCTTGAACCGCGGCTCAGTCCCTTCGATCCACTGGCTGTTCTGGATGAGATTGCGCGGCTGGTTCCCGGCTACGTTCTGGACCGGGTAAATCTTTTTGGTGGAAACGCGGTTGCAAGCGATTTGAGTGCGGGTCCAAACTTTGTGCCGGTCTCTGCGCTGACGGTGACGCCAGCACACGACACTTTGTTTACCTCTGGAACACTGGGCCGGTACAGCGCGGCGCTCGGCCAGCTTGAAAAACACCAGGCGCATGAAGTGGGAGAAGTTGCAGCAGATTGAGTTGTTGAGGGTGAGATTGTGCAGCAATGGGCGAACGGAAACCGCAGGTTTTTAGATTTCGATCGGCGCGGCGACCTTTGCTCAGGACGCAACCTGGAATATGAAGGCTAAAGGCAAGTGACGATTTTAGAGTTTTTTCTTTGGAGTCTGCTGAAGGTGGCCGTGGTGACGGTGGTGATGCTGCTGGGCGTCGCCTACACCGTGCTGCTGGAGCGGAAGCTCGTTGGCCGCATCCAGAACCGCTGGGGACCCACGCGCGTTGGCCCCTTCGGGCTGTTGCAGCCACTCGTTGATGGGGCGAAGTCCTTTCTGAAGGAAGACCTGATTCCGACCGGCGTTTACAAGCCACTGTACCTGCTTGCCCCGATGATTGCGCTGGGGTGCGCGCTGATCTCGATTGCCGTGGTTCCTTTTGGCGAGCCGAAGATTGGGCCGCATGGGTTCGACTTATTTGAAATCGCCAACGTGAACATCGGGCTGCTGGTGATTCTCGGAATCACTTCGATGGGCGTGTACGGGATCGCGCTGGCGGGGTGGTCATCGAACAATAAATATTCCCTGCTGGGGTCCTTGCGTTCTTCAGCTCAGTTGATCAGCTACGAGCTGGCGCTGGGGCTTTCGCTGGTGGGTGTTGTGCTGCGCGCCGGAACGCTGAATCTGCGTGCGATTGTTGAGCAACAGGCGACGCTGGGGGTTGCGACATGGAACATCTTCGGCGGAGGACAGTTCCTGGCATTCTTTATCTACCTGATGGCTGCCTACGCGGAGACCAACCGCTCTCCGTTCGATCTGCCTGAGGCAGAGAGCGAACTGACGGGCGGCTATCACACTGAGTACAGCTCGATGAAGTTCGCCATGTTTTTCATGGCCGAGTACGCGAACATGATCAACGTGGGCTGCGTGGCGACGCTGCTGTTTTTTGGAGGATGGACGAGTCCCTTCGGCAACCTGATTGAGCCACCGCAGAACATCTTTGTCCACGCACTGATGCCAATTTTCTGGTTTGTCTTCAAGGTCTTCTGCTTCCTGTTTCTTTACGTTTGGGTGCGCGGAACTCTGCCGCGCTTCCGCTACGACCAACTGATGAACTTCGGATGGAGAGTGTTGATGCCGCTCTCGATTCTTAACATAGTGGGAACAAGCCTTTGGCTTGCTTATCGTTGATTTACAATCGGGAAGGATTTGAACGGTTGAATCGGCTGTTCGACTCGTCCTTCCTATTAACCTGCCGGTGTTTTTTACCGGATTGAGGCCCAATACCAGGGCCAGCGCGCCAGGGAACGATGCACCTGATTCTGTTTCTTCTTTTTGCCGGATTCTGCCTGGCTGGAGCCATCAATCTCCTGCTCCAGACCCATCCAATCACCAGCGCCCTGTCGCTGATTGTGGTGATGACCTCGCTGGCGGTGCTTTATCTGTTGCTGGGCGCGGAGTTTCTGGCGGCGGCGCAGATTATTGTGTACTCAGGCGCCATCATGGTGCTGTTCACGTTCGTGGTGATGTTGCTGAATGCGGGCCGGGAAGAGCGGACCCTGGGCAGCCGAGCGGCCAGCGTTGTGGGCTTTCCCGCTGTGGTCGCAATTCTTGCTGTTCTGGCAACGATCATTCTTCATGCACAGGGACTGGGCGTTGCGTCGCTGAGCGATGGCATCACCTCGACAGAAGACTTGAGCCGCGTGCTCTTTACTGAGCTCTTGCTGCCATTTGAAGTTACGTCCGTGCTGATTCTCATTGCGATTCTGGGCGCCGTCGCCCTGGCTCGTCATGGCCATGGAGACACTGGCGCACGCGGAGAAAGGGCGGCCGGGAAATGAACTTTCTCTCTCAGGAAGTGCCTATCTCCTGGTACCTGCTGCTCAGCGCAGTTCTGTTTTCGCTGGGCGTGATCGGCTTTTTGATCAAGCGCAATTTGATTACGGTTTTCATGTCGATTGAGCTAATGCTGAACGCGGTTAATCTATCGTTTGTGACCTTCGCGCACGAGTGGCATGCGGTGAAGGGACAGATTTTTGTGTTCTTTGTGATGATGGTTGCCGCAGCTGAAGCAGCGGTGGGACTGGCCATCATTATTGCTGTTTTTCGCGCTCGAGCAACCCTGGCCGTCGACCGTATCGACCTGATGAAACTATGAACGGAAACCTACATCTCTGGTTAATTCCGCTGCTGCCCTTTGCCGGGTTTCTGCTCAACGGACTGATCGGCGCGCGGCTGCCCAAGTGGCTGGTGACGACGATTGCGCTGGTGACTCCGCTGGCGGGGTTTGCAGTGGTCTTGAGTGCTGCCAGAGGCATCTTCGGGGTGGGTGCGGCCGCGGGTTCCCTGCCCTACATAGAAACCTGCCCGATGGGCTGGATCAATGTGGGCATGCTTCATATAGATTTCAGTTTTGTTCTGGATCAGCTTTCCCTCGTGATGCTACTGGTGATTACGGGCGTCGGATTCCTGATTCATATCTACTCCGTGGGCTACATGGCGCACGAAGAGGGGTATGCCCGGTACTTCAGCTTTTTGAATCTCTTCCTCTTCTTTATGACGGTGCTGGTGCTGGCCGGCAATGCGCTCGTGATGTTTGTGGGCTGGGAGGGCGTGGGGCTAGCGTCTTACCTGCTGATTGGTTTTTATTTCAGGAAGGACTCGGCGGCGAATGCGGGCAAGAAGGCATTCATCGTCAATCGCATTGGCGACTTCGGATTTTTGATTGGGATGTTTCTGCTGCTGGCGAACTTTGGCACGCTGACATTCAGCGAGATTGCGACAAAGCTCGGGCAGGATTCTGGATGGCAGGGCGGAGTGGTCACTGTGATCGCGCTTTGCCTATTGCTGGGCGCGACGGGCAAGAGCGCGCAGTTGCCGCTGTATATCTGGCTGCCCGATGCGATGGAAGGCCCGACGCCAGTATCGGCGCTGATTCACGCGGCAACGATGGTGACGGCGGGTGTTTACATGATTGCGCGCACGCATGTGCTGTTTGACCACTCTCCGTTTGCCCTGGGCGTGGTGGCGATTGTGGGCGCGGCAACAGCGTTGTTTGCGGCGACCATCGGGCTCGTCCAGAACGACATTAAGCGGGTCCTTGCCTACTCGACGATTTCGCAGCTTGGGTACATGTTTCTTGGGTGCGGGGTGGCGGCTTATTCGGCAGCCATCTTCCACTTGATGACGCACGCATTTTTCAAGGCGCTCCTCTTCCTGGCGGCGGGCTCGGTGATTCACGCCGTCGGCGGCGAACAGGATATGCGCAAGATGGGCGGGCTGCGGAAGAAGTTGCCGGTCACGTTCTGGACGATGACTGCTGCAGTGTTTGCCATTGCGGGATTTCCGCCGCTGGCGGCTTTTTTCTCGAAGGACGCGATTCTCTACTCCGCGTATTTGCATGGCACGGGCGGAATGGTGCTGTGGTTTGTGGGGTTGGTGACGGCACTGTTGACTGCGCTCTATATGTTCCGGCTGTGGTACCTGACGTTTATGGGAGAGGCGCGCAGCCCGGAGATTCATCCGCATGAGAGTCCGTGGTCGATGCTGGGGCCATTGGTGATTCTGGCTCTGCTTTCCATTGGTGGCGGGTGGATTGGCATCGAGCGCTTTGCTGCGTTCCTTGCGCCGGCGACTGGGCAGAGGGTTGCTGAATCGAATACGCCGCATTTGGAACTGATTTTGAGCGGCGCGGCGGTGGCTGTGGCGCTTTTGGGATGGCTGATTGCGGACCGGCTCTACCGGCAGAAGCCTGCGCAAGCGGCGCAATTGGCGGAGGCTGCTCCCGGCGCATACAAGCTGCTAGCCAACAAATACTACGTTGACGAGATGTATGGCGCGACGGTGGTGAAGCCGCTGCTGGGCTTTTCACGCTACGTGCTGGGCTGGGTGGTCGACGCTGGGCTTCTAGGCGGGCTGGCATGGCTGCTGGGCGGGGTTGCGGTGTTTGCAGGCGCGATTCTGCAACGGTGGCAATCGGGCAATTTGCGCTCGTACGCGGCATGGCTGGCGGCGGGAGCGGCCGCAGTGCTGCTGTTCATGACTGTTCCAACACTACTTGGAGCGGCCGGAATCACACTAAACCTGCACTGGATGGGACACTGAGAATGGACGCGATCAACCAATCGATTCTCACGCTGATCCTGCTGGTTCCACTGGCCGGGGCGGTGCTGGTGGTGGTTGCGCCCGACCGATACAAGTTGCCAAACTGGATTGCGCTGCTCACGACGCTGGCGACTTTTGGGCTTGCGCTGCATCTTCCTGCGCATTTTGTTGGCGGCCAGGGCGGATTCCAGTTTGAAACCAATCTGCAATGGATCGAGAGCCCGAAGATCTTTTATCACGTGGGCGTGGACGGACTGAGCCTTTGGCTTGTGGTTCTGGTTGGGCTGCTTGCTCCGGTTGGCGTGGTGGCCAGTTGGAATGCTATCAAAGAGCGGCGCAAGATTTTCTATGCGCTGTTCCTGGTTCAGCAGACGGCGATGGTGGGTGTGTTCATTTCGCTTGATCTGATGGTTTACTACGGGTTCTGGGAGTTGTCGCTGGTGCCGATGGCGATTCTGATTGCCATGTACGGGCGCAAGGATGGGCCGAAGGCCGCGCTCAAGTTTTTCCTGTTCACGTTTATTCCTTCGGCACCGCTGCTGGTGGCGATCTTGTGGCTTTACAAGTTGACCGGCAGTTTTGATTTTGTCACGCTGCAGGTTTTGCTTGCGCATGGAAACTTCTCGACGGCAGCGTTGTGCTGGGTTGCGCTCGCGTTCTTGTTTGCCTTTGCCGTCAAGGTTCCAGTGTTTCCGCTTCACGGCTGGCTGGCGGATACCTTCAGCGAAGCGCCGGTAGCGCTGGCGATGGTTGTGGCCGGAAAGCTTGGGCTCTACTCCATGCTTCGCTTTCATATTGGGCTCTTCCCTGTGCAGGCGCGGCAGGCTGCGCCCTATCTGATTGCGCTGGCGGTGATCGGCATTCTATATGGTGCGTGCCTGGCGCTGGTGCAGCGCGACTTCTGGAGGCTGATGGCGTTTGCGGCGCTGAGCCACCTGAGCCTGATTGTGCTGGGAATTTACGGGCTTACGTTCACCGGCTGGACGGGCGCTGTTTATCAGATACTCAATCACGGCGTTGTCGATGCGGCTTTGTTCCTGCTGTTGGGAGCGTTGGAAGTTCGATATGCGACGAGCCAGATTGACGCGTACGGCGGACTGGCGGCGAGGATGCCGCGCGCTACAAGCTATTTTGTGATTGCGTCGCTGGCAATGATTGGGCTGCCAATGCTGGGCGGGTTTGTGGGCGAGTTCCTGATTTTGTCGAGCACATTTGCGCAGGTGAGCAAGGGCTGGACCGTTGCGGCGGCGCTGGGCGTGATTTTGGGAGCGGCTTATATGCTCTGGCTCGTACAGCGGCTGTTTTACGGATCTGAGAGCAAGTTGGTCAAATCGAAACCCGCTGACGATGCGCATTTTGGAGAGTTGGCGATCCTGACGCCTCTGGTGGTCCTGATAGTCGTGATGGGACTGGCGCCTTCATTGTGGACCAATTCGATTCAAACGGGCGTGCATCCGCCGGCGCTGGATGGGGCTGTGCCTCTGCCGCAGAACGTGTTGCAAATTCCAGTCCAAGAGGAGGGCCAGCGGTGACTCCTCTCCTGGATTTCTTGCTGATTCACGCGGATCTTTTCCGTATTCTCCCCGAGGTGGTGCTGACGCTTACGGGCGTGACGGTGATGCTGATTGATGCGTCACTCCCGGTCGGGTTCCCGCGCCGGATGCTTGGCTTTCTGGCTGCCGTGGGTACGACCCTGGCGCTATGGGCAAGCTTGATGCAGCTTTCGTTGCCAGTTGGGACGAGCTTCTTTGGAACGGTTGAAACCAGCCCCTTCACGGTGTTTTTCCATGTGCTGATTTGCGGGATCGTGCTTGTGGCGCTGCTGCTTTCGCTGGATACGCTGCCCGAGCACAGCCATCATCAGGGCGAGTTTTATGCGCTGATCGTTTTTGGTGCGGTTGGAATGTGCCTGCTCACGGGCGCGGTCGAGCTGCTGCTGGTTTTCATTTCTCTGGAAATTTCGTCGATCTCGACTTACATTCTGGCGGGTTATCGCAAAGAGACGGGACGTGGACCGGAAGCGGCGATCAAGTATTTCCTGCTCGGCTCCTTTGCTACCGGATTTTTGCTTTACGGGATTGCGCTGATCTTTGGGGCTACCGGAACTACGCAGATTTACGAGATTGCTCGGCTTGCGCCCGCTGCCGAGAATCACTCGCTGGTACTGGCAGCGCTTGCGCTGATGCTGGTGGGCATACTTTTCAAAGTGTCTGCAGCTCCGTTCCACGTATGGACGCCGGATGTTTACGAAGGAGCGCCGTCGCCTGTTGTGGCGTTGCTCTCTACGGCGCCGAAAGCCGGAGCCTTTGCCCTGCTGCTGCGCGTGGTTTATGAGATGTTTCCCTCGCTGCACAATCTTTGGGCGCCTCTGCTGTGGATGGTTGCGGTGCTTTCGATGACCGTGGGCAACCTGGCGGCGCTGCGACAGCAAAATGTGAAACGCATGCTGGCGTACTCGTCGATTGCGCATGCGGGGTATCTGCTGGCGGCATTCGCTGGATTTGGCACCAGCGGAATTGCAGCCGCCAGCTTCTATATAGCTGCGTATGCGGCGATGAACGTGGGCATCTTTGCCGTGATCACGCTGGTGAG
>Ga0302320_10031519_pt1 | contig 10051 bp, 10 predicted proteins | sample Bog_T0_3_FD_202130 | JGI IMG/M metagenome (GOLD analysis project Ga0302320, IMG submission 202130) | Peat permafrost microbial communities from Stordalen Mire near Abisko, Sweden - Bog_T0_3 | ecosystem: Environmental > Terrestrial > Soil > Wetlands > Peat | place: Sweden: Abisko, Stordalen Mire...
CGCAAGACTTCAGCGTTAGGTTGCGCGGGGATAACTTTGACACCTGCTCAGGCAATCGCCTACGTCCGGAAGCACGGCATTGTTCTCGAGTCCGCCAGCGGCCCGGTGCCTTCGCTGGTACAGGCCATCGCCGGCGGCGAAATTGAAGGCAGTTGGTGGGCGCACCCGCGCGGGAGGGAAGTCTTTAACATCACCCGTGCAGTTCGCGATTCGGGGCAAGTTCTCGTCTGTCGATTAGTCGCTGGCAAAGTCACGCGGGTGCATCAGCGGCTATGGCCTGCCCTGGTTCGTTGCACGGATCACTTCCGCCCGGATCGGTTATCGCAACTCGCTGAAGAGCACACGGCGTCTGGAAAGCATGTCTCAAGGCAAAGGCCTTTTCCAAACTGGGCGCCTCCCGCATTCGCATCTAAGGCAGATGTCCTCAGCGAAGACGAGGCACTGTCCTTGCTGCGCGCATCGGGAGCAACCGTAATAGCCTAAGTATCGGTTGCAGCGACGTATCGCAGCTGCGTTGAGGACCGGTCGGGTCGGACGCTCCAAGTCCAAGTCCATCGCGATCGTGGGCGCGATATCCTTGCGTTAGAGGCCGGATTTCAGCCGCGGCGGGTTTGCGAAGGGTCCACCGCTTCGCGACGACCTTCGAAGAATCAGCTCCGTTGCCCATAGTCTTCGCCCGGCTGAGTGGGGTCGCCTGATCCTCGATACCGCGGTAGTTGCAGCGCGGGCGCCCGGAGGCCGGGACGGACGCAGTCGAGTCCAGGCGGCGGCAGATGTGGGAGGTTGTCGACGAGCGTCTGTCCATCTGCGAAGATGCTGAATGAAAATTCCGAAGAGCTTGCAGCCGCTAGTCGATGACGGCATGGTTGATTCCGTGGTGCGGCGCCTCAGGAGCGGCAAGGAGGCATCGGTGTTCATTGTGGACTGCGGCGGTGAACTGCGGTGCGCCAAAGTATACAAAGAGTCGGAGAATCGCGGGTTTCACAAACTGGCGCAATATCAAGAGGGCCGCAAGACCCGTAATAGTCGGGATGCGCGCGCAATAGGTAAGCGCGGGCGGCACGGTCGTCGTGTGCAGGAAGCGGAATGGCAGAATGCCGAGGTCAGTGCATTGTTCCGGCTGGCGGGTGTCGGTGTACGGGTTCCCAAGCCATACATGGTCTACGAGGGCGTGCTACTCATGGAGTTGGTGCGGGACGCGCAGGGTGATCCGGCACCCCGCATTAGCGACTTGACGATGTCTGCTGGGCAGGCGAGTGAATGGCATGCCTTCATGATTTCCCAGATCGTTCGCATGCTCTGCGCGGGACTCATTCATGGAGACCTGTCCGAATTCAACGTATTGTTGGATGTGGACGGGCCGGTCATCATCGATTTGCCGCAGGCCGTTGACGCCGCCGGTAACAACAACGCGTTCGCCATGCTGGAGCGAGATGTCAACAATATGAGGTCGACATTCGGCCAATATGCGCCGGCACTGCAGGATACCGAGTACGCGCACGAAATATGGTCGCTCTATGAGGCCGGCGCATTGACGCCAGAGACTGTTCTGACGGGACGCTTTGCGCGCGAGACAGCGCCGGCGGACGTTGATGCGGTCATCGCTCAGATAGAGGACGAGCGGCGCGATGCGGAGGAGAGGCAAAGGCGGCGCGATGCAATGGACGCCGCCTAGTTACGCACGAGGCCCTGATGAGAGCGGGCCCGCAGGAAAAATCATGCTGAAGGCACTCATGGCGCCAGCGCCCTGGGAACGAGGGGACCTTCTCTATAAAAAGCCCGATCGCAGGCGCGTGTAGCTGCCCAGGCCGTTGACCGCGCCGCTGCGCTGCACCAGTCAACTGCTGGGCGACCATCCCGCGGGTCTGCTGAAAGGACGTCTCGCAGACGCAGAGGGGTCGTCCGGCGCTGGAGGCTAAAAAGATTGAAACCGGACTATCGACCGGCGAAACTCATCTCAGCGTCGTTGACGGATTGGAGGGCCAAATGATCGATATAAAGCGGCTCCGGGTTGCGACGGCGCACGCCATCCAATCTCATCGTTAACGGGTTGTCAGGTTAACGCGCGTGGCGAAGAAATTCAGGTATTGGTTTCCGGCAAAACGATATGGCTGGGGCTGGGACATTATCATGATGCGCTTCTTGAGGTGGATGCGTTCGAAATCAGTGTGAATCAGCTACTGACCTGAGCGACGCGCTGAAGCGGCGGTCCGCGAGATAGGACTCTGAACATTGGTGGACGCGCCGCAGGCACGCGCTACCGCTGTCGGTGTGGGGCCATCTGTAGGATCCCGCGTCCAGCCTCGCGCACTGACAACAAGCGGATCCGCTCCTCCCACCACAATCTGCGCGAACCCATCATTTAATCGGGTATTGGTCGCACGGAATTAGCGGCAGACTGTCTCCCGTGGACAAACACAGGAAGGAGATCAGTCATGAACAGTTTTACTCTGTTGGCGGTCGGCAATCTTGCCAAGAATCCCGAACTGATGGTGAAGGGGGATACAACCTACACACGTTTCTGCCTGGTCGGCAACGACTATGCGGGAAAGGACGATGCGGGAAATGCACGTGAGGTGACGACAAGCGTCTGGTTCGTCGCTTTCGAAGGGCTTGGGGAGGCCATCGCCCGCAATGCCCGCAAGGGTGACCAGCTCGTCGTCCAGGCGCAGATCCGGGCGAATAACTGGACGGACCGTGAGGGCGAGATGAAGTACGAATATTCGTTCGTTGTCCAGAGCTTCCGTCTGGGGGCTCCGGGCAAGGTCAAGCGGGAGGAATTGGCGTCTCGGCGCGGTGCCCCGACCGCCAGAACGGCCGAGGCTTAGCCACGGGCAAAGGCGACCCAGAACATCAACGGAAAAGGACTTCCTGCAATGCACTCACTCAGCTACCCGAAACTGGCCCGACGCAAATTCCTGGCGTCTTCCGTACTGCTCTGCGTGCTGTCTCACGCGCCCGGGCTTGCGTTTGCGCAGACCTCCCCATTCATGACAGGCGCAACGGCCTTGCAGACAAATATTCTCGCGTGGCTGACGCCGGTCGCCATCATTCTTGTGATGGTGCTCGGCGGCATGGCAATGGCAAACCGAATGTCGTGGGCGTGGTGCTTATGCGCGATCCTGGGGATCGCGATTGCTTTCGGTGCGCCGCAGATTGTGACATGGATCAGGGGCATGTTCGGAGTCTGATGCCATGACACAGCGGGATCGAAATCCGGGGTTGTTGCTTGACCCACTGTTCGTCGGGGTAACCCGTCCGCCGATGCGCTGGGGTGTCACCTACTCGGCGCTGCTTTTCAACATGGTTTTTACCATGGAGATTTTCCTCTTGAGCAAGAACCTGCTCACGCTGCTGCTGTGCCTGCCGATCCACGGGGTGTGCATGCTGCTATGCGCCCGCGATGCCCGCTTCTTCGACCTCGTCCTGCTGTGGGGCAGGACGCGCCTGCCGGCATTGTTCGGCAACCTGCGTTACTGGAGGGCATGCAGCTACAGTCCGCTGGTGCTTGATTACCCCGACGCCAGTGGCGCGAGGCGCCGCTCCCGGACGGCAGGGCACGTCAACGACTGTGTCGTCGGGAGTCGGCCATGCTGAGGTCTGCGCGATGGCAGGCTGCAAACAGAGAACTGTCGGCGGCCCAGCGAATTCCGTACACGGGGCATGTATCACCCACGGTGATCAAGACATCGCTTGGTGATTACGTGCAGGCCTTCCGGCTGGCGGGCATAAGCTTCGAAAGTTGTGATGATGACCAGCTTAACAACTGGCATGAGCGGCTCAACGCGTTCTGGCGAAACATTGCCAGCCCCCATGTCGCGATCTGGACTCACCTGATTCGGGGGCGGGAACGACCGATGGCATCGCGTCCGGTGGTTCCCCTGGAGCCCGCACCCGCCTGTGGATTCGCGGGCGAACTGGAGGAGAAGTATCAGCAGGGATTGCTGGGCGAGTCGCTGATGTCCAACGAGATTTACCTGGCAATCGTCTATCGCCCGACGCCGGCGGCTGCGGCGGGGTGGATGACAAAAGTGCTGGCAAGGCCTCAGGCCAATGCAGGCCGACTGGAAGTGGCTGAAGCAATTGACACGTGCGAGAAGCTCGCCGACCAGGTGCGGGCGGCGCTTGCGCGCTACGAGCCGGAAGCGCTTGGAGTTTACGAGGCGGGCAGTCACCGATACTCCGGACTTGTCCAGTTTCTCGGCCTCCTGGTTGACGGTGTCGCCCAGCAGGCTGTGCTGCCGAAGCGGCATCTGGGGGATTGTCTCGCGTCCGGCCGCATATTCTTTGGCCATGAAGCCATCGAATATCGCCAGCCGGAGGCGACGCGTGTAGCCGCGATGCTTGGGATCAGGGAGTATCCGACGCCGTCCAGTGTCGGCATGTTCAACCGATTGCTGACGGTGCCGTTTTCCTTTGTGCTCACCCAGTCATTTGCATTTCTGAGCAAGTCGACCGGACAGTCGCTACTGCAGAGGCAATTCAATCGTATGGCAAATGCAGGGGATTTCGCGATCTCCCAGGCGGAGGCGCTCAAGGATGCCCTGGATGCGCTGACGAGCAACGAATTCGTCATGGGTGATCATCATTTCTCCCTGCAGATCATTGTGGACATCCAGGAACCGGGCGATCGGCTTCATGAGCGGGCCAGGCTCCGCACACTGAACGATTACATCGCCCAGGCGCGCAGCATCCTCGCGGACACCGGCATGACCGTGGCGCGCGAGGACCTCGCCCTGGAGGGAGCGTTCTGGGCGCAGTTACCGGGAAACTTTCCGTTCCGGCCGCGTAAGGCGCCGATGACCTCGCGCAACCTTGCCGGCATGGCGCCGTTTCACAACTTTCCGCGAGGTCGCCCCACCGGAAACCATTGGGGGAATGCGTTGACGACCCTGGTTACCAGCGCGAGCTCGCCTTTTTACTTCTCATTGCACGCGTCTGATCCATCGGCTGCTGACGGAGGCAGCCGGAAGGACACCGGACACACGTTGATCTGTGGTCCCACCGGATCGGGGAAGACGGTCTTCATCGGGTTCCTGATCACGTTGCTGACCCGGCAGCACGTCACGCAGGTGATATTCGACAAGGATCGCGGTCTCGAGATTCTGGTGCGTGCGCTTGGCGGAGAATACCTTCCGCTTCGCAACGGCGAGCCCACCGGGTTCAATCCGCTGCAGCTGCAGTCGACACCGATCAACGTCGAATTCATGAAGCTCTGGCTGCGTGAACTCGTGAATGACCCGAATCCTGGTAGCGGCGCGACGCGCGACGGTGCCAGGGTCAGGCAGTCGGCCGATCTGGACCAGGCCTTGCACGGCACGCTGGCTCTGCCTGCGGATCAGCGACGGTTGTCGCGCCTCCTGGAGTTCCTGGATCCGACGGACCCCGAGGGGATGCACGCAAGGCTCGCGCCCTGGTGTGAGTCCACCGGCAGCGACTACGGCTGGGTATTCGACAATGCGACAGACAGTGTGCTGCCCCGAATGGGCAGCGGTACCCTGATTGGCTTCGACGTCACCGATTTCCTGGACCACCCGCGCACCCGGACGCCGGTAACCATGTACCTGTTCCATCTGGTTCGGCAGCTCCTGGATGGGCGCAGGCTGGTCTGCTGGATGGACGAGTTCTGGAGACTCCTGGCCGATCCGGCGTTCGAGAAGTTTGCAAAAGACGGTCCCAAGACCTGGCGCAAGCTCAATGCGGTGATGTGCCTCGCAACCCAGAGCGTTGGCGACGTACTGGAGAGCCCGATCAGCAGAACGCTGACCGAACAGACACCGACCAAGGTGTTTTTCCCGAATGCCGACGCCAATCCGGAGGATTACATCCGGGGATTCGGCCTGTCCGAGCGCGAGTTTCAGCTCGTCAGGCAAAAGCTGGAGCCTGGATCACGGATGTTTCTGGTGAAGCAATCCCACCACAGTGTCGTATGCAAGCTCGATCTGAAGGGATTCGACGCCGAGCTGTCCGTCATCTCCGGTCGGGCAAGCCAGGTCCAGAGAATGCATGAACTCATTGCAGAGTACGGAGCGGATCCCGCCCGCTGGGTTTCGCGCCTTTTGTCCGAGAGTACCCACTGAGGAGACGTCCATGAAACCTGCCAAAGCGCTATTCACCGCCTTGATTGCTGCGACTGTGCTGATCCTTCCGCCTGCATCGCAGGCACAGATGGCGGTCATAGACGTCGCGTCGCTGACCCAGCTGCTGCAACAGATCCAGACCATGGAGCAAGTCCTCAACAATGCACGATCGCAGCTTGCGCAGGCGCAGCTGGCATTGCAGGCCATGACCGGGACACGCAGCATGCAGATGCTGCTCCCCGGGATCGTCAGGAACTACCTGCCCAGCGACTGGCAACCGCTCAGTGGCTCGCTGCAGTCTTTGGGCAGTGCCTATCCCTCACTGGCCGCCAGTATCGCGAGCCAGCTGAAGACCAATGCCGTGCTGTCGCCGGCCCAGATCTCCGCCCTCTCGCCACAGGGACAGCAGCAGATTCAGAGCGCCCGGACGGTGGCCGCGGCTTCGCAGGCGATGTCACGCGACGCACTCTCCAATAGCAGCAGTCGATTCTCCGACCTGCAGGGACTCATTGCAGCCATAGGAACGGCGACCGATCAGAAGTCGATCCTCGATCTGAACGCCAGAATTGCCGCGGAGCAGGGCATGTTGCAGAACGAGCAGAACAAGCTGCTGAGCCTGTTTCAGTCGTTTCAGGCGGGCAACATGGTGACGAGCCAACAGACGCGCGAGAACATCGTTGCCGGCCATGGCTCGTTCGCCAACCGCTTCCAGCCATCCCCGTGACCCTCTGAGCGCTACGGCAAGGAAGTCCCATGGGTTTCTTCGCAACGTTCTGGTCCTGGCTGAACGGACAGCTCGGTACGTACATCGGCGACAATACGGCGAGGCTTGCCAGCATCCTGGAGCCTGTCGTCGTAACCCTCGCCACCATCTATGTCATGGGCTGGGGGTACCTGCACCTCACGGGCAAGATAGAGGAGCCGTTCGTCGCAGGGCTCAAGCGCATCATACTCGTCGCAACAATCCTGGCGGTTGCATTGCGATTGTGGCTGTACAACTCCATCCTGGTTGACACCTTCTACAACGCGCCGGCGCAGCTGGCGGCCCAGCTCATCGGAGCGGGCGACCCCGTCACTACCATCGATGCGATCTGGCAAAGCGGGGGGACGGTGGCCGCCAATCTGTGGGCCCAGGGCGGCGTTCTACTCAGCGACCCAGGCTTCTATATTGCCGGGGCGATTGTGTGGATCCTGATAGGTGCGCTCTGCGTCTACGCGATGTTCCTGATCGCACTGTCCAACGTCGCCACTGCGATACTGCTGGCGCTCGGTCCGCTGTTTATTGCGCTCGTGTTCTTCGACGCCACCCGGCGCTACTTCCTCGCCTGGATCGCGCAGCTGGCGAACTATGCACTGATCACCGTGTTGACCGTCATGGTAGGGGCACTGCTGCTGCAGATCGTACAGACCTACGCGGCCCAGACAGCCGCCCGGGGTTCCGCAATCCTTACCGTCGATGCGCTGAACATGGTCCTGGTCGCCGTCCTGGTGTTCCTGATGATCCGGCAGGTCATGCCCATCGCCTCGGCAATTGCCGGAGGCGCGGCGCTCAATTCCTTTGGCACCGTGGGCCGCGCGGCCGGCACCATGAGTGGCATCACACAGCCTGCCCGCAGGTACCTGTCCGCCTGGGCGGGTGAAAAGCTCGATATATCAAGGAACCGGCGGCAGGGATCGCGCGACCCGGGATGAGTTCAATACCACGGAGGGACTATGGGCAAATGGAATCTGTTCTTGCTGATAGGCATGCTGGCCAGTTGCGCCAGCCGGGAGATCCGCTGCGACGGGCACCTGACGGCAATCAATCCGCCGGTCGCGCGTGAAGCCGCGCAGCCGCAGTCCTCCCGGGATGCCCGATGAGCGCCTCGATCGACATCGGCGATTACTTCCGCGAAGCGCAATCCTGGGATGCCGACCGGAATGCCCTGCTGCTGCGGAGCATGCGGGTGGCGTGGCGCGTGGCGGCAGCCGGCTGGCTCTGCGCGATTACTGCGACGGTTGCAATCGCCGTGATGATGCCGCTCAAGCACGTCGAACCGTTTGTCATCCGCGTCGACGACTCGACTGGAATCGTCGACGTCGTGCCCACCTACACCGGCACGACCAGCCCGGACGAGAGCGTGACACGGTACTTCCTGACTCACTATGTATCGGTCTGTGAACGCTTCAATTTCTCCACGGCCGAGAGCGACTATGAGGAGTGCGGGTCGTTTCATTCGGCGCAGAGGAACCAGGCATGGTACGCCGCATGGGCAACAACGAATCCGGCGTCACCGCTGAATGTTCATAAGGACGGAAGCACGGTCAGGGTTCAGGTGCAGGCGGTCAGCTTCTTCGCGCGTTCCAGCGGCATCGCGGATCTCGCGCAGGTCAGGTACGTCAAAGCGCTGAGCGCGAGCGCGGGCGCGGAGGAGAAATACACGCACTGGATCGCGACGATCCAGTTTGCGTATGCCGAGCCTGCGAGGGACCCGAAAGTCCGCCGCTGGAATCCGCTGGGATTTAAGATCGTCGACTTCCGCTCGGAGCCCGAGGTCATTGCCGCGCCTGCCAGCCAGGAACCGCGCACATGAAAATCCTGCGCAAGACGGCGATACCCTTGATTCTGGCGCTCCACGGCACTGTTGCGCATGCGACCGTCCTGCCGGAGAGAGGGCTACTGGACGATCGCGTGCGTACAGCAGCCTACTCGGCCGATCAGGTCTATCGTCTGCACGGCATCGTGGGCTACCAGATTGACATCCAGTTCGAGGCTGGCGAGAGCTTTGTCGGGCTGGGGGCCGGTGATATTGATGCCGTGGGGTTCGCGGGCGAGGAAAACCATCTTTTCCTGAAGCCGAAGGCTGCGCGAGTTGCGACCAATATTACGATACTGACCAGTCGCAGACAGTATCAGCTTGACTATTCGGCATCTGCCGGACGATCCGGTTCTGAGGTCGACGACGCGATCTTCGTGTTGCGATTCACGTACCCGCCGTCCCCCGACGCGACACGCGCAGCGGATGAAGGCGAGAGTCTTGAGTCGCGCCTGCAGCTTGCGGTCGACTCCGGCCACGTCAACACCGATTACTGGTACTGCGGGCATCCTTCGCTGAAGCCGGTATCAGCCACCGACAACGGCATTCATACCCGACTGCGCTTCAGTGCCAACGCCGAATTGCCGGCGATTTTTGTGCGCAACGCCGACGGCACCGAGTCGCTGCTGAACTTCAACGTCGTCGATGGCGACATCATCGTCCACCGGATCGTGCGGCAGTTCGTGCTGCGTCGTGGTCATGTCACCGGCTGTATCGTCAACGCTGCCTACAGCGGCAGCGGCGAGCGCCTGAGGTCCGGTACGGTCGCGCCGGACGTCCGTCGGGATACCGTTGGGGTTGCACCATGAGCGAGCCGAAGGACCGGGAGTCTGGCGTCGCCGGTGAACGTGCAGCACCCGCGATCCTGCGGGAACGCGCCGTTTCGTCGCGGATCAGCTCGTTGCTCGCAGTGGGCCTCATGGCGGTTCTCGGCATCGGCATGCTGGTCTGGTACTACGCGCACATGATGTCGCATCCGGCGGCCGTCCGTGCGGCCGCGCAGGAAACGGCTCGTCATCGCGCGCAGGGGGATGCGCCATTGCCTGCGCTGGGACCCATTGTGCCGCCACAGCCCGAAACGCCGGTTGCCAGGGCCACCGTCCTCCCGGTCGCCGACCTGCCGCCGGTTCCGGCGACGGTACCGACTGGCCCCGCTGTCGGTCCGGCCCCCGGCAGCGATCCACAGAGTGGCGTACCGCCCGTCAAGAGCGGTGCGCAACTGGCGCTGGAACGGCAACTGGCAGGCGCGCCGTTTGCCGCGCAGGCGAGTGCCGCGCTCGTCAGCGAGCCCGCCCGCACGAACGATCGCGCCGAGGCGGCCGCCGGCGCGCCGCACGAAGCTGTCACGCTGGCGGCGCAGCTGAAACCCTCGGTCACCGCGTCGGTCAGGGCGGA
>Ga0302320_10031522_pt1 | contig 10051 bp, 9 predicted proteins | sample Bog_T0_3_FD_202130 | JGI IMG/M metagenome (GOLD analysis project Ga0302320, IMG submission 202130) | Peat permafrost microbial communities from Stordalen Mire near Abisko, Sweden - Bog_T0_3 | ecosystem: Environmental > Terrestrial > Soil > Wetlands > Peat | place: Sweden: Abisko, Stordalen Mire...
GTTCCAGGACTTGAGCTTCCCGCTGCTGCTGGCGTTGGTTTCTGCGCTCGGCAGCGGTGATCGAAGCGCGGATCCCATGCATATCGTTAGCCTCATCGGCATAGCAGGCCTGGCCCTGCTGGTGGTGCTGGCCGCGGGACGCTGGCTGCTGCGCCCGCTGTTCACGGCGATTGCCTCGGTGCGCTCGACGGAATTATTTTCCCTCGCGGTGCTGCTGGCGGTGCTGGCCTCCGCCTGGGCCACCCATGCCGCCGGCCTGTCGCTGGCGCTCGGCGCCTTTCTGGCCGGAATGATGCTCGCGGAAACCGAGTTTCGCCATCAGGTGGAGGCGACCATCCGCTCGTACCGCGAGGTGCTGCTCGGCCTGTTTTTCATCACCGTCGGCATGCTGCTCGATGTGCGCCTGCTGCTGCTGCACCTGCCGCTGGTGACCGCCATCCTGGTGGGCATGTTGCTGCTGAAAACGGCAGTGGTCACGGTGGTCGCGGAACCTGCGACCAAGAGCTGGTTCAAGTCCCTGCGCACCGGCGTGGTGGTTGCGCTGGGCGGCGAATTCGGATTCGCGCTGATGACGCTGCTGCTGCGGCACGACCTGCTCGATCCGGGCGTGGTGCAGCCGCTGCTCGCGGCCACCGTCCTGTCCATGGTGCTCTCGCCCGTCCTGATCCGGCACAATCGGCGCATCACGCGCTTCCTGCTGAGCGAGTCCGGGCCGCCGCGCAGCGAGTCGATGCGCGAAACCGCAGCGACGCTGGCGGTGGCGGAACGCGAGCACGTGGTGATCTGCGGCTTCGGGCGGGTGGGCCAGAACATCGCGCGCGTGCTGGAACAAACCGGATTCGAATTCATCGCTCTGGATCTGGATCCGTACCGCATTCGACAGGGCAGGCAGGCGGGAGACCCGGTCATCTACGGAGATGCCGGCCAGATCGCGGTGCTGCAAAACGTCGGCCTCGCCCGTGCCAACTGCGTGGTGATCACCTTCGCGAGCCCGGAAGTGGCGCTGCGAATCCTGCGGGCGGTGCGCAACCTGCGCCACGACGTGCCGATCCTGGTGCGCACGCAGGACGACACGAAGCTCGAGCAATTGCAGGCGGCCGGCGCCACCGAGGTGGTGCCTGAAACCTTCGAAGCGAGCTTGATGCTGCTGTCGCATCTGCTGCTGCTGTTGAAGTTGCCCGTATTGCGCGTCATCCGGACGGTGAACGAGATCCGCGACGGCCGCTACAGCATGCTGCGGCAGTACTTCCGGGCCGCCGGCGCCGAGCAGCTCGACGAAACGCACGCTTTTCGCGAGGAACTGCACAGCGTCATCCTGCCACCCCATGCCTGGGCGGTCGGCAAGAGCATCGCCGAACTTGGCCGGAAGGGCTCGCAGGCGACGGTAAGCGCCGTGCGCCGCGACGGCATCGTGGGCCGCGAGCCGGGTGCGGACACCGTGTTCAAGGTGGGCGACGTGGTGGTGGTCTGCGGCACGCCGGAGGCCGTGGAACACGCCGAAACGCTGCTTTTGATGGGCTGATTGGCGCCCCCCCTTTACACCGGCGCCAGGTTCTCGCATAGTAGGCCCGCTGTTTAAGGGCAAACCCGCCGAAAGGTGGGGACGCAAAACTTCCGGTCTAAGGGGCTCCTTTTAGGAGCCTGACGATAGCGGGGTCGCCAGTATCTGTTGCGCACTATGCGCAACGCCCCCCCGGATTTTGCACCCCCAGCAGCAGGCTTTATGGCTTAGGTTGCATTGGGGAGCGCATATGGTTCTCAAAGTTACAAATCGTTCGCAGGGCGCTGACGCCTCCGGTCTTCACCGGCGCGCTCGCCTGGTGCTGCAGCCCAAGGGGGTCGAGGAGATACCGGGAATCCTGGCCAAGCCGAAGACCTATCCGACTCCGGTACGCGTGCTCGGCGCCGACTACTCGCAGACTCGCTGCGTCGGCGGCGACGGCGGCACCACGCTCGATACCGCCACGCTCGACAAAATACTGGAATTCGGAGCAGACACGGTGCGCGCGCAAGCCGGCGTGCGCGTCGGCACCCTGGTCCGGGCGCTGGCCGAGCGCGGCCTCGAGCTGCCGCTGACTCCCGAAATCGGCAATATTTCGCTGGGCGCCGTGGCGGTCACCACGCTTCCGCAACCCTCGGACAGCGTCGGCCTCGCGCAAATGTCCTCCTGCGTGACGGAGCTGAAGTTGATCACGCCGCAGGGCAAATTCATGACCGTGACCGAGGCAAACCGCGACCTGATGCGGGTGCTGCGCTCGAGCTTCGGCCTGTTGGGCGTGGTGCACGAGGTGGTACTGCGCGTGCGGCCGATGACGCCGGTGAAGATCGATTATCAGGTCATGTCGCTCAAGGAGTTCGCCGCCCGTTTCACCGACATGGTGGGCGCGCCGGGCGCATTGCGCTTGCACATGTCGCCCTTCAACGATCGCATCACAGTCGAGCGGCGCACTCTTGATGAGGAGGGAAGCGTCACCCGCTCGGGGATATGGCAGATCCGCAACTCGGTGATGCGCAACGTGTTGCCGGCGTTCGGGTCAACGGTTGGCAGCGTGCTCGCCGAGCCTGGACTGCGCGGCGCGGTGGTCTCCGGAGTGCAGCGCGCCCTGCGCGCGACCCTGGATCGCGCGGCCCGCGGCGTGGTGCTGCACGCCCACGATTGGGTGCGCGACATGCCGCAGGAGGCATGGCGGGCGCGCTATACCTTTAGCCTGTGGGGATTTCCCCAGGCGGATTTTCCCAAGGTGCTCGGCCAGTATTTCACCTTCTGCAGGAGCTATTTCAAGGAACATCGATATCGCTGCAACATGGTCAACGGCGCCAGCCGTCTGCACCAGGATCGCGGGTCCCTGTTCAGCGTGAGCTATTCCGGTCCCATGTTCACCTTGGAACCTTCCTCGACCGGTGACCGGGGCTGGGATGACTTCCTGATCGATTTCAACGATTTTGCATCCGCCTTAGGGGGCACTCCCACCTTCAATCAAACCCGCGCATTGCAGCCCGAACATGTCGCCAAAGCCTTCGCCGAGCGCGCCAAGCTGTTTCGCGCTCTGCGGCAGAGGACCGACCCCCTGAACCGGCTTCGCAACAGCTATTTTTCGTATCTCTTGGGCTAGGGACCGTCAGGCCTTCTCTTGAAGGTGCGCCTCCACGAACCACAGGTACTTGTCGGTCTCGCGGGATATGCCGGTGAACAGGTCCGCGGTGTCCGCATCGCCCAGATTGCCGGTGTCGTCAATCGCGGCGCGCAGGGCCTTGCCGTAGACCGCGAGCTGCGTCGACAGATAGAACAGATGGTCCTTCCCGGCGGTGATGCTCAAGGGATAGTTCTTGAGCTTGCTGCGCTTGGCGGCCACCGCCACCGTGCCCTCGGCCGTGCCGCCCAGAGTCGTCACCCGCTCCGCGATCTCGTCGATATGACCTAAGATAACGTCCGAAATCTTGTCGAACAGCTCGTGCAAGGCGATGAAGTTGGGCCCCTTCACGTTCCAGTGCGCTTGCTTGACCTGGCTCTGCAAGTCGATGGCGTCGGCCAGGCGATCGTTGAGGATGGCATTGATATTGCGCCGCAGCTTCTCCGACATGTCTATCTTCGTCTTATACATCCAGCGCTCCTTACATTCGGGTGGAACCGGCCTATTTTGCACTCGGCTCAACGGCTGCGCTAGATTTCCGTACGCCGCAAACGCAGCTGGATGGCGGCGACGACCAGCGCGGCGCCGACAGCCGCGCCGATCCACGTTTGCGGGCTCGAGAAGAAGCCGGCGGGATTGAGCAACGCCCAGAGGCTGCTCGGCGTGGTGATTTGATCGTTGTCGAAGGTGGTCGTCATCCAAAAATTCGAATCGGCGCCGGTATGGAACGCCCGCGGCCCGTAGCCCATCAATCGGTCCGCGAGCTGGGTGGCGATGAAATGAGTGCGCATAAACAAGTGCTCGCCAAGATACAGGGCCAGCGGCGGCAAAATCGACCACAGCATCACGGCTCGCTTGGCCCACGCGGATATCACCATGAGCCACCCGGCGACCGGCAGGAACCAGATGGCGGTGGTGACGATCACGTACAGCCAAAGAATCTGCAGCTGCAGCCAGAGGTCGCCGTGCCACATGGCGCCACCGAGGGCCCCGCTCGAACGCACGGATAGGATGAAGGCCGCCAGCAGCGTCGTGATGTCCGCGGCGACGAAGTACACCAGGGGAATGACGATCAGGGCGACCAGCAGTTTGGAAAGCACCGTCGTGGTGTCCGAGATGGGCAGCGATTTCCAAAACAGCACGCTGCGGTCCTTGCGATCCCCGTACAGGCAGTCCAAGAGATACCAAGTGGAATAGATGGACATGACCACAAAGAAGGTCGCGCCGAATGCCGACAGGACCATTTGGCCTACCACGTGGCTTTGCTGAAGCGTGCCCAAATTCATGAACTGGATCCGCCCGAACAGCACTCCCAGAAGCATTACGATCCCGATGATGGAGGGGATCACCCAAATGGCCCGATTTTCCCAAAATTCGCGCTTGATCAGCCACGCATAGTTGTTCACTGCACACCTCCGGAGAGTTTTGCGACGAACAGATCGGAGACGCTCGGCGTATGCACTTCGCCGAACCTGGCGAGAGCCTGCGTGCTTGGCTGCTCGAAGTACAGGATGGTCTTGCCCAGAGTACGGCGCTCGAAGAACGGCTTTGCCGCGCGCGCGGCGTCGATGTCGTCCGCCGCCACCGTCACGGCCGCGTAACGCGCTGCAATTTCCTCGACCGAGCAGTCGAGAACGATTCGGCCCTTGTCGATGAACATCACGTCGGTGAGCAGGTTCTCCACCTCTTCCACTTGGTGCGTCGTGATCAGGATGGTCCGGCTTTCATCCATGTAGTCGTCGACCAGCGCGTCATAGAAACTGCGCCGGGCCAGGATGTCGAGGCCCAGCGTGGGCTCGTCGAGCACCAACAAGCGGGCATCGATCGCCATGGTCAGGGCGAGGTGCACCTGGGTCTTCATGCCTTTGGACAATTCGCGGATGCGGCGGCTGCCGGTGATCTGGGTCTTCGCGAGCAGGCCGAGCGCGCGGTCGCGGCGAAATCGCGGGTGCACGCCGGCCACGAAATCGATGGCTTGGTCCACGCGCAGCCAGGACGGCATGACCGCCACGTCGGCGATGAAGCACGCATCGTTCATGAGCTGCGCGCGCTCACGGAACGGCTCGCGCCCGAGGACTTGCAGTTGGCCCTCGTAGGCGGTCAATCCTAGGATGGCCCGCAACGCACTGGTTTTGCCGGCACCGTTCGGGCCGATCAGGCCGACGATGCGGCCGCTCTGAATGGTGAAGTTGGCTCGATCTAGCGCGACAAAGGAGCCGTACTTCTTGGTCAGGTCGCGTGCTTCTATCAGCGCTGGCATATCATTTCATTCCTTGGTATCGCCGCCACGAGGCGGGGGCGCAGGGTGGGTAAGCGCGGGAGTTTGCGCGAACAATTCTTCGGCGGAGAATCCGAGCCGGTTGATGACCGCCAAAATCTGCGGCCACTCCTCGGTTAGAAACCGCTCGCGTTCCCCAGCAAGCAACAGCCGCCGGGCTCCCTCACTGACAAACATGCCGCGTCCGCGGCGCTTTTCGACCAAGCGTTCGTCCACCAGCTGCTGATAGCCCTTCAGCACGGTGAGTGGGTTCAACCGATAATCGGCCGCAACCGCGCGCACCGAAGGCAGGGGATCGCCTTCCTTGAGCGCGCCCTCGAGGATCAGCGCGACCATCCGATCGCGCAGTTGGCGATAGATGGGCTGGTTGTCGTTCCAATTTGGGTCCATTCCCTACTCTGTTCAGGCCCCCGTGTGGGGGCCATGTAGCACGCTAATCTAGCAGAACGCCGTCGGTCGGTCGGATTACAGCGTGATCGTATGCAGAGCCTGGTGAAGCTGTGCATTGAACAGGAGGGCAACGCCGCCGATAATGGCGATATTCATTAACAGGGCGAACCCCAGCGCTGCGAGCTTTGTTGAGATTTCGGCTTTCATGATCGTCTCCTTAGGTTGTCAGGTCAGTCATCGAGGTGTTTCGGTGACTTGGTGATATAGTAAGCTATAACACTCATACATGCAAGCCCTATTTCAACTTTTTATTTGCTAACATTTCTCGATGAAAAAGCCTGTCACCGTCACCATCACGGGCGCCGCCGGAAATATCGGCTATGCGCTCGCGTTTCGCGTCGCCTCCGGCCAAATGCTTGGCCCAGAGCAGCCGATCAACCTAAATCTGCTGGAAATTCCGGCCGCCGCCGCCGCAGTTCAGGGCGTCGTAATGGAATTGAATGACTGCGCATTCCCTGCGTTGAACAAGGTCTCGGCGACGCATGACGCCGACATCGGCTTCAAGGATTGTGATTTCGCGATGCTGGTGGGCGCGCGGCCGCGCGGCCCCGGCATGGAGCGCAAGGACCTGTTGCTCGAGAATGCCAAGATATTTTCCGCGCAGGGCAAGGCTCTGAACGCCGTTGCCAGCCGCGATGTGCGCGTTCTGGTGGTCGGCAACCCGGCCAATACCAATTCCCTCATCGCCCTCAAGAATGCCCCGTCCCTGCCGCCTCGGCATTTCACCGCCATGACGCGCCTGGACCACAACCGCGGCCGCGCGCAGCTCTCGGAAAAAACCGGGGCTGCCGTCACCGAGGTGAAGCGGGTCATCATCTGGGGCAATCACTCGGCGACCCAGTATCCCGATCTGCACCACGCGACGGTCGGCGGCAAACAGGCTCTGTCGCTGGTCGAGCCGAGCTGGTTCAAGGATTCTTTCATTCCCACGGTTCAGCAGCGCGGCGCCGCCGTCATCAAGGCGCGCGGCACCTCCTCAGCGGCTTCCGCGGCAGCAGCGGCTCTGGATCATGTGCATGACTGGATGCTGGGGACAGCCGCCGGGGATTGGGTCAGCATGGCGGTGCCGTCCGACGGCAGTTATGGCATTCCCGAGGGCGTGATCTATTCCTATCCGGTAACCTGCAAGAATGGCGAGTACAGCGTCGTTCAAGGATTGAGCGTTAATGAGTTCAGCCGCGAGAAAATGGCGGCAACCCACCGCGAGCTTCTGGAAGAACGAGATGGTGTCAAAGACCTGATCTAACTGCGGTATCACCCATGAACAACCTGACCTCAGGAATTGGCTGGGCTGTCGCATGGTGTGCGCTGTTCACATTTCTGGTGCTCGTGCTGGCCTACCGGCGCGCGCGCCTTGCTACGGCGACCGTGGTGCTGGGATCGGCGCTGGTGGTGTACTGGATTTTCGGCAGCGCTGCCGATTGGTGGAAAATCGCGGTCTCCGTGCCGCTGGTGCTGCTGCTGCTGCTCAACTTGCGCTGGCTGCGCGTCGCGCTGATCACCCGGCCGTTCCTCAAGAAATACCGCCGCTTGTTGCCGTCGATGTCCTCGACGGAGCGCGAGGCGCTGGATGCCGGCACGGTCTGGTGGGACGGCGAGCTGTTCACGGGCGGCCCGAATTGGCAAAAGCTGATGTCGGCGAAGGCACCGGTGCTCACCGCCGCAGAGCAGGCATTTCTCGACGGACCGTGCGAAGAGCTGTGCGGGATGCTCGACGATTGGGACATCACGCATCGGCGTGCCGACCTTCCCCCGGATGTGTGGGCCTTCATCAAGGCCAAGGGCTTCTTCGCCATGATCATTCCGAAGTCCTACGGTGGACTGGAATTCTCGGCGTATGCGCACTCCTGCGTGCTGATAAAGATCGCCTCGCGCTCGGCGACCGCGGCCTCGACCATCGCCGTGCCCAACTCGCTTGGGCCGGCGGAATTGCTGCTGCATTACGGCACGGAGGAGCAAAAGAACCACTACCTGCCGCGTCTGGCGCGCGGCGATGAAGTTCCCTGCTTCGCGCTCACGGGCCCGCGCGCCGGTTCCGACGCGGCCTCAATTCCCGATATCGGCATCATCTGCAAGGGCCGGTGGCAGGGCGCCGAGGTGCTTGGCATCCGGCTCAATTTCTCGAAGCGATACATTACGCTGGCGCCGATCGCCACGGTCATCGGCTTGGCCTTCCGCCTCTTCGATCCCGATAAGCTCGCGGGCGAGCGGGCGGACCTCGGCATTACCTGCGCGCTAATTCCGCGCGACACGCCCGGCATCACCATCGGCCGGCGCCACTTTCCGTTGAACGTTCCGTTTCAGAACGGCCCGATTCAGGGCCACGATGTATTCGTGCCGATGGATGCCCTGATCGGCGGCTTGAAGATGGCCGGCCAAGGCTGGCGCATGTTGGTGGAGCAGCTGTCCGTGGGCCGCTGCATCTCGCTACCGTCAAATTCGGCCGGCGGTGCGAAGGCCGCCGTGTATGCCTCGGGCGCCTATGCGCAGTTACGCCGCCAGTTCAATGCCCCCATCGGCCGCTTCGAAGGCATCCAACAAGTCCTGGCGCGCATGGCCGCGCGCACCTACATCATCGACGCGGCGCGATCCGTCACGGCGGGAGCCATTGACGGCGGCGAGAAACCCTCCGTGCCCTCGGCCATGCTCAAGTATCACGCCACCGAGCTTGCGCGCATGATCGCCAACGACGCAATGGATGTGCACGGCGGCAAGGGCATATGCCTCGGGCCCCGGAATTACCTGGGCCGCGGCTACCAAGTCGTGCCCGTGGCCATTACGGTCGAGGGCGCAAACATCCTGACGCGCAGCCTGATCATATTCGGGCAGGGCGCTGTCCGTTGCCACCCCTGGGTGTTGAAGGAAATGAACGCGGCGCGCAATCCGAACCGCGAGGAAGGCGTGCGCGACTTCGACCGGGCGCTGATGGGGCATATTGGCTTCGCCATCTCGAATGCCGCGCGCTCAATCATCATGGCGCTGACCTTCGCGCGTTTTACCCAGGTGCCGCGCAGCGGCGCGACCAGGCGCTATTTTCAGCACATCAACCGCTACAGCGCCTCCTTCTCCCTGGCAGCGGATGTCGCCATGCTCGCCTTGGGCGGTTATTTGAAGAAGAAGGAAAGCTTATCGGCGCGCCTGGGCGATGTGCTCTCTTCCATGTACCTGGCCTCGATGGTGCTGAAGCACCACGAAAACCAGGGCCACCCGGACGCGGACCTGCCGCTGGTCGAATGGGCATGCCGCAGCCTGATCTACCAGGCGCAGGAACAATTGCACCTGTTTCTGCGCAATTTCCCCAATCGCCCGCTGGCGGCATTCATGCGGCTGTTCATCTTTCCGCGCGGGCTCACCTATTTCGCGCCGAGCGATCGGCTGGATCGCGAGATCGTCAAGCTGATCACCAGTCCAACTGAAACGCGCGAGCGCCTGACTGCGTACATCTACAAGAAGCGCGACGCGGGCAACCCGTTGGGTCTACTGCAAGAGGCGCTGGAGCTGTCGGCCGGAGCGGAGACGCTCGAGAAGCGCATCCGCGTCGATGGCGTGAAGACCGGCCGCGTGACCGCCCTGGACCTGCCCGGGCAGATTGCCGAGTCGCTGCAGGCCGGCATCCTGAAGCAATCGGAGGCCGACATGCTCAGCGACTACGACGCCAAGGTTCTGGCGCTGATCAATGTCGATGACTTCGCGCCGCATGAATTGGCCATGGAGTAAGATGGACGGACCCCCGAAACCGCAGGAGAATCGAATGCGTCGTTCACTTCTGGTATTTGCGCTAAGTTTGTTGGCGACCCTGGCGGTGGCTCAAGACCGTTCCGCGGCGCCGGCAGGCGCGGAAGTCTATATCATCTCGCCGCAGAACGGCGCAACGGTCACCGGACCGGTCACCGTGCGCTTCGGCCTGAAGGGCATGGGCGTGGCGCCGGCGGGCGTGAAGTTCGATAACACCGGGCACCATCACCTGCTCATCGACACCGACCTGAGCGAAATCAAGCTCGATGCGCCGCTGCCCTCATCCGACAAGATTGTTCACTTCGGCAAGGGTCAAACCGAGACCGTGGTGACGCTTGCTCCGGGCAAGCACACGCTCGAGCTTTTGTTCGCGGATTACCTGCACCTGCCGTTCGATCCGCCGCTGCACTCGAAGAAAATTACCATCACCGTTCGTTGACCGATGCGGGCGATTCTG
>Ga0302320_10031528_pt1 | contig 10050 bp, 6 predicted proteins | sample Bog_T0_3_FD_202130 | JGI IMG/M metagenome (GOLD analysis project Ga0302320, IMG submission 202130) | Peat permafrost microbial communities from Stordalen Mire near Abisko, Sweden - Bog_T0_3 | ecosystem: Environmental > Terrestrial > Soil > Wetlands > Peat | place: Sweden: Abisko, Stordalen Mire...
CCTGATCTATCCAGACGCGGAGGTGCTGGATTTCTGCGGCCTTTTCGAGGTTTTCGCCACCACTCGGCTGGATGAGGAGACGCGGCGCGAGAGCGATTCGCCGATCCACCAGTTGCTCATCGCCGAGAGCAACGAGGTAGTCGTGACCAGCGGAGGCATGCGGATTTTGCCGGATGTGGACTTCTCTTCCTGCCCCAAGCTCGACATGCTGCTGGTGCCGGGAGGACGCGGCATTCGCGCCCTGATGCACCAGCCGGAATATCTTGACTGGCTGAAAAACATGGCGGCGCAAGTCGATCGCCTGGCATCGGTTGGCACCGGCTCCCTGCTGCTGGGCGAGGCTGGGCTGCTGGTCGGAAAGAACGCCACTACCCACTTCCGCTCGGTGGATTTTTTCCGCGAGCGCTTTCCCCGCACCTCGCTGCGGCCCGAGCTGCCGATGGTTGTGGATGGAAACATCACCACCGCCAACTCCATTCGCGCCGGCATTGACATGGCTCTCTACCTGGTGGCCCATACTTACGGCCAGGCCATTGCGCGCGAGGCCGCGCGCCAGATGGAATATCCATTCCCGGACGAACAGAGTCTCCGGGCAAGGGCAACGAAATGATCAAAGCTGTACGCGGGACCCGAGACCTGCTGCCCCCAGATACCGAGCTTTGGAACTTTGTGGAGCGGAAGGTACGCGAGGTCTTTGCCCGCTATAACTACCACGAGATTCGTACCCCGGTCTTTGAATCCACCGAGCTGTTCAGCCGCGGTGTAGGCGAGGAAACCGACATTGTCTCCAAGGAGATGTTCACCTGGGAGGACAAAGCCCGCGCCGCCAGCGAGAAGAGCCTGTCCCTGACCCTGCGCCCGGAGAACACCGCGGGCGTGGTGCGCGCCTACATTGAGCACGAACTGGGCCGCAGCGGATTGCTGCAGAAGCTCTACTACATCGGGCCGCAGTTCCGGCGCGAACGTCCGCAGAAGGGACGCTACCGCCAGTTCTACCAGATCGGCGCCGAGATCATCGGGCCGTCGTCGGCGGGCAGCGAGTTGCCGATCCGCGACGCCGAAGTTCTTGATCTGCTGACCGCGCTGCTGGACGCCGTCGGGCTTGAGGGCTGGACGCTGTATCTGAACTCCGTGGGTTGCCTCAACTGCCGTCCGGCCTACAACCAGGCGTTGCGCGAGGCGCTCGTAGGCGTGAAGGATCAGCTCTGCGGCGACTGCCAGCGGCGCGCAGAAACAAATCCGCTGCGCGTGCTGGACTGCAAGGTTCCCGCGGATCAGCCGATCATCGAAGGGCTGCCGAAGATTGCCGATTACCTCGACGAAGGCTGCCGCACCCACTTTGCCCAGGTGCGCGCCCTGCTCGACACGCTCGCGGTTCCCTACCAGGTGAATGAGCGCATGGTACGCGGGCTGGACTACTACACGCGCACCACGTTCGAGTTTACCCACGGCGAGCTGGGTGCGCAGAGCGCGGTGCTGGGCGGCGGACGCTACGACGGACTGAGCGAGCAGCTCGGCGGCGCGAAGGCTCCGGGGATCGGCTTTGCCATCGGGGAAGACCGCCTGGTGCTGGCCCTGCAGGCACAACTGGCGCGGGCGCTGGTGCCGCTCAAGGCGTTTGTCATTCCAGTGGGCGCGGGCATGAATCCCCACGCCCTGAAACTGGCCAAGGAACTGCGGGCCGGGGGCGTTCCAGTGGACGTAAGCGATGAGAGTTTCCGCCTGAAAAAGAGCTTTGAGACCGCGGAAAAGCTGGGCGCGATCTACGCCATCCTCGTCGGCGAAAACGAGGTGCGGGCCGGCGCCTTCGCCGTCAAGAACCTCAAGAGCGGGGAACAGACCACGGTTGCCCGCGCGGAACTGCTGCCATATCTGCAGAATTGACGCGACGAATTCCGCGAAAGCAACTGGGGCGGGGCGAAGCGCGCTCCAGTTGTGTACGATGGAACATGCGGATTTTTTCTCCGCGACATAATCCGCAACATAATCCGCATTTCGGAAAGCGACTATGCAACTTGATTTCTTAGGTGATTTGAAGCGGACGCACCGCTGTGGCGAATTGCGCTCGAAGGATGCCGGGAGCGCGGTGACTCTGATGGGCTGGGTCAACCGGCGGCGCGATCACGGCAATCTGATTTTCATCGATCTGCGCGACCGCTCGGGCATCACCCAGATTGTGTTCGACAAAGAGCGCAACCCGGAGATGCACGCACGTGTCGAAGCCGTGCGCAACGAGTATGTGCTGGCGGTCACCGGCACGGTTGAACTGCGCTCGGAGAACACGATCAATCCCAAGATGGAGACCGGCGAAGTCGAGGTCATTGCCCGCGAACTGAAGCTGCTCAACGAGAGCAAGGTGCCGCCGTTTTTCCCAGGCGATGCCAACGTGAACGTGAACGAAGAGGTGCGGCTGAAGTATCGCTACCTCGATCTGCGCCGTCCCGAGATGCACGCCAACATCGAGATGCGCCATCGCGTCACGCTGGCCATCCGCAACTATCTTTCCAGCCAGGAATTCTACGAGATCGAAACCCCGTACATGACGCGTTCCACTCCGGAAGGCGCGCGCGATTACCTGGTACCCAGCCGGGTACATCCGGGCGAGTTCTACGCCCTGCCCCAGTCGCCGCAGATTTTCAAGCAGTTGCTGATGATCGGAGGGCTCGACCGCTACTTCCAGATCGCGCGCTGCTTCCGCGACGAGGACCTGCGTGCCGATCGTCAGCCGGAGTTCACCCAGATCGACCTGGAGCTGACCTTCCCCACGGAAAAGACAATTCATGATGTGGTTGAGGGCTTCCTCGACGCGGCCTTCTCGGCCGCCGGATTCAGCATCGAGCGGCCCTTCCCGCAGATGGAATACGACGAGGCCATTCGGCTCTACGGCATCGACAAGCCCGATCTGCGCCTGCCGCCCATGACGGACGTGAAGGCCGTGCTGCCGCCCGATGCGCTGGAAACCCTCGCCGTCGATCCCGCGCTGCCCGTGGTCGCGATTCGCATCCCAAAGGTGGGCGAGCTTTCGCGCAAGGAGCGTGACGAGCACAAGGCGCTCCTTAGCGAAAAGCAATCCAAGGTCATCAAATTTTTCGACGACTTCAAGCGTCTGGAAAAGAGCTGGCCGGAAGCCATCGCGAAGATCCGCCAGTTGAGCGGGGCCGAAGAAGGCGACCTGCTGCTGCTGGTGGCTGCTCCGAAAAAAACAGAAGCCGATACGGTAAGCTCTGGCGACGCTGCCACCGAACGCCGCCTGCAGCGCGATTCCTACGCCGTCTATGGTGCCGCCGGACAACTGCGGCTAGCCCTGGCGCAACGCTATGCGGCACGCCACAAGGCCTTCGAGGAAAAGACATTCAAGTTCCTATGGGTCACGGATTTCCCCTCGTTCGAGTGGGACGAACAGACCCAGACCTGGACCTTCGCGCATCACCCCTTCACCTCGCTGCACGAGGACCACATGGAGTTGCTGAACGAAGGCGTGAAGGCGCTGCATGATCCCAACTCGGCACTCGGTGCGATTCGCGCCCGCGCTTACGACGTTGTCCTGAACGGAACCGAACTGGGCTCCGGTTCGATTCGTATCCACCAGCAAGAGGTGCAGGCGAAAATCTTTGAAGCGCTGGGCATGGACGAAGCCGAGCAGAAGCTGCGTTTCGGTTTCTTCCTCGAAGCGCTGCAGTATGGAACGCCGCCGCACGGCGGCATTGCGCTCGGACTAGATCGTATCGTGATGATCCTGGCCGGCGCGCCCAGCCTGCGCGAGGTCATCGCCTTCCCCAAGACGGCCGCAGCCACCGACCTGATGATGGAGGCGCCGACTCCTGTCACCGAGAGTCAACTGAAGGAGCTGAGCATCGCCATCAAGAAGTAAGCGCACCGGCATCGGCAGCGGATCGGGCATGCTCCAGCGCCCCTTAGTCCATGCGCAACCGCGCAAAAGAAAAAAGGCGGTGCCAGCGCGGCACCGTGAACCTTTTGGGAAGCAAGACGCTCGATTCGCCATCGCGGGGCTTAGGAAGGCCAAGTTTGGCCGGAAATCGCAACTTTTTCTTTTGCCCGTCATGGCATTACTGCCCAAAGCGGAGCGACATTCCAGACTCGCGGTCCCGCCGATTGCCCGGCGGCACATTGTGGCCGTCCGGCACGTGGAAAAGCGGGCCAATCATGCGTAGAATTCTACTGGGATGGTTTTTACGCAGACAGATTTTTCCGGCAGCCACGTTCGCTGTTCGGAGTCCCATTCTATTTCTCCGCGCTCAGTGGTTGCACCTTCCCGGTTTTGACAAGAGCCGGGCAGGCGCTGCGTTTTCATGGTTTCTTACGCTTCAGTTATTCATAGAGAGTTTCGGGAATTTTGACCGCTTATGTCGCATCCAAATTTTGACTCCTCGGTCGCCCTCGCGAAGACCTTGCGCGATAGCATCGAGCACCATGTGCGCTACACCCTGGTGCGGCCCCTGGATCACCTGACTCCGGCGGAATTGCTCGTTCCGGTCTCACTGGCGGTGCGCGACCTGTTCGTGGACCAGATGTTGGCCACCAGCAAACGCTACCGTCAAGCCGACGCCAAGCACCTCTACTACCTGTCCATGGAATTCCTGATGGGCCGGCTGCTGGGGGACACCATCTGTAACATGCGCTTGAACGAAGTGCTGGACGGCGTGCTGGGCGAGTTCGGCGTGCGCCTGGAGCCGGTGCTGGAGAGCGAACCCGACGCCGGGCTCGGCAACGGCGGCTTGGGCAGGCTGGCCGCCTGCTTCCTCGAATCGCTGGCGACCCTGGACATGCCGGGTTACGGGTACGGAATCGATTACGAATACGGAATGTTCCGCCAGGAAATTGCCAACGGCTTCCAACGCGAGAAGCCGGACCGCTGGAAGACCAACGGAACCCCGCTGCAGATTCCCCGCCCTGAGGAGGCCATCGTCATTCCCCTCTACGGACGGGTTGAGAATGCCCGCGAGCGCGGCAACAATCGCCAGCGCTGGCTGGACTACCAGGTGGTGGTCGGCGTGCCCAATGACATGCCGGTGGTCGGCTACAACGGGCACACGGTCAACTATCTTCGCCTCTTCCAGGCACGCTCCTCCGACGATTTCGATATCGAAATCTTCAACCGCGGCGACTACATTCGCGCCGTCGAACAGAAGATCGGCAGTGAAAACATTTCGCGCGTGCTCTATCCGAGCGATTCGGCAATGGCCGGCAAGGAACTGCGCCTGGTGCAGGAATATTTCCTCGTAGCCTGCGCCGTGCGCGACATCGCCCGCACCTTCCTGGCGGACCATAACGATTTCTCGGCGTTCCCCGACAAGGTCGCCATCCAGATGAACGATACCCATCCCGCGCTGGCAGTTGCCGAACTGATGCGCGTGCTGGTGGATGAAAATAACCTGGCATGGGAAGACGCCTGGGAGATCACGCAGAAGACCGTGGCCTACACCAACCACACCCTGCTCCCGGAAGCGCTGGAAAAGTGGAGCATCGCGCTGATGGAGCGGGTGCTGCCCCGCCACATGCAGATCATCTTCGGCATCAATCACGACTTCCTGCGCACCCTGACCGCCTACTCGTGGGTTGACGGCGAAAAGCTGCGCAAGATGTCGGTCATCGAGGAAGGACACGACAAAAACGTGCGCATGGCGCACCTGGCAATCGTCGCCTCGCATGCGGTCAACGGCGTTTCCGCCCTGCACAGCGAATTGATCCGCACCAGCCTTGTCCCGGAATTCGCCCAGCTCTGGCCCGCAAAATTCAGCAACAAGACCAACGGCGTCGCACCGCGGCGCTGGCTCCTGAAGGCCAACCCGCACCTGTCTCGCCTGCTGTGCGAGAGCATTGGCGACGCCTGGATTACCGATCTCAAGGAGTTGCGCAAGCTCGAGCCTTTTGCCAACGATGCGGCTTTCCAGTCGCGTTTTGCCGACGTCAAGGTGCAGAATAAGCTGCGCCTGGCGCGCATCATCCGCGACGAGACCGGGGTCAGCACCGATCCGCGTTCCATGTTCGACGTGCAGATCAAGCGCATCCACGAGTACAAGCGCCAGTTGCTGGATGTGCTGCGCGTCATCCACGACTATCTTCGCATCGTGGAGGACGGCGACGCCCCGAAGACGGCGCGGACCGTGCTCTTTGCCGGCAAGGCCGCTCCCGGATACTGGGCCGCCAAGCAGATCATCAAGCTGATTCACAACGTAGCGGCCGTGGTCAACAAGGATCCTCGGGCCAACCAGCTTCTGCGCATCGCCTTCCTGCCCGACTACCGGGTTTCGCTGGCCGAATCGATTGTTCCGGCCGCCGACCTGAGTGAGCAGATTTCCACCGCCGGCATGGAAGCCAGCGGCACCGGAAATATGAAGCTGATGATGAACGGCGCTGTGACCGTGGCAACCTGGGACGGCGCCAATATCGAAATCGCCGAAGAGGCCGGTGAGGACAACATCTATATTTTCGGGCTGCGCGCCGAACAGATCGAGCACATGCAGCGCAACGGACTCTACCATGCCCGCGAATACTACGACAGCGACCCGCGCGTCAAGCGGGTGCTGGATTGCTTCCTCAACGACCGCTTCTCGCCCAGCGAGCCGGGACTCTTCCGTTGGATCTTTGACGAACTGATCAACCGCGGAGACCGCTTCTTCCACGTAGCGGATCTCCCTCAGTACCTCGACATCAACCAGAAGATAGACGCCGATTTCCAGGACACCGCGAAGTGGCGCCGCATGGCCGTCTTGAATACGGCGCGCTCGCACAAGTTTTCCAGCGACCGCACCATCGAGGAGTACAGCGCCGACATTTGGAACCTCGAACACTTTGCCAACCGCTCGCCGGAAGTCTCCGCGCCCGACGCCGCAAGCTCTGCCGCTACCTCACTCGGCCTCACGGCAGACTGATTCCAACCGGGAGCGTGGCGGTGGAATCACGCTCTCGCTTTCTCGTGATTCGCTCCGCGTCCCCATCGTCCGGTCCCGCGCGCGGGCGGTGCGAAACAACTGGAAGCCACCGGCTGCGGTAGTAACATGGATGCATCGTAGACTTTTTATTTTCTCGCATAGACCGGGGGAAGAATCATGGCAAACCTTACAACGCACAAAGGAGTCATAGGCATCTTGACCGGTGGCGGCGATGTTCCGGGCTTGAATCCGGCGATTCGCGCCGTGACCATTCGGGCCCTGCGCGAAGGCTACCAGGTAATCGGAATTCGCCGGGGATGGGGCGGCCTCATCGATATGGTTCGCCAGAAGGATTACGACAACTCCGGCAACTTTTCCGTTCTTACCGAAGAAATCGTGAACCGCGCCGGGCGCACCGGCGGCACTTTTCTGCATACCTCACGCACCAACCCCGGCAAGGTCAAGAAGGTCAACGTTCCGTTCCATCTCCAGGACAAGTACGCCGAGGAGCGCAACGACCTGACGCCTGAAGTGCTGGAGAACCTCGCCTGGCTCGGGATCGATTACATGATTCCCATCGGCGGCGATGACACGCTGAGCTACGGCGTGCGCCTCTACCGGGAGGGCGTGAAAGTCATCGCGATTCCCAAGACGATGGACAACGACGTGCCCGGTACCGATTACTGCATCGGATTCAGCACCTGCGTCACGCGCACCATCCAGATGACGAACTCCCTGCGCACCTCCGCCGGTTCGCACGAGCGCTTTCTGGTGATGGAGGTCTTCGGACGCTACGCCGGTTATACCGCGATGCTGCCCACCATGGCAGGCGCGGCCAACCGCTGCGTCATCCCCGAACATAAATTCGGCATCGATCAGTTGACCGAACTGCTCAGCTATGACCGCAAGAAAAATCCCAGCAAGTATTCCGTGGTGCTGGTCAGTGAAGGTTCCATGTTTGAGGGCGGCGAGATGATCTTCGAGCATGAGACCACCGACGCCTACGGCCACAAGAAGCTCGGCGGCATCGGCGACCTGGTCTCGGAAAAACTGAAGGAACTTTCGCCCGCGTACAACGACGGCAAGACCGTTGACGTCATCAACCAGAAACTCGGCTACCTGGTGCGCGGCGGCGACCCGGACGCCATCGACTCCATCGTGCCCATGGCGTACGGCAACCTCGCGCTGGACCTGCTGCTGCACCGCATTCACGGCAGGCTGGTGGTGTTGAAGAACGGACGCTATGACGATATGCCGATCGATTGCGTGACCGGCACCAAGAAACTGGTGAACGTGCACGATCATTACAACGTCGAACGCCTGCGTCCGCACTACAAGAGCTTCCAGATGAAGCCGCTATTCATCATGACCAGCGACTAAGGCGGGGCAGCACAGCATGTTTCCAGGCTGCCGCGCGCGACATACGCGCGGGGCAGCTTCGTACAAACAGCGGACAAGGAAGGAATGAGCCCGGTGCAAACGGAGAGCGACTTCCACGTGAGATTCTGCTTCAAGAAGCACAAGCGCCTGGCCTTGACGATCTTTGCAGTCTTTGCATTCTTTACCGCGGTAAGTGTCCATGCGCTGCTGGCCTACCCAGACAGATCTCTTGGAACCGGTTTTTATCGCTATTCGACGGCGCTGGGTGCGCTCATCGCGCTCTTTATAGCCTGCAGCTTGTTCCGCGATGCCAAGTGTACGAGCGTGAAGGTGATTGTTGTTTGCCCTGGGGGTGGCGCAGTGCTCAGCCTGATGTAGGGACTGGGATTGGTAGCACCGCATTCGGTCCGGGAACTCAATCTGCCGCTTAACATTGTTGTTCTGATGTCGATAGCCACTGACTTAAGAGTAGCTTACTTACACAGATAATCCGCACTCTCGCGTGCCGCTATTCGTTTTTCCGCACCCGCTCGCGCACCTCGTCCAGCAGCTTGAGCATGGTTTCGATTTTGCGCTCGCCCATCGGCTTCAGCAACCCGTCGAGCTCGCGCATCTTCGGCTCCATTTCGTCCAGCAGTTTCAATCCGGAGCCGGTGATGCGCGTGAGCACCACGCGCCGGTCCTTGCTGTCGCGCGTGCGCCCGATGAGGCCAGCCTTATCCATGCGATCCAGCAGCCGGGTCACGTCGGGTTCGCGGGCAATCATGCGCTCGCCAATTTCTCCGCAGGTGCGCCCCGCCGGTTCGGCTCCACGCAGGATGCGCAGCACGTTGTATTGCGTCATGGAGATGTTAAAGGGGCGCACGATCTGCTCGAAGCGCTCGTGCAGCACGTCGGTGGTGCGCAGCAGCGACACCAGCAGTTCCTCTTCGAGGGCGGCAAAAGGCTTGGCCTGGTGGATCTCTTTTCCCACCGCGCTGACGCATTTCCTGGGCATGGTCACTATGCTGTCTGATATCGCAGCCGCCCGGCGGGATGCAAGGAATTTCGTTGCAACAAGTTTTCCGCCGGCGGCGGCAGGCGCCGGGCTACAGCCGGTTGATCAGCGACGCCACGTAGGCCGCGCCGAAGCCGTTGTCGATGTTCACTACCGAGACGTTGGAGGCGCAGGAGTTGACCATGCCCAGCAGCGCCGCGATTCCGCCGAAGGCCGCGCCATAGCCCACGCTGGTCGGCACCGCAATTACCGGCACGCCCACCAGGCCTCCCACTACGGAGGGCAGCGCACCTTCCATTCCCGCGCACACCACCAGCACGCGCGCCTGGCGCAGTTCTTCGCTATGCGAAAGCAGGCGATGCAGCCCGGCCACGCCCACGTCAAACAAGCGCGTAACGTCATTGCCCATTACGTCGGCGGTCACCGCGGCCTCTTCGGCAACGGGAATATCGCTGGTACCAGCTGAGATGATCCCGATGGTTCCCTTGCCGTGCTTCTCGCGCCGCTGCCACAGCACGAGGGTGCGCGCCATCGGGTTGTGTTCCGCCTGCGGAAACTGCGCCACGGTCATGGCGACTTGCTCTGCGCTGACCCGCGTGGCCAGCACGTTGTCGCCGTGCTCGGCGAGGCGGCGGAAGATTTCCACGAAATGCGCGGGAGCCTTGCCGGGTCCGAAGATCACCTCGGGCACGCCCACCCGTAGCGCGCGATGATGATCGACCTTGGCAAAGCCGAGGTCTTCAAAGGGAAGAGTCTTGATCTGTTCGAGCGCGGCGTCAG
>Ga0302320_10031529_pt1 | contig 10050 bp, 8 predicted proteins | sample Bog_T0_3_FD_202130 | JGI IMG/M metagenome (GOLD analysis project Ga0302320, IMG submission 202130) | Peat permafrost microbial communities from Stordalen Mire near Abisko, Sweden - Bog_T0_3 | ecosystem: Environmental > Terrestrial > Soil > Wetlands > Peat | place: Sweden: Abisko, Stordalen Mire...
GGCCTGGCCCACATGTTTGAGCACCTTGCATTCAAGGGGACGAGCGAGATTGGGACCACCGGCTGGGAGGCCGAGAAGGTGGCCCTGGCCAGGGTAGAGGCCGCAAACGACGCCTACGAGGCCGAGTACCTGAAGGCCGTGGGCCGGGACGAGAAGAAGCTGTCCGCGCTGAAGCAGCAGTTCAAAGACGCCGAAAAAGAAGCGCACAAGTTTGTTATCCAGAACCAGTTCTGGGAGGTGGCGGAGCGGAATGGCGCCATCGGCGTCAACGCCTCAACGGGGCTGGACGAGACCATGTACTTCTGGTCAATGCCGGAGAACCGGCTGGAGCTTTGGGCTTGGCTGGAGAGCGGCCGGCTGGCGGACGTTGCGCCGCGCGAGTTCTACAAGGAGCGGGATGTGGTGAACGAGGAGCGGCGCATGCGCACCGACTCCAGCCCGGTGGGCCGCATGCTGGAGCAGTTTGTGGCGACGGCGTACGTGGCGCACAACTATGGCCGCAGCGGCGTGGGCTGGCCGAGCGAGGTCAGCCAGATTACCGCGGCCGAGGCCATGGAGTTTCACAAGAAGTACTACGTGGGCGCGAACATTGTGGTGGCGGTGGTGGGCGATGTGAAGGCGTCGGAAGCGTTGCCGATGCTGGAGAAGTACTTCAACCGCGTGCCAGCCGGTCCCAAGCCGGAAGAGATGACCACCGTGGAGCCGAAGCAGTTTGCGGAAAAGATGGTGGTGATTCGCGAGGCTACCCAACCCATGTACCTGGAGGGCTACCACCGGCCCGACTATCGCGATCCGGACGACGCGGTGTACGACGCCATCAGCGACATTCTGTCGAACGGGCGCGTGTCAAGGCTTTACCGAAGCCTGGTGCGCGACCAGCAGATTGCGGCCGAGGTGGAGGGCTTCAGCCCCTATCCCGGCGACAAGTATCCGGGGCTCTATTGCTTCTTCGCCGTTCCTCTGCCGGGCCACGCGCCGGCGGAGATTCGCGACGCGATCCACAAAGAGGTGGAGAAGCTGAAGTCCGCCGACGTGACGGACGAGGAACTGGCGATGTTCAAGACGCGCACGCGCGCGGACCTGCTGCGCGGCCTGGCCGACAACCAGGGGCTGGCCAACTCGCTGGCGCAGTACCAGACGCGCTATGGCGACTGGCGGGAGCTGTTCCGCCAACTGGACAAGGTGGACAAGGTGACCAAAGCCGATATTCGCCGCGTGGCCAACGATCTGTTCAAGGCCAGCAACCGCACCAGCGCATGGATTGAGACCGTGGCTCCCCAGGCAGCGGCCAAGAACGATGGAGGCGCTGAATGAAGAGCCCCATGAAAGTTGTATTCGCATCTGTGGCTCTTTGCGCCGTGGCGTTTGCACCCGCGGCGCTCAACGCGCAACAGAACAAGCCGTGGGAGAAGATACCCATCCCCAGGCTGCACGACTTCAAACCGCAGCGGCCGAAGCGGATTGAGCTGAAGAATGGCATTGTGATCTTTTTGCAGGAGGATCACGAGCTGCCGTTTGTTTCGGGGTCGGTGTTGATCCCCGGCGGTGCGCGCGACGAAGACCCGGCCAAGACAGGCCTGGTGGATCTCTACGGGCAGACGTGGCGCACCAGCGGCACGGCAAAGTTGGATGGAGACAAGCTGGACGATCTGCTGGAGGCCAAGGCCGCGCACATTGAGACCGGGGGCGGCGAAGACTCGACATCGCTCGAGTGGGACTCGCTGAAAGGCGATGCGGACCAGGTATTTTCTCTCGCTCTCGAGCTGCTGCTGCATCCGAAGTTCAGTGCGGAGAAGCTGGGACTGGCAAGACAGCAGTTGGCCACAGGCATTGTGCGGCGCAACGACGACGAGGGTGAGATTGCCTCGCGCGAGAGCGCCAAGCTGATCTACGGGCCCAACAGCCCTTACACGCGGGAGCCGGAGCTGGCCACGATTGGCGCGGTGACGCTGGACGACCTGAAGGCGTGGCACGACCGCACGCTGGGAGGAAAGCTCATTGTGGGCGTAAGCGGCGACTTTGACGCGGCGGCGATGGAAGCCAAGCTGCGCGGGGCGTTTGAGGCGCTGCCGCCCTGCAAGGCAAACGCGGAGCGGCACGAGAAATTTGCCGGGCCGAAGCCGGGCATCAGCTTTATCGACAAGCGGGACGTGAACCAGTCCAACGTGGAGATTGTGGGGCTGGGCACGGACCGGCACAATCCGGACGTGCCGACACTGGCGCTGATGAACGACATTCTGGGCGGCGGGTTTTCAAGCCGGCTGATCCAGAAGGTTCGTACAGAGATGGGGCTGGCCTATGCGGTGGGCGGCGGATACGGGTTTGCCTACGACCACCCGGCAACGTTCCACGTCATGGTGCTGACCAAGAGCGCCTCGACGGTGGATGCAACCAAGGCCGCGCTGGCGGAGATTGCAGGGCTGACGGCGAACAACTTTACTGCCGATGAGCTGGGGCGCGCCAAAGACAACATTCTCAACTCGTTCCTGTTCCGCTATGACACGCGGGACAAGGTGCTTGCCGAGCGGGTGCGGCTGGAGTTTTACGGGTATCCGGCGGACTATCTTGAGACTTACAAGACGGCGCTGGAGAAGGTGACGCTGGCCGACCTGAACGCAGCAGCCAAGAAGTACATTCACCCGGAGAAGCTGGCGGTGCTGGTGGTGGGCAACGGGCCGGAGATCAAGCCGGGGCTGGAGGAACTGAAGCTGGGGCCGGTGCAGACGGTGGATATTACGATCCCGATGCCGAAGAAGGCCGAGAAGAAGTAGTGAGTTGCCACAGTTCTTGCGGCCAGGGTGGTGAGTCTGAAGTTCATAGAAGGACTACGAGAAGGGAAAAGCAGATTCTTCGCTCACCACCCCCAAACTGAAAAACGTTTGGGGCCCCGTTCACTCAGAATGACAGCGACAATTAAGGTAGGAACATCGGAGACTGGACACCGGGGTAGGATGACACAAACCTCAACCGGCATTCATGCACGAGGAGCAAGCAAGTGGAAACGAACAAGAAGCTGGCGGTGGTGATCATGGCGGCGGGCAAGGGGACGCGGTTGAAGTCGCGGCGGCCCAAGGTGCTGCATGAGGTTGGCGGCAAGCCGCTGCTGGGGCACGTGATTGCGGCCGCCGCCCAGGTGGTCGCGCCGGAGGACATCTACGCCGTGATCGGCCACCAGGCGGAGATGGTGCGCGCGGCGGTTGGGGCAACGGGGATCCGCTTTGTCGACCAGACCGACCAGCGCGGGACGGGGCACGCGATTCAGTGCGCGCGCGAGGCCATTGCCGGGTACGAAAACATCCTGGTGCTCTCCGGCGATGTGCCGCTGGTGCGGGCTGAGCACATCGCAGACCTGTGGGAGTTCCACCAGAAAGAGAACGCGGCAATGACGCTGGTGAGCGCCGAGCCGGAGCAGCCTACGGGCTATGGGCGCGTGCTGCACAAGACGCCTGACTCGCCGGAGGTTGTGGCGATTGTGGAGCAGAAGATGCTGAAGCCGGAGCAACTTGGATTGCGCGAAGTGAACATGGGCATGTACGCCTTCAAGACCGCGCCGCTGCTGGCTCATCTGGGCAAGCTGACCGCCGACAATCCGCATGGCGAGCTCTACCTGACGGACATGGCGCACGTGCTGAGCGCGGCCGGGGAGCGCGTGGTGGCCTTCAAGACAGACAGCGTGGCCGAGTTGCTGGGCGCAAACACCATTGCCGAGCTGGTGGCGCTGGACGCAACGCTGCGCGCGGCCACCGCCAACCGGCTGATGGCGCAGGGCGTAACCATCTTCCGTCCGGAGACCTGCACGATTGACGCGGAGGTGGAGATTGAAGCCGACACGGTGATTGAGCCGTTTGTGCAGTTGCGGGGACGGACGAAGATTGGCGGCGATTGCACCATCCGGTCTTACACGGTGATCGAGAACTGCACGCTGGGCCGGGACGTGCTGGTGAGGCAGAGTTGCGTGCTGGCCGACAGCACGGTGGCCGACGGGGCGCGCATTGGGCCGTTTGCGCATCTGCGGCCGGGCAGCGAGATTGGCGAGGACGCGCACATCGGCAACTTTGTGGAGACCAAGAAGGCCAAGCTGGGCAAGGGCGCCAAGGCCAGCCACCTGACCTACCTGGGCGATGCGGAGGTGGGCGCGGGCACGAATATCGGGGCCGGCGTGATTACCTGCAACTACGACGGCGTTCACAAGCACAAGACGAAGATTGGCGAGAAGGCCTTTGTGGGCAGCGACTCGACGCTGGTTGCGCCGGTGACGGTGGGCGATGGAGCCTACATTGGCGCGGGGTCGTGCATCACCAAAGAGGTGCCGGCCGGGGCGCTGGCGGTGGGCCGCGCTCGCCAGGTCAACCTGGAGGGGTGGGTTGCAGCGCGGCAGGCGCGCAAAAAAACCGAGGAATAGAACCGTGGCCGTTGCGCCGAAAACCGCGCGGCGGCCAATTTTCTTTCGAAGGAAGCCGGCGCGGAAGCGTGCAGTTTATATAAGAGTCATGGAATCATTACTTTAGTTTTCTTGATCTTGCATTGCCATGGAGCCTATTTTCTGCATAGTCGAATAGAATGGGGCTGTTGTTTGATGGCGCGCATCAGGGAGCACGCCAGGCGCATCAAAGAACTGGTGGTTTCCCCGAAACTCTGTTGCGCTCCATCGCAGTTTGGGCGTAGCGTTTCAACACCACCTTTGAAATGTATTCCTAGCCGAAATCAGGGCAGCAAGGATCGGAGCGGCCGGCAGGAACAAGCTCGGAGCACGTCGCGATGGAATTCCATCGCGTTTTGCCGTTTTCAGCGGCCAAAGTGTGCGTTTTCATCGTCTTTCTAAAGGGAGCGGCAATCTGTGGAACTTTTTGCCGTTTTGAAATGTATCCGTTCTCATGACTGAAGATGTTGAGGGCTCCGTGGATGATTTGGGGCAGGCATCTTCTCTTCTGCGCGTGGCGGGCAGAGAGGGTCGGACTGAGGAGAAGACGTTCGTGGCAATTTTGCGCTGACTGGCAAGGCTCAACGGAGGCTCAGGCTTGGCATCGAAACTGACAGGTCCAGGAGCAGAGCGCACCGCAGCGAATCCGGCTGCGGCGCCGGGCGGGGGTGTGCCCGCCAAGCCCCTCGTAGCACGGATTCTGGTGGTGGATGACGAAGCGCCCGTGCGGCAGATGATTGGCGCAACGCTGGAACGCCAGGGACATGCGGTGCAAATGGCTGCCAGCGGCCGGGAAGCCCTTGAGTTGATGGAACATCAGGGGTTTGACCTGGTGCTGACCGACATTGTGATGCAGGACGGCAACGGGATTGCCGTGCTGGAGTGCATTCACCGCCAGCAGCCGCAGCTTCCCGTGGTGATGGTGACGGCCATTCACGACATCAGCGTGGCCATCGACTCCATGCGCCGCGGCGCCTATGACTATCTGCTGAAACCCTTTGAGCGCGACCATCTGCTGAACACGGTGATGCGCGCCCTGGAACACCGGGCGGCGTTGCAGGAGACTCACAATTACCAGCAGAATCTGGAGCTGGTGGTGCGTGCCCGGACCGAAATGCTTCGCCAGGCGATGGAGGATCTGGAGCACTCCTACGATGTGACGCTGGAGGCGCTGGGCGATGCGCTCGATCTGAAAGACTCAGAGACCGAAGGACACTCCAAGCGGGTGACGGCCTACACGATTGCTCTGGCGCGGGCCATTGGCGTCAGCCCGCCTGCGATCAAGGTGATCGCGCGAGGCGCGTTTCTGCACGACATCGGCAAGATGGCGATTCCCGACGAGATTTTGCGGAAGCCCGGAAAGCTCTCTCCGGAAGAGCAGGAGGCCATGCGCGAGCACTGCACGCGCGGCTACCAGATGCTGCGCAAGATTCCCTTTCTGAAAGAAGCGGCGGAGATTGTCTTTTCGCATCAGGAGTTCTACGACGGCAACGGCTATCCCAACGGCCTGCGCGGCAATGAGATTCCGATCGGCGCACGGATCTTTGCCGTGGCGGACACGCTGGACGCCATCACCAGCGACCGGCCTTACCGCAAGGCGCGCAGCTTTGACGCGGCCCGCGAAGAGATTCTGCGCTTCTCCGGAACGCAGTTCGACCCCTCGGTAGTGGAAGTGTTCCTGAAGATTCCCAATGAGCTTTGGCACGAGCTGCGGTCAGAGATTACCGGGCAGAACAGGCGGTTCTCGACCTTCGACCTGGCGCACGTTCCCACCCCCTAGGATTTCGGAGCAGAGACAATGTCCGCCCTATCCCCCGCAGAAGTCAGTCTTCAGCTCCGCGCTTTGCCCGCCTGGCAGATCGAGGCCGGCGAACTGGTGCGGACTTTTGTCTTTGATGGGTTCCCCGCGGCGATGCGGTTTGTGAACCAGGTGGCGGAGCTGGCAGAGGAGGCGGGGCACCATCCGAATATCGACATCCGGTACAGCCGGGTCCGGCTTGCGCTGGTGACGCACGACGCGGGGGGCCTGACGGCGAAGGATTTCGCCTTGGCGGCTGCGGCCGAACGGCTGGGCTGAGGGCTGTCTGGCGAGATCGAAAACGGGAAAATGGGCTAGATTGGCGGGGGAAATCAGGCCTCGTCCACCCGATCGTCCCCGGAAATACTGAAATCCGGATGGGAGGTTCGTCCTTCTGCCTGACGGAGCTTGGTGAGGGTCTTCCGGTACCACCAGGCAGCCGCAACCCCTCCCGCGAGCGCTGAAGCCGCGGCGATGACCCCCACCTTGAGCCAGCCAGAGGGCTTGGCTACGGCCGGCGGGCGAGCGGAAGAAGTGGAAGATTCCAAAGGTGTTGTCATCGATTCGAGGTCCATGGTTCCGGGCGCTCCTGGTGCATGGTTGCAGGGATTAGCATTTGTTTAGATGCTGGCGGAACACAAAGGATGGCTTTGGAATTCGCAGAAAAACATTTCGTTTTTTGTATTTGACATCGACCCAATCTATGCTATGGTGTATATATTCCAGTCGGGAACGCGGTAGAGCTTGCCGCATTCAAGGCTGGAAGTAGTTTGCGTCACTGGCCTCCCGGCACGAACAGCTTGACCGTTCGTGCCGTCTTTTTTGCGCCAAAATGGGACTCGGCACTTTGGCTGGCGGGTTCGCCGAAGAACAGATTCTGCTCTAGAATGGCGCACAGGGGTCCAATGATGAAAATCCTGTTGAAGCGCCGCTGGGTACTGGGTCTTGGAGTCTTTGTCCTGACCGCCATCAGCTATGCGCAGTGGTCGAACCCGGCCGAAGATGTGCCTGCTTACCATCCTTCCGCTCCGTTGAAGGTGAGCCAGTTGCCGCCGATTCTCTCCGGCGCGAAACTGACGGGCGAGAACTTCCGCTATCCGTGGCAGGTGCATGTCTACCAGCAGGCCATCAAGATCGGCAACGTGCTGTATCAACTGCCGTGCAACTGCCGGTGCGACCGCGCGCTGGGCCACACCAGCCTGCGCAGCTGCTATGAGGGGCTGCATGGCACCGAGTGCTCGACCTGTGCGAAGGAGGCCTTCTTCACATATTCCCAACTGAAGCTGGGCAAGAGCGTGGCGCAGATTCGCGCCGCGATTGCCGCGCGGCAGTACGAGTCGATCGACCTGGAAAAGCAGTAGGAAGAGCTGCAGCGCGATGGGAAGAGCCCGGCCATCCTGAGCCGGGCTTCTTGCTTGCGGGTGTCAGCGGCCGATCCCGATCCAGTACTGAAAGACCACGGAGCCCATCGCGCCGGCCATTTCGGCCACCTTCGGGCCTGGGTCGCCGTAGATCTCGAAACCGTCTACCGCGCAGACCGCAGCCAGTTGCGGCACCCATTGCTGCACGACCGGGCCCATGAAGTGGGCTTCGACGGCGGCGGCGTTCACGTAGGTCTCCACCAGGCGGAAGCGCTTGCCGTCCGCGGCGGCAAACCACTCGTAGCCGATGGTTCCGGGCTCTGCCTTGCTGCCCTCAGTCATGGTGTGCGCGATGCTCTTGAACGCGTCGAGTTGACCCTCGTTGACGGTCATGTTCACCGTAAGCCGGACCACCTGCTCTACCATCTGCGACCTCCTCTTTGAACTCTTCGCGAGTCCCTTTGCCAAGCTATCATCCGGGGCGTTGGAGTGAACATGGGCGCACAGAGCCCGGTGCGGTGCCTCCACAGTTTCACAGTAGCAAGGGAGGAGGGTGTGCCTTCGGGGGTACAGACCGAGCACGCACCCGGCCAATGGCCGGGCTTGTCTTCTTGACAAGACGCTCTACACTTGTTTACTCTATGCCTTGTTGGAATAGGCCTACGATGAATTCGACAGCACGCGATCTTTTCCCTGGAGCGCTCGAGATGATGATCCTCGAGTCGCTTCGCCGCCAGCCCGCACACGGCTACGCGTTGGTGCAGCACATCCAGCAGAGATCGAACAACCTGCTCCAGGTGGAAGAGGGCTCGCTCTATCCCGCGCTTCAGCGGCTGCTGAAAGCAAAACTGGTACGGGCCGATTGGGGAGTCTCTGCCACCAACCGCCGCGTGAGAACATACCAGATCACCGCCGCGGGCCGGCGGCATCTGGAACAGGAGATCTCCAGTTTCGAGCGCATGTTCGCAGGCATCACGTTGGTTCTCAATCCGGGCAAGCCAGCAGCAAACTGAGAGGAGTCATCGATGAATTGGCTATCGCGCATTTTTCACCGCCGGAGTCTCTCCAGCGAACTTGCCGAAGAGATGCAACTCCACCTGGAAGAGAGAGCCGAGCAGTTGATGGGCGAGGGGCTGAGCCGAGGCGAAGCCGAGCAAGCGGCACGGCGCGCCTTTGGGAATCGCACAATTCTTGAAGAACGGAGCCGTGAGGTGTGGCAGTGGCCGACTGTGGAATCCATCTGGGCCGACGTGCGCTATGCGCTGCGGCAGCTCAGGAAATCTCCCGGCTTTTCCATGACGGTGATCCTCTCGCTCACTCTTGGCCTTGGCGCGACTACAACGATTTTCACCTTTGTGAATGCGCTGCTGCTGAGGCCGCCCGCGGTTGCGGACGCCGGACATCTAGTGGAAGTGATGGAGCACAATGCGAAGGCCTCGGGAATTGAGGCATATATGCCGTTCAGTTATCCCGGATATGCGCTGATTCGCGACCATAACCATACCCTTTCCGGATTTGCGGCGTTTGACGGGGATCCTCGTACCGTGAGCTGGAGTCACGACGGACGGGGGCAAATGGTCTTTGGCCAACTTGTTTCGAGCAATTTTTTTTCGGTGCTCGGGGTTGAGCCATCTATCGGGCGCTTTTTCCGGGATGAAGAAGATAAGGGTGGCCCCGGTTCGCCAACGGCGGTCATCAGTTACTCGTTCTGGCAGCGCCAGCTTGCGGCTGACCGTTCGGTCCTTGGGCGGACGCTTGTTTTCAACGGAGCCAGCTATACCGTTGTTGGCGTAGCTCCGCCAAGCTTCACGGGCATCCTCATCGGTTCGCGGCCCGATTTCTGGGCTCCGCTTACGATGACACCCACCCTTATTCACGATCCGGTCCGGATGGGGAGTGATACTTCATTCTGGCTTTTTGGAATTGGCCGTCTGAAGCCAGGAGTCTTGAAAAATGAAGCGCAGGCAGACCTGACCGTTCTGACCCGTTCAACTCATTCCTCAGACCCGAATGGGGCGGTAATGGATGCAAGTGCTTTCCCCATCCAGCTTGTGCCAGGCCCGTTTCGCGGCTACGTGGCTGCGTTTACCGGTTTGCTGATGGCAGCGGTGGGCCTGGTGCTTCTGATTGCGTGCGCCAATGCGGCGAATCTTGTGCTGGCGCGTGCGACGACGCGGCGACGCGAACTCGCGGTCCGGTCTGCGCTGGGCGCCAGCAGATTCAGAATTATTCGCCAGGCGCTGACAGAAAGCCTTCTGCTCTCGATGATGGGGGGCGCCGGTGGGTTGTTGGTCGCATACTGGTCGATTCCGGCGCTGCTGAATCTGAAGCCAGCCACCATACCCATTTCTGTTGAGGCGCCGCTGGACTGGCGTGTTTTTGCCTTCGCTTTTCTGGCCTCGCTTTTGAGCGGGATTGCGTTCGGCGTGATTCCTGCGTTGCGGAGCACGCGCCGCGATCTGCTGCCTGCA
>Ga0302320_10031530_pt1 | contig 10050 bp, 4 predicted proteins | sample Bog_T0_3_FD_202130 | JGI IMG/M metagenome (GOLD analysis project Ga0302320, IMG submission 202130) | Peat permafrost microbial communities from Stordalen Mire near Abisko, Sweden - Bog_T0_3 | ecosystem: Environmental > Terrestrial > Soil > Wetlands > Peat | place: Sweden: Abisko, Stordalen Mire...
CGCGCCATATCTGGCCTTATCGCGACTATCTGATTCGATCGTTCAACAGCAACAAAAGCTTCGATCGATTTGCGATGGAGCAGATTGCCGGCGACCTGCTGCCCGCGAAGAATCTCGATCCCCTGATTGCCAGCGGATATGTCCGGCTGGGAATTAGCAGCAATGAGGGCGGAACGATTCCCGAAGAGTTGCGGGTGAACATTGCGCGCGAACGCACCGAGGCATATGGGGCGACATTCATGGGCCTCACGGTGGGTTGCGCCGTGTGTCACGACCATAAGTACGATCCCACGACGCAAAAGGATTTTTACGCGCTCAGCGCATTTTTCAACAACCTCAATGAGCAACCTTTCAACAACGATCGGCCGGTGTGGGCGCCGGTCGCGCGGCTTCCGCTTGAACAGAATCAAGAGGCGTACAACCGTGTACTCGCAAAGCGTTCCGAGCTTGCACAGCAACTGACTGCTCAACGCTTGGGGGAGCACGCACTGGTGGAACAGTGGATCCGGTCGCGGCAAAACCCTCCTCTGCCTGTTTCGGTGGATAAGCTGATGCTTCGCCTGCGCCTGGATGAAGGCGGTGGCGATGTCTTGAAGAACAGCGCGCCTCATCCGCAAGCAGCTTCCTTTCCCATCGGCAAAGGAAAGCCGCAATGGGGCGAGACGACATGGCTGTGGCCCGATTTCCGCATGGAAACTCCGACGCGCGTGATCCTGAGACAAACTGGAGACACGGAATGGAATCAGCCATTTTCATCGGGCGGTTGGTTCCAACTGCGCACAGCGCCGGGCTACTCCGTGGGAAACACTTCAGGAGCGCTGATTTCGAAGATGGATACGACCCAGCACAACAGGGGCTGGGACTTGTCGATTGCGAAGGGAATCATCAGCGTCAATCTTGTGAATGAAGTGCCAAAGAATCAACCGCCGCCGAAGGCACCCGTAAAGAAGGGCCTTCAACCGGGCGAAACATTCGACTATCCCACACCGGAACATTTGACGGAAAAAGAACTGGCACAGGATAAGTCGGGGAAGAAGCCTGAGGTCAAGAAAAAGGAAGAACCAAAGAAGAAAGACACGAAGAAGCCTGACACGAAGATGGCTGTGGACCCTACGCCACAGATTGCGATCAAGGTGTCAACGGTCGATGTGCTTCCCCTCGACGGGAAATGGAAGCATGTGTTCTTTACTTACGATGGATCGGGCAAAGCATCGGGCGTGAAGATCTATATCAACGGATTGCCGGTTAAGACGAAGGCTGAATCCGATCAGTTAGCGCAATCGACCATCCGCACACAAGCTCCGATGCAGCTTGGATGGAGGTATCCCGACGCAACGCCGGTACATGAGACCCGTTATCAGGACATTCGGTTGTACACGCGCGCACTGACGGCAGAGGAAGCGAACCGGTTGCCGTTTGAAGATTATGTTGCGGAGGTGACGGCCGAGCCCATCGACAAGTGGAACGCCGACCAATTTCATGTGGTGAGCGAGTTCTATTTCAACAATGTCGATAAGAGTTCGATGGCGATCGAAAGCCAAATACAGCAACTGGATGGCGAGCTCGACAAGCTTTCAGTGGGAGGGCCGCTCACTCTTGTTTCGTGGGAAAGACATTCGATCGCGTACGCGGATGTGCTGACACGAGGGGTTTACACAGCACGAACGGAGCGCGTTGAGGCGAATACGCCGCATTATCTTCCGCCCTTGCCGGCGGACGAGCCGCATAACCGGCTAGCTCTGGCGAAGTGGACGGTGAGTGCCGACAATCCGCTGACGGCGCGCGTAACTGTGAATCGAATGTGGTATGAGCTGTTTGGAACTGGGCTGGTGGAGACGACGGAAGACTTCGGCATCATGGGTCAGCGGCCGTCGCATCCGGAGTTACTTGAGTGGCTGGCGGTTGAATTCCGCGAGAGCGGCTGGGACATCAAGCACATGTACAAACTGATGGCGATGTCAGCTACTTATCGACAGAGTGCGAAGGCGACGCCGGAGCAACTTACAAAGGATCCAAAGAATCTGCTGCTGGCGCATGGGCCGCGGTTTCGCATGGATGCGGAGATGCTGCGCGATATTGCGCTCGAGTCGGGAGGGCTGCTGCTGAATAGAATTGGCGGACCAAGCGTGAAGCCCTATCAACCCGCGAATGTGTGGGAGCAGGTAAGTTATCCGGCCAGCGATACGGTGCACTACACACAACAGCATGGCGATGCGCTTTATCGGCGGAGCGTGTACACGTATGTGAAGCGGATGGCGCCGATGCCGGATATGGATGCCTTCGACGCGCCGATGCGGGATGCGGTTTGCACACGACGCCAGCGCACCGACACGCCATTGCAGGCTCTCGTGACCATGAACGATGTGCAATGGGTCGAAGCTGCGCGAGCACTGGCTGAGCGCGTGATCGAACATGGCGGGAAGCAGCCGGAGCAACGCATCAAGCTCATGAGCGATATTCTGCTTTCGCATGATCCAACGCCGCGGATGGCTTCGGTTCTGGAGGGTTCGCTGGCGCAGATGGAAAAGCATTATGCCGCAAACTCGGCGGCGGCAAAAGACCTGATAAGTGTTGGCGAAAAGAAGAGCGATGCGTCGATTCCTGCGCCTGAACTGGCGGCCTGGACGATGGTGGCGAGCGAGATGCTGAACCTGGACGAGACGGTAACGAAGTAGCCTTTGGAGGTCGAATGAAACTACACCCGCTTTGTACCGATACCGACCACGGACCGACTGTGATGGATCTGCCCATCCCGCCGGGATTGAAGCAGGAGTGGGCGGCGTTCGAGACGCGCCGGCAGTTCTTTGGGCGCACCGGCAAAGTGCTTGGATGGGCGGCACTTGCGAGCCTGCTGGGCGGTCGAGGCGTGACGGGCGATGCACATGCGGCGAATACAAATGGACCAGCAGGACCGCAGGCAGCTGGCGATCTGAAGCTGCCTAATTTTGCGCCGAAGGCAAAGCGAGCGATCTACTTATTCATGTCAGGTGGACCGCCGCAGATCGACTTGTGGGATTACAAACCGAATCTTGCTGCGCTCTATAACAAGGACATCCCGGACTCGGTACGGGGCGCGCAGCAGTTGACGGGAATGACATCGGGACAGGCGCGGTTTCCGATTGCGCCCTCGCACTGGGCGTTCAAGCGCTATGGCAAGACTGGAACGTGGGTGAGCGATCTGCTGCCCTATACCGCGCGAATGGTGGACGACCTGACGATCGTCAAGTCGACCAATACGGATGCGATCAACCACGAGCCCGCAATCATGCTGATGAATACAGGGAACATGAACGCCGGCAAGCCCTGCCTCGGCTCGTGGCTGGCATATGGCCTGGGCAGCATGAATGACAATTTGCCCACGTTTATGGTGTTGCAAACCAAGGTGAACGACAAGGAGAATAACCAGCCGGTTTCGTCGCGCCTTTGGAGCAGCGGCTTTCTTTCTTCGGAATATGCGGGAGTGGGGTTGCGCTCGTCGGGAGATCCTGTGCTTTATCTGAGCGATCCGAATGGAGTGGATCGTGAAGTGCGGCGCAAGATGCTGGATGCGGTAAATGAGATCAATCACCAGACTTATGAAGAACTCGGCGATCCAGAGACGAATGCTCGGATTTCGCAGTACGAAATGGCCTACCGGATGCAAACCTCCGTGCCGGAACTGGCGGATTTGAGCAAAGAGCCGCAGTCAACGTGGAGTCTTTACGGTCCTGAGGCGATGGAACCGGGTACCTTTGCGTATAACTGCCTGATGGCGCGCCGCATGGCGGAGCGCGGAGTGCGCTTCACGCAGGTCTACAAACGCGGATGGGATGTGCATGGGAATGTAACTGGCTTGTTGCCGATTCTGTGCCAGGAGACGGACCGAGGATGTTATGCGCTAGTTACCGACTTGAAGCAGCGTGGATTGCTCGATGACACATTAGTGATCTGGGCTGGCGAGTTCGGCAGAACGGTTTATAGCCAAGGAGGATTGTCGCCGGAGAACTATGGTCGCGATCATCACCCCCGCTGTTATACAACCTGGATGACAGGCGGCGGAGTGCGGCCGGGAATCACCTATGGCGAGACGGATGACTACAGCTATAACGTGGTGAAGGACCCGGTACCGGTTCGGGATTTCAATGCGACGCTGCTGCACTGCCTGGGGATCGACCATAACAAGCTGACTTACAAGTTTCAGGGACTGGATCAAAAGCTGACAGGGACGACTCCAGCCAGCGTAGTCCCGGGATTGCTCGCTTGAAAACGTTCAAAGATGTCATAGCGCGTGCGGACCAATTGCTTCCGCAGGGCCGATCCATTCGGGTGGTCTGGTTGGCCGCGCTGTTGATGAGCGTCGAATTGCTGCTGCTGCCGCTGATTTTCAAGTTAGATGGGCAGGCGCATGGGAACTGGCAACAGTTTCTGGGACGTTTCCATCCTTTGGTAGTTCATGTTCCCATAGGTCTCATCTTGCTCGTTCCCGTCCTTGAGATCGCGGGGCTCGCTCGACCGGCTTTGCGCGAGGCCGCAGGCTTTGTCTTGAAGCTGAGTTTCATCGGCTGCCTCGGCGCGTTGATACTCGGGTATCTACTTGCATACGGCGGCGGAGATGTTGGCGCCGTCGTAACACGGCACATGTGGGGCGGAATCGTGTTGACGATATTTGTCTTATTGTGTGCACTGGCACGCCCCTGGTGGATATCGGGAAGCGTGTCGCGGGTGTATCCCGCTCTTCTTTCGTGTGCGCTCCTGGCGCTGGTGTGGGCTACACACCAGGGCGGCTCACTGACGCATGGCAGCAACTATCTGACGCAATATATGCCTGCGCCTATGAAGCAGATATTGCTCGTCGACTACTTCCAGTCAAGTCCTGCTAGCTCCGGCTCATTCTATGCAATGCACATCCATCCGATCTTCGATTCAAACTGTGTGGCGTGCCATGGCGAGGGCAAGATCAAGGGTGGCCTGCGGCTCGATTCCTACGATGTGCTGATGAAGGGCGGAAAGGATGGGGCTGTGATCGTTCCGGGCAAACCAGAGTCAAGCACGCTTCTCGCCCGTGTGACGCTTCCCTCTGATCACAAGCAGTTTATGCCGGCCGATGGCAAGCCGCCGCTGAAGCCGGAACAGATCGCCTGGATCCGGGCGTGGATTCAGCAAGGGGCGTCGCCCTCGGCGGCGACGGTGAACGGAGTCACAATTCGGGAGGAATCGAAGGAGCCGACGCTGCAGCCGGTGGGGGATTATAGTGGGATGATGCACGAGATTCTATTGATGCAGCAGGGGCAGGGTGCAAAGCTCGTCCAGGTATCAAGGAATCCCGCTGATGGACTCGTCCTAAGTACAGTGGATGTTGCGGGGAGCTTTGACGACGCGCAGCTTGCACAGTTTCAGAAGTACGCACCCTATATCGTTGAAGTCGAACTCGGGCGTACTGCAGTCACGAACGGATGCTTCGACACCCTCGCCAAGTTTACAAATCTACGAGCGCTCCATCTGGAAGGTACGGGAGTTACCGGGGTCGGCTTGCAAGAGCTGGCGCCATTAACCCAGTTGACTTATCTGAACCTCAGCGAAACAAAGGTGACGCCGGCGAACCTGGCTCCGCTTGGGGCCATGAAGAATCTGCGCCACATATATCTCTATAACACGCCCGCTCAACCAGTTTCCGGAGCGGATGCGGCGCAATCCGCCTCAAGGAGCGCACTATGACATCTGAACGCGATGAAGCAGTAACTGGAAACATCGATCGCCGCAGCTTTCTAACTATGACTGGAGTTAGTGCGCTCGCAGCAATGACCGGCACACATGCGAATGCGGAAGGCTTACTAGGCGCGAATTCACAGGGGTTGACAATGCAAACAGGCAATGGCGAATGGACTTATCAGGTGGTTCCCGAATGGGGACACTTACCTGCCGGAACTTTTTTTGGCGGCACTCACGGTGGAATCGCCACAGACAAGGCTGGGCATGTCTATGTGAGCACACAAAGCAACACAGGGATTCTGGTCTATAGCCCGGATGGCGTGTTGCTGAAGACGATTGCCAACCAATATCCGGAGGTTCACTCGATCGTCCATGCCGAGGAGGACGGCGAAGAGTACTTGTATACAACCGTGCAAAAGGGGACGCCGGCGGAGAACTGGCTGTTTGTCAAGATGAAAACCGATGGCTCGGTTGTGCAGAAGATTACCGCTCCGCCGGAGGCAGGTTTCAAAACGCCCAACGAGTGGCGCCTGACAGCGGCAGTGCCGGCGCCGGACGGTAGCATCCTGATCGCAAATGGATACGGCGACTCGCGGCTCTTCAAGTTCAGCAAGAAAGGAGAATACCTCGCGAGTTACTCGGGTAAGGGCACAACCGAGGGATTGCTGAACTGCAGCCACGGACTCGCGGTGGATACGCGCTACGATCAACCGCTGCTGCTCGTGTGCGACCGTGAAAATCGCCGACTGTGCCATTTTGACTTCGACGGAGAATTCGTGAGCACGGTTACGCAACATCTTCGACGCCCATGCCAGATCAGCTTTCATGGGGACTACGCGGTTATCTCCGAACTGGAAGGGCGCGTCACCATTCTCGACAAAAACAATACGCCCGTTGCGTTCCTTGGCGACAATCCTCAAAAGGCGCAGTGGGCAAACTATAAGCTGCAGCCTGGCGACATAGCACCCACTTTCTTCAGCGCAGCGCATGGATGCTACATTGACAAGGACGCGAATATCTACGTATCCGACTGGAATCAAAGCGGGCGCGTTACCAAGCTGGCGAGGGTGCGCGCATAGAGTTTGGCGTACTTACATCGCCTCCGGGCTTTCAATCCCAAGCCAGCCCAGCACCACGACTAACTCGCGCAGGGCAACGGCCGCCGTGGCAAGAAGGAACCGTTTCCTGGCCGGATCTTCTTCGGTGAGAATGTGGTGGCGATGATAGAAGTTATTGAACTCCTGCGCTAACTGGAAGGCGTGCTTGGCAAGATAGGCAGGCTCCGAGGTTGCAATGCACTGCTCCAACACCATGGTACGGCGCGCGGCGCGCAGCCACAGGGACCATATATCTTGGCCGCTCTCGCCTTCAAGATAGGTTGCGACGTTGGATAAGTTGGCGAATTCAGCTAACACGGCATCCGGCGTGATTCCAGCCTTGCGGAAGATATTGCGTGCTCGGACCACGGCATATTGAATATAGGGGCCCGTCTCGCCCTCGAAGCTGAGCGCGTCTTTGAAGTCAAAGGCTATGACTGAGTTGCGCGTGAACTTGAGCATGAAGTAGCGCAGCGCGCCAATGGCAATCTGCTCCGCGATTCGCTGACGCTCTGTTTCATCACGGCCTGTCTGGCGCGCATCCACTTCGGCCCGCGTGGCGGCGATGAGTTTGTCAATCAGGTCGTCGGCCTTGACACCGAAGCCCTTGCGGCCACTTACTTCGATGTAAGGGCGGGCGAGGTCTTCCGCTGAGACAGCGTAACCGAGTTCGATGGCGCAGCGCGGCGTGAGAGCGACCATCTCATAACTGAAATGCGTATAGCGGTCGGCCTGTGCGGTGTGGCCCATGCCGCGCAATGCCTGAATGACATTCGATTGCGGGTCGGACTGGCGGGCATCAATGACGTTGTAGATGGCCTGCGCACCACCGAAATGCGGATGGTGCTTCTCACCGTTCTCGACTGTCGAGATCCAGCATTCATGACCAGGATAGGTGAAGAAAGGCCTGTAGCCGAAGTCCTTGCCGAGCAGGCCGAATTTCCATAAGTGATAGGCGATGTCTTTGCCGACGTAAGTTACGGTACCGTTGGAACGAACGATGACCTTGGCGTCTTCATTTATGCCCTTCGGGCCGTCCTCGTTTGGGTCCTCGACATAGCCAGGGCGCGTCATGACCCAGCAGCCTTTGTTCTTGCCTTCGTTTTCGAAGTAAAGCACGCCGGTTTGCTTGAGCTGCTCGAAGGCCGCATCCCAGAATTTGAGGTGCAGAATTTCGCTTTCGCGGGGAAGAAAATCGTACTCGATGTCGAGCCGGAGCATGGTTTCGAGATGGCGGCGGAGCACGGCGGTCGAGATCAGCTCGGCGACTTCGGCGGTGTCGTTGCCACCGAGTTCAAGCTCGTGGAGTGTGGCATAGCGCAGCTTCTTGCGCGCGGCGTTCTCTTCTTCACTTCCCTGCTCGTACCATTGCGAGGTGCGGGCATAGAGATCCCAGCAATAGAAGTCAATGCGTTGGCCATTGCGCTCGAGGTCGGCGAGCAACTCGCGCACATCGGCCAGCGACTTGCCTTCAAGGTGCTGAAAACCGACCACCACATCGGCCACCTGAACACCGGTGTTGTCGATGTAGTTTTGCACGTCGACTTTTTGGCCGGCGGCGCGAAGGAGGCGGACGAAGGTATCGCCCAGAATGGCATTGCGCAGATGGCCAACATGCGCGGCCTTGTTGGGATTGATGCTGGTGTGCTCTACCATTGCATGGAGCAGCCCTTTGGACGAGTGCTCCGGCTGGTTGGCTGCGGTCATGCGCACACCTGCGGCACGATCGAGACGGGCGTTGATGTAGCCTGCGCCGGCGACTTCGAAACTCTGAAAGCCATCGAGACCGCCCAGCGCAGCCACGATCTCCTGGGCGATGATTTTGGGGGCTTTGCGCAGCTTGCGGGCCAGTTCGAAAGCGATCGGGGTGGACAGTTCGCCGAACTGCAAGTCGGGCGGAATCTCGATGGGGATGTTCTCCTGATCGAGATCGTACTTTGCTTTCAATACGCTGCGAAGGCTGGTTGCGAGCCTTTTCTGCAATTCCAGATACACGTGGGGATGCCTCAGAAATCCTTGATTTTCAAGGTGATTTTACCACCTGCCACCTGCGGTGGGGTCCGCCGCGGCGGACGGCTTCGCAGCCTCGGGGCCGAGGTGGGTTCGGTCGCTGCCTGTTGATAGCCGACGTGCTGGATCGGCCTTGCGCCCTAAATGGATTCGCCGCATACCGTAAGATGGAGTTAGAGATTGTCTCGAATTTCCCGCGGAGCGATGCGGGAAGTGGGAAAGAAAACGCCCTGCCTCATGACCGATTCCGCATCCAATCCAGCTCGTTATTACCTGACCACGCCGATTTACTACGTGAATGCGCGGCCGCACCTGGGGCACGCCTACTCGACCATTGTTTGCGACGCCATTGCCAGGCGGAAGCGGGCGCTGGGCGTCGAGACCTGGTTTTTGACGGGGACCGACGAGCACGGGCAAAAGATTGAGCGATCGGCGGAGTTGGCCGGGCGCACACCCGAGGAGTTCGCTACTGCCATTTCAGCGGAATTTCGCGGGCTGTGGGACCGGCTGGGGATCACCTTCGACGACTTTATCCGCACGACAGAAGAGCGGCACAAGCGCGGCGTGCAGAAACTTTTTGCGACGCTGCGGGATAAGGGCTTCATCTACAAGGGCTCGTACACGGGACAATATTGCGTGTCGGATGAGGCGTATGTGGATGGGCCTCCGGGGACACCCTGCCCTGATTGCGGGCGCATCACGGAGACGGTGAGCGAGGAGAACTACTTCTTCAAGCTGTCGGCGTTTGAGCGGAAGCTGCTGGAGTTTTACGAGGCAAATCCGGGTTTCATGGGGCCGGAGTCGACGCGGCGCGAGGTTATTTCGTTTGTGCGCAGCGGGCTCAAAGACCTGTCGGTGAGCCGGACGAGTTTTTCGTGGGGCATCCCGGTACCGGGCGACGAAAAACACGTGATTTACGTGTGGCTCGATGCGCTGGCCAACTACATTACGGCGCTGGGCTATGGGTCGGAAGATGCAGCCGACAAGGCGCGGTTTGCGAAGTTCTGGCCGGCGGATATGCACCTGATCGGCAAGGAGATCAGCAGGTTCCATTGCGTGTATTGGCCGGCGTTCTTGATTGCCGCAGGGATTGAGCCGCCGCGCACAGTGAGAGCGAACGGCTGGCTGCTGTTCGACCAGGGGAAGATGTCGAAGTCGCGCGGCAACATTGTGCGCGCCGAGACGGTGCAGGAGGTTCTTGGGGCGGATGCGCTGCGGTACTTCCTGCTGCGGGAGATTCCTTTTGGACAGGATG
>Ga0302320_10031532_pt1 | contig 10050 bp, 13 predicted proteins | sample Bog_T0_3_FD_202130 | JGI IMG/M metagenome (GOLD analysis project Ga0302320, IMG submission 202130) | Peat permafrost microbial communities from Stordalen Mire near Abisko, Sweden - Bog_T0_3 | ecosystem: Environmental > Terrestrial > Soil > Wetlands > Peat | place: Sweden: Abisko, Stordalen Mire...
AAATCATAAAGTTGTTTCTTATTTCCTTCAAAGGCGATATGGCTTTGAAGAATTCGGAAAGATTATTAGGCTAAAGAGAAAAATATATTTTTAAATCTCATGAAAAATAAATACCCTTTTTCTCATGACATCCTTAATTCCTTTCTCGTTTTTATAATTCAGCAGAAATGCTGAAAGACAGAATACTCCAACCCCCATAACCAAAGATAAAATTTTTGCGGAAGAATTGATCATATAGCAAAAGAAAGCGAAAACTATACCCATTGCTCCTCTCGATAAAGTAAAGAAAATGGTTGAGGCTTTGGCTACATCACCGGATAAATATTCATTAATAATGGTAAATCCATAGGAATTCCCTATCATGATTGTAAAAGCTATCAACATTAAACAAAAGGACACAACCAATTCATTATCTGTGAATAAAAATATCCCAAAATGAGCTAAACTATATATAATACCCAAAATGGAAAACGCAGTGATTCTTCTTTCAGATTTAATGTGAACTGATATGTTCACCAAACAGCCAATGAGACCTCCCAGGAATATCAAAGTCAACATCATTCGCTTCTTATATTGTCTTTCACAGAATAGATGGAGTTCATAAGATAAACTTTGAAATTTTTGTGAAATATTTGAAGGATTGTATTTGAGACAATATTCCGATTCATCACAAATTTTTGAATTTGAATTTATTATATTACAATGAAATTCGGGCTGCTTGAACCAAATTGGAAGCCCGATTATGCCTAGTGAGAAGCAGGCGCATAAAAGGCTTGCACTAATAATAAGTTTTTTTTCGTTTGGGGTGGAGTTGTAGTAAAATATTTGAAAGATGCTTTTTTTTTCTTTTTTTGTTTGAGAGGGCACTAGTTTTTCCATTTTATTGCAACAAAAAATATAAAATGAAAAAATTTAAAAGTGCTAACATTTTATAATTTTAATAATCTTTGACATAAAAACTGAATATTGATTTTTTTGATTTAATAATAAATTTGATTGATTAATTAATTTTGTTTTTCGTAAAATAAGAGAGATGCTAATTTTTTTAAAAAAAGGAAATTGTTTTTTCAAAAAATAAAAAAAATAACAAAATAAAATACAAGTTTCAAATTGACAAAAAGAAAAATAGTTCCGATGTAAAAAGACTCTATCTGGCATCAAAAAAGGGTTCAAAATATCCTAAATTTTAACTGATAATCTAGATTTATTAATCATAGAAGTCCCCCTCCCCACAAAATCTCAAATAAATAGCTGAATCCCATTGGGTGTGTATTTAAGAATTAATTTTAAATACAAATTTTTAAACTTTTTTTTCGTTATCATTCGATGCTGATTAATTTTTTATTGTGGAAATAATCTGTTTCTTCAATTGAATTTTTAATTATTGTTTCCAGATGTCATGTAATTTGTGGAAAATATTGTAGAAAACATAAAATTTCAACAAGCATCGGATTTGGCAATTTTTGCAGATTGTTCATGAAATCTGCCATCGCAAGCACATATGCTTCAAAGATAATAACAATCATGGAGCTGCAAATTATAAGGGAAAGATGGAGAATTCATTGAAAAGCCATTTTTCTAACTTTTGATTGAGAGATAATGTATTTATTTTGGAAAATGATATTTTTTAAATGACAACAAGAGTTTAATTTTAATAATATATAAAATATATTTGTTGAAGCTATGAGGAATGAAATGATTCAAATGAAGATGGAAGCAAAAAAGGAATTCCTGAAAGAGACTGTACAAATTAAAGACTGAACCCTCAAGCTCTTGGACTACTCAAAAATCCAGGTAAAATAATAAGATGAAAACTTTCATCTATGCTCTTAAAAAAATACAATCATCCTGTCTTCCAAGACCAATTTGTAATTTGTGTGTTCAACATTCAAAGGTTAGTTTTTTCAGTGGGTCCGTGAAATTGACATTCCCGTGCATTTTTCATCATGTTGCGTTCATTTTGGGGCTATCAGAATTTCTTGAGTCCACGTTAAAGGTATAATTTTTTTACCAAATTTAATCGAAATGTCGCATCGTGAGATCTGAATATGTCTATTTTTTTATCCCATTTCAAAGATATCTCATTTACTAAGTCAAACATTTTTTTAAAAAAATTCGCACTTGAAGAATTAAAATCAAAATTTTGAATTTTTTTCTTCTCAAATAGCGATACATTCATTAATAATAAAAGTTTATTAATTATATACAATGGAAAAAGAAAAAGGCATTTTTTCGATATTTTATCATAACTCAACCCCAAACGAAAAAAAACTTATCATCAGTGTTAGTCTTTTATGTTCTTGCTTCTCAATGGGCATAATCGGCATTCCAGTTTGGTTCAAGCAACCTGAATTTCTTTGTACCATAAATTCAAATTCCACAATTTGTGATGAATCTGAGTACTGTCTCCAAAACGACCCTTCAAATATTTCCCCAAAAATTCAAAGCTTATCCTACGAATTAGATCTATTCTGTGAGAGGCAATATAAGAAAAGAATGATATTGACTTTGATTTTCCTTGGAGGTCTCATTGGTTGTTTGACGAACATATCAGTTTACATTAAATCGGAAAGAAGAAAGACCGTCTTTTCTATTTTAGGCATTATATATAGTTTCGCTAATTTCGGAGTCTTTTTATTCACAGATAATGAATTTGTTGTGCCCATTTGTTTAATGACGATGGCTTTTACAATCATGATAGGGAATTCCTATGGATTTACAATTATTAACGAATATTTATCCGGGGATGTGGCCAAAGCCTCAACTATTTTCCTTAATTTATCGAGAGGAACAATGGGTATAGTTTTCGCTTTCTTTTGTTATCTAATCAATGCTTCAGCCAAAGTTTTATTTTTGGTAATGGGACTTGGAGTCTTTTGTGTATCCGTCTATCTGCTAAATTATAAAAACGAGAAAGGAATTAAGGATATAATGAGAAAAACGGTATTTATTTTTCCTGAGATTTAAAAATATATTTTCTCTTTTTAGCCTAATAATCTTGCTGAATTCTGCAAAGCCATATTGCCTTTGAAGGAAATACGAAACAATTTTCTGATTTTTATTTTTTTATGGACGACATATTCTGTAACTTTGAATGACATTCTGATTGAATTGGAGACTATAGGAGGAAATCTGTATTTTAACATTGGGTTGGTAGCATCTTTGGAGGTTATGGCTTCCTTTTTATCAGGTGTTATAATTCTAAAAAGTGATGGTGTTTCTAGTCTGAAGAACTACAGTTTAATTATCACATTAGTGTTTTTGGGGTTTATTTTTGCCCCTGCCAATCAGCAAATTTCCAACACTTTCCAAATTTTATTTTTGCTTTTGTTGATGTTCGGGAAGCTGTTTTCCGAAATTGTCACCAATCTGATTTATGTCTTTGCACCGAAATATTTGACAGATGAATTTACTTCATTCTTTCTAATCAATGTCAGACTTTTCTCTAGAATATGTCTGTTGTTTTTGCCTCATATCAATTTCATTTTCAGACAAATTCATTTGCATGTGTTCTTGTTCTTAGCAATTCTTTGGGGGATAGGTAGATTTTTGTTGACATTTCTAAAGGAAGAAGAAGAGGGACTGCCAGAAATTTTGAATGAATATCAAGTAAAAAAATGTTTGTTATATTATATTAATATTTTTCAATTTATAGGTCAGTTTATCAGCAAGAGTGAGTCTTGTTACTGGAGCCATGGATATGGATTATTGTGTTGATGATTTATTGAAAAACATTGAGATTGGTGGACAAAAATTGAGCACGATTAGTTGTGTTAAAAGGTCAAACAAATTTGAGTTAAAAAAAAACATTTCACTTGAGGAGAATTTGTTAAACCATTAAATTTAATTGACAAGAACAGGGATTTATCATCCTGATTTCTAATGTTTTATTCAACACTTTGTTGAAAATACTAAAAATTATGAATGATTTTTAAGAAAATAATGAAAAAAAAAATCAGTTAAACCGTTTTGCTTTAATTTGTTTTTAAAATATTTTCAATATCTTTTTGAAAGAAGTGACTTTATGAATTATAATTTACTTAAAAAAAAAATCTAAATAAAACTTAGGGTTTCCTCAGGATTCCAAAAAAAGAAATGATTTTTTAATTACAAAAATTATTTGTATTTATTTATACATTATAATTTCATTTTAATATAATGATCACAAATTATCTTAAAAATACAAATGAAAGGAGTGTTTTATAAATCCATAAACAATATTTTAATCGCTATTGACGAGCGACATCGAAGCATTTTGCATTTCGTTCATTGAAAAGCTCTCTTCTCCAGGGTTTTCAAATTCATTTTGTTTATAGCCTTGGTTTTTCTTCATATATGAGTTGTCTTTTTTCATGATTTGTTCCTTCCATATAGCTTCTTCCATTTGAGAAATATTCTTTTTCTTTAATTGAGTCTGATTTATTTGATTTTTGGTGTTTATGTCGCTCTTTATAAAAATATAAATTATTTTTATTATATTTTTAAAAAAATACATTGAAATTAGCGGATTTTCTTTTTCGGTGAAGGGCATAGTTTGAATAATCTTTTGATTTCTCTTTCATGTAGGGTGTGTTGAATTTTTCTCCAAATAACTCTTCTTGTGAAATGGAGGATTGAATGCTATTGTCTACACTTTTGTCAAACTAATAAGGATTTTTAAAATTAAGCATTTAATGGTTTTGAAAAAAAATACATAGGATTCGGTTGTTTCCTGATGGAAATAATTGTTCATTTCTTTTTCTTCCTTAAAGGGATTGGAATAATTATGGCCCCTGCTAGTTTTTTCTTTGGATCTTGAATATTTGTCCTTGGTTGGAATGTTATTTTGTACCAAATTGTTGATCTGGCTTTCGAAATCAGAATCTTTCATTTTTCTAGGCAAACGTTTTAGTTTTTTAAAATGATCATTTTTTTACTTGTAAAGCACCTTCTTCAAGGCGATCATACTATTTTCAGCTTCTATTTTTTCGCGAGCCAAAGCTTCCTGCGTATATTTGAGCTTGAAATGAATATTTGATATATATCCTTTTAATTTGTTAATTTCTTGAGCTTGATATCTAATCATCTAATAAAAAAGGTAAAACTTAATAAAAAAGATAAATTAGTAAAAAATTCGTACATTCTGGTTTTCTTCATCTCTTTTTTTATATGATGAGACCTCATTGTGGATATTTTTTTTGTTTGAGGTGATCTCTCTGAATTTATATTCATATTTTTCAAGTTGTTGCTTCAAAAAAACGTTCTCATTTCTCAATTCATTGATTTCCTTTGATTTTGTTTCTTTGTTAGGCTTAGAAAATTCGCTCTTTTCATGTTGATATGAATTATTGTTGAAATAATCAATATAATATTGAATGAATGAAAGGAAGTTTGGGCCACTCTTTTGATCTAAAAAATACAAAATAATTAGAATCCAATATTAAATAAAATAAAGAGAAATACCTTCTTCTTTTTTCTGGGTGCGGAAACTATATGAGGAGTCTCTTTGATTTTGTGTGAGTGAATTATTGATGTTTTTTTTATCAATGGTTTCTGCAATTTTTTTGGAATTTGGCTCGAACAATGATTTGATTCTCTCTCTTTTGGTTGAATTTTCTTGCTCTTGTTCTTTTTCAACTTTTGTTATTTTGTTTTCACTTTGATCTTCCCTGGAAGGCTTTTTGGCAAAAGGGTTCCAATTCTTCGAGATTGGGTTGTCCACGCTTTTGTTGAACTTTGCGCTCACAATTTTATTCTTTTCCATTGGTTGATCGATGCTAGTGGAGCTTTTTTTATGATTTGATCCGCTGAGATTGTTCATATTTATGTTTGAGGAGGAAATCTTGATGTTGTATTGATTTATGGGCAAATGTGGAGACTTCTCTTTTTCAACCTCCTTTGCTTTTAGCAAAGTGTTGATATATTCCAGATTTTCACGGTTGAACTTGTTGTCATCAAAAAGGTTATTTATTACATTTTCATTCTTTGTTTCTCTTGTTGTGTTGTAATACAACATCGACTTGTTTTCATTGAGGTTCACTATGGAACTGCTCAATTTGGCATCCATGTCTTTTTGGATTTTGGCAATTTGATCAGGTGAGTTTATTTGAGGTTCATCAGTTTCTTTATCCATGTCCATTGAAGACTTATTCTTTTTTTGTGCATTTCGAATCTCTAAAATAAGAGAATATTGTTAAAATAGAGATAAAAAAGAGATTTGATTACTCGCATAATTTAGTGTAAGGTTATATTTGGGATTTTGGGTTGCCATTTATATACGGTTAGGTTATAATAAATATTGTTTTTAGAGTTTTCTAAAATAAATGTTTGGAATTATTATAAGAACTTGAAATTATTTCTTAAATAATTAGAAAGATTTAATCATTTAAAAAAAAAAAAAAAAAGTGAACTTGAACAAATTTTTCAAAATTTGTTTTATGAAAAAAAAAATGAAAAATGTTTGAAATTTTTTTATAAAAATCATTGAATTAAAAAATAAATTCTTCGAAAAAAATAAAGAAAAAAAAAAAAATCTTCTTTTTTTATAATTTCTCATCAGTTAAGCACAGCTTCCATCAATTCTGAATAAAAATATAAAAAAAAGAATCTCATTAGCAAATGAATAAAAAGACCGATTATATTTATAGAAAACAGCAATCCACCATTGATCCACTCACCACTAAAACATTGCAACCTAGGTTGCCAAGCTCCCCAACAACCCAACATCAGAAATCACTTGTGCAAATACTTAAAAAGACGATACAAAAAGGTGAAATTCTTTGATATTTTAAAAATTTTCAATTCTTTCTATGTTCAAGACAAAAATGATGGTTTTTCTCTCACTTTCCCCAACTTCACATTCAAAAAAGAAAACCAATTCATTGTTATGGACAATTGCAATATTTGCAAGATAAAATTTAATGGATTGAGTTTGGAAATCCGACACAATTGGTAAATAACAAATGCATTAGAAATTATGATCAGTTCAATATTTAAAAAAGTAGAGTATGTGGGAAATCAATTTGTTCAAAATGCTCAAAAAAAAAGGTAAATGGTGAAAGAACGTGCGACATTTGCTTTTTGAGATTATCTAGTCATCGAGTAAAATTCTTCCTCAATCTGAGGAAAAATGTTTCATTTGTTTTTTCTTAGCAAGGGAAAAGAAGACGTGAATATCTGAAATTCAGGGAGAAATATCTCGAGCAACTAAAAAACATCGAGAAAGAAACAAAAGTCAAGATACAGAACCTCGAAGTCAAGGTTTTAGAGACAAATAATTTGGTAATAATAATTCTCATCAACATTTATTTTATTTTAATTTTTAAAATTAAAAGCTGACTGATGAGCAAGAAAAGAAAAAGGAAGAGATCAATAAATTGATAAAGGAGCAGGAAAAACAAGAGGATATCCTTCAAAAGAGATTAGAAAATAGGATGCGTTTGCAGAAAAACATCGAATCAGAAAAAAGCATCCTAGTTCAAAAAACCTTAGCAAACGAAAAAATCAAAAACAAAATCGAAGACCTCAGCAGCCAAATTCAAGACAAGGAACAGGCTATTTCATTGAAGAAAAGTTCATTGAATGAGTTAATAAACCAAGATTTAATTTTGAAAAACTCAGTAAAAATTGAAAAAATTGGAAAAAAAACATACAATGACATATAATTTTAATAGCAATCATTTATTATAATGGAAAAAGAAGAGAAAAAACCTGGACATGAAAATGAGGAAATGATTTCAAGAATGACAACCCCTTCAATTTCAAGACAATTGCAGACCTTTCATGAGAATATGGAACAAATTCAGGAGCAAAACGAAGAAGATGACCAAAAATCGCTCAAAAACACAAAAATTACGCCATTTTATGAGGATTATGGCACTAGAAAATCATCACAGTTATTCACAAAGAACCAAAAGTTTCTCAAGAAGGATTCTGAAAGCATTGTGACGGAAATTGAAAAGCAAAGCTGTTGTTTAAAAAAACAAAAGAAAAAGAAAAATGTTACTAAGGAAAATACCGTATGCACAATGCCATGCATTATTTTTTAATTTAATATGAGTTTTAATAAAATTTCAATACTTCACCTCAAATACAATATTAAAAAATTTGGGAAATAATGAAATAATTTTAATAATAATACTAATAAGAACTTTTCCAAAAATCGTAAAAAAGAGAGTTTCAAAATAATTTGTTTTTAACAACATTTTTAAATATGAATTTTTTGGCTTTTTCAAATTTAAATGTTCCTCCCATTGAGAGAAATTTATACTTTATCTAATTTAGATGCCTTGATCAATGGGTTATCAGCTTTTAACTTTTCTTTGGCAGCTTTCGAAAAATCAAATTCACAATTATGTTCTTCTGGCAATCGATGTAATTTGCAAAATGTATAATTGCATTTGCATTTGAAGCCCAAAATTCCAACTTTCCGGGTGCAACTCCAACAATGCGAGTGATCGGCCTTGGTTTAATTTTTCATGTTCGATAAAAGTCCGAAATTATTTTGATAGTTTAAATTTTGAAAAATTGCTTTAAAAATATTCATTAGTTCAAAATACCTGCTTTATGACATTTTCTTGCACTGGAGCTTCGACTTTGGTTTCTTCTATAATTCCGTTGGCATTGGTTGCATTTACATTCTTTTCTGTTTCAGTGTTTGGGTTTTTCGTTCTAAATTTAAAAAAAAACTGTTTAGAGGTCTAAGAATGAAAATATTTCCAAGAGTTACTTATAACATTTAGAACATAGTCCATCATGCTGGGGATTCCCGAAAAACATGGAACAGTTCTTGCAGAGTTGGGGCTCTGATTTTTGGGTTTCACTCATCAGGATAATTCTGATTATGATAGATTTTCTTTATTAAATTTTTTATAAATTTCTATTTATGAACTTATAAAGCAAGAATAATAAAATGTTTTTATTTCATTCTATTTTTTTTTCTTATCAATAATTTTTTATTAAAAATTTATTGTTTATTTTAATCTCGGAGAAATAAAAAGATTATGAAAAAAAAATTCATTGAATACATTTTTTTAATATTGAATTTTTTTATTTCTGATAAGCTTGAGTATATTATTGATAAACAACTATTATTTGAAATAATTTCAAATCTTTAAATTAACGAGCAAAACTCAATAGAACAAGACCTATCCGACCATTTTCTTAAAATCAGATCACTGTTTTTATCATATATTACATGTCCATCAAACGGGGTCAACAATTCTTGAATCAAAGTGATTCTTTTATTCATCAAATTTTCATTTTCGGTGATCATTTCGGGGTAATAAGTCAATAGACTCTTCATAATATTGACTTTCTCTTTTTGATTGGCCTTGATTGTGAATCTTAGTTCGAAAGTGCAATTTATTTCATGAGTCCATTCCCCCAATTGATTTTCAAAGGGGTTATATTCATAATTTATTTCTTGAAAAATAGGTGGTATCTCATCCAATTCAAAATAAATGGGATTTAATGATGAGTATAAAGTCATAAGTGGTACAGAAGCGGTGGCAATAACATTGAAATCTTTTTCTTCGATAAATGTATCAACTTTTTTGCCGAGAATGTGTATAAACATCATATTAAGTTCCGGGGGGACATTCAGTAAGCAAATTCTATTTTTCTTCTCTGAATAGATGCTTTGCATACTTTCTGAACTCACATTAGTGGAAACTTTGTATTTCAAGCGGCAAATCTTGAAAATTTCAGATTCGTATTTCTTGTCCTTCACGTAGCTTATTGAAATTTGGGTAAGGTCATCTTTACCAGTCACCTCTCTTTTTTTATCTTCTATTTTTTTCATGATGGCTTGAATGACCCTGGTATTTGCTTTCATTTTGTTTATTTTGCTTGTTTCCTCAACTATTTGAAAATGCAAAACCTTGATTGTATGGATAAGATCATCGAGGAATATGTCCAAAGTTAAATCTCCAACAATTGACTCTCGGCTTTTTCTAAATGTGTGATAAAGCAAACTGTCATTTGAAAGGTTTTTGAGAAATGTTAGGTTGTTTTCATCCACAGTATCATAGGAATTTATGTTAAATTTGGACAAAAAAAATTCGTAGAGCA
>Ga0302320_10031533_pt1 | contig 10050 bp, 8 predicted proteins | sample Bog_T0_3_FD_202130 | JGI IMG/M metagenome (GOLD analysis project Ga0302320, IMG submission 202130) | Peat permafrost microbial communities from Stordalen Mire near Abisko, Sweden - Bog_T0_3 | ecosystem: Environmental > Terrestrial > Soil > Wetlands > Peat | place: Sweden: Abisko, Stordalen Mire...
CCCGCGTGCTAGGATGACCCACGGAGGTTGAAGAAGTAAATGACACTAGACGAAGCAAAAAACAAATATGCGGCGGTTCTGCAAACGATTCAGGACAAAGGCGTTGTGCTGTCGCACATCAATATGGACGGGGAAAAGCTTTTTATTCAGGGTGCGGCCCCGTCGGAAGACATTAAGAATCAAGTTTGGGACAAGATCAAGGCGGTTGATGCAAGCTTCAGCGATCTGAACTGCGATTTGTCGGTAGATTCCAGCTTGCCGCAACCGCAGGCGGCGGCTGCCGCTGTGGCTGGAGGGGACGGCGGACGGACCTATACCGTAAAATCTGGCGATACGCTTTCGAAGATTGCTAAGGAATTTTATGGCAATGCGAATGAGTATCCGAAGATTTTCGAAGCGAACAAGGATCAGTTGAGCAGTCCAGACCGCATTAATGTGGGTCAGGAATTGAAGATTCCTTAAGAAGCGCGGGATTGAGAGTTGAGAGCGGGGGCCGATTCGGTAGGCGGATCGGCCCTTGTTGTTTCGATGTGGCGAAGAATGACGTCTGCGCCTGGGCACGCAAAGAGGGGACACCGCTACTGCATGTGATCCGCTGCTTGAGGCTTTTTGGACAGAAGCCCGCAATGTCCCCTCTTGCTGACGGTTAAATTGAGGCGAACCGATAACGTCTGCGCCTGGGCACGCAAGGGGGACACTGCTGCTACATGTGATCCGCCGTTTGTGGCTTTTCGGACAGGAGCCCGCAATGTCCCCTCTTGCTTATTTGTAAGACGTAAACTAGTGACTTGAGCACTGCCGCAGCCGCCAGTTCCCCACCCCAATGGATACCGAGAGCGAACCCGTGGCTGATTGCTTTTGTGGTCTCGCTGGCGGCGTTCATGGAGGTACTGGATACCAGCATCGCCAATGTCGCGCTGCCGCATATTGCGGGCAATCTAGGCGCCAGCAGCGATGAAAGCACCTGGGTGCTGACGTCTTATTTGGTCTCAAACGCGATCATTTTGCCTATCTCCGGTTGGCTCGTCTCGCTGTTCGGGCGAAAGCGTTTCTTCCTGGTTTGCATCACGCTCTTCACCGCGAGTTCCCTGCTCTGCGGTATCGCACCCACGCTGGGGGTGTTGCTGGCGGCGCGTGTTCTGCAAGGAGTAGGCGGCGGCGGATTGCAGCCGATGGCGCAAGCGATTCTGGCGGACACATTTCCGCCGGAAAAGCGCGGTCTCGCTTTTTCGGTGTACGGCGTGACGGCGGTGGTAGCTCCGTCGATTGGCCCCACGCTCGGCGGATGGATCACCGATAACTACACCTGGCGCTGGATCTTTCTCATGAACCTTCCCATCGGAATCATCGCTATCTTCCTGGTGATGACGTATGTGGACGATCCACCGTTTCTGAAGCGCATCTCTCTGAACGAAAGCAAGATCGATTACTTTGGCTTTGGCTTGCTGGCGGTGGGCGTTGGATTTTTGCAAATTGTGTTGGACAAGGGCCAAGAGGACGATTGGTTTGGTTCGAATTTCATTCTGACGCTCACGGTGGTCTCGATTATCTGTCTGGTGGGTCTGATTGTTTGGGAGTTGACGGTAAAAGAGCCGATTCTCGATTTTCGATTGTTCAAGAACCTGAATTTCGCGAATGCGAGCGTGATGATGTTCATGGTGGGGGCGGGTTCTTTTTCCACAACTGTCTTAATGCCACAGTTTCTGCAGAGTCTATTGGGATACACGGCGGAAAGCGCGGGGATGGTGCTTTCGGCGGCGGCCATTATTTTGTTGATCGAGTTGCCGTTAGTGGGGCAATTGACGAGTAAGATCCAAGCGCGCTATTTGATGGCTTTTGGCTGGGGCGCTCTCACGATTGCGATGTTCTACTCTACCCGGCGGCTGGATCTGGAGATCAGCTTCGCTTCGGCAACTTGGCTGCGCATTGCCCAGTACATCCCGATGGGGTTCATCTTTATTCCAGCCACCATGGTTGCGTACCTTGGCATACCGCAAGAAAAGAGCAACTCGGTGGCCGGTTTTATCAATTTTGTGCGCAATATAGGGGCGAGCGTCGGAACGTCGGCCGTGACGACAATCCTGGCGCGGCGGGAGCAGTTTCACCAGGTCATGCTATCGAGCCGTTTGTCAGCCACGAACGGGCTTTTTCGAAGCTCCGTTGCGTCTTTGACGGGCCGGTTACGGCAATTGGGAATAGAACAGCCTGAGTTACAGGCGTACAGCAGGTTGAATGCAACGGTAGAGCACCAAGCCGCGGCGCTTTCCTATATAGACACATTCTGGTTGTTAGGAGTGGCCACGGGGATCATGTTCTTTCTGTCTTTCTTCTTGAGGAAAAACGAACCGGGGCGCGGGAAGAAGCCTACGCTTGAGCACTAACGTTACTGTTGTGAACGTTGGATACCGTTCGACGAACTATTGGGTTGTGAGTGCGGGCTCGTCGCGCTTGCTGGTAGATTTGGGCTGGCCCGGGACGATGGGCATGATGCGGGCCAATCTCCAGCGAGTTGGCGTGCCGTTGAAAGAGATCCGCTACGGTCTTGCGACGCATTATCACATTGATCATGCAGGGCTGGCACAAGAATTCAAACAAGCTGGAGTTCCGCTGCTGGTGCTGGAGACGCAGGTGGAAGCGATCACGCTGATGAAGACCTGGGTTAAGCCGGGGGATGGGTATGTGGACATTGCCTTGCATGATAACCGAACGATCGGCTTCGCGCAGAGCCGCGCATTGCTGGAGAGTCTTGGCATGGCGGGCGAGATTCTGAGCACGCCCGGGCATTCGGATGACAGCGTGTCTCTGCTGCTGGATAATGGCGGGGTGTTCACGGGTGATCTGACGCATCCGGCCATGGTGGAAGAGGCCAATGCGCTGGTCACGGCCGCGAGTTGGAGATTGCTGGAGGAACGCGGCGCGAATTTGATCTATCCGGGGCATGGGCCGACACGGAGGATGGACAAGTCTGAGAGTTTTGGGAGAGGAAGTCCACTTTGAATGTGAGGAATGAAGGTCCGGCTATTTTTCTTCGTGTTGTGGATGGTGCTGGCCTCAAGTTGGTCGCAAGGACAGGGACTCACGCCGCCGGCCCAACCGGCGACTGGCAGGAGTATTCCGCACGATTTTCTCAAGGATATTGCAGAAGACCAGAGTAAGATCTTCTTCAGCCCGACGCATATAAAGAAGCGCGACCTTAAATGGTTGGTTCCGCTAGGCGCGGCGACCGCCTACTTGCTGGCCAGCGACCAGCGAAGCATGACGGAGCGCATTAAAACGAATGCGCTGGCGCAAAAGAGGAGTTCTGATTTTTCCGATGGCGGTGTTCTTTTTCTGGCCGCAGTGCCGACTTTTCTGACTTGGAAGGGTTGGCGGGACGGCAACAACTACGACCGCAATTCCGGCATCTTGAGTGCGCGCGCCGTAGCCGACACACTGATCGATGCTGAACTACTCAAGCTGATTGCCGATCGCGAGCGCCCGGTTTTGGACGGCAGCGCCGGTGCTTTCGAAACGGGGAATCGATTCAATTCATCTTTTCCTTCCATTCACTCTGCGGCGGCGTGGTCGCTTGCGGCGGTTGTGGCCAAGCGGTATCCGAACTGGTTCACGCAACTCGCAGCCTATAGCCTAGCGGGCGCGGTCAGCTTCAGCCGCGTTTCGTCAAGGCAGCATTTCCCTTCCGACGTTGTGGCGGGGAGCGCGATGGGGTTTCTCATTGGGCGGTATGTGGCCGGGCAAGGGCTGCCGAGGACACGGCAACATTGGAAGGAAGAAGACGACGTTCAATATGTAAAGAAAGAGCTAGCGCCTATGAATGGCGGGGCTTTCGTGCCTATGGACAGTTGGGTGTATCCGGCGTTGGATCGGCTGGCGGCTTTGGGCTTTGTTCCTTCGCAAATTGCTGGATTGCGGCCTTGGTCACGATCAGAATGCCAGCGCCAGTTGAAGGAAGCGGATTCGTTCTTAGAAGATCAGAAGACTGACAGCGGAATCAAAGAGGAAGTGCTAGAAACGGTAGCGGCGTTGCATCGCGAGTTGGATACGAATTCGGAGAGCGGCGGGGTGGTGCTTGATTCTATCTATTCGCGGAGCGGATATATCAGCGGCCCGGTGCTGCATAACAGTCTGGATTTTGGGCAGACCTGGCGGAACGATTTCGGGCGCCCGTTTGGGAGCGGCTTCAACATGGTGAATGGATTCACGATGCATGCTGAAAGCGGGCACTTCTTTGCGGAGTATCAGGGCGAGCAGCAACATTCGCCAGGCAATCCAGCGTACTCGTTGGCGACGCGCCAGCTTATCGCTGGGTTGGATAACAATCCGTTGCAGGCTGCGCAACCGCAGCAGGATGTCAATAAGTTTCAAACCATAGAAGGCTATGTGGGGGTGCGCTTTGGCGATGTGGAATTTTCGGTGGGCCAGCAGGCAATGTGGTGGGGACCGACTTACGATGCGCCGCTGTCGTTCAGCAACAATGCGGAGCCGCTGAAATCGGCCAAGCTGACTACGGCCCAGCCGTTTCGCCTGCCGGGTGTGCTGAGACATCTAGGCGATATTAGGACGGAGTTTGTGATTGGCAAACTGGGCGGCCAGCAGTACACCTGGAGGCCATGGTTCAACGCGGAAAAGGTCTCGTTAAAGGTGACCGAGAACCTGGAGGTGGGATTCACACGCTGGGCGATTTTTTGGGGGGTGGGGCATCCGATCACGGTTGATAGTTTCTTAAACGATTTATTTTCGACAAACAGTCCGCACGGACTCGCCGGCGTTGGGGCGAATGATCCGGGCGATCGGAAGGCCGGCTTCGACTTCAAATACCGAATTCCGGGATTGCGGAATTGGCTGACCCTTTATAGCGACTCTTATAGTGACGATGATCCATCGCCGTTGGCGTCTCCGAGGAGGGCAGCTTGGAGCCCGGGGATCTATTTGACGCGTGTACCGGGTTTGCCGCGCTTCAGTCTGCGGATGGAGGTTGCCTCGACGATGCAAATGACGTCGGACATCGGGGGTTGGTTGAACTATATCAACGGGGAATATCACAGCGGAAATACGAATTATGGTTATCTGGTGGGCAACCCGGTGACGCGAGATGCGCGGGTGATTGAAGGTTGGGCGACCTATCGTCTTTCGGCACGGCGAACGCTGGAGGCCGGATACAGGCAGAGCAAGAGTGGCACCAAGTTTCTGCCGGGCGGAGGGACGCAAAGCGACGCGACGTTGAAGGCTGAGTGGCAGTTAAGGCCGAACTGGCATGCGTCGGCTTTTTTTCAATTTGAACGATATGATATTCCAGCGATTGGGGCACCGGCAACAAATGTGAGCGGATGGCTGCAAGTTGCCTGGGAGCCGAAGCTTTCGCTCATCCATTAAGACGGCGGAGATTTCCAGGACGGCGCGGCCACTTCCTTGAAGATTGAGATACCTGGCTGTTCGCGATGACGATCTTTGCTACTTCACGCCGACGGGCGTTATCGAGACGCTCTACGGCGCGGTATTTCCGCGCGTTCCCGTTTCTTTCGCTTGCGTGAGCCATACCGTTCCCGAACACGGAGATAAGGTTTGCTTCTCAAAAGCGGCCGCGCCCGGCTACTACGCGCTTGGCGACAATAAGCAACTGGTGGAGTACGTTCAGCGGCATATCGATAAACGGCAATGCGAAGTTATGGTGCATGGATGTACGCATGAAGAGCGGCCCGTGCATGGCACATGGCTCGCAGAGTGTCTGTGGAAACCGCAAGCGCAACTGACTGGAGAGATCGCGGATGCGTGTGAGTACCTGACCGGTCTGTTTGGGGTGCGGCCGCGCGTCTTTGTGCCGCCAAACAATGCGATCGGACGGGCGGGTGTGGAAGCAACCTCGGCCGCAGGTTTGGATTTATCGGCGTTACTGGGGTGGCGCTTGGACCGTCCCTGGTCGCTGCAATATGCGAGTTGCTATCGGAAGCGCTGGGCTCACACTTTGGCTCATCGACGGCCTTATCCGTTCACGCTCGATCTCGGTACGCATAGGGAATTGGGGGCTTATCGCCTTTGCGATGCCGCTGCCTTTGAGTGGGTGATGTCGTGTTTGCATGCTTGCGCGGAGGCGGATGCGCCGTTCGTGGTGGCTACGCATTACTGGCAATTGGCCGCCGACGAGGGTTTGCATTCGGCGCTGTTGCGAGTGATTGATGCGGCGCTGGATTTGGGGTATTTGCCGGCGACTGTTTCGGATGCCATTGCGGGGAAGAGGTTGACGGCTAATGTTGCCCGGCATTCGGATGGCGCGCGCGAATTCCACCCGTTGATTTCCGGGGGATTTACACGCGGTAGAAGCTCTAGCCATAGCTAGCCGAAAAGTTTCATCCCGATTTACGGAGCGCCAAGGAAAAGGCTTCAGCCGCCTGCTCCTGATCGATCATGTAGAACGCCACGCACCACATTCGCCAAGCTGCATAAAGCGGAGACAAGAACGCGAAATAACTGCTCACATAGTACAGCCGCAATTGTTCAACCCGCAGGCCACACTCCGCTGCTACTTTCTTAAGCTCGCGCGGTGTGCACCGGTCGTAGTAAGCCCGAAAACCCTGCGCTCTCGACGTTTTCGGAAATATTCGGAACAGAATGGCGCGTTTGAGCCTCTCTGGCAAAAGTAGATTCAGCTTCGCATAGACTGCATTGGCGGAAGGAACGAACAGCAGCGCCACGCCGCCCGGCTTGAGAATGCTATCAATGGCCCGCAGCGCGTCCGCCGTATTCTTCACGTGCTCAAGCAACGCTTGACAGATCACAACATCGGCCTCGCCGTTGCCCCGGTATTGCGTTATGTCGCAACAGACCGTTCCATCATATGCGCCGACTGGAGCGGAATGAAGTTCTTTGTCATCGATATCGACGCCGATGATTCGCATACCAAGTTCCGTCTTTACTTTAATCGAAATCATAGGCTGCTTACCACCCCCGACATCGTAAACCACCGCAGCGGGCGTTAGGTACGGTTTGACGAATTCATGGATAAAGTCCTGATTCCCATCAATCCGAAAGCGATCCGGAAGAATCTTATCGAGCTTATGCGACCAGGCGATCTGAGTGTCGATGGCGTTTCGTAGGTATGTCATGTAGCTATCGGGCTCCTGCTGCGTCTAGTGGAACAGTGCAGCGCTTCCCCAATATTCTCAATAGTTTATGCGAAGTTCTAGCGCAGATCCGAGACGGTGCCCACAAAATGTGACATCGATCTCGAAAGTCAGAGATTTACCTAATTAACTGCTCGCAGATAGTAAGTGGTTTCGGCGTCGCGGCGGCGGTGGATGTTTTGGAATAGCACTTTTCGAGGATCTCGGGATCGACTAGGCCCAACTCCCGATGACACACGCGGCCGGGCGTTCATCTTGCGTAGGTGGCAAACGGCGATTTGTTCTTCGTCCCGGTTTCTTCCTGGTTGCTGCTCTTGGGCCGAGTTAGTGCGGCTCCGAGCCTTATCAAGGGTGCCTCAACGAGGTGGAAAGCCAGAAATGGCAGGACTACCGCGCCCACAGTGAAAGCCGCGAACTGAGGTATCCCCTGCTTGTTCCTAAAACATAACCACAAGAGCGGTACGTGCGAGAGGTAAATTCCATAAGAATACTTGGCGATGATCGCCGACAAGCGACGGATTGCCGGCGTCTGCGGCGCCCTGGACCTGCCGATCAAGAGCCCTGCAAAAATGCATACGACTGAATGGGATACGGCAAGCGGCGCTCGCGTTAGCGCAAACACCTGATTCATTAGAATCACTCCCGCCAAGCCGTACGCCATTGCGCGGAAAGAAATGGCGCTGGATCCGTCCTTCATTACTCGATAGGCGATGATGCCCGAACAGAAGCATGGGCCGTAGAGGAAGAAATTGTCACCCTGTGGGACGGCGGGAAGCGCAAACGCCAGACCGGCAAAGGCAATCCAGATAATATATACGCTTACCCGACACTGATAGAGCAGAAATAAGGCCGGCAACAAGACGTACATCTGTACCTCGACTGGCAAGCTCCAGAGGACGGTGATGATAGAAGTCTGGCCGGTGAGGTTCTGGATCAGCAGCAGGTTAGACACCACAGCAAGCCAACCAGGCCACGCGTAGTGAGCGCCCCAGGATGTGGCGGGAACCCGAAAGACAAGTGCCAGCAAGACGGTTATTATGCTCAGTGGGTAGATTCGAAACGCCCTTCGAAGATAGAACACGCTGAAATTGCCGCCAATCCGCTCTAATGATAGGAACAGCACCAGAGCAGTATGTATGAAAAATAGTTCGACTCCGAAATGCGCAAGCGTACCTACGGCGCGATCAAACCCCAAAGTGTGTACGAGGTGACCGACAAACACCAAGAGCACCGCAACCGTGCGGACGAAGTCCAATTGCGGAATATACTTACCATCGCTGTTCAAGCTCGACTCCGTATCTGAAGTGTTCTTTTCGGCATGCCTGAGTTTCCCCTAAGGCAGTGCGCGCCGTAGGGCGGGCATCGCTCACCTAGACAACGTGCACCAAAGACCGATAAAGCCCGGCATACCGCGCGGACGTCGTTGTGACATCAAAATCCGCAGCCCGTTTTCGGCTCAAAGCTGACAATCTTGCCCTCAACTCCGCGTCATTAGCCAACATCGACATACAGACCGATAGCTCCTCTTCGTTCTCTGGGTCGAATGTGACGCCCGCTTCGCCCGCCACCTCCGCGAGACCCGGTACGCGAGAGACAATGACCGGAAGGCCCGCAGCCATAGCCTCCACTGCCGCTATGCCAAATCCCTCCCACAGGGACGCTTGAACAAAGAAGTCCGCGCCCTTCAGCAATGAGACGACGTCATTTCTGTGGCCCAAAAAATGGACTCTTGATCCAATTCCGAGGGTTTCAGCGGTGCAGCGAAGCTGCGACATCAAACTACCATCGCCGAGAATTGCCAAATGCAAATCTGCCGTCCTGGCGAGGGCGCGAAGCGAGCATCTGTAGTTTTTTGGTAGTTCGCATCGCCCAACGGAGATTGCCAACATCTGACCCTCGATTGCCAATTCCGCTTTTATATTGGTAATGGGCGCTTCGGCAATGACATTGAGCATCACTCCGTTACGGATCGTTTGAACCGGCTGCGCTTTGCTCATAATCCAATCGGATAAGGCATTGGATACTCCATCGCTAACGCCAACAAGCGCATCGTATCGCCCGTACATCCATCGATCCAGGAGCCTCCACAATTGCCTCCTGCGCCTGTTGTCAGTGCTGTGCTCGGTTGTTGCCAACGGGACCCTCAGACATTCGAGCCTTGACGCCAGTGCGGTCCACAACTGTGCTGGAAATAAGTGTGAATGGATGACGTCATATGGGTGCTTTCGCAGGTGTAGTTGGAGCCGTCTAACCTGACGGGGCGAATAGACCTCCTGAATACCCGAATAGTACACTGCAACGCCTCGACTTCGACATTCTGTCTCGAGGCGACTGCCGGTCTGCTGAAGAACGTAGATCTCGCTCTGTATGCCGTGAGTCGTCATTGACTCCGCCAGTTGGCAAACTAGCGTTTCGGCGCCAGCCGGGTACAGGCTATCGATCACATGAAGAATTGTCATTTCGGGATCCCCCTTCTAAAAGTGCTAAACAGCCGGCGGCTCATGATCGTTGGCATGGCGGCACACGCAGCAATCGCGGCACTCCGACAAATAGATCCCTCGGTGCACAGTTCTCGAGCGTGGGTGAGCGCTTGTCTTCTCTCTCCTGCAAGCAGGCGGTAGATAGCCGCGCCAAATTTCTTATTCCAATAGAAGCGTGGAGAGATTGCTTTGAGGTCTGATCCGAACTCCCTCAGTATTTGATCAAGGCTACTAGCGTATTCTCTTGGGCGATCAAGTTGAGATGTTAGCGAACATAGTCTGATTGGAGCATCGGTGTGAAGATTTACGACGGTAACGTTCCACGTCGGGATACCGACCAGCTTTGCGACGCTGAACCACAATTGACTCTCTCCGCCGATAATCGTATTGGGATAAGAGAGCCCTAGGTGTCGAAATGTCTCCGTTTGGATCACCTGCGTAAAGTCGCCGCT
>Ga0302320_10031535_pt1 | contig 10049 bp, 10 predicted proteins | sample Bog_T0_3_FD_202130 | JGI IMG/M metagenome (GOLD analysis project Ga0302320, IMG submission 202130) | Peat permafrost microbial communities from Stordalen Mire near Abisko, Sweden - Bog_T0_3 | ecosystem: Environmental > Terrestrial > Soil > Wetlands > Peat | place: Sweden: Abisko, Stordalen Mire...
CGTTTGACCGGCAGGAGGTCATCGTGCTCATGGGCGAATCACACACGGGTCAAAAGCAAAAATACCTGCCCATCATTCGGAGCGACAACGGGAAAGTTTTTGGTTTTGGCGAATCGAACATGTCGGTTTTGGACAAAATTGAAGGCCGTTTCGCCCAAATCCTTCCGCCGAAAGTGGCGACCCCCGGAGCATCGCATGGTCGCCCAGGCGATGCTGAAGGTCAAAGGTGTCAACTTCACCAAACCGGACACCGCGGTTCGTCTCACGCCGCCCCGGCAATGATGACGGGTGACGGCATTCCGAGACGCGCTGGAGCGTGCAGAACCTGCCCTTCGAGTCGGACGGCAGCGGCGGGGTGTCCATTCCGCAGCCCTCGGGCGTGGAGCCTGGCAGCCGGACGGTGAGCGGCAGTGTGACGGTGGGGACGCTGGCCACGGCGCAGGCCTGGGCGATGGCGCAACGGGCCTGCTGACAGGTGACGCGCTGGGCGCCTCGTATCCCAAGCAAGAGGAATGGGAGACTGACTACGAGTTCGTGCCGCGCATTGACGGCATCCCGACAGGCAACACGGCCAACGTGCGGCTGTACCGGGTCAACTTCCAGTTTGGGGAGATTTTGCCGCTGTATCCGAAGCCGGGGTCGTGATTCAAAATAGACTTCCATTTTGATCGGATTAGGGTGAACACCCCATAGCGGGACTGAGAACACTGGCGCATAATGAGACTATGACTTTGATTAGCCGATATATTGGCCCAGGCCTGCAAGCCCTGCTTGCGGCAATGGTTTGTCCACCGCAACCGCTTTTAATTGAAAAGACATCAGTGGATCCGAAGCCAGCAGTAGAAAACGATGACGAGTTGGACTATTTGACCGCCGATTGAGCCATGACGCGGTTCTTTTTCATCCTGAGTTTGACAACTACTGGTGCTGGGTCCAAATTCACAATGTTCTATGCGCTTGATGAAAGCCACGGCCAAAATTGAAACCGCTTCCCGAAAGGATAAGCTCCGTACCGCCGTGCTTTCCATTTCGGAGTGCTGTCCCACGGAGGAATGCACCCCTGAAAATTGCCCGTTGCACAACGCCAGGGAATTAACACGCACACAACGGCTCAAGTGGCTGAATGGTTTGAGCGAGGACGATTTGATATTTTTGACCGCCTATCATCACGTTTGCTAGCATGGCGAGCCGCCAAGCCGCTATTGCGATTCAGACAAGCTGCTGAATTTCGCGTGGAACCAATTCGGGCAAATTTCCCACGGCCTGCCGCGCGTGCAAGCCATCTGCGATTGGGTGCATAACAATATCGAATACCGTTTCGGTTCCGGGCGGCCGGATCTTTCCGCTTCGGAAGTGATCTTCCGCCGGCACGGCGTCTGCCGCGATTTCGCCCACGCGGTCATCGCGCTGTGCCGGGCGTTTAATCTGTCGGCTCGTTATGTCACGGGGCATTTGCCGGACATCGGTGCTCCCGGCGTCGCGGCTCACGCATTCCCACGATCTTTTTTCCAACCGGGTCGCCTGTTTTGAAGTCTCGGAACCGCACAGCTATTTGTCGGTCAAGGCTCAATCGTGGGTCAGCACGCATCCGCCGGCGCCGTTGCCGGTGGCGGAAAAACTTTGCTGGGCGCTGAAAATTTCCGCGCGCTATGTCAGCGGTTATCTGGCCACCGAAACGGCCAACGCCACCCACGCGTGGGTGGCGGTGTTTATTCCCGGCCACGGTTGGCGCGGTCTGGATCCCACGCACAACCGCCAGATCGGTGAAACCTATGTGAAGATCGGCCACGGCCAGGATTACGCCACCGTGTCGCCCATCAGCGGCCATTACCATGGCACCCGCGAGCGCAGGATGATCGTAGAGGTAAAAATCAAACCGGTGATTTGAACCACGGGATCGGGTAGCACAGCCCCGAAGGCTTTCGCGGCTGTACCGTCCGGCGACCCGCCGGACGAAACGAAACGGACGTTGCCGGATGTTGGATTTTGGATGTTTTGTCGGGTTCGTGCGCAGGTGGGGTTATACCCCATAGATTCCTAAAAGCATTCGAGATTATATTCGCACTATGTCAAGCGAACCATCCATCTCGTCAACCGCGGAAAACAGCCATACAGCTTGTGAACGACCATTTCACCATTCCCTCTGTTGGGGGGCAGTGCTGGCGGGCACGGTGGTCGCCATCAGCATCCATGTGCTTCTGACCGCTCTGGGCGTGGGTGCTGGCCTGGCGGTTTGTGGGCCCGTGGCGTACACCCTTCCGGCCGCACATTTTAGTGCGGGCGCGGCGCTTGTCTGCAGCCTGTTTGCCATTATCGCCGTATCCTTTGGTGGCTGGGTTGCGGGACGATACTCCGGTTGTCTGCGGAGCGGCTTGTTGCATGGCGTTCTCGTTTGGGGTCTCACGTTGATCCTCGCCCTGCCTTGGTTTGCTTTGGGTACTGGTTTGGCGTTGGCCCGGGCCATGAAACATCATCATGACAGCTTGCGTATCAGCAGTCAGGCGGCCACCATCGCCGGGAATGATCTGGCCAACACCGTGGGAACACGCTCCTACTATGAACTTGGCAGCTTCGTCAAGGAAGCCGTTCAATCCATCCCGACCAACGCAGCTCCCAAAGCTGCCACCCGCGCCGAACGCGAGGTCGGTTTGGCGGTGACCAAATTATTTGCGCCCGAAAACACCGCCGCCTTTCAAGCCAATCGCCTGGAGGCCATCAACACCCTGATGGTGTACACGGAAATGAGCGCCGCGGACGCGACCACCACCATGGATGCCTGGATTACGTCCCACAAGAATCTCCAAGCGGAGCTGGACAAGGTCAAAGCGGAGCTGAACAACCAAACAGTTTTGGCCGAACAAACCGCCAGTGCCGCCGCCGACACCATCGCGGTTCAAAGGGCGGACCATCTTTCCCGCGCCGCCAAGTGGTCGTTTTTCGCCCTGCTGATCGGTTTGCTGGGCGCTGCACTGGGCGGCCGGTGCGGCGCCAAATGTGCTTCCTGGAGGTCGGGTTATACCCCATAGCGAAGATCCCGCCCAAGCCGTAACCTTAACATGAAAATTAGATTTGCTCTGCTGGTCCGTGATTTAGGTGCAAATCCTTGAACCGTAGTATAAAGCGATCCGGAAGCCCGCAGGTGGTTGTGGCCGACATTCTTTGAATAAAATGGAAGTCGAAAGCAATCTGGCTGGTTTCCATTGCATGAGGTGCTCCAGGATTAGTTACACACGGCGATGGTGGGGAGATTAAAGCCTGTCTCTGGACAGGCTTTATTTTTTCTTGGCCCGTGCTTTTGCCAAGCAATTTGATCTGACCAGCTTGACAAGCCCGGAAACGGGACGATGTTGTCTTGGCTGGTGTGGACGTGAGTGCGGTTGACGGCTCCAATCGGCTCAAAACCCGAGAGACCGTCATTGAATGAGTGAAGAAAGTCAGTCAAGTAGATACGCCCACGCCAGCCAATTTCTTTCGGACTACCCTGGCCGTGAGCCTGATTGTGACCCTAAATTCACATTCATGCTTTGCGGCGGCTCAATCTCCGCACTCGCAATGACGGTCGCACGTAAGACTTTTTCCACCGTTTCCAGCAACTCATCAAAGCTGTACGGCTTCAGCAACACAGCGGCGGGCTCACCGTGCTGGAACTCCCCGAAGCCGAACCAGCAGCCAGCCAGTCCAAGCCGCCCACGCGCTTCAATGTGTCGGCGTTCCGCCTGGTCCTCGAAATCAATGGCGGATGCATCAACCTGTTCGTTGGTCTACCTTTGTTCGACCTCGCTTAACCCAAAAGGGCTATGAGGTGAACACCCAGGCTGGCACGCTATTCTGGGCTTCGTCTATCACGCGACGGGCGCCCCTCCTGACATGGTTGAACTCCGGATTCACGTGATGGATGGTGCAAACTACACCGACTTTGTTTCCCGCGTCAGGCTGGAGAAAGCGAAGAACCTTTTGCTGAACCCCCAGTACCGGATCAGCGAGATTGCCTTTGAAGTCGGTCAAGGTGCCTGCAGGCAGCCGCAACCGCGTCAGGCAGCAACCAGCGTATGGGGTGAACACCCCATAGACGCCGTCGGGGTTTTGATTACTGTCGAGGCATGAAGAAGCCAATTTTTCAAACTGGAGCCGGGGCCGAAACCTGGGTAGCCGCTCCACTTCAACGCGAGCCGAATCTTCCCCAGCGCATTCTCGTGGTGGACGGCGACCCGCTAATCCGCCAGGTCAATAGTGAAGTGTTGATTTATTCCGGCTACCACGTGGACGCCGCTGATGATGGTGCCGCCGCTTGGGACGCGCTACGGGTGAACAACTACGACCTGCTGATCACTGATAATGACTTGCCGCGGGTGACCGGCGTGGAACTGCTCAAGAAGGTTCATGCCACCCGCATGGCAGTGCCGGTCGTCCTGGCCACGGGGACGTTGCCCGTCCAGGAATTTGCTCGATACCCGTGGTTGGAGCCCGCCGCTGTGTTGCTGAAGCCGTACAGCTTTGATGAGTTGCTGGAAACGGTGGAAAAAGTCTTACGTGCGACCGTCATTGCGAGTGCGGAGATTGAGCCGCCGCAAAGCAAGCATGGCGAGCCGCCAAACGAGGGTTTGCGGCTCTGAGGTTCGTGATGGTTGCCTCGAAGACAAATTGAGTATCTGTGAATCAAGGAATTCAAATTCTGGTCGTCGACGATGAGCCGATGTTCCGGCAAAGCATGAAGATGCTGCTAGAGCACGACGGACACAAAGTGTTCGCCGTTGATAGCGGCGAAGCGGCACTTGAAAAACTGGCCAAACGCAAGTTCGACCTGATAATCACTGATTTCTCGATGCCAGGAATGCATGGGGATCAACTCGTTTGCCGCATTCGAAAAATCAAAGCAACTCAGCCCATCATTCTGGTTACCGCGTTTGTGGAGGAATACAGAGTATTTGGCGAGGCATCCGGACGTGTGGACGCTTTGCTCCTCAAACCTTTTTCCGTTAAAGAACTGCATGAAGCAATTGAACAAGCCTTGAATGCCGGTAATACAGGAGACAAAGGCGTGATGCCGCTGGAAATCGCCCTGCCACCAGCACAAAATTTCATTCCACCACCTTAGCCGTATCGTCCTGTTTCCCGGGATGTCAAGCGGCGTGAGATTCGTTAGGGCGTGTCTTTAAAATGCCCGACACCGCCAACAAAAAAGCCTGTCCGAAGACAGGCTTGCCCACCCTTGCCGTGTGTAGAACGCTGTTCTCAATCACGAACAGGGCAGAAAACTGTTTTCCAAAGAGGTGGCACGCGGTCAGGTAATGTGGGTCAACTGGACGCCGCTCTCGCTGACGCACGCGCGGATGGCACCCGGCGGATTGTTTTTGAGCCGACGGGGGCTGATGGTTGATCAAAAATTTGGGACCAAATTCCCGGGCCTGTTTGTCTCCATTCCGCGACATTATTTTTCGGTTCCATGATCGGCGAGCATGGTGGGGAAGCGGTGCGGGCGCCAATGGGGGCTTTTCCCAGAAGCGGCTCACCAGGAGTAAATGTGCGCCCCGCGTAGCGGGTCGGTTTTGGTCGGGAATGATTCATAAGGGTGGAGGTCCGGTTCACTCATTTAATCCCCAGCGTGAATGCTCAATACCATGTTCAAAGATTTCCTGAAGCATCGGAGTAATGGTGCTGGCGCGGTCCGCAAGGTTGTCAAGCGGACTGCTGGTCACCCGCAGAACATTTCTCACTGTGTCCAGCAACACTTCAGCGGTGATGGGTTTCAACAGCGTGGCCGCAGGTTGAAACCACGGATATTTGGCCAATTGCTGCGTCGGGGGGGTCTCTGCAACCAAAACCACCGGCAATGCCAGACTGGTGGCGTGCAGTTTCTTGATGAGTCCAATGCCTACCACTTTGAGCAGTTTGTAATCGGTGATCAGGAGATTGTAGTTAATGGCCTGAAGCTCCTTCCAAGCGGTTGCGCCATCCTCAGCGGCTTTCACCTTGTACCCGTGCTGGATCAGTACTTCGACATTAAAATGGAGGACGATCGGGTCCTCCGCCATTACAAGAATGCGTTGGGGCTGACGCGCTTGAACTTCAATTGGCTCATTGGCTGACCAGTTCATGGTGAAATATTTTTAGCATCAAAATGCGGCGGGCGATATGGGGTGTTTTACCCATGCCGGAATTTACGGGTTTGGCACGTCAATTACGTCCGAGAATTGCAAAATGTCGTCGAACGCGCGGTGATTTTATGCGGCGAAAACGGCATGTTGGAGCCCGAACACTTGGGTCTGTCCGGTGATCTGCTCGGCGCCACCTCAGCCACGGTTGCAACGGCTCTTGCATCTTCGGCCGACAAGGAGGTACCTTCACGGAATCACCGACGGAATACCGCTAGCATCCTCATGATGCCTGAAGGCGATGCAACTGATGAATGAAAGCTGCAACCGCGTCAGCCGTCGAATTAATCGTTCCCTCCTGCCTTGTGCGCGGAGTGGATTGGGAACCGACCAGCGGTCGTTGCGAGTCTAACCACGCGGCGCACCAAGCACGCATCAATCCGATTTCAAACATCTGAATTCTCCGGCCATGCCCCACCGCCCGTGGGGGGAACACCCCATATCATCAGACCGGGCAAAAGCGGATTCTAAAGGGAGAGATCCTTTCTATATTGGACCAATTATTTCGTTGAGCACGATCAACGCCGCGCCTGAATTGAAGATTATCCAGATCGCCGCAATTGACGGGCTGAATGGCGGGAATGCCGCGGGTGGGATTTCTGCGGCCAAATAATTGCAGAAATTGCGGTTGAATGTATGGACACGATAAAGACACTGCCATTACGCCTTCAAAGCTGGGTGGCCGACCTGGCGCGGGTGCGCCCCAGCATGGGTGAGCCGCCAATGCGGGCCGAGTTGTTCAGTGTTGAACAACTCGCACGCCATGCCAAAGCACTCGCCGCCCAGCATCAGGTGGTTACCCGGCGGGGCTCGAACAAGCTGCTGTCGCGGCTGGGTCAAAACGAGGACATCCTCAAAACGTTCAACCGCGCGACCCTCGCCGTAGCCCCAGGCCGGCGCATCACGCCCGCCGCCGAATGGCTGCTCGACAACTTCTATCTGATCGAGGAACAAATCCAATTGGCCCGGCGACATCTGCCGCGCGGGTATAGCCGGGAGTTGCCGCGCCTTGTAAATAGTTCTTCCGCCGGACTGCCGCGCGTCTATGACATCGTGTTGGAATTGATTTCGCATGTGGACGCGCAGATTGATGCCGGCCCCCTGAGTGCGTTCATCGCCGCTTATCAAACCGTGCATTCCTTGAAATTGGGCGAGCTGTGGGCCATTCCCATCATGTTGCGCCTGGGATTAATTGAAAATCTTCAGCGCGTGAGCACCCGGCTCACGCTCGCGCGGGCGGATCGTGATCTGGCGGATTTGTGGGTGAACCGTTTGCAGGAAATGGCGGAAAAAGATCCATCCGACCTCGTCATCGTGGTGGCGAACATGGCGAAATCTGATCTGCACTTGTCCAGTTCGTTTGTGGCGGAATTTTGCCAGCGGTTGTCGCGGCAAAGTCCGGTGCTGCATCTGGCGCGCGGCTGGCTCGAACAACGGCTGGGCCAGCACGGTTGGTCCATCGAACAACTCGTCCAGTTGGACAGTCAAAATCAGGCCGCCGACCAGGTTTCCGTCAGCCACAGTATCACCAGTCTGCGTTTTTTGAGCGCGATGGACTGGAAAGAATTCGTGGAAGGCCTGAGTCTGGTCGAGACGACTTTGCTTGCGGATCCGGCCGATGTTTACAGCTTGATGGATTTTGCCACGCGTGATCGTTACCGGCATGCGGTCGAGTTTCTGGCCCGGCAAAGTCAACTTTCGGAAGCGGACGTCGCGCAGTGCGCCATCCAACTGGCCGCCGAAAGTGCCCGGCAAAATGGCCCCCGCAACCGCACCGCCCATGTTGGTTTCCACCTCATAGACAAAGGGCAAGCCCAGTTGGCGAGCAATCTAAAAGTCCGTTGGCCGTGGCCGACCACAATGGAACGGAGCATCCACCGGTTTCCAATGGTTTTTTACGCCGGCGGGATCGGGTTGCTCACGCTGCTGGCCACGTTCGGGTTTGTGCGGCAGTCATTGGCGCTGGAACTGCAAGGTTGGAAACTCATTTTCTTCACGCTGGTTTTCCTGCTGTGCGCGAGCCAACTGGCGGTGGCGTTGATGAACTGGCTGTCCACTTTGTTGGTAAAACCCAGCCTGCTCCCGCGCATGGACTATTCTGTCGGCATCCCGGAAGATTGCCGCACCATGGTCGTCGTGCCCACGATGTTGTCGAGCGTGGCCGGCGTGGATCGCCTGGTCGAGACTTTGGAGATTCATCATCTTGCGAACCGGGATCAGCATCTTCACTTCGCCTTGCTGACGGATTTTCGGGATGCGCCGACGGAGATTTTGCCGGGCGACGATGTTTTGTTGCAGCGGGCAAGGGTTGGAATCGAGTTGTTGAATCGAAAATATGCTGCCCACGGGCAGAATCTTTTTTTCCTATTGCATCGTCCGCGCCGCTGGAACGCCGGCGAGAACCTGTGGATGGGTTACGAGCGCAAACGGGGAAAGCTCATGGAATTCAATGCGCTCCTTCGCGGCGGAGCGCGCGACTGTTTTTCTGAAATCGTCGGGGCGACGGCCATCCTGCCGGAAATCAAATATGTCATCACCCTCGACACCGACACCCAGTTGCCCCGCGAAGCCGCGCGGCAACTCGTCGGCACGATGGCGCATCCACTGAACCGTCCGGTGTTCGACGACTCGCGCGGAATTGTTCGCGAAGGCTACAGCATTCTCCAGCCGCGCGTCGGCGTGAGCCTGCCCAGCGCGCGGCGCTCGTGGTTTGTCCGGCTCTTTGCCGGCGACGCGGGCATTGATCCGTACACGCGGGAAGTGTCCGATGTCTATCAGGATGTGTTTCGCGAAGGTTCATTTATTGGCAAAGGCATTTACGATGTGGACGCCTTCCAGCGCGCCATGGCCGGACGTTTTCCGGAGAACAGCATCTTGAGCCACGATTTGTTGGAAGCGTGCCATGCCCGCTCCGCGCTCGTCTCCGATGTGGAATTTTACGAGGAATTTCCCTCGCGCTACAACGTGGACATGGACCGGCGTCACCGCTGGATTCGCGGCGACTGGCAGATCACGCAATGGCTCCTGCCGCGCGTGCCGGGTGCGGACGTCCGGCGCATTGCCAATCCGCTTTCCGTGCTGTCGCAATGGAAAATTTTCGACAACCTGCGGCGCAGTCTGGTCCCGCTGGCCTTGCTGTTGTTGTTGCTGGGAAGCTGGCTGCTGGTGCCGGAACTCGGCGGTCTGGGCCTGCTGTTGGTCGTGGGGTTCATTGCGCTCCCCGGCTTGCTGGCGGCATCCGTCAATGCCTTGCGCAAGCCGCATGATTTGCCGTGGACGATGCATTTGCGCGAAGTAGCCGGTGCGGGCGTGCGAGAGCTCGGTCAGATTTTTCTCACCCTGGCTTTTCTGGCTTATGATGCGTTCATCAGCGTGGATGCCATCGGCAAAACGCTCGTGCGCTTGCTCGTGACCCATAAACGGCTGCTCGAATGGCAAACTTCGAGCGACTCCGAACGCACCACGCGCGCCGACCTCACCGACTTTTATGCGACCATGTGGATTGCGCCGGGCATCGCGCTGGCCGCCGGACTCTTCCTGGTCCTGCGTCATCCGGCGCAACTCCTTTTTGTGCTGCCGCTGCTGGTGGTCTGGCTGGCGGCGCCGTGGATGGCCTGGTGGATCAGCCAGCCGATTGTATCCGCGACGCCAGACTTATCGCCGACGCAACTGGCTTTTCTGCGGCGCACCGCGCGTTTGACGTGGCATTTCTTCGACACGTTTGTCTGCGCGCTGGAAAACTGGCTGCCACCGGATAATTATCAGGAAATTCCCGCCCCGACGATTGCCACGCGCACGTCGCCCACAAACATGGGCCTGGCGCTGCTCGCCAACCTGGCGGCGCGTGATTTGGGCTATCTTTCACCGGGTGGCTTGATTGAACGCACGCAAGCCGCA
>Ga0302320_10031536_pt1 | contig 10049 bp, 11 predicted proteins | sample Bog_T0_3_FD_202130 | JGI IMG/M metagenome (GOLD analysis project Ga0302320, IMG submission 202130) | Peat permafrost microbial communities from Stordalen Mire near Abisko, Sweden - Bog_T0_3 | ecosystem: Environmental > Terrestrial > Soil > Wetlands > Peat | place: Sweden: Abisko, Stordalen Mire...
GGATCGAACACCGGGTAGTTGCCGAATGGAATATTGCCGATCACGGCATCGAAGAAGTTTCCCGGAAGCTGCGTCTCTTCGAGGGCCTTCGCATGGACATTCGAATCGGGGTAGAGCTTACTGGCGATTCGAGCAGTTAGGGAATCAAGCTCCACCCCCGTGCGTTTGGTGTCGGGATAGAGACCTTCCGGCATCATGCCGAAGAAATGGCCCACACCCATCGACGGTTCAAGAATGTGCGCTCCTGCCTGTAATCCGAACCGCTCCATGGCCTGCCACATCGCCTGAACGACTTCGGGCGAGGTGTAATGCGCATTGGGCGTCGAGGCGCGCGCCGAGGCGTACTCCTCATCACTGAGCGCACCTTTCAGCTCTTCCGCGATCCCGCGCCAATCGTATGGAGGATACGGGGCAAACAAATTGGACAGAGCGCCCCATCCCGTGTACTTCACGAGAACGGCCTTCTCTTCAGGTGTCGCCGGACGGGCTTCGGCTTCGATAGCTTTGAGAGTGCAGATCGCGGCCAGGTTGGCCTGTGCCTTCTGTTTCAGACCGCCCTCGCCGATGGCGTCGGCGGTGGTTATGCGGAGGTCGCGGGCAAGGGTTGATACGGGTCGAGGCTCGCTGGATCGAACGACAACTGGGGTTGATCCTCCTCGTCCGGAAGGAATGCCCATTCCCTCGTCGCGATCTCCCACGCCGGTTGATAGTCCATCTTCTGAACCACCGTCAAATCGTAGAGCAGGTTCCCCGTCAGTTCCTGAGCCGCGTAGATCGCCTGCTGGAGCTGGTTCTGCTGGGTCAACTTCCGGACCATCGCCGGCCGATAACGATTCCAGTGTTCGAGGATCTGGTGTCCGAGTGGCGTCAGTGTGTTGGGTTCGATCATCGCGGGACTCCGTTTCTAAGGTACCAAGAATTTCAACATCGGGAGCATCCGAGAAAAGGCTGAGCTGACCGATGTCTGCGGGTTGAATGCCAAATCGTGATTTTGCCATTGGCTTTTCCTGTTCGTGTAGTTGGCCTCAGGAGTTGACCGCCATGAAGAGTGGTAATCGGAACAGTCGCGCCCAGCTTCTGAGGGCAGCGGCCTGGTAATCGGGAATCGTCGTTTCGTCGAACCAGAAGCTGTTGCTGATTCCGATGATCGCGGTCGGGTGCTGGAGCATCGACCAGATCACCGGGAAAGTCAGCATCTCCTCGTAGCAGATCAGCACGGCGGCGCGTTGATGATCGATCCCGATAACGCCGGGACCATCGACGCGCAGGGGAACGCTGAACTTGCTGAACGGCCGCCACATACCGATCGGAACCGGCACTCTTTGGTAGATTCTTCCTGAACTCGCACCCACGATGAGGAGCGCATTTTCGAACGACTCCGGACTCGAACCAGCGAGGGCTATAGTGGTGCCGAGCGATGACGAACCTCGGCCTTCAAGAGCGTCGATGGCGGCGGCGAAGTCAAAGACCGGGGGGTCATTCCTCATGCGGGCGGTAGACGGTAAACCTGCGCCGATCACGAGGACTTGCCCGCGCTCGCGGCACCTAGCAAGAGTCCGGCGCCAGAACGCCTCTGTCGCTTCTGACCAGCGCGGAACGATGAACTCGGGAAAGATCAGGACCCGTGCTGGCGACTCTGCGGCCTTCTGCTGGATGAACGAGGCTGCGGCATAATCCCGGAAAGGTTGCGACACATCGCCGAAGTGAGTATTCACGCCGACCCATCCCGGAATCGTCTCGACTTCGACGGGAGTACTCACTCGACCGCTGATTACTAGTAACCCACAAGCCGCGAAGGCGAGGCACAACACGGCGACCCGCCTTGCCACCATCCGGCGCGCCGCGAGAAAGACTCCGGGCAGCAACGCGACCGCCGCGAGGCCGGCCCATCTCGTCGATGGGAAAAGATAACCCGCGGCGGTCAGGGGCGAAATGAATCCGATGATCCCAAGCGGGGGGATGGTCGTCGCAACGAAAGCCAACGGAACCCGCCAGACGTATCTTGCCGGCCGGTCAGTCCACGCGACCGTCCATGGCACCGACAGCAGAATTGCCGCAACGAGCCAAATCGCAAACGGAATGAGCGGACTCGCCGCCGATCCTATATAACGCTGCAGGCCGGGAATCATCGGCCACAGTCCGGCGGTGTGGTAACCCAGCGTGCTCTCGAATGCGTTCTTGCGAGACCTCGCCAGCAGGCACACAATTGGCATTCCGGCCGCCACTGCAAGGCCGACCGGATGCCCAGTCGACACGGCCAGCCCGATGGCTGTCGCGGCGCAGAATGAGAGCGCATTTTCTGATCGTTGGGTCATAGGGTAAGGAAGGGTTTCAATCGGTGGCGGATGATACTCGTCGGAATCGGGCCGAAGTACCTGCTGTCGAAGCTCAGCGGGTGATAAGACGACGCAACCCAGACGGTCCCTGCACTGACTCGATACGTTCCGAACGGGTAATGAGGAAGGGGCCGCGCTTTACTGTCCTGAGGTCGCGGCGCGGTATTCCCGAGCAGCTTCCCGTTTACCTTCAACCCTGATTCGGACAGAACCACCACATCGCCGGGCCTGGCGACGATTGGCTTCATCAGAGGATTGTCACCGTCCGGGCAGTCCCCCCGATTTCGGTACTGCCGCACAACCGACAGAAGGGAAAGAGGCTCTGGCGGACAGAACTCCGCGAGAGTCGCATCCGCCCCGGTGCTCACGCGATACAACCCGATAGGAAGCGAGCCGGTCGAATTGAACCGCAAGCCTCCCCCCGCACAAAGCCCAAATGCCGCAACGGAAGTTACGGCCAACGCCAGAGCCGGCGCTTTCAGTCGGGATGCCCGTGAAAGCTCAAATCGGCCAGGTATCCATGGCTTCGTCATGATCCGGACCTCCATTCAATGAAGCCAATGCCGCGCCGTTTTCGCCGACCGCAGTTGCCGGCGGCGAGTTGCCGATAACGTGGCAGGACTGAACCACCACCTCATGCACGGTTCGTTCCGATCCGTCCTTCGGCGTAAATTTACGCTGTTGCACCGTGCCTTCAATGAACAGGTTTGTGCCTTTGTCGTAAGTCACTGCCTGGTCGGCCAGAGAGTTGTAGAACGTCAGGCTGTGCCAGTTCGTTTGGGTGATGGCCTGATTGTCTGCACCCTTGTAACGGTGCGACTCTCCAAGCCGGGCGTTGGCGACCTTTGTTCCGGAAGGAAGGTACCTGGTCTCGGGTCTCGATGCGAGAAAGCCTGCTATCTCGATGCGGTTCATTTGCATGATGTTTTCGCTCCTGTTGTGATTTCTTCAATGAAGCCCTGCATTCGCGGGCTGGGTTGTCCGTCAATGCGGACCGTTTCGCTGCCGATCAGTTCCGGCCCCGGTTCAAGAATCTCCGCTTTGCTGATGGCGTGGCGGGTGCGCTCAATAGGTGGCTGCTTAACGACGACGCCATCTTCAATGGACCAGAACTTGTCCGGCGGTGCGAGTTGCGCCCGCGACGCAAGCACGGGGTCGGTGAAATAGAGCATCTGAGTGCCGAGAATCGGATGATGCCCGGAGACGAAGATCAACATTTCGCCGGGCTCCACGATCCGTTCAGCGCTTCCCTCGCCCTCCTTTTGGGGCGGCTTGATGCGCCCCACCTCGTCCGGCGTCATCAGGGGGCGCTCGATGTGCTCAACGCTCGCATTGATGTGACCCATGACGGGAGAAAGGCGCGATCCGCTGAAGTTGTAGCTCGCCTTGGCGACCGTCGCGGTCCCCGTCATCTTCGAAAGCAACTCGGCCGTCTCGAATTGATTCGGGGCGAAGGCGATGCGCACGTGACAATTCGACACGATGCTTTCGTTCGTACCGTAGGCATCAACAATCTGCCGAATGTCCTGCGTCACCAGGTACGCTTTCATGCCGTAGCCAGCCATATATGAGAGGGCGTCAGCGAAGATCTCCATGCGATTCAAGCTGGGAAACTCATCGATCATAAGGAGCAGACGATGTTTGTTCAGCTTCTGGTCGGTGCCTTCAAATGCCATCCGCTCAGTGAGCCGGTTGACGACCATCGTGAACATCAAGCGGATCAGGGGCCGAAGCCGAATTTTGTCCGAGGGCGGGACTACGAGATACAGAGAAACGGGGCGCTCGTGGCTGACCAGATCGGCGATAGAGAAGTCGCTGGCAGAGGTGTTCCGGGCTACCAGGGGATCGCTGTAAACCGTCAGCGCCGTCTTCGCCGTCGAAAGCACTCCACCGAAATCCTTGTCCTCTTTGTCGAGCATCTCCTGCACTTTTTCCCGAACCGTTGGATGAGTGCGCGTCGAGCCTCCATCGGGCATTTGCCAGTGGTACTTGCCTTCAACGTCGTGGACGAAGTTGAGCAGGTCGTCAAGGGTCTCGCGGAAGCCGGCTCCAGGCCGCGTGAACACGTTGGCCAGATCGCTCAGACAGGCGACTCGTTTCGATGCCGCGGCGGCATAGCAAACATGCAGGATCATGCCGGTCGTGATCGACGCCGCGGCGTCCTGCCAGTAACGCTCCTGAGGCGAGTCCTCGCCCGTGCGCACGATCATGTTGGCGATGTTCTGCGCGTCGGATACATCGCGCGGGGTGAAGAGCCGAACCTCCTGAAGCGGATTAAAGCGCGACGAGGAGTCCTGCTCGACCGGCGAAAACTTGAAGCAGAGATGCCCCTGACTTGCCCGAAAGCCAGCCGTCTTCGCCCAGTTCTCGCCTTTGATGTCGTAGATGACCGCCGACTCCTCCCAGGCAAGTAGGGTCGGAATCACCAGGCTTACGCCTTTGCCGCTGCGCGTCGGCGCGAAGGCGAGAACGTGTTCCGGCCCGTTATGCCGAAGGTAGCGAAGGCGATTTGACGATGTATCGCGCCAGCCGCCGACGTAAACGCCGCGCCTGGCCGCGATCAATCCTGTGGCCTGAATATCGTCGGGATTTGCCCAGCGGGCTGAGCCATGAATGTCCTCGGCGTTCTCCGACAGCTTTTGCGCGCGCCGATTCGCTAACAGAAAGAACGCGAAGGCGGTAATCAGGGAACCGCCGAACGCGATCATCTCTCCGCGGAAGAGCGGTTCCCGAATCCGCGGGTCGCGCGAGGTGCAGTAACGCCAACCCCAGACGACCCACGCGAAAGGCTGGTAAACCGCAAAGGCGCCGGACCGGAAGGCCGGAGCGCCCAGCGCCGGCTGAAAGCGCAATTCCTTCGCGATGTACTCTGTTGACAGAAAACAGGACAGGGTGATCATAAGGAATCCCAGAATCGTGGATCGCCAGTCGTACGAACCGAGAAAACCCGGATCGCTCGGCCGGCGGTACATCCTGGTGTGTTTGTCCATGCGTTCGCCTCTGATCCGAACGTTTCTCAGCGCCAGTCGACTTTCACCGCTCCATGGCCTGCGCTTTGTTGCGCTCGCGTACCTCGCGAACCAGCGCATGAGAGTTGCTGTAGGTGATCGACAGCTTCTGTCCCGCGCGCGCTTCCCCGTCGAGGAGTTCCTTCGGATGAGCGATTGCCGATGATTTGGAGATCTGCTGCACCACGTAGTCGGCGGTCTCGCCAATGACGAATCCACGATAGATGCCGCTGTCAGTCATGGCAATGCTCGTCCGCGCGTCGTTGCCCAGCTGCTTTCGGGTCAGTTCTTCAGCTGCCCGCAGTGATTTCTCCGCACCATTGCGCGGCGGTTGGTTTGAAGCTCCCAATCCGTTCACTGCGGGGATCTGTGTGGCGGGATCAAGAGCCACCGGGTAGTCCGCTCCGGCCAGATTGTCGTGGATTCTCAGCGTGCCGTCCTGCGGACGAAAATGGCCAACGGCCTGACCCGACTCCTGCACAACGGGCTCAGGATTTGGAACCGTTAAATCTGGCTTCGCTTCTAGATCCGACTGGATTCGAGCGGCTTCCTGCTCCAGCTCCGCTGCCGAGGTCTCAGGCGAAGCGACCAGAGACTGAGCGAAGGATTTGTCGCGCTCCAGAGCCAAAAGAAATTCGCTGGCCCGCGATGCGTCGTAAGCGGCGCGAAAGATTTCGTTCTTGTCATCGCGGAGCGCCTTGATCCAGGAGCTCACATAGGAGGCGTGCTGCCCCGGATCGTGCGGGATTCCGCGTTCGGCCGCCAGAAACAGGCTCGCCAGTTCGGCGCGGAGTTCCTCGCGCGCGTAATTCTGATCGCCGAAGCGGTACGAATCGTTGAGCGTCTGCCGGTTCAAGCGATCGGGGTGCCCGGTCCAGTGCGCCAGTTCGTGGAGGGCGGTGCCGTAATAGCCCGGCGCGTCATGAAACAACTCGCGGAGCGGAAGGTGGATGGAGTCGGTGGAACGCGAATAGAAAGCGCGGTCGGCCTGATCGTGTGTAATCTCTGCGCCTGAGTTCCGAAGGATCTGCTCGCCGGTTTCGATGGCGGCGAAAGCGGAATGAGCCCTCGGCTCCTGCGCGGGAATTCGATCAATCTGCTTGGCGTTGAAGACGGTGTGGACGCGATGGATAAACCGCGATTCAGTCTGCCGCCCGTTCTCTTCGTGGTCCGAGCCGTCACCGGCGGCGAGCGACTTGCCGTCTTTGGCTTCGGTCCGCTTCTCCCAAAATTCGATCTGGGTTCCCTTCTCTCCGCCCCGAACCTGCCAGTCGTTGGCGGCTGCTTGTTTGTAGGTCATCCATCGCGGGTCGTCAAACCCTTTGCGGATCGCTGACGCCATCAGGTAGATGGCATTGCCGCCCCGATATGGATTGTTCGAAGTGGGGTTAAAGGGGACGGCCAGGTTGCCGACCGTCGCCGCATCCCAGGGTTTTTGCCACGGGGCCACACCCTGCTCCAGCATTTGGATGATGGATTCGGTGACCTCTTTGCGAAAGTCGCGGCGTTCGGGGACCGGATTGCCTGCGGGTTGAGCGCTGGTCATGATTCAGTCCTCCCTCTGGTTTGCCGCGATGACGGTGACGACATCGGTGGCGAAATCGGTCTCGGGGTCTTCGTTTTCAAAGCCGGGGCCGGCGAGAACTTCGCCGCCCATCCTGGCCAAATCTGTTTCTGCGGTTTCCAAAAAAGTGTGAATCTGCATACGTTCCTCTCGTCAGCACCGACTCGGGGTGCTACAGATAACGGCTCAGGAACGAGTTTTTGGACAAAAATCTTGCAGAAGGTTCCAGAGTCCGAGGCGGTCGGCGGGTTGGAACCGTCCGGTGTCGCAATGCGATGCCGGGTTATCGGGGGTGATTTCTCCTTGAGCGCTGTTTGCAAGCCCCGGTCAGTTTGAGCTTTTTTATCTCTCGTCGCCGAGAAAACAAGCAATGCTGCTTGCTGCCGTCTCCGATGAACAAGCCGATTCCGTCTGCTCAGTCAGCGGAATGGAAGTCGAGACATACAACTTCATGACTACCCGCAACTCACGAGCAACTGTTTTCTGCGACTCCAGAGATTACCGTGAACAAATGAAGCGATACGTTTGAACAGCGCCGTTTTCAAGGCTCTTCATCTACCGCAGCGCCATCAACTCGTTCGAATGCATCGAAGGGCGAAACGTAGCGAATCTTGAATGTCTCCGTCGTGCTGGACAGTAGGTACCGACCAAATTCGTTGACGAACTCAATCGCACGGTAAAGATTATCCTTCTTGACCGATAGCTTCTTTTCGGGGTGGCCAACGTCTTCAACGAAGATCGAATCGGGTGCTTTCGCCTTGTGGTCCGCATTCTGCCAGATGTGGGCGGCCATCAGGTCCCCGCTGTGCTGAAGCTGATTACGGGCAAGCGCAATCTGCTCCATGATGCCCATGTCAAGCGGAGCCGCATTCCAGTCGATCTTGTATTCAGATAAGAAGAACTCTCGGTAGCGTGACATCCACGCGCCTCTGCCGACCGGGATCGTGCGGCCCGTTGAGGTGATGAACTCTTCCAGGAACTGTTTCAGCGCATCGTGGACCAGGCACAGGCAACAGGAACCGAGCGTTTCGATCGAATAGTAGGCATCGAACCATTCGTCCTGAAACGGATCTTCGGCACACTCCGGGTGACCGTCGTACTCATCGAATGGTGCTTCGTTCTCGTTAATCTTTCGGATCGTGGTATCGAACGGCTCAGTGCTCTTGACGTACAGGTTTCTGATGAAGGTTAACTTTGTCGATAGAAATGAAGAGAGATCGAACATGTTATTGCTCGTTGGCTACGGATTCCTGACGCACAAAAGGGCGCATAGGGTCGAGATCATAAGCAATGCGTCATCCCTTGTCCATTCGTCGGCTTTGGTATGTGCGGCGTAGTGTGCCAGTTGAATCAAATGCCAGCGGATGGCATTGAGCCTCTGTTCTTTGCTCCGACTTTGAAGGTCCGGAATCGTCGGCATTTGCCAACCTGCCCCCAGATCTTCCTTCTCGATATTGCGCCATTCTTCGAGAGCCAAGCGCACGCTCGTAATGGAACTCTTCCACCCGGTAGACCCGCCAGACTCGAACGAGTCTCTGGCATCCCGGAGGGCGTGCCAAACCGCTTCCCACTCGTGCGGTGGATCTGACGGAAACGGAATCTCAACGAGTATGCAGTCCCGAAAATTTAGTTCGCGCAATGTTCTTGTCCACGCATTATAGTGGTCCCAGGAATTCAGACCAGGCAATAAGTTAAGATTTCGGCGAGTCGTTAACCTAAGGAGAGGTTGATGACGACGACGAGAAAACAGCATAGTCCGAGTTTCAAAGCGCGGGTGGCGATTGAAGCGATCCGGGGTGAAAAGACGCTGAGCCAACTGGGCTCGCAGTTCAAAGTACACCCCATTCAGATCGCGAAGTGGAGGAAGTCCGCGGTGGAGCAACTCCCGGAGCTGTTCGTGGATGGGCGGACCCGAAAGAGTGCGCCGGTGGAGACCGGGAACGACGCCCTCTATGAAGAGATTGGCAGGCTCAAAGTGGAACTGGACTGGCTCAAAAAAAAAGTTGGCATGCTCGACTGACGAACGGCGGATGCTGGTGGATCGGGGTCATGCCGAGATCAGTGTCCGGCGGCAATGCGAACTGCTGGGCGTGAACCGGTCGGGCCTTTACTACGAGCCGTTGGGCGAGAACGAAGAGAATCTGACACTGATGCGGTTGCTGGACGAACAGTACACGCGGGCGCCGTTTTACGGGAGCCGGAAAATGGTGGAGTGGCTCGACACGCAGGGGTTCGAGGTGAACCGAAAGCGCGTATCGCGACTGATGGCGTTGATGGGAATCGAGGCTGTCTATCCGAAGCCGAGGCTGAGCCAGCCGGGAGAAGGTCACAAGATTTATCCGTACCTGCTGAGAGGGGTGGGAGTGGATCGCGTCAATCAGGTGTGGAGTACGGACATCACGTATATCAGGATGGCGCAAGGTTTCGTCTATCTGGTGGCGGTGATGGACTGGTTTAGCAGGTACGTGTTGAGTTGGAAGTTGTCGCTGACTATGGAACTGGACTTCTGCCTAGAAGCGCTGAAGTGTGCCCTGCGGCGGGGACGGCCGGAGATCTTTAACAGTGACCAGGGTTCGCAGTTCACTAGTGAGAAGTTTACGGGCGAGTTGGCGGCACGGGAGATCGCCATCAGCATGGATGGTCGGGGACGCTGTATGGACAACATTTTCATTGAGCGGCTGTGGCGGTCGCTCAAATACGAGGAGGTGTACCTGAAGGATTATGAGTCGATGACGGAAGCGCGAGCCGGGATCCAACGGTACTTCCGTTTTTACAACCAGGAACGTCTGCACCAGAGTCTGCAATACCGGACGCCGGCTGCGATCTGGCTGGCAAGAGGATGATGACGATGGCCCAGCCGTCAAAAAGGAAAGCAGCGTTATTGAGCTCGGGGACGCTGTCCCCAAACCCCTGGGATTTATCGCATTCGGGCCAGAATGGCTGGCTTTATACTGAAGGTACTCGGACGGAAGACAAGGCTCCGCAGGGATGCGACCTGAGCGCCGATTCGAGCGCTGGAATGGCAACGGGCGGCTTCGACGCCGACGCCGCCCCAAGCTCAAATTCAGACCCGTCGAACATTAACTTATTGCGGGCCCAAAATGGTCTTGACAAAGGGGTCCACTTTATTGCTCTACCAGA
>Ga0302320_10031537_pt1 | contig 10049 bp, 9 predicted proteins | sample Bog_T0_3_FD_202130 | JGI IMG/M metagenome (GOLD analysis project Ga0302320, IMG submission 202130) | Peat permafrost microbial communities from Stordalen Mire near Abisko, Sweden - Bog_T0_3 | ecosystem: Environmental > Terrestrial > Soil > Wetlands > Peat | place: Sweden: Abisko, Stordalen Mire...
GGTTGAATTGAAATCGGCAATGCAGGGCTCATCTGCTTAGCCATGCGTACCCACCGCACGACGGACGCCCTGCTGACACCGTACCGCTTCGCCACGTCTGTCAGACTCATCCCTCTCAGGCGGTCTTCAACGAGGCTTGCGTGGTCTACGTCGAGAGGTTGTCTCCCGACCGGCAAACCTTCCAGCTTCCGACGACGGATTCCGGCTCTCACGCGCTCCTTAATCAGGTCTGATTCGAGTTCAGCGATTGAAGAAATCAAAGTGATGAAAAGTCTGCCCATTGCCCCGTCCGTGGCGATGTTCTCGCGGCGAGAGATGAACTCGACTCCAAGGCTGTCCAGTTCATCCACCACCGTGAGGAAGTGCTTTGTGCTCCTCGCCAATCGGTCGAAGGCCGCGACGATGAGCACGGAGAACTTCCGCTTCCTCGCCTCGCGCAGCATGGCGTCGAGGCCGGGGCGACGGGCCTTGGAGCCACTGATGCCCACGTCTGTGAATTCAGCGACGACCTCAAAGCCCCGCTGCTGGGCGAACAGCCGAAGGTCAAACAACTGGTTGTCCACCCGCTGGTCTGACGTGGAAACTCGGGCATAGATAGCGCACTTCTTCATCGCAAATTCTCCTTCAGGCTATTCAGCAAGATGTTCGACGGCGAGATGAACGGACGCATTTGCCGAATCTCATTGAGGGCGGCGTCGATGCCCCTGTATCCGCAAGCATCCATGTACGCCGCAGCCATGCTCGGGGCGCGAGAGATTCCGAGGCTGCAATGTAGGAGTACAGTGCCCCAGCGAATGTTCTCGCTGAGAGCATCCATGATGGCGTCGAACTGTCGGACGGGCACCGGCTCTGCGTCTTCGACGGCAAGGTGGAGATAGCAGATGCCCCGGCGCTTGTTCTCGACCGGAATCTCAGACAACGAAACGACCGTCGTGATGCAATGTGGATTGCCTTCCGCTAGTTTCTCGGCGTCGGAAAGGCCACCCAGCCAGAGCCTCTCCCATACTTGGGTGGCGTCCCACGCTATATGTCCTGTTCGCATCTTGTCCACTAGGCATAGTATAGACGGATGCCGATAATAAATCAAGAGCAGTCTGCCCACTAGACACTATATAATGCGGTTATGGGATGGAGAATGCAGCGCGTGGCGGTCTGCGATGTTTGCGGGTTCGCATGGCTTCCGCAAGTGCCACACCCGAAGCTGTGCGCCTCGAAGAAGTGCCGTAGCACCCTGTGGGATAAGGGCGGCGTGGATGGGCGGACGCGAGAGGCTAGGAGCAAGAAGAAGCGCGGACAGCGTACTCCAAAGCAATAGGCAGGTTAGCTGAATGTTAGTTTAGGCCAAAGGACGCAATGTACTGGCACTTTCTCCAATCGCCGACGTGAATCCCAGGCTGCTGCCAATACTGGCGAGATGACAGTCTAGTGGAAGTTGCCGCGCCAATTTCTAACACGTTTAAGCACACCCAACATCTCGGAGAGCGCATGACCACAAGGTTTTCGTGCTTAGATAGACAAGTCCGGTCGCTTTGGGCTAAAAGCGGAGACAATAATGGACACAGCCTATTAGCCCATATGCTTGACGTAGCTGCCGCTGCCGAGGTGCTACTGGAACAGGAGCCTGTGGCAACTTGCCGTTGGGCGGCACGAGCCTTTGGGTTGCCAATCGAATGTGTTAGTCGCTGGATTGCCACCCTCGCTGGGCTTCATGATTTCGGCAAGAGCATTCCAGGATTTCAGGCGAAATGGCCGCAAGGGCAGGCCAATGATGAGGTGGCTGGGCTGACGTTTACCAAGGCCTCCTCGAATATCACCGATCACGCTAGTGCCAGTGCAGCCCTGTTGATTGACGTTCTTCCATCCTTGGGCATTTCCTCAATGTGCGCTCATGGTTTATTACAAGCAATCAGTGCGCATCATGGGTATAACTTCAGCACCCGCGAGATTCGGAAACCCAATCCCCATGTTGAAGGGTCCGTCTGGGCGGGTACTCGCAAGAAACTGTTTGAAGCCTATTGGTCAACGTTGGCACCGCAAGGGATGCCAAGTATTGAAGAGTTGCCCCTTACTTCCGTTGAATGGCTGGCGGGATTAACCAGCGTAGCCGATTGGATAGCCTCTAATCAGGATTGGTTTCCCCTCGGTGAGCGAGACGATGCTCTTGCGAGTCATTTCCAGAAGGCCAAAAACTGTGCCGCACATGCGCTCGCAGAAGTCGGGTGGCCAGTCTACCGCACCTTGCTGGCATCTCCTCTCAATACGAATCAACTCATCCAATACATCCTTCCAGAATTAGAGATACTTCCGCGTCCGTTGCAGGTCGTGGGCGATCAGCTTTTGGTAGGAGCACGAGGTCCAAGCCTCTTGCTCGTCGAAGCTCCGATGGGCGAGGGAAAGACAGAGCTTGGATTCATAGCTCATCTGCGCTTGCAGGCAGCAAATCAACACCGGGGTCTGTACGTAGCTTTGCCGACACGAGCGACGAGTAACGCCATGTTTGATCGAACTACCTCTTTCATGCAGGCATTCTCGCATGGAGAGTCTCACGACATCCAGTTGATTCACGCTGGGACTCTTCTGGACGAGCGCGTGCAACACTTGCGCGAGATGTGGGGGGAGCCTGGCGAGGACATTACCTCGTCGGCATGGTTTGCACAGCACAGACGAGCGCTGCTCTCCCCTTACGGAGTAGGAACCGTGGATCAGGCTCTGTTCGCCACACTGAACGTCAAGCATCATTTCGTGCGGTTGTGGGGGCTGTCGAATCGAGTTGTGATCCTCGACGAGGTACATGCCTATGACACCTACACTAGCGGCCTGATCGAAACTCTCTTGCGCTGGCTAAAGGGACTTGGCTGCTCTGTGGTGGTGATGAGCGCAACTCTGCCCATTCGGCGGCGCAATGAGCTTCTCAAAGCTTGGGGTGTTTCTTCAGAAGCCATTCCTGATTTGGTATATCCGCGCCTAGTGCTGGCTGACGAACATGGAGTCCACGGCGCAACCTGTGCTTCAAGATCTTTGCCGCCCATTCAGGTTGTAGCGATCAACGAGACGGTGGAGAACCTTGCGGCACGCGCTCTGGAGTGCTTGTCACAAGGCGGTTGCGGGGCAGTGATTGTTAACACTGTGGATCGCGCCCAGGCACTTTACCGGCTGTTGAGATCGAGCTTGGGCAAGGGGGTGCTCACACTGTTTCATGCACGCTTCCCTGCCAACGAGCGTGCCGCAATCGAAAAGACAGTCTTGGGAACTTTCGGTAAAAATGGGAATCGTTTCGCACAGGCGCTCCTGATAGCGACCCAGGTGGCCGAACAGTCCTTGGATATAGATTTCGATTTTCTAATCACCGATCTCGCTCCGGTCGATCTGGTGTTGCAACGAGCCGGGCGTCTGCATCGACATCAGAGAATACGACCCGTTTCCCACGCAGAAGCGCGGCTTTATGTTGCTGGCTTGAACGCGGAGCAGCTACCGGACTGGAGAGAGACCAAATGGGAGTTCGTGTACGACAAATATATTCTTGCGCGTTCCTGGGCTTTCTTGTCGCGGGAGTCGCTACTTCAATTGCCAGCCGACATTGATCGCTTGGTTCAGACGGTCTACGGAGACACTCCTTTGCCGGAGAATTTGCCTCAAGAGGCGGCATCGTTTATAGAGCAGACCGCCAGAGGCAAACATCTAGCGAGGATTCAGGTAGAACGTCTGTTGGCAATTAACGCCGCGATTGATCCCACGGAGGAGCCTCAGAATGCCTACCTCCAGAAGCCACGAGGTAACGAGGATGGCGATGGATTGGGTATTCCCAACAGTACCCGCCTTGGCGACGAGGGGATGTCGCTGGTTCCAGTGCATCTCGTCGATGGCGGCTGGAGTCCACAGCCCTATGGGGTGCCCTTTGACCCCGACCAGCCTGTTACTGATGAGGTGGCGAAAGCCCTCTTCATGCGTCAGCTAAGACTCCACCGGAAGGATGTGGTGGTATACTCCGTCGCACAGGGTTTGCCAGTATGCTTTTCGCAGCATCCACTTCTGCGCTACCTCAAGCCGTTATTGTTCCTGGATGGACTGGCCAAGATCGGCTCATTGCACTTGCATCTGGACGAGGAACTGGGCTTGGTCTATGAACAAGCAGTGCCGATTACGCAAACCAAGGATGAGGCATGAACGAGTCTTTCAACCTGCTTGACGAACGCTGGATTCCCGTATGCATGACCGATGGCAGACTCTGTGAGGTCAGTCTGCTGGAGTTGTTTGAGCAGGCTGGACAAATCCGTACATTGGCGGAGACATCTCCACCGAGTTTCATTGCTCTCTACCGATTGCTTCTGGCCATCACGCATCGGGCACTTTCGCGACTGCCGAACGGATGGAAAGATCGTGACCGAGCTGATTGGTATCGCCACGGTTTGCCGCTGGAGCCATTGCATGATTACCTGAAGCAATGGCGTGAACGCTTTTGGATGTTTCACCCAGAGTACCCCTTCATGCAGGTCGCGGCATTGGCGACGGCTGAAGAGACTTGCAATAAACTAAAGCCCTGGACACAAATCTCTCTGGCTAGCGCCAATGGCGCAGACCCTGTTGTATTCGATCATTCCTGCGATTTACAGCCGACAATGATCGAACCGGCACTGGCGCTGCGGCATTTACTCGGTTTTCTGCAATTTGTTCCTGGCGGGTTGGTCAAAGTCTTCGGTACTGCCGACAAAGCCGGACCGATCACTGATAGTGCCGCTTCTCTTCCCACTGGCAGTACACTGAACAAAACGATTTGTTTGGCCCTCCACCCATGTATTCGCACAGACACACAGGATATTCCTTCATGGGAGCGTTCTGCGCCATCGCTGTCCGATCTTCGAGCCGATCCAACTCTAGCAACAGGCGCGAACGACCGTTACACCCGGTTATCGCGTGCCCTTCTTCTGCGACGTAATGACGATGGAAAAGTGCAGTGGCTTCATTTTGCTGAGGGCATAGCATTGGCAGAGGACGTCAATGCTCCTGACCCTATGGCGAGCTATCGCGCAAGTCACGACAAGCTTGTTCGCCTTAGTTTTAGAGAAGGGCGGGCATTATGGCGCGATCTGACAGCACTGATTCCCGATGCCAAAGGCAAGGCCTCGCATCCTGCCGCTGTGCTTGGGTGGGCAGCTAACTTGAAGTTTTCGCTTGGAGAAGAGCATACCGATCTAGCAATTCTTGTTGCCGGTGTTGCCTGTGTTCCAGGTAGAGACAAACTACTGCGTTGGCGCATGGAGCAAGTCGCTCTTCCCTTGCCTCTGTTGAACGACCCAAACCTCGCGGACTATTTGCGGGACGAGATACGCAGAGCCGAGGATACCTACAAGAAATTCCAAGAAATCGCGTCCAAGATGCTTGCCGAGACCATGGCTGGTAAAGGACTCAAAACTAAGATTGGTACTGAACCCAAAAAGAAAATCAGCGAAGAGACTCTCAAAGCAGCCAGGACATCGCTCGATGCCGGTCCATACGCCGCCACTTTTTTTGCCACTATCGAGCGTGACCTACCCCGCTTGTTGAAGAAGATCGCGGCCATGGAAGTAGAGGCAGCTCAGGCGCTGTGGTCCGAATCTCTGCAAAAGGCGGCAATGGCAACATGGGATACGCTTCGTCAATCCATGGGACAATCTCCCTCTGCACTCCGGGCAGAGGCTCGTGCCTACCATGGCGATGGGCGAACCAAAGGCTTCCGTGCCCTGCACTCTTCCTTGTACTCGAAAACCGAGATTCAAGTTTCTCAAGAGGTTCAAGCATGAACGATCATTCCGACCAGTTTTTCGAACACTTGAAACGTTTGCGAACGCGGGATCGCGGCGCTCTCGCCGTCCTGCGCCGGAGTTTGAGTTTCGCGCCGGGAGCCTTCCCTCCCGCCTACGCATATGTTGAGCGTTTCGTGGGCGCTGATAGAAAAGCCTCGGACCCGTTCCGCCTCGCACTTTATCTGGTAGCGGGACTGTACGCATTGCATCCAGAGACTGGCGAAAACACTCTGGCTGTTGGACTGGCCGAGCTGATGCTCCGTCGCAACAGCGGCAGCATCGAGGGTCGCTTTCTGGCCCTGTTGGGGGCCAACGCGGAAAACGTGGCGGAGTATCTTCGTCATTCCTTAACGCTGTTTGCCGCCGACAATCTGGGCATTGACTACGCCGTACTACTCAGCGACTTGAGTGCGTGGCTCAATCCGTATGCTGGCGAGAAGCGCGACCAAATCCGCCAAAAGTGGGCGCGAGATTTCTATGGAACCTTAGCCCGTCATGAAACCTCGTCTTCATCGGATGCTGCCACCGTAGCAACTAACTGAAAGGAAAATCATGAGCCTATTCCTCGAATTTCACCTCATCCAGAACTTCGCTCCCTCCAACCTTAATCGCGACGATACGGGCGCACCCAAGGACGCTTTCTTTGGCGGTTATCGCCGCGCACGGGTCAGCAGTCAATGCTTCAAGAGAGCCATTCGCCTGTCCGCCAACGAACATGGGTTGATCGATCCCCAGTTTCAAGGTGTACGTACCCAGAAGCTGTTCAAGTTGCTGACGGAGCGTCTGGCGGCACGCGGTCGTGGCGAGGCACAGGGGCGCATCGAAGTCGCTCTAAACGCAGCAGGCCTCAAACTCAAAGAAGACAACAAGACTGAGTACCTGCTCTTTCTTGGCGACGCCGAGATCGCTGGTTTAGCAGAACTGATCGATCAGTATTGGGACGAGTTGGCAAGTACACCACCGAGCGGAGAGAAAAAAGGCAAGAAGGAAGCCAAAGCAAGCGCTCCGCCCGAGGTGGTGAAGAAAGCCAAGTCGCTGCTCAATGGAGGCAAGGCCGTTGATGTCTCTCTCTTTGGGCGCATGTTGGCCGATCTGCCGGAAGTCAATCAAGATGCAGCCTGCCAAGTCGCTCATGCTATCAGCACCCATCGTGTCGAGCGAGAGTTCGACTACTTCACTGCTGTGGACGACATGGGCGATGCCGACGAGACAGGCGCTGGAATGATCGGCCAATTGGAGTTCAATTCGGCCACGTTCTACCGCTATGCCGTTATCGATGCCAATAAGCTGCTGAATAACCTGAAGGGCGATAAGGAGTTGGCGCTTTCCGCCGTTGAAGCCTTTGCACAGGCGATGGCTAGCGCCATTCCCACCGGCAAGCAGAACACCTTCGCAGCCCACAATCCGCCAAGCTTTGTCGGAGTTGTCCTTCGCAGTGGCGTGCCGCTGAGCCTGGCCAATGCATTTGAAAAGCCGGTGGCTCCTCGATTCGACAAGCCTCTCACGAGTCTTTCCGTAGAAGCTATGGCCACCTATGAGGATGAGCTTGCCAAAGCGTATACCGATGGCGGAGACACATGGAGCTATCTCGATCTGACAGGCTCCTGGCCAAAGGAAAGGGGCGAAGCGCAGGCAAGTCTTACCGCTCTGTCTGCCTGGGCCAAGAGCAAGGTTGCCGAACACTGGGAGGCATGAGATGGCGACTTTGCTGATTCGCTTGCAGGGGCCAATGCAGTCCTGGGGCACGACCAGTCGTTTCGACGAGCGGGATACGCAGTTGGAACCGTCCAAATCCGGCGTGCTGGGACTAATATGCGCGGCACTGGGTCGGGACAGGAAGGAACCGGTTGCGGATTTGGCCGCATTGCGTATGGGCGTGCGCGTTGACCGAGAAGGCGTCCCAATGCGCGATTACCAGACTGCTACCGGCGTTCTTTTGGCCACCGGGAAGGTCGATGCACATCGTACGGTCGTGAGTCCCCGTTTCTATCTGGCGGATGCGGCTTTTCTGGTTGGACTGGAAGGGACGGATTGCTCCCAACTTGAAGGCATTCAGAAGGCGCTCGGCTCACCTGTGTGGCCACTCTCCCTCGGGCGCAAGAGCTTTGTGCCCGGATTGCCGGTGCTACTGCCTGATGGGTTGCAGGATCAGGCGTTGATCGTGGCGCTAGAGACCTATCCTCGCTTGGCTCCGCCACAGCGCGGCCAACGGAAAGATGGATTGCGAATCATGGTGGAGCATGACAGTGAAGGCTCTATGCGGCTTGACCAGCCGACAGCGCCCTTCTCCGAGCGCTGCTTCGGCCCGCGATTCGTCAAATCGGGAGTTGTAAATGTATCTGACCAAGTTGACGCTTAATCCACGTAGTGCCCAGGCCCGTCGAGACTTGGGCGACGCCTATGAAATGCATCGCACCCTGGTGCGATCTTTTGTCACTGATCCTCAAACGAGTCCGCCGCGTTTCCTTTGGCGACTTGAGGCAGTCATAGATTCGTCGCAAAGTCCTACTGTGCTTGTCCAATCTGAAGTGCAGGGAGATTGGGCGGTTCTGGACAAGCTACCGAATTATCTAATGCGGCCAACCGATACAAAGAACGTGGAGTTGGCCCGTCTGGTGCGGCTTGGGCGTCGCTACCGCTTTCTTCTGCTTGCCAACCCTACTGTCTGCCGTAAAGGCAAGCGCCTGGCTTTACTCCAGCAGAATGAGCAAACGGCCTGGATCGAGCGGCAGGGGGAACGTCACGGCTTCTTTGTCCAATCCTTGGTCGTTCGCGGTCACGATCTCCTAAACAGAAGCAGCGCCGAAAAGTCCCCAATCAGCGTCCAGCGTGTCTGCTTCGAGGGCTTTCTTGAAGTTCGCAAGACAGCGACTTTCGCGCAGGCATTGGTCGCCGGTATCGGACCGGCCAAGGCCTTTGGTTGCGGTCTTCTGAGTGTGGCTCCCTGCTGATGCTCCCAGCCCTCAAGCCATTGCCGATGAAAGATCGCGTATCGATGATCTTCATTCAGTACGGACAGATCGACGTGCTGGATGGGGCTTTCGTGGTGATTGACCAGACGGGCATTCGCACGCATATACCCGTGGGTTCGGTGGCCTGCATCATGCTTGAGCCAGGGACGCGAGTCTCACATGCCGCCGTCCACTTGGCATCGACGGTCGGCACGCTCTTGGTCTGGGTGGGAGAAGCTGGAGTCCGCTTGTACGCCAGCGGCCAGCCGGGTGGTGCTAGAGCTGACAGGCTCCTCTATCAAGCGAAACTCGCTCTCGATGACGATTTGCGACTTAAAGTAGTTCGCAAAATGTATGAACTGCGGTTTCAAGAGCCGCCTCCCGAGCGCCGCAGCATCGAGCAGTTGCGCGGCATCGAAGGCGTTCGAGTGCGCGAGACTTATAAGCTTCTCGCTCACCAGTACGGCGTCGATTGGAAAAACCGGAACTACGACCGTCAAGAATGGGACGCGGCGGATATTCCCAATCGCTGTTTATCTGCTGCCACAAGTTGTCTATACGGCATCACCGAGGCAGCGGTGTTGGCAGCAGGCTATGCTCCAGCGGTAGGATTCATTCATACGGGCAAGCCGCTGTCTTTTGTCTACGACATTGCGGACTTATTCAAATTTGACACCGTGGTTCCACTGGCTTTCAAGATTGCTTCAAAATCTCCAGGACAGCCGGAAAAGGATGTCCGCCTTGCATGTCGCGACATCTTTCGTTCCAGCAAACTTCTGGGGAGGATCATTCCTATGATCGAGAATGTGCTCTCCTCAGGCGGCATCCTGCCGCCTGAGACACCCCCAGAATCCGTTCCTCCGGCTATTCCCAATCCGGAGGGCATCGGCGAAGCCGGGCACAGGATACTGGGATGAGCTTTCTTGTTGTGGTTACGGAAAACGTTCCCCCACGCCTTCGTGGTCGGATTGCTATATGGCTTCTGGAGGTACGAGCTGGCGTATACATCGGGGACGTTTCTCGGCGCACTCGCGAAATGATCTGGGAACAACTAGCTGAAGGATACGAAAATGGAAGTGTTGTAATGGCCTGGGCCAGTAGCCACGAATCCGGCTACGAGTTCCAGACCCTTGGCCCTAGTCGCCGCCTCCCGGTGGAATTCGATGGCTTGTATTTGGTCTCGTTTCATCCTCCGGAACGATCCGATCTTTGACAATCCAAAATCTGGTAGATTTAAGCAGAGGAGCATTTCCCTTTAGAACCAAATGGTTCCAGGAAGTGTGTTCCCCGCACACGCGGGGATGAACCGTTGAAACAT
>Ga0302320_10031540_pt1 | contig 10048 bp, 8 predicted proteins | sample Bog_T0_3_FD_202130 | JGI IMG/M metagenome (GOLD analysis project Ga0302320, IMG submission 202130) | Peat permafrost microbial communities from Stordalen Mire near Abisko, Sweden - Bog_T0_3 | ecosystem: Environmental > Terrestrial > Soil > Wetlands > Peat | place: Sweden: Abisko, Stordalen Mire...
CCGGCGGACGGCGGCAAGGTCAAGCTGCACATGGCCGTCACCCAGAGTGATGTCGACGAGCACTTTGCGATGCTGGTTCCAGTATCCGTGGACTTCGGAAAGGGAATGGTCCGTCTCGGCGAGGTTGCGGTCATCGGCAACAGCACGCAAAGCGCCGACGTGCTCCTGCCCAGCCAACCGAAAAAAGTAGCGCTGAACGCCTATAAAGAAATTCTGGAGCGGTAACGCGTCGGTCCGCAAGCGCGCTTTTCTACGGTCGGCCCGCCTGCTCATATCCCGCCGGCGCAGCAAACATGGCCGGGTCAGGCTCGCCATACTTGATGTCGGCCAAGTCCGTCTGTTGGTCCCCGGCCTCGGCATCGGGATTGTGCTCCACAATGCGCACATCAGCCCCCAGTTCCTTGGCGTACCAAACTTCCCAAGTTCGCGTCAGCGGCTGCTGGTTGCCATGGAGCGTGCCCGGCTGATAAAGATAAGTCGTGCGCTGTCCCCAGCACTTCAGCCCGTTGATCTCCTGGTTCTTCAGCATCTCGGTATGCACTGTAACTCCCGGCTTGGTGGCGATTCGATACTGGCTCCCATCATAAGGGACGTAATCCCACGCGTGTCCCCGATCGACCGCCTTTGTCACCACCGTCCGGTTCTGAGGATCGATGTGGATCCGCTGCATGCTCTTGGGGTCGAGGATATTGATGTAATACACCGGTTGTGCCGGATCTTCCGTCCACGGCAAATGCTGCTCCCGCATCACTCGCCCGTCGGCATCGCGCGCGATGTGGTCCTCCACCGTAACCGTCCGCTGGTTTCCGCTGGCAAAAACCCGGGAGAGCGTTGTGCGCGCGGTGGCCGTAAAAGGCTTGCGCTTTTGACAAGAAACCCCAATCTCTGCCGGCATGATGACCATTTTCGCCCGCAGCGTGCTGACCGCGAGCAGCAGGATTACCAAATATCGCATCCGGAATTTCATGGCCAAAATGCTAGCACAGCGCCCCGCCAGATTCTCGCTTCCTGCTAGAATCTCCCTTCACTCCGCCAAAATTCCGCCAAGAGGCCACTCATGTCCCCCACTGCCCAAATCCAGCGCGCCATCCTGTCCGTCACCGACAAAACCGGCCTGGTGGAGTTCGCCCGCAAACTGTCCAACCTCGGCATAGAACTCATCTCCACCGGAGGCACCGCCCAACTCCTGCGCGATTCGCGGATCGCCGTGAAAGACATCTCGGATTTCACCGGCTTTCCTGAGATGCTCGACGGCCGCGTCAAAACCCTGCACCCCAAAGTTCATGGAGGCATACTTCATCGCCGCGAAAACTCAGCTCATCAAGCCGCCATCGCCGAGCACGGCATCCAGCCTATCGACATGGTAGTCGTGAACCTGTATGCCTTCGAAAAAACTGCAGCCCGTCCCGGAGTCGCGTTCGACGAATTGATTGAGAACATCGATATCGGCGGACCCTCCATGATTCGTTCCGCCGCCAAGAATTTCCGCGATGTTGCCGTCGTGACATCGCCTTCCGATTATCCGGCCATTGCCGAGGAGTTAGCCCGCACCGACGGTGAACTCTCGCTCGAAACCAAGTGGCGGCTGGCCCAGAAGGCCTTCGCTACGACTGCCGCTTATGATTCCGCCATCGCCTCCACGCTGGAACGCGTCTCAAACAATTTTCACCTCTCGCCCACAGAGGAATCCTTTCCCCAAGTCCTGCGTCTTTCATTCCAGAAAACTATCGACCTGCGCTACGGCGAAAATCCTCATCAGAAAGCCGCCATGTATTCCGATGGCTCCGGCGTAGGCGTGGCCAACGCCCTGCAGATTCAAGGCAAGGAGCTTTCCTACAACAACATCGTCGACCTGCAATGTGCCTGGGATCTCGCACAGGAGTTCAGCGAGCCCGCGTGCGCCATCGTCAAACACACCAACCCGTGCGGCTTCGCGGTGGGCAAAACTACTAAGGAAGCCTACCAGCGGGCGCTGGAGTGCGATCCCGTCTCCGCGTTCGGCGGTGTGGTTGGCGTCAACCGAAGCATCGACGCCGAGGTCGCCGCGGAAATGCACAAACTTTTCCTCGAAGTGATCGCCGCTCCCAGCTTCGACGGAGAAGCCAGATCGGTTTTCGCGAGCAAGAAGAATCTGCGCCTGGTCGAAGTGACATCAGCACTTCACGATACGGTGCTAAAAAAAATCTCCGGCGGAATTCTTTTGCAGGAAACCGATTTTCGCCCCCTGCACGACATCGATCTCAAAGTCGTCACCCAACGCCGCCCCACCATGGACGAAACCCGCGCGCTTTTATTCGCCTGGAAGGTCTGCAAGCACGTCAAGTCGAACGCCATCGTCTATGCCCGCGACGGACAAACCGTCGGCATCGGCGCCGGACAGATGAGCCGCGTCGACGCCGCCAAGCTCGGCGCCATGAAAGCGCATCTTCCGCTGAAAGGCACAGTCGCCGCCTCCGATGCCTTCTTCCCCTTTCCTGACGGCGTCGAGGAAATCGCCAAAGCCGGCTCCACCGCAATCATTCAACCCGGAGGCTCCCAGCGCGACGCTGAAGTCATCGCCGCCGCCGATCGCCTCGGCCTCGCCATGCTCTTCACCGGAGTCCGCCACTTCCGCCATTGAAGCATCTCGGAGATTGCTTGGGAAGCGCACGACGCTCGGGAAGGGCATGAATTTATTCGTGCCGCCAGGAAAGCCCGATCGCGCCGCACGCCCCTCGTCTCAACCATCTTTATATTGTAATGGATTCCATTACTCTGTAATAATGGCAATATGCCAACCCGAACCTCGCGTGTCTATACGATCAGCCTCCCACCCGACTTAGCGCTGAAGGCCGAATCTTTGGCCAGGCGCGATAGCCGGACCATGAGCGAACTCTTCCGCGAAGCCTTCCGCGCCTACTACGCTCAGCAAGCTCGGCGTACGCTCGAGGAAATTGGCGAATATGCGGCTAGCCGCAATCCTGGCTACAGTGAAGCCGACGTCCCCCGCTTAATTAAAGAAATTCGCAAAGACGCTCGCAGCCGCAAGCCCGTCCGCCGGCGCACGCCTCGGTGATCGTGGTACTGGATACCAACGTCTGGATATCCGCTCTTCAGTTTGCCAGGAATCGTGGAGCGCCCACCCGGGCTCTGGAAAAGGCTGTGAGCCAGGATGTGATCGCTACCTGTGCCGAGATCGAATCCGAGATTGTGCGTGTCCTGACAGAGAAATTCCTCTGGGAGCAGAGCCGAGTCTTCGCGGCTTTCGAGAATTTGTTGGCTCGCGCCATCCGTGTACGGTTGCGGGGAACGGTGAAATTATGCCGGGATCCCAACGATGACATGTTCCTGGAGTGCGCCGCTCGGTCGAACGCCGATCTGCTGGTGGCGGGAGACAAGGACTTGCTGGTACTCGGCTCCTACCAGGGCACGCGTATCATTACTCCGGCCCAGTACGCCGAAGACGAACTCTAGCGCGCTCAAATCGCCCTGTGTCCGCAGTTCTAACTCGCACCTTTACTAATCTTGACAATCCTCCGCCCCACCCCCATGGTCCCTGTACTTCCGAACCCCGTCGTCGTAAAACTCCGCTCACTGTTTTTCCCCGTCCCACGAATTACAGGTTAGAATTGAAGGACTCCACTCCGGCGGATTTGCATCTAACGAAGTATGCCGGGAAGTGAACACGGCTTCAGCAGTGCAGGCTCCATCGCAAGTGACTCCAGCGTCGTCAGGTCGGGCATGAAAATATTGTTTTCCGCAATCTTGATTTCTTGTTGTTTCGCCGTGGCCGCAGCTGCTCAAACTGTCCCTCAGGCCCCAGCGGTTCAAAACCCGGGAGTTCAACCCACCGACCCTCCGACCGGCGTCGCTCCAGCCACCAAGCCGGAAGAACCAAAGCCTACAGCCAAAGCTGCGCAGTCCACGGCGCGTAAAGTGGACAAAGCCGCCGCCTACTACCACTACACCCTGGCGCACCTCTATGAAGAGCAGGTTACAGCCTACGGCCGCAGTGAGCTCGCCAATAAAGCCATGGAAGAGTACCGCCTCGCGATCGACGCCGACCCCTCATCTGAGTTCCTGACCTCCGGTCTCGCCGAACTCTATGTGAAAACTGGGCGCATCCGCGACGCCGTCCTGCAGGCGCAAGATATCCTCAAGCGCGACCCCAACAATCTTGAAGCGCACAAGCTGCTGGGCCGCATCTACCTGCGTTCGCTTGGCGACATGCCCGGCAACGGCAACGGCTCCGAAAATGTGTTGAAACTGGCCATCGAGCAGTATGAACAAATCGTCAAGATCGAACCCACCAACGTCGATGACCACCTGTTGCTCGGCCGGCTTTACCGGCTGGACAACGACTCGCAGAAGGCCGAAAACGAGCTGAAGACTGCCGTCAAGCTCGATCCCGATTCCGAAGAAGCAGTCACTACCCTCGCCCTGCTTTACACCGACGAAGGCGATACGGCGCACGCCCTGCAAGTGCTCAGCTCCGTCCCCGACACCGGGCGTTCCGCCAAGCTCTATGCCGCGCTCGGCGCGACTTACGAGCAGCGCAAGGATTACAAGAGCGCCATCGACGCTTACAAACACGCCATTCAGTTGGATCGCGACAACCTCGACGCCATCCGCGGTCTCGCCGAGAATTTGTTGAACGATGGACAGATCGACGCCGCGCTCGATCAATACAAAGTAATCGCCGATGCCAACCCTGAAGACGCCCAGACCTATCTGCGAATCTCCGAGATTTACCGCCGGCAGGGCAAATACGACGAAGCCCTCGAGAGTCTGAAAAAAGCCGAGGCCATGGTGCCCGACGCCCTCGAGGTGCCCTACAACATCGCCGTCGTCTATGAGGCCCAGGCCCGTTACGACGAGGCCGTCAAAATTCTTCAGGATCTTTTGAAGAAAACCGAGAAGCCCGATAGCAGCTACTCCCAGGCCGACCGCAACAATCGCGGAATTTTCATCGAGCGACTTGGCATGGTCTATCGCGACCAGGAAAACTATCAGGCCGCCGTCGACACTTTCCGCAGGATGATTCCCCTCGGCGACGACAACGCCAAGACCGGCTATCAGGACGTCATCGACACTTACCGCGAGGCCAAACAGTGGCCGCAAGCCACCGCAGCCGCCAAAGAAGCCGTGCAGAAGATGCCCGACGACCGCGATCTTCGCATGGTGCTGGACGCTCAACTGGCCGACACCGCCGATCCGGATAAGCCGCTGGCCGATGTTCGGTCACTGCTAAAAGGCACGCCGGAAGATCGCGAAATCTACGTTCGGCTCGCCATCATGTACACCCGCCTGAAGCGCTGGAGCGATGCCGAAGAGTCTCTCAACAAGGCCGAACAGCTCGCCACCAAATCCGAGGACAAAGAATACATTTACTTTCTGCGTGGCTCGACCTACGAGCGCGAGAAGAAGTATGACCAGGCCGTCACCGAATTCAAGAAGGTTCTGGCCGTCAATCCGCAGAGCGCCGTGACCTTGAACTATCTCGGTTACATGAACGCCGACCGTGGCGTCGATCTCGAAGAATCCCTGAACCAAATCAAACTGGCCGTGAGCCTCGACCCCACCAACGGCGCCTATCTCGATTCGCTGGGCTGGGCATATTTCAAGCTCGGCAAGTATGACCTCGCCGAAGAAACCCTGAATAAAGCTTCCCTGCGCATGGGTTCCGATCCCACGGTGCAAGATCATCTGGGCGATCTATTCCAGAAAACCGGACGCCTGAAACTCGCCGCCGCCCACTGGGAGCGCGCCGTAGAAGAATGGAATAAAACCGTCCCCGCCGAAGTAGACAGTGATCTTCTTACCGCCACGCAGACGAAGCTCGACGCCGCGAAAGTCCGCTTGGCGAAGGAAGAATCGCAGAAACAGTAACGAGTAACGAGTACCGAGCCCAAAGATTTACCCCGTGACCCTCTGTGTCCCCTGTGGTGAAGATTTTGACTTTGCTCGGTACTCGCAACTCGGTACTAGCACCTGCTAAACTCACCCCATGCTGGCCGGCTACGCGGTGCAAGTCAACCAATCCCGCGGACGCCGCTTCCCCGAACCCCCTCACCCCTACCGCAACGACTATCAGCGCGACCGCGACCGCATCATTCACGCCCGCGCCTTTCGCCGCCTAGCCGATAAAACCCAGGTCTTCACCCGCCGCTACTCCGATCATTTCCGCAACCGCCTCACCCACACCATCGAAGTCGCGCAGATCACGCGCACCGTCGCCGGCACCCTCAATCTGAATGTAGACCTGGCAGAAGCACTCGCCCTTGTGCACGACCTCGGCCATCCCCCCTTCGGCCACGCCGGCGAAAAAGCCCTCGACGCCGCCATGCGCGACCACGGCCTCCTCTTCGACCACAATCTCCACGCCCTCCGCGTGGTCGAAGATTTCGAACAACGCTACGCCGCCTTCAGCGGCCTGAATCTCACCTTCGAGGTACGCGAAGGAATCATCAAACACTCTCGCGATTACGATGCCTCAGAACATCGGGAACTGGCAGAGTACCTACTCGACCAGCGGCCTCCCCTCGAAGCCCAACTCGTCGACCTGACCGATGAGATCGGCTACAACACCGCCGACCTCGACGACGGCTACGAAGCCCATCTCCTGACCCTCGACCAGATCCGCGAAGGCGTACCGGCCTTCGAACGTTTCTTCTGCGAGGTTCAACAGATTTATCCCGACGCGCCAGAGAAACTTCAATTCAACGAGGCAATCAAAAGACTCTTCAATCGCCTGGCCGACGATCTAATCGCAAACACGCAGGCGCGAGTAACCCATGCAGGAATCGAGACTCTATCCGATGTCCGCATGCATCCCGATCGCCTGCCCGCGTTCAGCCCGGAAATAGAAAACGACCGCGCCCAGATCAAGCGCTTCCTACACGAAGATCTCTATTACAGCCCTTCGCTGGCCGGAGAAAAAGACGACGCCGAACGCATCGTCACCGAACTCTTCACCTTCTGGATGACTCGCCCTTCGGCATTACCATCCTATTACCGCGAGAAAGCCGAACAAGACTCCCTACCGCGCGTGGTCTGCGACTACATCGCCGGCATGACCGACCATTTCATCATGGAACAGTACGAAAAACATTGCGGCGGCATGAACGCTGCGAGATGACGCAACTCCCACACCCCCTGTCATCCTGAGCGAGGATTGATCTTCGCGCCCAAGCGCGAAGATCAACCGCAGTCGAAGGATCCCCGTAGCTGGTCACAATAATGGAACCTGAGCGGTGGGTTCGGTGTCTCTGGTTCAGAATGGCAGCGACGCAGGAGTTGCCTTTCTGATGCCAGCGTGCGCGAATTGGTGGCAAACGGACGGCTGTGAATGTGGTATCCCATGTTTATGGCAATCCATGGGGCTGCTGAGACGCCTCGACATCATCGTAGTTGCGCTCATGCTCGCTCGCGTGATCGCCGTCGTCGGCTGGGCTGCTTACAGGTACCAATCAACTCGGCGATCTCCCGCGACTGATACCAACGGGCGGAAGACGTTCGCCGCAGAACTGAGCCTGCGCCTCTACACTCTTAGATCGATTTCCCAAACAGCGCCGTTCCTCGGCCTTGTGGGCTCATGCATCGGCATTTTCGATTCTTTCATAGGAGTCGGGATGCAAAGAGGAACCGCGTTGGCAATTATCAATCTGAATCTAAGCAGGGCGCTGATCACAACGGCCGCAGCCTATCTGGTGGCCGTTCCAGCAATATGGTCCCACAACTACCTCTGGACATTGTTGGGCTCGCTCAACCTTGAAATATCCGAGAGCGCACACGAGACAGTCCGCCGGTCGGAACGATGCATTGGAATTGCTCAAAGTCTCCCCCTCAGGGAACAATTCTCGCGTCTTCCGTCATCGGCGGTAACTGTGGCACCTTGTCTGGCTTTGGTCATCGCGGGATTTATGACTTTCTCGGCCTTTGACGTCACAAAGGGTCTGTCAGTGGGACTTCTTGGGCCCGAAGGGCGGGCTGCGCGAACACAGTATTTCACAACCGATCCAGTCGTAGTTGTAGTAGCAGTGGCGAGAGGCGCGGATGACGATCCTCTTTTATTCGTGAATTCGAAGGAAACTACGTGGGACGAATTAGGCAACACAGTCCGAAGAGAGCTAGAACTGCGGCCACGCCGGGTAACCTACGTTGAAGCGGAAAGCGGCACGCAGTGGAGAGACGTGGCAAATGTAATTGATATTGTCCAGCTTGATGCCTCGGTCGTCCTATCAACAACTAAGCCGGACATGAAGTCGCTCCAACGAAATCATCAGGGAGTCGAAAAAAACGCAAGCCAGTCGAAACACCGTCACAACGCTCACTGACCGCACCTTCAATCTCCTTAAACCTGTCCCAGCGCCTGCCTCACCTCCCCGCCACCCCCGCCACCACATCAAACAAAATCCTCGGCCCCCGCCGCACTTCCTCCACCCGAATCCGCTCATCATTCCCATGCTCCGTATTCCCTTCTTCCTCCGTAGCCGTGTAAGGATTAAACCCATAAGCTTTAATCCCCAGCGGACGATACCGCTGATTCTCCGTATAGCCGCTGGTAATGTGCGGCACCACCGGCGTTCCTGGAAAATACTTCGCCGAGACTCTGCGAATCGCGTCATACAAAACCGTATTCGTAGGCGAGTAATTCGCCTCGCGAAATTCCGCGTTCAACGGCTCAACCGTGACATTCGGATCATCCACCACCCGCCGAATCTCCGCCAGCAGCGCCTTCGGATCCCCACCCGGCAAAATCCGCACGTCAAGATTGGCCCAGGCCTCACCCGGGATCACATTGGTCTGCTCCGACCCTCCCAGCATGGTCAGTGAAATCGTGTCGCGCAACAAAAAGTTCAGCGACTCGTCTTTCTCCACCTCCTGCTGAAACTTTTTATCTTCAATCTCTTTGCGAATGTTGCGATACTCGCGCGCCTCCTCCGGAGGCTCATATGGCGCCATCTCTCGCAGAAATTCTTCCACCACCGGCAGAACTCTCAGCGGAGTCTGGTAAGCCAGAATCCGGTTCAGCGCCCGCACCAGCCGATTCGGCGCCGAATCCGCAATCGGACGCGACGCATGCCCCGGCCGCCCATGCGCCACCACGTGCAGCCAAAACGTCGTTTTCTCCCCCACATCGACGCCGACATACTTCACCTTCCCGTTCTCCAGCAGATTCTCTCCACCTTCATTGATCAAAAACTCCGCGTTCCCCAGCAACTCCCGCTGATGTGCAAGGAACCAATCGGTCCCCGTGCCGTCCGCCTCTTCGTCCGCCACCGCCAGAAAGATCACATCACGGTTGAGCGGAATGTTTTCGCGCTTCAGCATCACCATCACGACCAGTTGCGCCAGCCCTTCATCCTTCATATCCTGCGCCCCGCGTCCCCACAGCCAGCCGTCTTTGATTTCGCCGCTGAACGGCGGAACCGTCCAATGCGCCGCATCGCTGGTAACCACGTCCATGTGGTTCAGCAGAATGATTGAATGTGCCGGTTCCGCTGTCGCCGACCTGTGCGGCAAAATCGCCCACAGATCGCCGCGCCCCGGCGCGTACTCGAATGCACGATTCTCAATCCCTTCCTCATCGAGAATCCGCTTGTAAAACGCAACCGCGCGCATCTCGTTCCCTGGCGGATTCGTGGTATCGATGCGCAAATATTCCTGCATCCAGCTCAGCGCCAGATCGGAATATTGTTGCAAATGCTCCGCAGGGATGTGCGACGAAGCCAGGTCGCCCCTCGACTCTTCCAGTTCAATCGCTGAACCCATGCCTGCCCAAGCTACCGTGCACAGGCAAGTCAGGAACCCAACCAGCATCATTCTTGATCCGAATGGCGTTCGTAACGTCGCCCTTCCACCCAGCAAGAATTCCAAGAGTCTTCCCCCTCGCGGCCTGCACCCTACGCAGTTTTTATATCAGGTTCGCCAAAATTACCGTCCGAACCATCCCTGCAAACTACTCATGTCAGTGACCGGAGGTATAATGTCTTTTAGCTCAAGGCTTTAGCGGTTCAACCTTAGAATTCGATTTGGCATCTGACCTGTAATAGATAAGGCAGGCGCC
>Ga0302320_10031541_pt1 | contig 10048 bp, 5 predicted proteins | sample Bog_T0_3_FD_202130 | JGI IMG/M metagenome (GOLD analysis project Ga0302320, IMG submission 202130) | Peat permafrost microbial communities from Stordalen Mire near Abisko, Sweden - Bog_T0_3 | ecosystem: Environmental > Terrestrial > Soil > Wetlands > Peat | place: Sweden: Abisko, Stordalen Mire...
GCGGGTTTCGGCTCCCCCACTCGCTACGCTCGCGGTCCCCCCGAAAAAAGAAGCTCCTCGCCCTTGGGAGCGGCGACCTCTCGCCTTCCCGTAGGGGCGTTCGAGCACAGAACAGAAGGAGCTTTCAGACTATGAACAACCTCACGATCATCGGCTTTGTTGGCGGAAACGCCGAAGTCATCGACCTCAAAAAGCAAGACGGCTCGACCGTCACAACGTTCTCAGTGGCGACCAAGGAAGTACGCGGCACGGGCGAGGCCCGCAAAGAGTACACCACCTGGCACAAAGTCGCCGTTTACGGCGGCTTGCAGAAGTTCGCGGCGACGATCGAGAAGGGCGACTTGGTTGCGGCGTCCGGCCCGATCTACACCCAGTCCTTCGCGGGCAAGAACGGCAAGGTCGAAACCTATGCCATACGCGCCAACACCCTGGAGATGCTGAAGCGCAAGAACGCCAGCACCTCCGACGCTTCGCCCGAAGCCGCCGCCGAGCTGGTGGAGGGCGCGCCCTGGTAACTCTCCCTCACTCCGCAGAACCAACGGCCGCCCTTCGGGGCGGCCTCTTTTCACGCTCCTTCACGTTTCGCCGGGCAGTGGACCGTTCCCTCCGAACTTCCCTAAGGGGCTCCGCCCACTCGCGCGGCAAGGGCGCGGCCCTGCGGGTTTTGGCTCCCCCATTTGCTGCGCTCACGGTCCCCCCAAAAAACCTGCAAGCAGGTTCCGCAACCCTTGCTCTTGCTACCCCCGCGCCTCGCCGGCGAGTCAAGGTTTCGTGAGCGAGCCCACAAATCCCATTTACCAAGGAGAACAAAACCATGAACACCGAACTAGCCGACGTTTACACCCGAGTCACGAATCAGATCGTTGAAGCCATCGAGAAAGGTGCAGCCGACTGGCGTATGCCTTGGCATTGCACGGGCAAGGATTCCTTTGCACCCCTGAACGCCGCCACACAGGAACCCTATCGAGGCGTCAACGTGCTCAGCCTGTGGGCAGCCGCTCAGAAACACGGCTATACGACCGGGTACTGGGCCACCTACAAGCAATGGCAGGAGATGGGCGCCCAGGTACGCAAGGGTGAGAAGTCCTCGCTCGTCGTGTTCTGGAAATTCGCGGACGTGGAAAGCGCAGACGAGGACAGCCCCACCGCCGACGAAACATCCCGCCGCCTCGTGTTAGCCCGTGGATATTCGGTGTTCAATGCCGCCCAGGTCGATGGCTTTGTCCAGCCTGAGGTTGCAGAGCGACCAGTTGCGGAGCGAATCGCATGCGCGGAGGAGTTCTTTGCCGGCTTAGGCGCAACAATTCAGCACGGAGGCAACCGGGCGTACTACCAGCCGAGCACTGATTCGATTCACATGCCAGTGTTCGAGGCATTCATCGATCCGGTTTCGTACTACAGCACGCTAGCCCACGAGATGACGCATCTGACAGGCGCGGCATCCCGCTTGAATCGCGATTTGTCGGGCAGGTTTGGCAATGAAGCCTATGCGACCGAAGAGCTGGTTGCCGAGCTAGGAGCAGCTTTCATCTGCGCGGACCTTGGCCTTTGCAACGAACCCCGACCCGACCACGCGTCTTATGTTTCGAACTGGCTGACCGTTTTGAAGCGGGACAAACGCGCCATCTTTACCGCAGCCGCAAAGGCTCAGGCCGCAGCCGATTGGATGCACGCTCAGTGTGCTCAAAAGACAGAGGCGGCATAAGGGGCGAAAGCCCCTTTTACGGCCCTCAATCCGCTACAAACAAGAAGGCGGACGGTGTTATGACCACGGACGCTCGCCCGCACGCTAGGCGTGTTCACTCTGAGCCCAAGACATATGGGGCTTGTAACCCGCCCAAATAGGCGCTCGCAGCATTGCTCGTGAGGACCCGGGCGGAACGCACAATCTGCACGATTGTGAGTTCCGCCCGACCTTGCGAGTCCTCTGGCCGATGGAAGGAAGCTGCAACCAGGTGCAACGCTACCCACGACTGGCTGAGGTGCCTCCAAGAACCCGTTCCGCCCCGGCGATTAGAGCCTTAGAAACTCATGGACTAGACGCGAAGCAGTTGAAAGAGCGCCAATTCGACGCCCTCGCGATTCCGACGCTGACTGCCTCTTACTGCATGTCTCGGAACATCAGAAGGGCGGTCTCACTCGCCTCCACCGCTTGCGGATCACTCGATCGGCGCGCCTGCATCTGTAAGAGCAATTGATCTGGCAGGCACTCCTGGAACTTCACGAAATTGGGTTGGTCGAATATGGCAGGATCTACTCCGACTAACTCTGACTCGACTTGCTTCCTAAAGTCCTGGGGAAGGACGGCATGGTTGATTGTGATCGACAAGTTGTCTGGCCTGCCCGCAACGGGCGTGAACGCGCGGGCCAACGCGGTATTCGCCAACAAGCCGGCAAAAGTCCACCAAGTTGTGTGGCCTCTTTCGCCGTCGACCTCGACCACGAGGGCATCCGGCGCCGTGCAGTTGCTCTCAGTAATTGTCTGGTTCGCTTCAACCAGCGCTCGTCTCGACCAGGCTTCGGTGGGTCCGTTGCCGAGTAAGATTCGCCGGATGGCCTGGCACATCTTGTAACTGAGCGGCTGGCTTTCGCCAAGCCAGCGAGACCGTCCGGAGTGTTCCGAGGGAATCACCTGAGCAGACTTATGTTTGAAATCGACGTGAGTAACCTGCCATGCTCGGCCGCCCAGCGAAAGGATCGCGGGCTCACCGTCAGGTCGTTTGAACGAAAGTGGATGAACTGTGCCAAGGTCTCGCGGACCGCAGAACACAGTAAAAACCGGTGGCGTGTCGAACACGGACAGCAGCGCCATGAAGTTCTTGCCACCATAGAGACGTTCACCCTCTGGCCCCATGCCCAAGATCCCGCCGTCCTGCACCAGGATCTGGCGGGAGAGCATGTGGGTCAGCACGCTCTCGACATCGTCTTCCGTAAGCTCCATCAAGGGCAAGAGGTGGAGCAGCCACTCCCTCCACTCTCGCCGCCCAATTCCACCCTGCTGCAGGACCAGCGTCATTAACTGCTGCGCAACCACATGGAGCGGCTTAGGAGCCGCAACCAGCGGCTCAACATACCCTTCTCGCCAGAGCAAAACTAACGCGCTTGCCTGCAGCAACGCAGCCCGCGACGTGGTTAGGAAGAGGCAGTTACGACGGCTATCGGCCCGCCGGCCTGTTCGCCCCAGCCTCTGGAGAAATGATGCGACCGTCCCAGGCGCATCCAATTGGATGACGCGATCCAGGTCGCCGACGTCGATGCCCAACTCCAACGTGCTTGTGGCAACAATCACGCAGTCTCTTGCCTCCCGGAAGGCCGCCTCCGCGTCACGACGCTGCTCGGTGCTCAGCGAGCTGTGGGAGACAAAGGTGGGGACACCCTCGGAACGGAGATAGGTGGCCAGTTCTTCCGTCCTGGCACGGCTGTCACAAAACACGAGCCGCTTCTCACCGCGATGAAGGAGCTTCAGCACCTTGGCAGCATTCTGAAGGTTGCCGACGAAGTCGATTGTTACATCGGCTTCCGCCGGTGCTGCGGCGGGAGGCTCCACAATCACGGATTCGCGAGTTGAAGTGCCAGCAAACCAACCCAGCAGTTTCTCGGGATTCCCGACTGTCGCTGATAGCCCGACTCGTTGCATGTCCAGCTTAGTGATATGTCGGATGCGCTCCAGGACCGCGAGCAGATGCCATCCTCGGTCATCGCCGGCGAAGGCATGGATTTCGTCAATGACGATCGAGCGCACCGAGCCGAAGAAGAAAAACCGGTCTGTCCGCCGAGAGATCAGCAATGCTTCCAGGCTCTCCGGTGTGGTCAAGAGGATGTCCGGTGGCTCAGCCAGGGTTCTGGACTTCGCGGCCTGAGCGACGTCTCCATGCCATAACCCGCAGGTGCGGCCGACAAGACCGGCGTAGAAAGAGAGCCGACTCTCCAGGTTGTTTAGCAGCGCGCGAATCGGGCAGACGTAGAGGACCGAAAGCCCGCGCCAATTCTCGGACAGCATGCGGGACAGGATAGGTAGAACTGCCGCCTCTGTCTTGCCGCCTGCGGTTGGCGCTAGCAACAGACAGTTCTTCCCTTCGAGCACTGGACCAATCGCACGTTCTTGAAGAGGGCGCAGCGACCTCCATCCCAGCGAATTGACCACGTGATGCTGGATCGAGGGATGGAGTTGGTCGAAATCTCTCACAGATTCAGCTCTATGTCATCCACCGTGGCGGCTTCCCGTTCATTCAGGCTCATTTCAGAGCCCGAAAGAGTGAGTTCATAGTTTCGCCGCGGATCGAAGTCAGGGAAGAGTTCGAGGCGGTCGAGCACGTCTCCAACCAGCTTCTTCAAGAACAGCCGTGGAGCCAGGCCCACCTTGCCGCCAAGCCTGCCGGTGAGTGCTCGCGCGAGGTCCGTCACATAAGCGTCATCGGCTACAGTGCGCACCCGGTCCCCACAGTCGCTGCCGTCAGCGAACAGATCGCGCACTCGACAACCAACTTCAACCAACGCGGGCAGGTCGAAGTTCCTGAGTCGCACCTGGACCGCACGAGGATTGTCGAAGCGTGGCTCGGCCCCGAAGTCGACATGCAGTCGCTGAGCGAGCGGAGGCAGCTTTTGGATGCCTTGTGGGCCGTCGAAGAATGCGGGGGTGCCTGTGATTAGCAGGTACAACCCAGGAAATCGGCCGCTGTGCACCTCGTCCATCAGTTGCCGAAGCGCGTTCAACGCCTTTTCCCGAACGTCCCCACGGACCCGCTGAAGCGTCTCGACCTCGTCGAGTACAACCACGAGACCGGAGAAGCCACCATCCCTAAGCATTACCAGCAGACCCTGCAGAAAACAGAGCGCGCCGAAATGATCCACCTCGCCCTTAATTCCGGCCGTGCGCTTTGCGCCGGCCGCAACGTTCGGCTGCCCGGAGACCCACGCGAGCAACGCCTCGGCTGCGACGTTATCTCCTGCAGCCATCGCCGTGCGATAGCCACGAAGAGCCGCGCTGAATGCAGGTGCGATCAGGGTGATGGAGGCCAGACGCTTCTCCATCAGCTCGTTCGTTTTCTCAACGAGCTCCGCCTGATCGAGGACGCGATCGCCGACCTCGGCTAGGACGTCCTCCTCCAATGCGAAGAACCACGCATCGACGACGCTACGGAAAGCACCCTGTTCCTGATCGGCGGTCGAGAGGCGTTCCATCAATCGGCGATACACCGTCTCTAGGCGATGAAGTGGGGTCTCCGTCTCGCTGATTTGCACTTCAGCAACCGCAAACCCGGCGCGCTTCGCACGCTCCTGCAGCCAACGCGCAAAGAATGTCTTCCCGCTCCCGTATTCGCCGCGGACGGCTTTCAGAATGCCGGAGCCAGCGCGGGCGCCCTCTAGCTCTCCGTCAATGGCGGCCTCAAACCGATCCATTCCTACTGCGAGGAGATCGAGCCCGCGACGGGGCACCGTGCCCGCTCGGAGTGCGTCGATGGTTTCCCTTCTGCGCTGGCGGCTCACTGTCATGGCTGAGCACCCTCATTCAGCGCGAATTGCTCCCTCAGTAGCGTCAGGTTCAAACGCACGGTTTGGGAAGAGTCCACCGTGAGCACCGGATACCCATCCACGTTGAGAATCCTTTGAATAGACGCGAGCAATCCGTCAACACGAATTGGCGGGACTGCGAGACGCTGCGCGAACGCCGGTTTCATCTGCACGCAGTTCCGCTCGGCAAGCACGCGCAACGCCTGCTCCACTTGTTCCTTCTTGAGCCGTCCGCCGAACACTTCCAGTTGTTGCGCGAATACGTCGGAAGCCAATAGTGCGGCTACCCAATCCACCTGTTTGGCAGGCTCATCAAAGAGCGGCAAGGAGGGTCGTGCCGGCGCCTTTCCTTTTCGAGGAGTTGACCGTGGCGCCGCAACAGGAGCGGCCTCGGCACTTTCCATCCACCAATCGGGCGGCACTGGTGCTTGAACCTGCCAGCCCTCAATCTCTCCTAGCGACGGCGCGATGACCGCGATCGGCGCGAGACACTCCTGCGGCGTCAGTCCGCCGTGGTAACCCTGCCGCCTGTTCGGTGTGTAGCGGACAGACTCAGTAACCGGGGAGATGAAACGCTGACCGTCGGCGATGACTCGTGCCCCCGACACTATCAGTTCGTCTTTGGAGGGCATCTGGCCCGCACCTGACCCTCGCCAGCGATCCGAGGCATCTTGCACGCGGTTCAACGTGGAGCCATGATCGAGCACGTGTCCATGATCGCTGAGCAGGATTACGACGCGTCCTATTTCCCGCGCTTCGCTCAGCAGCGCCCGAAGCACCGGCACCTGATCCAAACTCCACCGAATGGCCAGTTGCTCGGGCCCTTCGAGCGAATCATCCACTACGTTGACGACTGCACCGACGACCTTACGGTTCGGGTTTCGAATCTCCAGTCGGACAGCTTCAGCCAGATCGCCGCCACTTGTCCCGATTTCATCCTTGTGGAAGAGTACGGGAGGAAACGAGGCTTTGCCTGCAGCGCGGAGCCCGCTATGTTCTCCGAACCCGCGTTTCTCGCCGGCCTGCCCGCCCGATACGAGAACGCCGCAAAGCAGGCTGGCTCGCGAGTTTGACGTGATCGAAGGCAGCGCAGCCAAAGCGCATTCAAGTCTGGCGTCGTCGACGGGAACCCATTCCAACCAACCATGCCGGCCCAGGTCGGGACTCAACTCTCGCAGGACAGCCCAGCTCATCCCGTCCATGACTACCGCGAGAACACCGGCGGGAACCCTTCGCGCCAGGGGCGCAACAACCTTGTCGAGAACGTGTTCGATTGGAATGGTGTTCGATCCGAACTGGTTCGTCGCGGTTGCGGTTGCCAGAAGGCCCGCAAACACACGATTCTCCTGCTCGCGCCTCTCGGTGACACGGTCAAACACACGCCTGTAACTCCGGCTGACTGCCTCGGGCTCATCACCCGTCAGCAATTGGTGCCTGGCCCAGTCCACCCAAGAGCCGTCCTGCAAATACTGTTCCACCGCCGCATCCATATTGGCGGCGGTGTCCGCCTTCCGGTCCAACCAACGACACAGCCGTGCGGCCATCTCCGCCCGATCCCGCCGTCCCCGTAGCTCCTCCAGTCGAGATCCGGCTTCGTGTGCGCTGACCGCGGCAAGGGCCTGTCTCAACTGTCCGGAATCGCCGCTATTCAGGGCTAAAGCGAAATTGGCAAGTCTCTGCTGAAATCCCAACGGGGACCAGTTACTCTCCACCGCATATTCACTTGCTCCGATGGACTCCAGAATGCGATCCGCCCGCACCAGTTCCTCACGGACCTCATTGACCTTCCCACTCCCACACAGACGAGTTGCCCATTGCTCGGAAGCCCCATTCCATTGCCGGATGAGCGTCAAGTTCAGCGCCTGGTTGCCGTTATAGCGTTCGAGCCGTCCTTGCGCCGTACCCAGAGTGACGCGCGATTGGGCGTCTCCTAGTCCCACCTGCAAAACACTAATGGCGAGGCCGATTGCCAACGCTTCACTTCCGTAGCCGGCCTCCAGGCATTGGAGCAACACCTCTCCCATCTCGCCGAGTTGGAGCGCAAACCATGCACGCAACCTGCCGCGCAGAGCGTCATCGAGGGACTGCCACCGCGCGGTGGAAGTGTCCGTCGCCAGCCACTCCAGAAAGGCCTGTAGGTCGGGTCGCGGCGAATCGAGGCCCAGCCGGTGGCGCACCACAACCTGCCACACCGCCTCCGGCGTCAGCACGCCACTGGCAGCGGGAAGAGGCTCCGCCTGTCCGAGCGCATCGAGTGCCGCTTCGGCTAATTCGGGCTGGCGACGCAGTGCGGGATCTACCTGTCTCGCCTTGAAGCGGGCTATCAGCAGAGTCCAAGGATCGACCGTGAGTAGGCGTTGTTTGTAGAGCCGGGCGCGCACATCATCGCCGACTTCCGTGGTGGCGAGTGGGGTTACGACGATAAGAGGTGACGACGCGTCCGACGATAGCTGCTCGCGCAACTCCAGCACCGAGTCGCATTGCGCGACTCGCCAAGTCTCCTGTGCGATGGTTAGCGTCTCGCGGCCCTGCCAGCGGCTCACGCTGAAGACGCCAATCGTTTCACCCGCTTTCACCTTGGAGCGCAGCGGTTCGACTTGCGAGATCAGCAGGGACTCGGTCATACGCTCTTCTTCACGATGCGCCAGGTGATCTCCAGTTCGGCGTCCTCGGTCATCTCCCGCTCAATCTCCTCGGTGATTGACTTCCAGCCACGGAGTCCGGAGGCGCGCCGCGAACCCGTGAAAACCTTCTCGCCCGGCTGAGGAGGAGGCGTCACGATAGGCGGTTCCGGCGGGGCAGCGGGAGGCTGCGGTGCCGGCGGCGAAACCTGCGGCGGCAGTGGTGGCCGGTCGAGCAGCAACGCCATCGCATCGTCCTGCCACCTTCGCACCACGCCCGCGAGTGACGTCACATGCTCATCGGTTTCGAGAGCCTCTTGGATCTGGGGCCGCAGTCCTTGGGCCACCGAAGCGCGGGGTTCATCTTGGATTTGACCGAGCCGTTGGAACACATCATGCCGGACCTGGTCCAGCGCTCTGTGAATGGCGGAGGCTTGTTTGAAAACGATGCCCATTCCCGCCGGAGATGTCTCGGTCTGAGCGTTTCGGATCGCCTCGAACAGATCCAATGGCTTCCCGGTCTGTTGGACCGCATGGCAAAGGGCATTCATGCTGAATGCCGTTTTGAATCTCGCCACATCTTTATACGCACCACAGATCTGCGTCAACGTGCTGCGTACTTTGTCGCCATAGTTTGTGACGTCGGCAGAGTGCTTCGTCATCAGCTCACGAACCTGCGTGTCCAGCTTCTGCAGGTTTGCCAAGGTGGGCAAAGATGGCAGCGTGACACCGAAGATGTGGCTGGCGCGAGAAGCCACCTCTTCCCAAGCTGCCTGCTCGGGCAGCGACTGGCGCTCCAGAACCACATCGTTCCGCAGGCTCGTGAGGGAGTCGGGCATCGGAATGCCCTGGAGGGTAAGCATCCGGCTCGCCTGGCGCGCATAGGTGAGGATCACCAGGTTTTCCATCACTTCGGGCAAGCCCATCGCCGTCGGCTCGTTCATCCACTGCCGCAGATGGCCGACGGTGGCAGTGCGGTTGGGTAACTGTGCCTCTCTCGGGTCGAACCGGTCGAACCAAACTGTCTTAACGGCCAGGAATTGCTCGCCGACATGAGCGAGTTCGAGCGGATCCAATAGAGGTCGCAGCTTCTTCCGGACGTCGCGGTCGATGGCTACCCGGCCGTCGGGCGCCTCCAACGCCTCTCGGATCTTATCGAACGCCTGTTGCACCAAAGCGTTCGTCAGGCGCATGTCGTCCTTGTTGAACTTCGGATGCGCCGGATACTGCCCGTCAAGAGCTTGCTCAATGAGGTTGTCGAGGGCGGACCGCAGGTCTGCCGCCGCCGGCGGCCGGACGGCCACCGAGGCGTCCAGGGATTGGAACTGTTGGTCTTTTTCGAGACGCAAGCCCTCATCGAGGATGCCGGGCTCGGAGTTCATCACACCGTATGCCATGCGCAGCGCGCGGCGGAGACGTTCTTTCAACTGGTCGCGTTGGTTCATCAGAACCGTCTTGGCCTCTGCCCGGTCCGCCAGAGACAGATGGGAGCTGTACTGGCGCAGCCGGTCGTCATTCGACAGCAGAAACTCGAGAACCACGAAGCGGCCCAGTTCCGTTTTCAGTCCTTCGCTGAAGAACGTCGGCATCCAGACGAGCGTGCGCGATTGTTCCCGATTCGTGCGCCGGAACTGATCCAGCCGGTTCAGATCATCAAGCGGTGTGTGATGATCGCGATCGAACGGAAAATCAATGATGACCCGCCAAACGTCACCATCAGAGCGCAGAGCGGAGTTGTCCGCCTCCCAGACATTGGCGAACCGCAATTCCGCTTCGCGCGGAGTAGCTCGCCAGATCACTCGATGAGAAATCTGGAAGGTGCTCTCGTAGTCGATATCCAACTCTTCGAAGAGGAGTTGCCGGATCTTTTGCAACCGGTTGCCGGTGTTGTCCTCATGCTGCGCGTTGGCCAGAAT
>Ga0302320_10031544_pt1 | contig 10048 bp, 7 predicted proteins | sample Bog_T0_3_FD_202130 | JGI IMG/M metagenome (GOLD analysis project Ga0302320, IMG submission 202130) | Peat permafrost microbial communities from Stordalen Mire near Abisko, Sweden - Bog_T0_3 | ecosystem: Environmental > Terrestrial > Soil > Wetlands > Peat | place: Sweden: Abisko, Stordalen Mire...
GACGATGCAGCGCCCGAATCTGGAATCGGTCTTTCTGCAACTGACCGGTAAGGAGCTGCGCGCTTGATAGCGTGTTAGTCGCCGGTGGAGCAGTTTCGCGAAATGCCATAGATTAGACTGGACTTCAGCATCCCATGCGCTACCTGATCGTTCTCCTAGCCCTCGCCGGCATCGTCGTTTCCGCTCTTGCCCTGCGCGTCCACTACTCGACTGGCGTCCAGCCGTGCGACATCAACGCCCACTGGGATTGCGGCATCGTCAATCACAGCCGTCATTCTGTGCTGTTCGGGGTGCCGGTTGCGGCGCTTGGCATCGCCGGATACGCCGCCATTGCGCTGTTGGCCTTCTTCCGCCGGCGCTGGCCCACCCTGGTCCTTTCTCTTATCGGCCTGGGATTCGCTCTTTACCTCAGCAACATCGAGGCTCACGTGCTGGAAGTCTGGTGTCTCTACTGCGTTATCTCCCAGGGCCTTATCGCTTTAATCACCCTGCTGGCAGCGATCGCTCTGTTTTCCCGTGCAAAGGCGGCGTAGCACCGTATCATCGCAGGTAAAACCACCTGTTCGGCAAGCCGTTCTTCAGGCTCTGCCAGGTTGCCATGACGCTCACGCCCCGCCATATCGTTCGCTGGATCTTCGATGGGGACCTGGGTCCGCGAAACCGCTATGCGCCACGATGGATTTTTCTCCGTTGTCTGGCCGGAATCTATTTCTCGGCCTTCCTGGCGCTCTTCTTTCAGATCAGGGGACTCATCGGTCCCAGGGGCATTCTGCCAGCGCAGAGCTTTCTGGATGCGGTCGTGCGGCAGGCCAGCTTGCTGCGCTTTTGGTATGCGCCCACGCTGTTCTGGTACTCCTCGACCGGGCACGGGATGATGGTCGTCGTGGAGATTGGCCTCGCTGCTTCCGTGGCCGCTTTCCTCAACGTCTGGCCGCGCCTCAGCTTCCTGGTCTGCTTCGTCTGCTTTCTCTCCTTTGTTTCTGTCGCCGGGGATTTCTCCGGCTACCAGTCCGACGGCATGCTGCTCGAAGCCGGCTTTCTTGCGCTCTTCTTCGCGCCCCGCGGACTGCGGCCGGGCTGGGGCATCAGCAGCCCCGCTTCGCGCGCCAGCTTGTTCCTTCTGCAATGGGAATGGTTTCGCATTTATTTCGAATCCGGCATGGTGAAGCTGCTCTCAGGCGATCCTCAATGGCGGAGCCTGACCGCCATGGATGAGTACTACCAGAACGGTCCACTGCCCACATGGATCGGATGGTACGTCGAGCATCTCCCGCACCGGTTTCACGTCTTCTCGGCGGGCGGCACGCTGGTGATGGAACTCGCGATCGTGTGGATGCTTTTCCTCCCACGCCGCGTGCGCCTGATCTGTTTCTTCATCGTCACGCCCTGGGAGATCGGCGTGATTCTGACCGCCAATTATGCCTTCCTGAACTACCTCGTGCTCGCGCTGGGCTTCCTGTTGCTCGACGACCGCAGCCTTTTGTCCTGGATCCCATCGCGTTATCGCGACCCGCTCGAACACGTCGTTCCTCCTGAATCCATCAGCGCCGGAGAAGAACGCCTGGTAATCGTCGCCACCACCGAAGAGCGCTTCCCTCCCAGTTCGCGACCCATCTCGCGGGGCGCCAAAGTCCTGCGCGGCTTCCCTGCACACCTGCGGCTGGTCCGCATCGCGGTCACCTGTGTGCTCCTTACCTGGATCGGATACGACACGACGGTCGAGATGCTGCGCATGCCCTGGCCGGGCGTGCCGCTGCCCACAGCACCCATATCGGCACTGGAGCCTTTTCGCATCGCCAACCAATACGGCCTGTTCGCGGTGATGACGCGCGGCCGGTACGAGATCGAGTTCCAGGGGTCGAACGACGGCCAGAACTGGACTCCGTATCTCTTCCGCTTCAAGCCGCAGGCACTGAATCAGGCGCCGGGCATTTACGCGCCATACCAGCCACGTTTCGACTGGAACCTGTGGTTTGCCTCGCTCACGGATTTCCAGCAGGCGGAGATCGTGCCGCTCACCGAAGAGCGCCTGCTCGAGGGAGATGCCGATGTGCTGTCGCTCTTCGGGAGCAATCCATTCCCGCAAAATCCGCCGCGCTATATCAAAGCGGTGCTTTGGCAGTACTGGTTCACCACGGAGGATGAGAAGCACGCGACCGGCAACTGGTGGCGGCGCGAGCTGCTGGGGCTTTATGCTCCGGTCCTGACCCGCGACAGCACCGGGAAGTTCGCCGTGATCCAGTGGCCCGGACCGTTGCCTCCCCACGAGTGATCCGGACCCTGTACCCTGCACCCTGTTCGCTGTAACCTGTTGTCATGTCCGATCGCATGTCCCGCTCGCTGCCTTTCGAAGATCCTGAGATTTCCGCCGCCATCGACGCCGAAGTTCGCCGCCAGCACGAAGGCCTCGAAATGATTGCCTCGGAGAATTTCGTCAGCCGCGCTGTGCTCGAAGCCGCCGGATCGGTGTTCACGAACAAGTATGCCGAGGGTTATCCCGGACGCCGCTATTACGGCGGATGCGAGTTCGCCGATGTAGTCGAGAACCTCGCCCGCGACCGGGCGAAACAAATCTTTGGCGCGGAGCACGCCAACGTGCAGCCGCACTCCGGGTCGCAGGCCAATGCCGCGGCATATATGGCCGTGCTTCAGCCCGGCGATACGATCCTCGGCCTCGATCTGGCCCACGGCGGGCATCTGACCCACGGGCACAAGCTCAACTTCTCGGGCAAGCTGTATCGGGTCGTCTCGTACGGGGTGAGAAAAGACACGGAAACCATCGACTACGACCTGCTCGAGCAGACCGCTCTGCGCGAGAAGCCAAAGGTCATCATCGGGGGCGGCAGCGCTTATCCGCGCTTCTTCGATTTTGCGCGGATGCGCCAGATCGCCGATCACGCCGGCGCGCTTCTGATCGTCGATATGGCCCATTTCGCGGGGCTGGTCGCCGGCGGCATCCATCCTTCGCCAGTGCCGAATGCGCAGATCGTCACGACGACGACGCACAAGACGCTGCGCGGGCCGCGTGCCGGGCTGATTCTCTCCACGCAGGAGCACGCAGCGGCCATTGACAAGGCCGTGTTTCCAGGCCAGCAGGGCGGGCCGCTGATGCATGTCGTCGCGGCCAAGGCGGTCGCTTTTCGCGAGGCGCTGCAGCCGGACTTCAAAGCTTATGCGGCCCAGATTGTTGCGAACGCCAAAGCCCTTGCCGCCACTTTGGCGGATGCCGGCTACCGCGTCGTGTCCGGGGGAACTGACACGCATCTGATGCTGGTGGACGTTTTCGCCAAAGGCATGCTGGGCAGCGACGCCGAGGCCGCCCTCGGGGAAGCCGGCATCACGGTGAACAAAAATGCGATTCCGTTCGATACGAATCCGCCGCTCAAGCCTTCAGGGATCCGGATCGGAACGCCGGCGCTCACCACGCGCGGGATGAAGGAACCGGAGATGCGCATCATCGGCGGCTGGATCAGCCAGGCCCTTGAACATCGGACCGACTCGGCGTCGCTCACGCGGATTCGGGCTCAGGTGCTCGAGCTGGCCGAGCAGTTCCCGCTCTACGGATGGCTGCGGGAGACCGCCGGGGTGGCTCAGTAGAGCCTTTCGGTGGCAAGAAATTTCCCGAAATATGCAAGTGTGGAATTAAAGGGACTTACAGGCAGCCCTATGCTAAGTGTGGGAAGGAAAGCAGTTACAGTTGCGTTGGCTCTATGTGTGGGGGATAAAGGGGTTCAAAGATGCTTTCCTTGCACACTGGCCCAAACTTGCGGCAAGGACAGGGCGCCGACTCGAGTATGGGTGGGGTGGGCGGACCTCTCAAAGAGCGTGACGGCCCTCACCTGGGCGGGGCGCAAAGGGAAAAGCTCCGTTCGCGGATGCGGACAGAGCTTGACTCAAATTTGAGTATGGATTGGGGTGGAGTTAGCTGACAAGGGGAATTGGCCGCGATAGAGGTACGAAGGTACTACGGGGCGCGTGCCAGCGTCAGCCCACCTCGACATCATCTGGTCATGGGCTACGAACCAGACCCCGTGACTGCACGCCGAGCGCAAGCGCTTCTACCACAGCGCCATCGGCGAGAAACGTCTTATCCTCTTCGCCAACGGGCACACACTCCGTGTGCCCACATGCAGTACGAGTTTGCAGAGAGAGGCGTTACTGTCGTGAACCCGTTTGCGCATCCTGAACATCCCCTGCTGAAAGCACTTCTGGACTCAGTGTCCGAATAACCGGCGAGACGTCGGCCCTCTACAATGGGACCAATGGCGACTGCGGCGTCCCCAATTCTCCTGACTCTCCCGGCGTTTCAAGAGGCGCAAACCCGCATCCGCGGAGTCGCGCTCCACACGCCGCTGGTCCGGCTTTTGATCCCCGATCTCGAAGGCGCGGAAGTCTACATCAAGGCCGAAGGCCTGCAACCCATCGGGAGTTTCAAGCTGCGGGGCGCCTACAACAAGATCGCCCAGCTTGCGCCCGAACAGCGGAGCCGCGGCGTGATCACCTACTCCAGCGGCAACCACGCTCAGGGAGTCGCCTACGCGGCCCGGGCCGTCAGCGCGAAGGCGGTGATCGTGATGCCGTCGAACGCGCCGGAGGTGAAGAAGCGCGCGACCGCCGCTCTCGGAGCCGAGATCGTCGAGGTCGGGTCCGCCAGCTCCGAACGCAAAAGCAAAGCCGAAGAACTTGAGGCAAAATTCGGCTACGTCATGATCCCGCCCTACGACGATGAGCAGATTATCGCCGGCCAGGGTACCTGCGGCCTGGAAATTCTCGAGGATATGCCCGATGTCGACCTGGTCCTCTCGCCGGTTTCGGGCGGCGGGCTCCTCAGCGGTGTCGCCACGGCCATCAAGCTGTCCAAACCGGAGGTCCGGGTCATCGGCGTGGAACCGGAACTGGCCGCCGATGCCCAGGAAAGCTTTCGGTCTGGCCACCTCGTCACCTGGCCCGCCGATATGACCACTCGTACGATGTGCGACGGGCTCCGCACTCAATCGCTCGGCGAACGCAACTTCGACCACATCCGCACTTACGTCGACGACATCATCACGGTTACAGAGGCGGAAATCCGCTCCGCCATGCGCACCCTCTTCTACGGTGCGCGCCTCACGCCCGAGCCAAGCGGCGCGTGTTCGGCCGCGGGAATGCTCTTTCATCGGGGGCAGCTCCTGCCGTTCCGCAAGGTCGTGGTGGTGATGAGCGGGGGCAACGTGGAACCCGAGGTTCTCCGCTCCGTCCTCGCCGAGGAGAGCTCTGTGGGACAGAAAGCTTGATTCGCACGGTGAGACGAACTGGCGGCTTCCCGCGTCCTATTCTCGTGATGCGTCCGATCCCTGCTTGTTTCCTCCTGGCTTTCGCCGCCGTAGCGCTCGCTCAAAAACCTCTGCCGGCCGCGAAAAGGCCGGGTAACGGCACCCTCGCGACGCTGGTCCGCGAAGCGAATCTATACGCGAACCCCGACGAATCCGCCGGTCCCATCGCCGACATCCTCCCCGGCCGCGAGCTGGTGGTGGCCGAGCGCAACGGCAAGTGGCTCCGGGTCTTCGCCAATACCGACGCGCCGGACACGCGCCAGGCCGATGTCCCGGTCTTTGGCACCGAGGGCCAGGCGCAGCCCATCTCCGGCTGGATCCTCGACAAGGGAACGGTGGATACGAATACGCCGAACGGCGATCTGGTTCTCTTCGGGGCCGCCGACAACCTCGAGCAGCAGGCCGCCGTGCCCGACCCTCCGCCGCATGTCGCGGAAGAAGCGCGCCTCCTCTACCGCCGCATCGTGACCATGTACCCGCAATCGCCCTGGGCTGCTGAGGCTATGTATCGGGCCGCGGATATCCGCTGGCAGATTCAGAAAGCCGACGCCTCGACTCTTCCCTCCGCGCATGAGAAGGCAAATTATTTGCGCGAACAGATGGACGAAGACGAGATGAAAAAGGTCGAGAGGTACTTTCCCCACACAAAGTGGGGCGACCTGGCCGCCTTCGATTTGATCGACAACAAGCTATGCGGGGACTGGCAGGGGTCGGAAAAGTGTCCGGAGCAGGAAACCGACTATTACCTTAAATACGTCGACGAACATCCCGACTCACCCAATGCCGCGGAAGCCCTATACGACGCGCTGTTCCGTCAGGCCGCCGCGGGAGATATGTGGGAAGCCGATGGCAACCGCAAGCGGGCGGATGAGGATCGCGGCCACGCCAAAGCCATCTTCGATCGCATCCAGCAGAAATATCCTCAATCGGCTTATACGGCTCGCGCAGCCAGTCTGATATATAAGGTGGATCAGGGAATTGCCGTGTACGGCAGCAGCCGCGAGTAAGTCATTCCCGGGCCTCCCTGACACGGAGCGGGTTTGAACGATTACGTCGTCTCTGTATTCCTCGGAATCGTCGAAGGCCTCACTGAATTTCTCCCTGTCAGTTCGACCGCGCACCTGCGCATCGCCGAAGCGCTGCTCAACATCGGCCTCGACGATCCGTACTGGAAGATGTACACCATCGTTATCCAGCTCGGCGCGATTCTTGCGCTGACCCTGCTTTTTGCCGGGCGGGTGATCGAATTCATCCGCACCTTCCCGCGCGGCGAAGACGGCAAGCACACGATCTGGAATCATCCTCTGACGCTGACCTTTGTCGCTTTCGTCTGCACGGCGATCCCCTCGATGCTGCTCACCAACCTGGCCGGGCAGCATCTCGAAAGCCTGCGCGCCATGGCTCTCGCCCTCATCATCGGCGGTGTTGCCATGTGGGTGATCGACGCGTGGAGCGTGCGCCACGAGTCCCGTGTTGCCGACATGGAACAGATGACGCTACCGCAGGCGATCTGGATCGGCCTGTGCCAGGTGACCTCCGCGGTTTTTCCTGGAACCTCGCGATCGATGTCGACCATTGCCGCCGGACAGGTGGCCGGCATGACGCGTTCCGCTGCACTGGAGTTCAGCTTTCTGCTCTCCATCCCCACCATGATCGCGGCCACGCTGTACGATCTGATTCGGAGCCTCTGGCCCGAGTTTCATATCACGCACTGGCGCAAGCTCGGATATCGGGAGGGCGCTGTGCACTCCGCACTCGCCCCGGTTCACATGAACGCGCATAACTGGATCGTGCTGATCATCGGCTTCGGCGTCTCGTTCTTCGTAGCCCTCGGCGTTGTGGAGTGGTTCCTGCAATGGGTCCGCAGTCACGGGTTTATCCTTTTCGCGATTTATCGCCTTTTGTTAGGGACAAGTCTGCTTTTGTTGAGCAGCCGGTTCATGGCCAGCGGTTAATTTCCCGCCTGTTCGGTTTCCACCTCGATTCCCCTCCACCTTTTCTGCCGTTCGGCCCGGTGCATCTGGGATAATGGGGTTGCTCTGGCTTTCGGCTCCAGACCGGCGGTGCCTGGCTTTGTCCGGTTCTGTTCGGTTCTGCCTCTTGCAGTTGATGAGGCATGCGATCCGTTTGCCCATGAAACCCGTCCGCCTGGTCCTGACGCCGACCCGCAACCGCCGCCTCAATGAGCTGATTGGGCTGCTGGTGCTGGCCTCCGCTGTCCTCCTTTTTCTCTCTCTGGTTTCGTATCGTCCCACCGATCCTTCGCTGAACACGGTTGGCTCTGGACCGGTACGGAACTGGATCGGGCCGGCCGGAGCCTGGATCGGCGATTTCGTTCTCCAGATTGAAGGCGTCTCCGGCTTCCTTCTGCCCATCCTGCTTGGCGCTTTGGGCGTGACGTGGATGCGCTCGCGCCCCGCTGGCTCTCCGGGGTCCAAGACCGTCGGTATCCTGCTCAGCGTTCTTTTCTTTCCAGCGCTTTTTGGCCTGCTGCCCGAGCATCCGACTTTTCTCTACGGGTTGCCTGTTGCCGGTCTCGCTGGACGTCTGGTCTCGGACGTTCTTGTCCGATTTCTGAACTACCCGGGCGCATGCATCGTTACCCTCACGCTGGTGGCAGCCGCGGTGTACCTGTCGACGACCTTCAGCTTCAATTCATCACGCGAATGGCTGGGAATTCGGCTGGCTTTCCTGCTCGCGTGGCGCGACCGCTTCGCCAACTGGCGGCGCAGCTGTGCCCAGCAGCGCGAACTGAAGGCCGCCGCCCGTCTGAACAAGGTTCATGAGAAAGAGCTGAAGAAGGCTCGCAAGGCGGCTGAGAAGGCGGCAAAAGGCGATCCCGCGCCGGCAATCGTCTCCGCGACCGATAGCCGCGAAGACGTGCCGCACCGCCAGTATGGCTTTGCCGAGACCTTTGCATCCTCCGAGCCAGCCGCGAAGACCACCGGTGTATGGGAACAGATACCGCGCACCGCGGTTGCCGAAACGCCCGCCGTTCAACCCGAATCTGCGCCGCTCCGGCCTCAGCTGGTGGCACGCCGCGAAATGCCAGTTTCGACGCCTGCTCCCTCGATCGAGAAGCGCGCTGACACCGAACTACGCACGGTCACCGTCGCGCCCAAAAATGTGAGCGGATTCCGCCTTCCGCCCAGCATTCTGCTGCATCGGGCCGACGACCCCTCGCCGGTGAAGGAAGATGAGCTACGCGTCTCCGCGCAGGTGCTGGTGGAGAAATGCGCCGAGTTCGACGTGCTCGGGCAGGTGGTGCAGATTAATCCCGGCCCCGTCGTGACGACATTCGAATTCCGTCCGGAAGCCGGCATCAAGTACAGCCGCGTGACCGGGCTTGCGGAAGACCTCTGCCTTGCGACGAAGGCCGAATCGATCCTGATTGAGCGCATGGCGGGCAAGAGCACCGTCGGTATTCAGGTGCCGAATCATGAGCGCGAGACCATCTGGCTGCGCGACATCATCGAGTCGGAGAGCTTCGCGACTTCGCGCTCGAAGCTGACGCTATCCATGGGCAAGGACATCAACGGCCGCATTGTCGTTGCGGACCTTGCGACGATGCCTCACGTGCTGATCGCCGGGTCGACGGGAAGCGGCAAATCGGTGGCCATCAACGCGATGATCATGTCCGTGCTCTATAAGGCCACGCCCGCACAGGTGCGGTTGATTCTGGTCGACCCAAAGCGAGTCGAGCTGGGGATGTACGAAGGAATTCCCCATCTCTTCACGCCCATCATTGCCGAGCCGAAGCTCGCGGCCAACGCCCTCCGCAATGCTGTGCGGGAGATGGAGCGGCGTCTCAAATTACTGGCCTCTCGCTCGGTCCGCAATATCGAACAGTACAACCGGCTTTTCGACGGCGCTACTCCGTCCCTTTTTGACGAAGAGGCGAGGGATGAGCAGCCGCTGCCATACATCGTCATCATCATCGACGAACTTGCCGACCTGATGATGATCGACAAGGCGAACGTCGAAGAGTCCATCACACGTCTCGCGCAGATGGCACGCGCGGTCGGCATCCATCTCGTGCTGGCGACGCAGAGGCCGTCTGTCGATGTGATCACCGGGCTGATCAAGGCCAACGTGCCCACGCGCATGTCATTTCGTTTGGCGACCAAGGTCGATTCGCGCACCATCCTCGATGCCAACGGAGCGGAGGCGCTGCTGGGGCGAGGCGACATGCTGTACCTGCCGCCGGGAACCTCGCGGCTGCATCGTGTCCACGCGCCGCTGGTGACGGAAAAAGAAATCGCGGCGGTTACGGAATTCTGGAAGAACCAGGGGCAGGCGGAGTACGTCCAGGGCTTCCTTGAAGCGCCCAGGGACTCCGGCGGCAACGAATCCGGAATGGGCGGAGAGGAAGGCGACGACGCCAACGACGATCTCTTCGAAGATGCGGTGCGGCTGGTGCTCGAATTCGGGAAGGCCTCGACTTCGCTGCTGCAGCGCCGACTGCGGATCGGGTATGGCCGGGCCGCTCACCTGATCGACATGATGGAGCGCGATGGGATCGTGGGACCCGCCGAAGGGTCGAAGCCGCGCGAAATCCTGAAGCCGCCCGACTGGCTGACGGAAGTGGAACCGACGCTGCGTTAGGTTCTGCTTGCTGGGGATCGATGCAGTGTGGCCTCGGCTGTTTCTGAAGTTTTGATTTTGGTTGACGCCTGGCGGGAGTACAATTCCCTGCAAATCAGAAGAATGAGAAATTAAGCAGGAAATTTCCGGAG
>Ga0302320_10031546_pt1 | contig 10047 bp, 5 predicted proteins | sample Bog_T0_3_FD_202130 | JGI IMG/M metagenome (GOLD analysis project Ga0302320, IMG submission 202130) | Peat permafrost microbial communities from Stordalen Mire near Abisko, Sweden - Bog_T0_3 | ecosystem: Environmental > Terrestrial > Soil > Wetlands > Peat | place: Sweden: Abisko, Stordalen Mire...
CTCGGAACTCAACTAGCTAGCCTTGTCCATCGAACCGAAGCCGACCAACGGTAGGACGCCATGCGCCAAACCCGCCAAGCCGCACCAACCAGGGAGCAGAGCCATCCCGCAAAACAAAAGCACGGAAAGACCATGAGGTCCTTCCGTGCTCGTACAATTCTGCTGGGTAAGTTAAGCGCTCTTCGCTTTCAGAAGATCCAACGCTTTGGTAAGCACCTCATCGCCCTTGGGCGGTGCACCTTCTTCCCCGTCGTCCGCTGCATTTTCACCCGCCACGACATTCGGGGTCACCGCTTCGTCTTCGATCTTCTTGCCGTCCGGGCTTTGATACTTCGCCACGGTAAGCAGCAGCGCCGCGCCGTCCGGCAGCTCAATCGTCTTCTGCACCGAGCCTTCTCCGAAGGTCCGTTCGCCCACCACGTCGCCGCGCTTGGCGTCCAGAATCGCCGCGGCAGCCAACTCCGCTGCCCCATAAGTCCCGCGATTCACCAGCACCGCCACCGGCGCATCCGTCAACACCTTCGCCGGATCGGCCGTAAACGTCTGCGTGGCGAACTTCTGCCCCTGCAACGTGGCCAGCGTGCCCGTCTTGATGAAGAAGTTAGCCAGGCGAATACCCTGCTGCGCATCGTCGCCGGACGAGTCACGCAAATCGAGCAGAACCTTACGGTTCTTGCCCGCGCCCTTGATCTTGGCCGCCACCTCATCCACCCGCTCGGCGGAGAGCAGTCCCGGCTTCAGATAGAGAATCGTCGAGTTTTCATACTGCTGCTCGCCCAGAGGCATCAAAATCGGCAACGAACGCGTCAGCGTTATCTTGTCCGGATCCGGTTTGCGCGGCCGCACCACGGCGATCGTCAGTTGCGAGCCAGGCTTGCCCTCCAGCATGAGGCGAATGACCGCCAGGGAAAGCTCACGCGTCGATTGATCCCCGATGGACTCGATCACATCGCCATCGGCAATCTTCTCCCGGTCCGCTGGGGAACCAGGAACCACACTCACCACCGTGGCATAACCAAATCGCTTGGAGACGTTGATCCCCACCTGCGCCACCCCGCTCGTCGGCCGCTCCTTGTAAATCTTGTACTCAGTCGGCGTCAGGTAGCTGGAATCCGAATCGAGTGACTCTAGCAACCCGTGCAAAGCGCCCGTGGTTACATCCGTGACGCTAGGCTCGGTCACGTAGTCGGTCTGGATCTTCTTCAGCACCTCGGCATACACGCGCATCTGGCGGTAAGCGCCGTCCTGGTCGCCGCCAGCGTGTACGCCGAACAGGCCAAACTCACCCAGCCCAAAACCCAGCGCAAGGGCAGCAAACACCGATACCGACAGAACAAACACCACCCGCTTGAATAATCTCGACACGCACACCGCCAGGAGGCAGCCTTAGAGGGGAACAGGCCGCTCACTCTATAGACGCAATGATACTCCAACCGGTGTGCAAACTGGCCGATCCGCCCCCCTCGCGAAGCGCTTGGCGCCGTCTTCGCGGCTACTCCTTCCCCAACCCGTCGTTTTTGTGGTAGTTGGGGTACGGCGGCATCGGGATCGAAGGAATCGGGTTCGCTTTCAGTTCGTCCAGCACCAACTGCACCCCGGTCTCCAGCTGACGGTCGTGGCCAGCCACAAAATCCTTGGGCGATTCTTCTACCGGCACATCGGGAGCGATGCCGCGGTTTTCTACCTCCCAATCCCCATTCAGACCGTAAATGGCGTATCGCGGCGCCATCACGAAGCCTCCGTCGAGCAGCGAAGGATAGCCCCCGATGCCCACCAGACCGCCCCAGGTCTTGGTGCCCACCAGCTTCCCAACACCCGCCTTGCGGAAGTACCAGGGCATTGCGTCCCCGCCCGAACCCGAGTTCTGGTTGATCAACATCACCTTCGGCCCGAAGATGGCCCCCACCGGATCGTGGATCGGCTTGCCGTCGCGCTCCGCCGCCCCGGAAAGCGGAAAGCGTTTCAGCACGTCCACCACATAGTCGGCGATAAGCCCGCCCTCGTTGTAGCGCTCGTCCAATACCAGCGCCTGCTTGTCCAGTTGCGAATAGAAATAACGGTTGAAGTTGGTGTACCCCGAGCCTCCTGTATTGGGCATGTACACATACGCCACCTTGCCGCCCGAGAGTTCGTCGACTTTGCGCCGGTTGGATTCAATCCAGTCCAGGTTGCGCAGTCCGTCCTCGTCGGGGATCGGAACCACGGTCACGTCCGTGGCTTCTTTGCCCTCCGGGTTGTAGGCGATGTGCAGAACCGTCTGTTTCCCCGCCGTGCCGTCAAAGAACTCGTAGAGATTGTCTTCCCCATGAAGTTCCCTTCCGTTGACAGCCAGCAGATACGCGCCTTCCCGCACGTAAACACCGGGCAGGGTCAGCGGCGAAGCCAGCCCCGGCGTCCAGTTCTGGCCGCCGAGAATCTTCACGATGCGATAGCGGCCGTTTTCGACTTTGTAGTCGGCGCCCAGCAGACCCGGCTTCGGAGAGTTGTCAGGATGCTCCGGTCCGCCGACAAACATATGGCCGATCGTGATCTCGCCCAGCATCTCCGTGTTCAGGTAGGTGAACTCGGAGCGCGAGGCCAGCCCCTCCAGGAAAGGCTTGTACTTCGCCTCGATCTTGGGAATGTTCAGGCCATGGATGTTGGGGTCGTACAGAAAGTCCCGCTCAATCCGCCAAGTCTCGTGGTAGATCTGCCGCCACTCGGCGCGGGGATCGACCACGGTCTCAAGGCTTCCTAAATTCAATGGCTTGCCCGGACCGCCATCGCCCGGCTTCAGGTCGTCCGCCGAGCCGATCGTCCAGCCGCCCTTGCGACCGTAGAGCACCTTACTCCCATCCGCCGAAACCATGAAGGCATCCACGTCGCTGAGCACCGTCTCCGGCGTCCGCTTCTCCAGCGTGAAGCGCCATACTGCGCGAATGCCCGGACCCGATCCACCATTGGACGGGCGCCCCAACGGCGAGTTCTCTGTGAGGTAGATCACGCCCGTCTTGCCCGTCGCGATACTCCCGTAGTTCCGCGGCGGAATGGGCAGCGAGAGAATCCGGTCGCCAATCTTCTCCAGGTCGATCGTTACCGTGACCGGCTTGTCTTTCTCCTTGTCTTTGTCGTCCTTGGCCGCGTCCTTGTCCTTATCCTTGTCTGCAGCCGCTCCCTTGATGTCGCCCTTGCCAGGCGACTTGTCTTCCTTCTTTGCGCTGTCGTCCGATTTGCTTGGTTCGTCCTTCTTGTCGTCCTTCTTTTCGTCCTTGGCCTTTTCGTCGTCGCTCTCCGGGGGAACCGGCGAGGCCCCGTCCTTGGCCAGCACCACGACATACGCCGCGCTCGATTGCGCTCGATCCAGCGACGAAAGATCGATACCAGCCTGCGAAGGCCCGTCGTCGGTCGAAGCCAGGAAGTAGAGAAACTTCCCGTTGCGGTCAAACGCCGGGCTGGACGCGTCACTCATGCCGTCGGTAACCTGCGTCGACTTGTGCGTCTCCAGCGAATACACAAACACGGCGTGCAACTGGTTTTCAAGATCGCGTTGGTACGCGATCCACTTGGAGTCCGGCGACCACACCTCGCCAAAGTCCGTCCCAAAGCTCCCGTACGTCCCCTTGTCCACCAGCACCGGCTTACCCGAAGGCACATCCAAATACCACAGGCGCAGGTGCTTGTCGGCATAGGCAATGTGCTTGGAGTCCGGCGACCAAGTGGGGTTATAGAAAAAGCTTGGCTCCGGCCCGAGATCGATCACCGTCGGCGCCTTGAATCCGCTCTGGTCGCGCAGATAAAGCTGATACTCGCCGGAAGCATCGGAAAAGTAGGCAATCGTTTTGCCATCGGGCGACCAGGATGGATTCCGTTCCGCCACGCCAGGCGTCCCGGTCAGGTTGCGTATATCCCCTTTTTCGGCCGGAACGGTGAAGATCTCCCCATGCGCCTCAAACACGGCGCGGACTCCGCTGGGTGAGAGCGCGGCGTTTTGAATCTCATCCGGGGTGAGCAGAGTCCGATGCGGCGCCAGGTTCGCCAGTTCGCCGTGAATCTGGATCGGGATGGTCTGGTCCGCGTTGGTCGTTGTGTCGACGAAATGAATCGAGCCAAACTGCTCGTACACCAGCCCACCGGGCCCACCCTGCACCGATTTCAGATCGTACCCGTGGTTGGGAACCACCTCGCTCACTTGCTTTGATTCGGTGTCGTAGCGGAACAAGGAGACAGGTCCATTGCGGTCGGAGAGGAAGTAAACCGTGTTGCCCGCCCACACCGGATTGGAATCGTTGGAGTTGTCGCGCGGGACTTTCACCACGTCGAGCGACTTCAGGTTCACAATCCAGATCGGCGTGGTCTGGCCGCCCACATAGCGCTTCCAGGCTTCCTCCCACTTGGTGATCGGCTGGTACGCCAACGACTGTCCATCGGGCGAGTAGGAGCCCTGAAAGCCGGTGGGCAGCCGGAGCGGTTCAGGAACGCCCGAGCCGTCGGCGTGCCCACGAAACAGGCGATAGTAGTGCCGATAACTGGCTTGGCCGCTGGCGATCAGCAAATCTTTGCCGTCCGGCGACCAGCCCACCACATTACTTCCCACCGGGTGCCACGTAACGCGGCGCGGAATTCCCCCCGTCGTAGCGATCACGTAAGCGTCGGTTTCTCCATGCAGCCGCGCGGTATAGGCAATCTGCGATCCGTCCGGCGAGAAAAAGGGACCGCCGGTTACAGCCCCAATCGCCGTCAGCCGCTCGGCCACGCCGCCCTTGCGGTCCACCGTCCAAACATCGTCCGCATAGCGAAAGGCAATCTTCTGTTCGCTCAGCGAGGGGCTACGCAGCAGAAGCGGCGCTGGCGCGGCATTGGCCTGGGCAAAGGCAAGCATCGGGCAAAGGGCAGCGACGAGAAACGTAGCACTTGCCAGGCGGGTGGAAACACGCGTCATGGGGCCTCCAGAGAATTTGGGTGAAATACAGAAAAGTGCCGGGGCATCCGGCAGGGCATTCAGGAAATCTAGGAAATGGTACGCCAGTCCCCTCGGCCCTGTTCCAAAAAACTTCGCGCCATGACCCGGGGAACGACGGTACCATCTGCTGCATGAGGGTCCGCTTGCTTACGATCCGGCATCTAAGCCGGCTTCTCTTCCTGCTCCTAGCGCCAGCGTGCGCGCAGTCGCCCACTGGACCGCACGCCGCATTCGAGGTCGCATCCGTGCGACAAGTCACTGCGCAACAAGCGGGCGCTGAAGGCGGGTCGCGGGCCGAGATTCAAACCACCACAGACAGCCTCACGATGGAGAATATTGCTCTGCCGGAAATGGTGGAGTGGGCCTATGGCCTGCAGAACTACCAGCTTGCGGGGCGAAGCATGCTGGAGGGCCGGCGTTATGACATTCGTGCCCGGGCCGGCGCGCCCACCGAGATCGACTCCCTCCGGCTGATGCTTCAGGATCTGCTCGCAACCCGATTCCGGCTCGAGCTTCATCGCGACAAGAAGCGCACATCCGTGTACGAACTTGTCGTGGCTAACGACGGCCCCAAGCTTCCAACCGACAAAACAGATTCACTCCCGCCTTCCTATCCGAAAGAGACACTTCCACGGGTCGTGGACGGAGGCTTTGTCTTCACCCATGTATCGATGGTTGAATTCGCAAAGCAATTGACCGAGCTTCGGGGAATCGATCTTCCGGTGGTTGATCGCACCGGGATCAATGGAGTCTATGACATCACCTTGAAATCGGCGGCCCGGGCAATTCTGGAGCCGGATGGACCTTCCCTGCTCACCCTGATCCACGAACAACCCGGACTCAAGCTTGTTGCAGCGAAAGATTTCATTGATGTGATCGTTGTGGACCACGTGGAGGCGCCCACCGCGAATTGAACCTTCAAGTCCAGCCGATATCTGGAAGGATTGCGCCCGATCACCGAATCGGGAGCGCGTACATCAAACCGCCCTGCGTCCACAGATTGTTCGGCCCGCGCATCAGCTTCATCGCCGAGTGCTCGCCCAAATTGCGATCGAAAATCTCCCCATAATTCCCCACTGCCTCAATCACGTTCGCCGCCCAGCCATCCTCCAACTTCAGGTACTGCCCGTATCCTCGATGCGTGCCCAGCAGCCGCTGCACCACCTCGTCGTCGCTCTTCTTCATCTCCGCCACGTTGGCCTGGGTGACGCCGCTTTCTTCGGCCTGGATCAGCGCCTCCACCACCCAGTCCACAATCGTGGCAAACTGCGCGTCGTCCGCGCGGTACACGATCGCCAATGGGTCCTTTGCAATCACGTCGGGCAGAATCTCGAAGTTACGCGCCATCCCCTTGAACGCGATGCGCTCGTAACCCAGTTGCGAGACGTCTGCCGTAATCGCCGCGCAGTTATTGGTGATGAACGCGGCTTCCATCTCGCCCTCTTCCTGAAAAGGAAACGGCAGCCAGGGAATCTTCTCGCGCTTCATGTATGCCTGGATTTCGATCTCGATCTCGGTCCCGCCCAGGAAGCACAATTTCTTGCCCGCCAGGTCTTTCGGGGTCTTGATGCCCATCGTCTTGTTCGCCAAAAAGCCCTGGTAGTCATAGAAGATGGGCCGTGAGAATCCAAAGCTTCCTTCCGTGCGATTGATGTAATTCGCCGACCCGGTCGCCAGCATAGCAATTTCACCGGCCTTCAACGCCTTCAGCGAGTCCCGCTCGTCGCGGAACGGTTTCACAATCAGCTTGGCATTGGGTCCGAGGATGGCGATGGCGACGGATTTGCAAACATCCAGATCGAATGCGCCATGATTGCCGTGAGCGTCCTGCGTGGAATACTCCGGCTCTTCCGTATCGATGCCGCAGACAAAGCTGCCGGCGGCTTTGACCTTGTCCAGAGTGGCTCCAGCCTGCGCCGGAACCGCGATAACGAAGCAAACAATGAAGCCCAATACAGCGGCGACGATCTTACCCATGAATACGTGATTCCTTCCTGCAATGTACAAGCTGTTTCTCACAAGAAACACGGCGGCTGGAAAGAACTTCAAGCCGCCGTGCGAAGTGGATCGAGTGACAGGCCCGCTCTACAACCAGCTGCCGGATGTGGGCAATCCTGGTTCAGAGCCGGGACGAGGATTGAAGTCGGAAGGAGCCGGATCGAGCAATACACCGCCTGGACCCACATCGGTGGGAACGATGCCCAACACGCGGCATCCCTGCGCACTGTAATGGGGCAGGCTGGTGACGAACGAAGCCGGAATCTCGGCAAACGACGGTTCGATCGGCGGTACCGCTCCCGTGAGTCGCGCATTGTCAAAGGCGGACAGCAGATCTCCCACGCCAGGTGTCTTGTCATCCGAAGGCCCCAGGTAGAGCTGCGGTGTGCCCTGCGGCGTCTTGTACAAAAGTGCGCCAAGTTTCCGCGCCTGCGCTTCGTCGGGAAGATCGGCCAGCGGCGTCAGTTTGAACAGCTCATCGATAAACTTGATCACCGAACCATGCTCGGTTGCTTCGTGCGAAATCGCGTGCACGTTGCTGTAGGGCGAGATCACGATGGCCGGAATACGCGGACCTTGGTCCAGAGCCGTTCCCGATGGATCGAAAGAACGAATTGCCGGTTGGGTGTGGTCGTAGAGGCCGTCGGTCTCGTCGTAGGTGATGATAATGGCGCTCTCCGGCCAGTACTTGCTCGCAGCGATCGCGTTGATCTCATCGGCCAGCAAAGCTTCGCTGATCTGCGCGTCGGAGTAGCCCGGGTGGTCGTCATTGCCCTTGAAGTCCCCCTGCACGGTCGCGTTGGGCGAACGCGGGGTCAGGTTGTCCAGGTTCCCGTAACCGCCGCGCACGTAGTAAACGCCGCCCGCCGCTGGAAACGCATTGCTATCGATCGCGGCGAAGAAGTCGCCGAGGCCCTTCAAGTGAGCCGCCGTCTCGTTCGGATTGTTGGCCTCATACCCGAAATACTGCGGCGCATCGTGGTGAGCGATGTAGTTCACGTGAGTCGCCGTACCCGCCGGGTCGGTGGATTCGTGATCGTACCCTTCCTGGAACCATGCCCAGTTGACCGGCTTGTAGTGCTCACCGGCAATCTTCTTGATGTCTGCCCGCACATCCAGCAAATCCAAGAACGGGTTCGCATCCGTGGCCGTGAGGTTTTCAATCTGGTCGCCCATGAACGTCAGTGGCAACGAGGCGAAGGTCAGGTTCGAAGACGGGTTGGTCGTTCCTGGGGCGCCGCTTTCCGTGGGCTGCTTCTGCGCCGGCGGCGTCAAAATGTCCAATGCCGATCCCCAGAACGGCTGCGGGTCGCCGGTCACCGGAAGGGCAGCATTGGTGGTGGTAATGTTGTTGCCCAGGGCGGGATGCTTCACCCACTGCGTCACGCCGGATTGGCCGGCGAGCATGGCAATGGCGTTCGGCGTCGAGGGTCCAATCACCGTGTCGAAGAAATTATCGAAAAGCGTGAACCGGTCGGCGTAGTTCCACATGAACGGGACCGTGTCGCAGTCCACGTGGCTCACAACCAGTTCGCCTTTCTGCTTCTGAGCCAGCGTCGGCGCCGGGCCCGTGTAGGTATAGGAATTCGTCCCCGAGTTGTAGCTCAAACTTCCTGACAAGCCCTCCTCGGTGAAGGCATACCGGTCGTTCAGCGCTTCGTTATTCGGATTGAGGTCCAGCTTGGCGTCAATCGCCGCGTGCCCGTGGTTCACCGAATCAATGTCCTCGGGGTAAAGAAGAACCGTCTTATTGCCGGTTGCCGTCACCGACTGAGGAATCTTGAAGGGCGAGATCAGACTCACTGAGCCGTCTGTGTTGACGATCGGCTGAGTAAAGCCTGGCGTGGCAGCGGCCGTCTGCGAGAACAGGCCGTTCGCACCAGGGTAGGTCCCGAAGTAGAAGTCAAAAGACCGATTCTCCTGGAAGAGAACGAACACGTATTTGATGTGCTTGCGCAAAAGTTCCAGTTTTTGGGCCTGCGACAGATGAGGCTCCTTTTCGACTTGAACAATATGACGAGCCACCTCATCGCTCGATTTCGGCGCGATTTCGACGACCTTCTGCCGATCCTCCGATTCTGCATAACCGAGAATGGGCTGAAAAGCCATTACCGCGGACAGCGAAGCCCCCGCGAATGCCTTGAGATGCTTAGGGATCATTGAACAGCTCCTTCTGATTGGGACATGGGTTTCTTTACCGTGAAGAGTCACCAAGCCTAGGTAAGGGATAAGGGGGGTCCCCTACGACCATTCGCCTGGAAGGTTTGGTAGGCCGCGAGAGCCCCACAGCGAGAGTTAGTCTGCGCCTGTTACAGGCCTGTTAGATTTTATGCTTCGGTTGATTAAAATTGTCGGAATCGGGCTGCTACTGCCCAGCTTTATCTGTTTTTCACATTCTCAAAAAGCAAGCGCTTGCCCAGGGGATCACTAATACAGTCAACTACTTATGCCTCAAATACATGGTCGCCTGAAGACGCCAAAGTACGGTGAGGAACGGGCCAATCGCAGGTGAAGGATCACGGGGGCAGTCTTGAAAAGACTGCACCAATGGTTTAATCGCTCCAAGCAGCAAGAGACACCGATGCGGGTCATCGAGCCCACCCTGAGAATAGTCTACGTTCGTCATGGCATCTAAAACGGGCAATCGGTGAAGGTTGAATTGTAGTTTCCATTCGATTGATGCAGTGAATAACTGGACCACCCGATACACGACCGCGTGACGGAAATCACGGCACATTCCTGAAAGTAGGTGAACTCTTGCCGGCAAAGGAGTGTTCCCATGACAACGCGCAATCTGTTCCTTTGCGTCGTTGCGGTCCTCAGTGCTGCATGCAGTGGACTATCGCAGAGAAATGGCCGTTCCGATGTTTTTCCCCTCAGCTTTGAACCGAACTTTGGACAAACCGCGGCCTCAGTGTTGCATATCTTGTACAGGTGCCCGGTCGCCAGGTTTTCCTTAACGCGCACTCCATCACGTATTCAATTCCGGGCATCTCCTCTAGCCTGCATTATTCACGAATACCTATTGAACAGCTTTTTGGACGGCACGAGATTGCCGAACAAGGCGACGGCGGCGTGATTTATTGCTGCCGCTGGTTGCGATTAGCGTA
>Ga0302320_10031551_pt1 | contig 10047 bp, 10 predicted proteins | sample Bog_T0_3_FD_202130 | JGI IMG/M metagenome (GOLD analysis project Ga0302320, IMG submission 202130) | Peat permafrost microbial communities from Stordalen Mire near Abisko, Sweden - Bog_T0_3 | ecosystem: Environmental > Terrestrial > Soil > Wetlands > Peat | place: Sweden: Abisko, Stordalen Mire...
CGCGTAGAGAACGTCTTTTTCGACGGTAAAAGCGTCATGAACCGGAGGCGGAGCGGAGGTGGGAGATTGGTGCGCCAGAGCAGCGAAGGCGAAGGCCGCACAGGCAAGCGGGAAAGAGGTCGCTTTGCTCATTTCCCGCCATCATACAAAAAAACGGGTTGCGAGACGCTCCCGTGGCGCGTCTCACGAAAGAGCCGCTATTATTGGCCCGAATTCATAGAAGACGCGCCTTCGAAGACGATCTTGGTGTGCGTCCCGCCAAAGCGAACCTCCGACAATTTGCCGTCGTTCTGGTACATCAGTGAAGTAGAGGAAAACTTGTTGCTTTCCGTCTCCTCCCGAGCGGGCACTTCGATGGTCTCTTTTCCTTGTTTGATCACGGCGGTGCCATTCTCAAAGGAAACCTTGTAATCGCCGGCTTTCAGCGTCTTGCCTTCAATGATGGAATCCTGCGTCAAGCTCATGTTGAATGTGTTGCCGGATGCGAATAAGGTTGCGCCCGCGAACGCCAGGCTCAACAGTAGTGTCTTTTTCATATAGTGGTTTTCTCCTTGCCAATCTGTCGCGCTTTCGTCAGCGCTTCTGAATAGTGAGACGGAGAGCGAAGCGGAGGGAGTTACCCAAGCAAACGTGAAGTTATGTAAAAGCCATTTTGGATTAGTAATGAAGAGTAAGTAAGTTAAATTCACTAGCGAATGGCGAGAGCGATAGTATATGAAGGGCGTTTTCTTATGGCAAAAGTGACGAAGGAACGGTTGTTTACGTTTATTAGGGGGCACAAGCTCGCTGTGCTTTCGACGATCAGTGCAAAGGGGACGCCGAATTCGGCGCTGGTCGGCATTGCCGTGACGCCCGAATTGGAGATTGTTTTCGATACAGTGAAGAGCTCACGCAAGTACGGCAACTTGATTGCAAATCCCGCGGCGGCTTTTGTGGTCGGGTGTTCCGGCGATGAAACTTTGCAGTTTGAAGGCGTGGCGCGCGAGCCGGTGGGTGAGGAATTGGCGCGTTATCAAGCGGCGTATTTCGGAACTTGGGAGGACGGCCCGAGCCGCTTGAACTGGCCGGGAATTTGTTATTTCGCCGTGAAGCCGACGTGGATCAGGTTCAGCGATTACGGCGATACACCGGCGCTGATTGAGGAACTGACTCTCTAACGAGGCAAGGCTGTTAATCGAAGACGGCGTTCTGATCTTCGAGCCAGCAGCGATAGCCTTCCAATTCTTCGTCCGTTACTTCCTGCCGGCAAATGCGCGCGGGCATCCAGGAAGCGAAGCCGGCGGCGGAAACCGGCAGATGCGCCACGCCCAAGCCGTCTGGATCGTTGATCGTGCCAATGCTTAAGCTGGCGGGATTGATATCGTACGGCCGCTGCGGAAAGCGATTCTTGAATTTGCGGACGTGGATGACGTGTTGATCGATCAACAAAATCTTAATCGCGCCAAAGGCGGACTCGCCGCTCCGGATGGAACAAACGTCGCCCGGCGCGAGATCATCGCCGGATGTCAATTGAAATGCTTTTTTCGTTTTAACCATACTCACCCGCCAGCGCGATCCATGCCGATGCAATTAAAGTGTGCCAGCCGGGTTGCAATATTGTCAATAAAACCGGCGGCGGAAAAGGAGCAGTACCTTTAGTACGAACCTGGACCGAATAGAATGAATTAAGGCATGCCTTACGGCTTTGGCATCTAACGTCTAATGTCCGTCGCGCCCGCCCGAATCAGCCCCTTAAACACCGCTCCCGTCCGTTCCGATCGCCGCTATGTTCTTTATTGGTCGCAAATGAACCGGCGGGTGGAAGGAAACCACGCGCTGCTCTACGCGGTGGAACTGGCGAACCGGCTCAACCTTCCGGTGCTGGTTTATGAAGCGCTCACGTATGGCTACGAGTACGCCAATGACCGGCTGCATACGTTCGTTCTGGAAGCGGTTCCGGAAACCGAACGGCGGCTAAGGAAGGCAGGCATCGGTTACGTGTTTTATTTGCGGCGGAATAAGACAGACCCGAATAACACGCTTTACACGCTGGCGCGGAATGCGGCTGCGGTGGTGAGTGACGATTACCCCACTTTTATTGCTCGTTCGCACAACGCTACGGTGCCGGCCAAAATCGATAGCGCGTATTTCGTGGTGGACGCAAGCTGTATTGTGCCTATGAGCGAGATTCCGCACCGGCAATATGGCGCATACACGATTCGGCCGCGGATTCACCGGCTGCTGCCAACCTATCTCACGCCGGGCGGCCCGCTGCGCGTCAACGAGCGATACACGGGCGGCCTTCCAAAGTTCCACACGGAAGTCACTGCGGCAAACATCAAACAGCTTGTGGCCTCTTGTGAGATTGATCACTCCGTTGCTCCTTCCACTGAGTTTCAAGGTGGGAGCTTAGCCGCCGAAAAACTGCTCAAGACGTTTCTCGAAGAGAAACTGCGACACTACGCAACCGGGCGCAATGAGCCTTCGGCGAACGCCACCTCCCACATGAGTCCCTATCTGCACTTCGGGCAGATCTCCGCACTCGAGATCGCCCTTGCAGTTTCGAAATACGCCCACGAGCACAAACTCATCGCCGACGAATATCTGGAAGAGCTGATTGTGCGGCGCGAGCTGGCGTTCAATTATGCGCGTTTTGTTGAGAATCCGGGAGATCTGAACAATCTGCCGGAGTGGTGCCGGCTCAACATGCAAGAACACGCCAAAGACAAACGCGACCCGGTCTATTCTCCGCAACAGTTTGAGCGCGCCGAGACGCACGACGAATTATGGAACGCCTGCCAGCGGGAAATGTTGCAGCGCGGAAAGATTCAGGGCTATTACCGTATGTATTGGGGCAAGAAAGTCATAGAATGGTCTAGCACTTATCAGCAGGCTGCCCAAACTATGATCGATATTCACGGCCGCTACGCCCTGGACGGGCGCGACCCCAACACCTACACCAACATTTTCTGGTGTTTCGGCCTGCATGACCGGCCGTGGCCCGAACGTCCTGTCTTTGGCAAGATGCGTTTTATGTCTTTAGAAGGCATGAAGCGAAAAACCAACGTACGCGCCTACATTGACGAGATAAACGGCCAGAGTGCGTCACGAGAAAAACAACAGCCCTTATGGACTTCCTGATCACCGGCGCATCCGGTTTTATTGGCCGGAAGATCGTCAGTCAATTGCTTGCGCGGGGCGACGCAGTCAACTATCTGGGACGGCATCGCAGTAACGCGATGGATACACGCGCCGCGTTTCATAGCTGGGACGGCAAGACGCCGGCGCCTCTTAACGATTTGCCCCGCTTGGATGCCGTGATCCACTTGATGGGTGAGCCGATTGCGCAGCGCTGGACGCCGGAAGTCAAAGAGCGCATCCGCCGCAGCCGCATTCATGCCACGCGGCAACTGGTTGCCGCGATCGCGACGGCGCGCTACAAGCCAGCGGTTTTGGTGTCTTCCTCGGCCGTAGGCTATTACGGCAATCGCGGCGCGGAGGTTCTCACCGAGGCCAGTATGCCGGGCATTGGCTTTCTAGCGGATGTTTGTATCAACTGGGAATACGAAGCGCTGCGCGCGCGGGAGCTTGGCGTGCGAGTAGCCATAGTGCGGACTGCGACCGTGCTGGGCCGCGACGGCGGCGCTTTGCCGAAAATGCTGCCACCGTTCCGCTGGGGTATCGGCGGGCGTTTTGGAAACGGCAAACAGTGGATGTCTTGGATTCACGTGGACGATCTGGTGCGACTGATTCTATTTGCGGTGGATACGCAGTTGAACGGACCGCTGAACGGGGCGGCCCCCACGCCTGTCACCAATAGGGAGTTTACACGGACGCTGGCGCGGACTTTGCACCGGCCGGCATTGTTCCCCATTCCTCGTTTTGCGTTGAACATGGCTTTGGGAGAGATGTCCTCGTTCCTGTTTGACAGTTTGCGCGTGGTGCCGGCTGCGGTAGAAAACGCGGGATTTCAGTTTCAGTATCCGGAGTTGAGGCAAGCGTTGCCGCAACTTTTGACTTTACCGCAAGAGTTCAATCGAGACGCGCTATAGCACCGAGAAGCGGTTTTCGGGTTGACCCTGAGTTTCCGTTTCCAACGTGAATAGTCCGCCGGCAAAGCGATCTCCCGGTTTGGCGCCGGCAGCGGCAGTGGTGATATAAAGCGTGCGTAAATCCGCGCCGCCGAAGGTGCAGGTAGTGATGTTGGGAGTGGGCATTTCCACTATGCGGTCAATGACGCCATGCGAGGCGATACGCACGATGCAGCCGCCGCCATAACGGCAATTCCAGAGGAAGCCGCCGGCATCCATGGCAGAACCATCGGGCGCGCCCCGCTTGAAGTCACGGAAGAACGGCCGTTCGTTTGTGATCTCGCCCGTGGCAGCATCATAGTCGTATTGGTGAATGATGTTGGCCATGGAATCGGCAAAATAGAAGGTGCTACGCTGCGCATTCCAGGCGAGAGTGTTGGCAATCCCGAGACCTTTTTTGCATTCCTTCACACTGAGATCTGGATCAATGCGGTAGAGTGCGCCGTGGCCGTTTTCGAGATCGCCGGGGGAACCATCGGGATTTACGTTGTTCCACATAGAGCCGATCCAGAGCGAGCCGCGCGGATCGGCACGCGCATCGTTGCAGCGAACTTTGGGCCAGCCGGAGAGTTTGAAGGCGTAGTCGCGGCGCGTGTCGCCAGCGGGCTGCCACAGAATCAAGCGTGAGCCGAGAACGACGGCCAGCGTATCGGCCAACGTGGTCAAGATGAGCGCCGTGACAGGTTCGTCAAAGAACCAGGTCTTGACATTGCCGCCGGCAGCGTCGTAGCGGTGAATGAGGAAGCGGTTGATATCGGTCCAGTAAAGGGCGTTTTCAGCGGCATGCCATACCGCGCCTTCGCCGCAAATATCGCCGGTGGGCGCTACGCAAATTGGTTCCAGCGCGCTGCGGCGGTTAGACATTTCCGCGTTTCATTTCGCCGGCCAGGTAGTCCGTGGCGCGCCACGCCATAGCCAAAATAGTGAGCGTGGGGTTCTTTTCACTGGCGGTAGTGAACGCGGAACCATCCACCACGAAAACGTTCTTCACGTCGTGCATTTGATTGAAGGCGTTGAGGGGCGATTTCTTGGGATCTTCGCCCATGCGGCAGGTGCCGTGTTCATGAATGGCGGACCCGGCTTTATCCAGCCAGCCGCGTTCGTACGGCAGAATCTCGGCCTTGGCGGAGTGCAGAATTTGCTCGGCGGTGTCGTACATCTCTTGCGCCATGCGGTGTTCGTTGTCGCCGATTTGATATTCAATTTTCAGGCGCGGCACGCCGTAGGCATCCACATTGTTGGCATCGACGGTAATGCGGTTTTCAGCGCGGCCAATGGTTTCACCATAAGGATGCAGCGCAACCATGGCCGGGTAGCGTTGCTTCACCGCTTTCTTGAACTCCGCGCCGAAGCCCGGCAGAGACTTGGCATAGTTGGCATTGGCCTGCGCGCCGCAATCCCAGAACTGCATGCCAAAGCCGCGAATGTAATCGCGTTTGCGGCCATCGCGGTGATTGAAGCGCGGCAGGTAAATGTGTTCGCCGCCAATGCCGCTATCGTCTTGCACCGGGCCGTTCAACAATTCGGGCAGGAAACCGTACATATGAAAACGAATCTGTTCGCATAAATAACGGCCGATGGCATCTGAGGAATTGCCAATGCCATTGGGATGGGCGGACGATTGCGAGTTGAGCAGAATGCGCGTAGAATCGACGCAGGAAGCGCCGACCACCACAACACGCGCCTTCACTTTACGTTCGTCTTTGGTCTTGCGGTCGAAATATTGCACGCCGTTGGCAAGGCCTTTGTCGTCCACCAGAATGCGCGCCACCACGGCGTTATCGCGAATGGTGAGTTTGCCGGTTTTCAGGGCCGGATCAATCAGATAATCGGACGAATTGAAAAATGCGCCGACATCGCAGCCCGACCCGCAAGCACCGCAATAGTGGCAAGCCGGATGACCGTTATGCGGTTGGGTGAGAACAGCGCGCCGGCCGGCGACGATGGAAACGCCGATTTTCTGCGCGGCCTTCTGGAGCAGACGTTCGCCGCAGCGTGGCGCAGGCGGGGGCAACATGTACTTGCTGCCCGGCAGGGAATCCTGATCGTCAAGCCCGCCGCAGACGCCGATAAACTGGTCAACCTTATCGTAGTAGGGCGAAATGTCTTTATAGCGGATGGGCCAGGGAACGCCCCAACCATCGCGCGCCGGACCTGCGAAATCCACGTCGGAGTAACGCAGGGAAACGCGGCCCCACACGTTCGTCTTGCCGCCGCGGCCCCAAACGCGGATCAATTCGAATGGCTTGTCGCTGGGCGTGAGATAGGGCTGTTCGTTGGTGTCGAGGTAAAACTCGGGCGCAAATTGGCCGCGTTCGTGCTTCGCCATCGCCTGCCACGGCTTGACGTGGGTCCAGAATTTCGCGCGGTCGAAGCGTTCGCCGGCGTCCAGCACTAAAACAGAAACGCCCTGCCGTGTCAGATTCCACGCAGCCATCCCGCCGGCCGCGCCGCTGCCGATAATGACGACATCGTGAACAGGTTCCGTTTTGACGGCGGTGCTCATTGCGCGCGCTCCTGACTCGCTTCCGCGCTGGGCCAGTGTTCGGGATGCGTGCAGCCTGGGAAGCTGGCGCGAAAGGTGTTGCCGTGGAAACCCAGTTCCTGCACCAAGCCCGCTTCGGTCTTGTAATAGGTGTCCACTGTTAGGTCTTTGACGGTTTTGAAGAAGGCGGTCTTGGCGGGGTCGGTATCGGTGCTGAGGCTCTGCAACAGCGTGATTTGTTGCTGTTCGGTGAGAGAGGTGAACGGGGCTTGCTCATTCAGATAGGCCAAGCCTTGTTTGAACTGTTCCTGGAGTTCGGGCTTGGCGGCGATCTGCCGGTCAATCCAGTGAGGGACGCCGGCATCGGCTGCGCCGGGTGTATCGGTGCGCGGAATGATTAAGTCCACCAACTTCGAGACTGTTTCGTAGTCGGCTTGGCTGAAATAACTGGGTGGTGCGGCAACGGCAGACGCGGGAGTCTGATCGAACATTTCATGCAGATGATGTTCGGCTTCCGGGGTATCGGCGGCCAGCAGTGGCGCGATGGCGGCGGAGGTAGCGGCGGTGGCTAGTTTAATGAGTGCGGTTCTTCGGCTGTGCACACGATTGAGTATATTCTGTTTGTCCGGCAGTGCCTCAGTCACCTTTGGGACCCAGATAGTTCGGCCCGTAAATCGCCGCCCGGATGTCTCTGTGCAAGGTGCCGTCAAACGGCATGGTCTGGACGAAAAAAACGGCTGCAAGCTGGTTGGCTGGATCGACCCAGAACAAAGTGGACGCAGCGCCGTCCCAGAAGAATTCGCCCACCGCGCCGCGGCTTTCTTCGGGCTTTTGGGGTTGCGAAACGCGCACGGCAAAATCAAGACCGAAGCCTACCGAACCCTTGCTGGGCAGGAAGAGCCGCTGCGTGACGCGCGCATCGAGTTGGTCGACCGACATGAGCCGGATGGTGGAGGGTTTCAGAATCCTCGTTCCTTCGAGTTCGCCGGCACCCAACAGCATGCGCGCGAAACGCATGTAGTCGTCAACGGTAGAAGACAGACCGAAGCCACCGCCCGTCAAGCGGTTGTTTTGAAAATTGAGCCTGCGTGTGACCGAATCCGGGTCGCGCACCAGTTTGCCGCCGGTTTTGCGGTAAAGGGCGAGCAGGCGGGGAAGCTTTTCGTCGGGCTGCCGCCAGGCTGTATCATGCATGCCCAGCGGTTCCAGTACGTGCTGCCGGACATACTCGGCAAAAGGCTGTCCCGATAATTTTTCAACCAGCAGTGCCTGTACGTCTACCGCTATGCTGTAACTCCATTGCGAACCCGGGTCGAACAGCAACGGCACCTTTGAGAGCCGCCGGCCCATCTCCGCTAAATCGATATCGAGGGCCAGTGGATCGGCCTTGACGTACGCTTCATGCACGGGCGTGCTGCCCGGTCCATACGCAAAGCCCGCCGTGTGCCGCATGATGTCGCGGATGATGATGGGACGCGCGGGCGAACGATAGATGGGGGCACCCGCGGGGTCCTTGCCCGCATAGACTTGCATGGATGCGAACTCGGGCAAGTAGCGCGCGAGCGGATCATCCAGCCCAAACTTGCCCTGTTCCCACAGTTGCATCATAGCCACACCGGTGATGGGCTTGGTCATTGAATAGATTTGCGCGATGGCGTCGCGGGTCATGGGCCGCTGCGCTTCGCGGTCGGCAAAGCCCGCCGCACCGAAATAGGCTTCGCGGCCCTCTTGCCAGACCAGCACGGAGGCGCCGGCGGCGCGGCCATCGGCCACCATTTGATGCAGGGCTTCTTCAATGTGGGCCGGGTCCAAGCGCAACGCGTCCTGTGGCTGAGCCGACAGGGAAACCGAACACAGCAGCAGCAGAGCCAGCGCTCCGCTGCGATACGCACGCCAAGCTCCCGTGGACCACAACGCCCAGAGAATCAAAACGGGTTGGAAGAACAGACGAATGGTGCGCGCGCGGTCGGTATTCAGGCCGAAGGCATCTCTGTGGTACATCAGTTGTGCGATGTTGCCGGGAAAGACCAGCACGAAGAACGCGGCGGCGAGCCAGCCCAAGGGGACCCGATAGCGAACCAAGAAAACCAACGCCAAGCCGAGAGCAATTTCGACAATTCCAGATAAGACAACGACCAGATCCGGACCAAGCGGCACCCAAGGCGGCACTTGCGCGCGAAATTCGAGGCGCGACCAAGTCAGATGGGAGATGCCGGCAAAGGCCAGTGCGGCGCCGAGCAAAATTCGTGCGATGGTGGTCATTCGTTTCAGCCTCCGGCGGTTCTAGGTCTAGGCGCGGAAAAACGCCAAGAGGTCGGCGTTAATCGTTTCCGCCTGGGTGGTGGGCATACCGTGCGGAAAGTCCTTATATGTTTTCAGCGTTCCGTTCTTCAGCAGCTTGGCGGAGAGCGGCCCGGAGGCGACATACGGGACAATCTGGTCGTCCTCGCTGTGGATCACCAAGACCGGAACGGTAATCTTCTTCAGATCTTCTGTGAAGTCGGTCTGGGAAAACGCGACAATGCCGTCGTAGTGGGCCTTGGCGCCGCCCATCATGCCTTGCCGCCACCAATTTTCGATAACCGCCTCAGAGGATTTCGCACCCGGCCGGTTGTAGCCATAGAAAGGGCCGGCGGCTAAGTCCCGATAGAATTGCGTACGGCTGGCCGCCAGTTGCGCCTGTAGACCATCAAACACTTCCTTGGGAAGACCCAGAGGATTCGCAGCCGTTTTCAGCATCAAAGGCGGTACGGCACTGATCAGCGCTGCTTTCGCGACGCGGCTTTCGCCATGGCGGGCCAGATAGTGCGTCACCTCGCCGCCGCCTGTGGAATGGCCAACGTGGATGGCGTTTTGCAGATCGAGATGCGCGGTCAGCGCAGCCAGATCGTCGGCGTAATGATCCATGTCGTGGCCGTCGGCAACCTGCGTCGAGCGGCCATGACCGCGGCGGTCATGGGCAATGACGCGATAGCCTTTCAATAAGAAGAACAACAACTGGGCGTCCCAATCGTCGGCGGATAGCGGCCAGCCGTGGCTGAATACGATGGGTTGGCCGGAACCCCAGTCTTTGTAGAAAATCTCGACGCCGTCTTTGGTGGTTATGGTGGGCATTTGGGGAGTCCTTGTAAGTTTTCAATTAGAGCACAGTGAAAGTGACGGGATACCGATGAATGTAGAAACTCCAGGGCGGAACTAAAGTTCCGCGCTGGAGTTCCGCGCTGGCGGAACTAAAGTTCCGCGCAGACTGAAGTCCGCCCCCCCGGCCGAACGAGAGGGCGAAGAAACGGCGTTTTTTGCGAAGCGGATTTCGCTATCCGCTTTGTTTGCAACGTTAGTTTCGCGATTTTGCGATTTGGCTGCCAGGCGCTGTTCGCGGGCCTTCGACAGTTCAAAGCGTTCGCGTTGGTGGCGTCTTCGACGGGCGCCGCTTGTTGTGCGGAAGTTTTCGTGGAGCATTTCCATGAACGCGGCTTTGCGATTCACGAGTGC
>Ga0302320_10031552_pt1 | contig 10046 bp, 9 predicted proteins | sample Bog_T0_3_FD_202130 | JGI IMG/M metagenome (GOLD analysis project Ga0302320, IMG submission 202130) | Peat permafrost microbial communities from Stordalen Mire near Abisko, Sweden - Bog_T0_3 | ecosystem: Environmental > Terrestrial > Soil > Wetlands > Peat | place: Sweden: Abisko, Stordalen Mire...
CCCCCTTTAGCTCCATTTTCTTGTCTCCTTCCAAGAATAACGAAACATATCCTGTCGATGGCGTAGTCTTTTCTGATCTAATCTTGTTAACCATCTCTTCTCTGACATTTCCACTTTGTTGGTTGGAAGCGTTCTTCTCTGGTAAAGCCTGGTTAGACATGCTCTAATTATTGATTGAAGAAAATATTTTATTTTAAATTCAGAAAATTTAAAATTCGTTTTTGTATTGTTTAAGATCTTCTGGGCGTTTAGGTTTAAAAATAAAAACAGAAAATATAAAAGATGAAGAGCCCTGTAACCTTTTTTTCTAGTTTTTTATTTGGTGCAACCGCCTATTATTTAAACCAAAATTACAGTGAAGAATATCGGCACGCTATTATAGGATGCCTAATAGTGATGATTACATCTTTAAGCTACCACTATACTGGACATAAAATAATAAGATTAGTTGATATGATAGCCGTTCAAGTCTGTCTTTGGTATAGTCAATACCAAGTTGTTAATTGGCATCCTTACTATATTTCTGCATTATTATTATTAGCAGTGATGGGAGTTGTTTATTGGAAGAATCAAAAGAGCGATTTAGTTCATAGTTTCTTGCACTTAGGAGGAAGCATTGGAATTTTGTTATCGATCGAAGGTCATGCTCTGAGTCGACTAAATTAAAACGCGAATTAATAGTTTAAAATTTTAGATAAGTTTCTAAAAATTCCTTTGGTAAGTAACTATTTCTCAGTTCTGCGATAGCTTTCATATAGGCATCTCTATATGTCAGAACTCCAGGAGTAGTCGAATATTGAATATCATGATTACCCATAATTTTAGCATCACTATATAAATTAGGATATTTAGCTATAATCATTTCACAATCAATATGTTGTATTTTAACTCCATAATCTGAAGGAATTAATCTTTTATCTGTAATATAACCTATTATCATTTTTAGAATATCTTTTGGAAAAGCTGATCTTTTATGAACAGCCATTATTGCATAAAGCGTGGCTTTTCTTCTACGAAGAGATTCGAGATATACATAAATCGCCGACATTTCTATTTTAATGTTTGTCTTTTTAATTAATCCATTGTAATAGAGTTTTCCATACCAATAAATCTCTCGCAAATAATGATTTTCATTTTCTATACTGGGCAGAATAGATAATCTCCAATTAATATTATCGATCAACGTATTATCAAGATTTGAATATTTGCAAATTTTAGACCTCCAAAGATAATAATCATTACTCAATTTCCACCAATATTTTGGTGATTTTAATCTTTCTGTAACTGCAATAAGAGATTGTAGTGCTTTATAATTTCCTAATTTTGCACCAATTCCACACATTGGTCGAACCATTTTCATAGTTTTGCTATCGCTATTAATATAGATTTTTATTAATTTATTCATTAGTTGAAATTCACCTTCAAAAAAAATTGAAATATGATAATCAAAAGCTATATTATCGTCTTCTTGAAATTTTGTCATTAAAAGGAATCTAGCTTTTCCAAATCCAGCATTAGATGCTTTCTTCAAATAATCAATCCTTTCATCTTCTAGGCATAATCCAAAGGCATAGATTGTCCATGGATCTAAAAACTTTTCTATGTTTTCGTTAGCATATCTCAGCCAGATATCATTGTTATTGTTTACCAGATCTACTATTGCTGGACTATAACCTAATTTTGCACTCTTTTCCATTAATCCTTCATTGGTTTTAATATCAAAAGGTATGTGTTCTGAAATAATAGGACATGCTTTTACCCATCTTGCTAATTCCCAATATGATCTAGGGGCAAATCTAAATTCTTATGTTAGTTCTAATGGAACAACGATCTTAATAATAGCTGGAGTGTCTAGAAATCCCGATCTGATTAAAAAGCTACTAAAAGCTGGTGCCGATCCTAACTTTAAGAAAGAAGGTATGATAACGACTCCGTTATGGGATGCAGTAAGTAGCGATGATACTCTAGATATAGTGGAATGTCTCCTGGAAGCAAAAGCAGATGTTAATGCTCCGGGTTATGATGGACGTCTTCCTTTGTTAAGTACACGGGATCCTATAGTCTTTAGAAAACTAGTAGATGCCGGAGCAAATTTATTTGTCCAAAGTAAGGATGGATCTACAGCAATAGAGGAAGCATCAAGCTATGGACCTGATTCTCTCAAGATATTATTAGACAAGTTAACAACTTTAAAAATGGAAATTGAAATTTATGAAAATAAAGAAGATATTAAACCCATTACTAAACAGGATTTGGCAGCCATTTGGCGAATGCGAGTAGTTTTAGCTGGCGGAGAACACTCACTAAAAACTCAGACCTATCTCAAAACAGTAAATATAGCCAAGCCAGAAGTAATGATCCTTTTGGAAAATTACCTTAATATCGACTTTTTAGAGCGATTGGCAGAAGAGAAAATCAATTTGAAAGAGTTTAAGAAAGAGATTGCTATGTAATATAAAATAAAACAGGAACATAATGTGAACTATTTGTATAATTGTCGAACTTGTTCTGGTAACGAATACCGATGTTCTAATTCTTAATTTTAGGGCATAAGAATTATTCTGAACTATATAACATTGTAAAAACTAGACTTGGTTCATCCATACTAAATTTATAGAGTTGGGAGGGTGGACGATTATTAAAACTGTTCATTATTAAAAATGCAAAAATTAAAGAAGTATTAGAGTTGGTTAACTCGCTTATTACTGTGATAGAGAATGCCAGAAAAACGTTATCCTACTCACAAATTAGAATGTAAGTAAACTGTTTAATAATCTAATAACAAATTGAAAATTGAAATTATTTTAATTTCAATTTAAGAAAATAAAAAATGATAGCTTTAACCAATTTACCATTAACTCTCATCAGAATAATCTGTTTAAAGTTAAATAATAGAAAAGATTTTCTAAATCTTTCATTGGTATGTAAATTCTTTCTTCAAACTATTATTAATGGGGAAGTTTTTTGGCAAGAAGCAATCAGAAAAGAACATCCAATCTTTGAATCGAAAAGATATAATACAACATGGAAAGAGTATTATAAATTATTAGGTGGATATGTTATGTCTGAAATTTATGATGGATTTACTAATTTTCAAATTGCAATGATTTTTGAGCTAATGCAACATCTAACCTTCTATTCTCAAAATCAACAAAGCTTCACTTTCTCGCATTCTGATTATTTAAACTTAATCTCGACTTTAGGATTAGAGAAATTCTTGATAACCCATTTTGAATTGGAAAATCGAAACCATTATTTTAATAATGGTGGATTTAATTTATCCGATTTTCCAATTCACTCTTCTAATAAGAAACAAAAGAATGATGAATCTGGTCAATACTGTGAACAAGATTGTCAAAAATTAAGACTTGATTGGAAGAAGGCAGAAAAAGATTCTAGAAATTTCGAATTAGAAACTTTATATATTTTAAGTGATGATTCTGACGATAAAAGACGATTAGCTTATGATAATCTAAAAACCTTCATTGAACTTTATTTCTTTAGACCCTTCACTATTAACATTAAAGCTGAAGATTTAAAATTTTATTTAGGAATTATATTTCCGTTCGGACAATCCAAATTAATCGAACGTCAAATAAACAAGGACGAAGATAACAACAATAAGGATTATAGTATTCTGATTAATGCCTTATATAAAGGTTTCATAGTTACCGATAGAAATAGCAATCCCAAAAGATTAAAATATTTAGAAGAAAAGCGACGTAAGGAGGAAGAAGATACTAAACAAGTAAGTATTTATTATAACGAACATAATCGAACTTTAATTAATTATATGAAGGATAATATTTTTGGAGGCTTAAGAATTAATGAATATTTAAATAAAAGAGATTACACTTCTAAAGTTCTATATGAATATTTAAGTAGAACTTTTCCTAATTTACCTACTTTATATCTCAAATATATCGTTAATGAACATATAGATAGAGTTAGAAATTATTTAGGATCTATTCTATTTAACGATAAACAATCAGAAGGCTTGTTAGATTTAGAATTAGTTGATGTTTATATAGAAATATTCTATGACCTGACAGAAGATAGAGAATTAAGAGATAAAACGATCGGTGAAAAGTTAAAGTATTTTGAGTTGTTTTGTACACGGTATGAAATAACCAAACAAGAAATTTTTCTGTTAATTGTCTATTGTCAGGACAACAAAAACCATAGAAAATAAAAAGAAATTTTAAAATTCAATATTTTAAAATGGATGTTCCTCAACGGATCTATGAAAAAACACCATTCGAATTGGATAGAATTAAGATTTTTAGGAAATTGATAGATCTGGTTTATTCTCCAGCCTTTTTAGATCTTAATTTAGAGAATCGGAAAGCTACTCTAGAAAATAGGAAACAAAAATATATAAAATTTCTCGGGGATATTCAATCTAAAATTTTAGATAATATTATTAATGGAGATAAAGATAGATTTACATTAATTACTTTAAATCTAGATTTTGGTAATATTGGTGACAGTATTGCAGGATTACTTTCTAATTATTCTGTATTTTGTTTGCAAGATGTCGAGTCATATTCTACCGTTACTTTAAAGAAAATTATTGAAAATATAGAAGAAACTGGATTACGCTACTATAAATATTTTTATAAATCCTATGACTCTAAGAATCCTTATAATTCTAAAGAAAATTATGATCCAGACAAACTTTTAGTTATTGGATATGATAAAGTAATAATGGGAGAACTTGAAAATATAACACCATTATCTTTATTCGCTTATCCCATAATAGTAGTTTTGTGTTCTAATCTATCTCTGATAATTATAAATGTACATATGGTTCCTAGCAATATAAATAAACTTAATATTTTAAACTATTACTTTAGAGAATTGGAGGCTCATCCTAGATTTAGAGATCATCTTACTACCTATCGAATAATACTAACTGGAGAATTTAATAATCCGAGCTGCTCGCTCCCTCCAGAAAATCTAAGAGTTCTAGGTAAAACTCTCGTTCAACATATAGATAGAAGTCAAACCGAAGAACGATTTGTTACTGATGAAAATACTCCAACTTGTTGTTATCCTGTTTTTAATAAATGTGGAAGTTATATTTTCGATTCTTTATTATATGACAGAAGTTTATTTTCATCATTAAATTTTTTGAAAACCAAAAATGAAGATTCGTGGTTCTATTTCGGGTATCCTATTAATTATAATAGAAATGATGGAATATATCCTATGTATGATCCTCTCGTGTTACTAGAAATGGTACATTTAGAAAGAAAACAGTACCGAGGAGTCATCAAAGTTGATGTAGATTCAGAGTATAAGACAAAAAATAAACTAGAACCTCCATTTTTAAAAATAGAATTTGATTATCTCGATAAAAATATGTTATTTGATTTGGCTTTATTATATGTTAAAACAACTAAATTAAATTGGAATATAATAAAACCTTTGTCTTGGGATAAAGCTGGACTTCCACATATCAGTTTGTCTGAAGATATTGATAGGGAACATGAAGGTAAGTCAACAATTATCAAGTTCAAAGATATAATTCATCTTTCTACATTAAAGAACGGCAGAGAGAATGATAGATGGGTTATGTTACGTGCTGAGGTTAAAACTTATGGATCGCTCGATAAAGATGGATTAGGTAGGAATAAATTAGATACAAAGGGAGATCCCATTTATTTATGTAAAGACAAAAGGGAATGTCATATGTCTATTGGACAACAAAAAATGCAATAATATAAATCGTTAATTCTTGTTGCTATTTCTTAGAATTATAAAGGTAGAGAGTTATGGTCGGCTAACTTAACAATTAAGAGCAATTTTAAATCGATTGAAGCTATTAGTGCTGATATTAAAAATGATTTTTTTTAAATTTAAAAATAATTTAAAAATGGATATTCATAGGAAGCTCACTCAACGAGAAGAATGGGGAGGGGAACTTTATTATTGTATTGATGAATTACTTAGATGGCCTGAAACTTTTGAGAAGAAGACTAAAAGGATCGATGAACTCATCAAGTTAGGTGCCGATCTAAATTCTTTTATCGGTTTTGATGGTGATACTATATTAATGAGAGCTATATTGTTAGAAAATGTAGATCTAGTTAAAAGGTTGCTTAAAGAGGGTGCTGATCCAAATTCTGTGAAAGAAGGTATTAAAAGCACAGCATTGTATCAAGCAGTTACTACCCATAGTAACAATACTGAAACATACATCGAAATCGTAAAAGTTCTTATCGAATTTAAAGCAGATGTTAATCTTCCCGGTTATAATGGAAATTTTCCTTTGCTGGATGCTTTAAACTCTAGAGTATTTAGGATGTTGGTAGAGGCTGGAGCGGATTTGTTTAATAAAAAGAAAGGTAGTCATACTGCGATAGCTCGGGCTTCCTATGACCTCGAATCATTGAAATTAGTAATTAATAAATTAACTCAGATTGGAACAGATGAAAAGAAAGAGGTTAAGAAATGGTTATACTTAAATAAAGCTCTTCAAAAGGCGGGCAAAGCTTATTTGAAAAAGGATGTGAGAGACCTCGTTTCAATTATTATTTTTAAGTCAGTAGTTCCTACAACTTGGAGCATAAGATTAATTCTAGCTGGTCTTAGAGATGAGCTAAGAGCTCAGCGCTATATGCAAGGAAAGGGATTCAAAACTGACTCAAAAATTATCGAATTGTTAGAGAATCACAATAACGAAGAGTTCTTAGAAAAGTTGGCAGTAGAAAAGTTCAATAAGCTTCTCCTCTCAAAGGCCAAACAAAAAGAAGAAAAACAAAAAGATGAGAAACCCTTTTATTATTGTTGGTCGTGTCTTAAAGTTTCTGAAGAACCGTTAAAGAAGTGTAGTCGTTGCCATTTTGCTCTTTATTGTAACAGAGACTGTCAGAAAAAACATTATCCTGTTCACAAGCATCATTGCAGCAGGGTGATTTAAGTGATCTTGTTTGAATATTCTAATTATTTTTAATTAGAATACAACTCAAAATAAAAAATTTAGTTGATGAAGTAAACGAATAAATTGCAGATTAAAATACCTAAACCGAAAAGAAAAAGGTTGTTGGATATCATGTTCGGAACATCTTTGCTAGCCGGAGAAGGCGATTTAAAATTGTTGGAAAGGTCACGATTTATCGGCTCGTTTGGATTGTCTTGTATAACTGGAGGATGAGTTAACATGTTATGTTGTTCTGGCCCGAAACGTAAACTTGCTAAGTAATTCCCCTGAAAACTGTGAGTTCCAGTATGAGTCAATACTGAAGTCACTTCTGCGTAAACTTTTCCTCCCATGCTTCTCCACCTCTTACAAAATAAATAATCTTCAGATAAATAATGACTTTTACCATTAGACTCTTTTGAAACTTCGCAATCGAACAAACTATAAAGATGTTGATTCTCAAATTCTGTTAGAAGGCCAGTATCATCCTCAAATTTGCATTGGGAAAAAGTTTTACACATCTCTTCCAAAACCTGTCTTTTTATTAGCATAAAACCTGTTCCAATGTGTTTAACCTCTAATAAATTGTCTTTAATATAATTATTATCACTATAATTAATAGTATAATCTAGTAGATTAGCTTTGATAAAAGCTTCAACTTTGGGGTCGAGCGGCTTATCGTTTTCTGTTTTTTGATCAGACAAATGATCCTTAATTTCTGAAAGAATTTTATTAAGCTTGGACCATTTATAAGCCTTCTTGGGATAAACCGCTCCGATAATATCGACGTCAGCGTTAAAAAGTTTCTCAATGGTTGAAGGATGCCAAGAAACATCAGCATCAATGAAGAGAAGATGGGTTGCTTCTTTATCAGCTAAACATTGAGCAACAATTAAATTTCTTCCTCTGGTAATGAGACTTTCGTTTGTTAAGAATCTAATTTCTAGACTAATAGATAAATCTCTCTCCTTAAAATATTGAACAGTTTGAAGGAGTGATCTAACGTAAGTATTGAAACATTGTCCTCCGTAACAAGGCGTTCCAATGTAGATTTTTCCCCCTTTTATTTTTGGAATGTTTTCCATCTTACAGATATTTTCGATTTTAAAACCGAAAATAATCTTTTAAGTATTATTAATCATTAAAATAAAACTTTGTTTGAAAATATTGAATGGATAGACTAGGTCGCGATGTTTTGCTCGAAGTAGCAAGAAGAATTTATTATCCAACCGAGTTGATCAATTTAGCATTAGTTTGTAAAGCCTTTAAACATTTGGGAACTGATGAAAGGTTGTTTAAAGCTTTTTGGCTGAGGGAATTTCAATCGTATGCTCCAGATTTCACTTCTGAGTTTTTAAATAAAATACCTGAGAATTGGACTTGGAAACAAGTCTTTGTTTGGTTATTTAAGACCAAAAGAGAACTGATTTCGAAAATGTACCATCATGTAGGATTAGTTTATGAGCGTGATTTTAGAGGTGAACTAGATGAAAAAGCTACAAATAAATTACACTTTATGTTATTTCTTGGATATAAAGATGGGACTTCTCCGGAGGAAAGATATCAATTGCCTACTGGTAGAGCTTATTTGATTGATCGTAGTGTTACTGGAAGTTTATTTTTTACTTTAGCTAGAGGTCGTGACAGAAAGAGGATGGTAGAAATGATTGATACTGTTCATGCTCACCAGGGTAAATGGGACTTAAGAGATAATTGGGATTATCCAGTCGAAGAAGAGTATAGAAAAGGATTATATGGTGGTAAACCTTTAGGAAAGAGAGCAATAGTTAAAGAGGGAGTATGTATTTGGGATAAGGTAACTGAATCATATAAATTGATCTATCCACTTGATGGCTTGAGAGATATCTTTAATGGCTATAAGTATGATATTATGAGAGAAAGAAACCTAAAAGTTAGAGCAGCCGAAGAATTGCTAAACGAATTATATAACTTGGAGTACCAATGTGATGAAATAACCAATGATAATTATAAACAATATGAAATAGCAATCAGTGAACGGATGAAAGAAAGCGAACTAGCAATGATCGATTACTATTATATTTATGGCTTGAAGGTCTTATCATTTTCTGTTATTAGAGCTCCTCATTGGGAAAACAAGGAACCTCGTGAAAATCAAGTTTATGGTGGATGGCCTAAAGGTTATCAAATTCCTATCTACGACTGGAAAGGGACCTTGCTTGATACTAAAGAACTAATGGAGTATCCTTATCAATGTAAGAATAGATATGGAGAGAGCGGTGAGTTAAAGTTTCCAGAGACATTACATATCGAATCATTAGAAAAGAAAGATGAAGGAGGGAAGATCTTGACATTGGCCTTGAAGAATAGTGAGAAGATTCCTGCCGCTTTTCCTCATGTCAGTCATGGTAGTTATTTAAAATGAAAGTAATTTTTTAATTGAGAAAAAAATTAAAAAAAGGAAATGGAAAGACTTCATAAAGATGTCTTAATTCAAATCGCGGCAAGGATTTATTATCCAACTCAACTAATTAATCTCTGTTTAACTTCTTCTGCTTTTAGATGTCTCGGAGTTAACGAAATCCTCTTTAGAATGTTTTGGCTTAGAGCGTTTTATAAATTTTCTCCTGATTTTGTTTTAAAATATCAACCGCCTCCTAACTGGACCTGGAAGGAAGTTTTTATTTATCTTTTTAAGTCAAAACGAGAAATAATATCCAGAATGTATCATTATCTTGGACTAACCTATGAACATAGTTTTAGAGACAAAAGTAAAGCTGATGAAAAACTTATGTATCATTTTTTTAGTGAATATCAATTTAATCCTACTCTGAAAAAGAGAGATATAAGTAAAGAAGATCCTACTACCAGGTATAAAATTAATTCTGCTCAAGGTTTTTTAATTAATGCGAAGATTCATGGAGTTTTAGAATTTAATCTCAATAAAAGATTATTAAAAATTAACACTATTTTAGTTAGTGTTAATACTTTTTATATATTTTTAATTTCAATTAAGGACAATATTCTCCACTTTTTAGGGAGTGTCGAATCCGCTAGTTAAAGCAGGGAATCCAAAAGTTGAGGAAGCGAAGCGAACACGGTTGGCCGAGATAGCCCTCAAAACCATCATGTAGGTGTTTCC
>Ga0302320_10031553_pt1 | contig 10046 bp, 10 predicted proteins | sample Bog_T0_3_FD_202130 | JGI IMG/M metagenome (GOLD analysis project Ga0302320, IMG submission 202130) | Peat permafrost microbial communities from Stordalen Mire near Abisko, Sweden - Bog_T0_3 | ecosystem: Environmental > Terrestrial > Soil > Wetlands > Peat | place: Sweden: Abisko, Stordalen Mire...
CTGGAAGCTCGGCAACGCCTTACATCTGCTTCATGAACCGCCGGATGCCGAACGGCACGTCCGGTGGTGTGGGAGGACGGCGGGAGTGATCCCGCCTCCTACCCGATGGTGCAGTTACTCTGCCAGTGCTTCCGCCATTTCCTTGAGGATGGCTTCGGCGGCTTCTGCGGGGTCGGGGGCCTGGGTGATGGGACGGCCGACGACCAGGTAGCTGGCGCCGTCGCGCAAGGCATCTGCCGGGGTGGCGATGCGCTTCTGGTCGCCGATGGCGGCGCCGGCGGGACGGATACCGGGGATGACCAGCACGCCCTCAGGACCAGTGAGCACGCGCAAGGCGGCGACTTCCTTTGGAGAGCAGACAAAGCCGCGGATTCCGGCGGCCAGACCCATGCGGGCCAGCAGTTCCACCTGGGCGGCAGGCGAGCACTTGTAGCCGATCGAGGCCAACTGGGCCTGATCCATGCTGGTGAGGATGGTGACGGCCAGCAGTTGGGGCGGGTCGGCGAGGCCTTCAAGAGCGGCGCCGGCGGCGGCGAGCATGGCCGGGCCTCCGGCGGCGTGGAGGGTGATCATGCGGACGCCGAGGGCGGCGGCGGAGCGGACGGCTGCTGCGACGGTGTTGGGAATGTCGTTGAACTTGAGGTCGAGGAAGACGGAGTGGCCGCGCGCGACCAGCGGCTCCAGAACCGCGGGCCCGGCGGCGACAAACAATTCCAGTCCCACCTTGAACCAGCGGCAGGAATTCTCCAACTGGTTGACCAGGGCTGCGGCTGCGGCTGCGTCGGGCACGTCGAGAGCTACGATGAGCCGCCGGCGTGCCTCCTCCATGGGGTCAAATTTGGGCGCATGCGGGGATGGCGCAGTCGTACGCGCGGAAGCGAAGGTAGGATTCAACCGCTCCGGGATGGGCATGGCTCAATCCTAAAGCATGCGGCGTAAAGGGAGGGTGAAGATTGGATAAGGCTGGGGCGGCTATGAGGTTCGTGGTCTCACCTGTCTCAGGATCGAGACATGGGGCACCCAGTTTGATGAACAATCTGGCAGGGGCCAATTGTCGTCAGCGATCTAGAACCCTCTGCGGTGCCATTCGGCATTGACGTTCTGACCGCGTCGTGGAGACACAAAGGAATCCCTGATGAACCCATAGAGTATATAAAGCATGGCTGCCGCACACATACCGCCGACTACGCTGAACGAGATGGTCTCAATCATTTTTCTGCCTCCGCGACGGTGTACACATGCGGCACAGTCACTAGAGACAGAATGAGCCTGGTGTTCTAACAAAGTCCTGACAGGTATCTAATAAAGTTCTAAAGGCGAACTATATTTCCCGGGCGCCGATTGAAACAGAGATTTGCCAAAGCAAGGCGCTTGCTACTCGGCATTCCTGCCGACTTCATCCGGCAACTGGAAACGGTAACCGAACCACGGTTCGGTGATGATGTAGCGGGGATGGGAGGGGTCCGCCTCAATCCTTTTGCGCAATTGGTTGACGACCACGTGCAGGTATTCGACTTCGTCGCGATAGTCAGGGCCCCAGACAGCCTGAAGAAGCCGCGCATGAGGGATTGACACGTTGGGGTTTTCAATCAGATAGGCCAGCACTTCGAACTGCTTCGGGGTAAGGCGAACATCCGTCCCCGATACCGACAAATGATGCGTGGCCAGATCCACGCTCACGTTTCCGAAGCGGACCGCTTGAGCGCCCGCATGGGATGCCGAAGGAATGCGGCGCAGATTGGCCCGGATGCGGGCGGATAGCTCAGGCATGCTGAAGGGTTTGGTGACGTAGTCGTCAGCGCCGGCGTCGAGCGCTTCAATGCGCTCCTCTTCCGCCTTGCGCACGGTGAGCATGATGATGCCCATATCCGATGAGTCGCGAATGGAACGGCAGGTCTCAAGCCCGCCGATGCCCGGCATGTTGCGGTCAAGGATGACCATGTCGAACCGCTCCTGGCGAATCATGTCGAGGGCAGCCTCTCCGCTGCGCGCATCGGCGACGACATAGCCCTGCTTGCTGAGAGCGGCTTTGATGACGCGCCGAATCTGGGGCTCGTCATCGACAATCAGGATGCTGGGGTTTCTCATGGCCTGCTCTCCGGAGGCACTACGGGAAGCGTAAAGAAAAAGCAGCCGCCTCCGTCTGGCGTGTTTGCCGCCCACATTGCGCCGCCGTGCGCTTTCACGATATCACGAGCGATGCTGAGGCCCATGCCGGTTCCGGCAATCGCATCTTTGACGCTTTTTCCGCGATAGAAACGCTCGAAGATGGAATCGATCTCGTCGTCGCGCACACCGGCGCCATGATCGCGAACCTGCACTTCAATGAAGCCCTCGGCGCAGGTTGCCCGGACTTCGATGGCTGTTTCCGGCGGTGCGTATTTGATGGCGTTGCCGATAAGCTGACGAATCGCCAGTACGACCATCTCCGGATCGGCCTCGACTGCCGGGAGCCCCTCGGGAATGTCGATCAGCAACGCGCGGCCCCGCAGCAGATTCTTCAGGTGCTGGACCGCCGACTGGATGAGCGCGGCGACGTGCGTCCTGCGGCGGCGAATGCGCGGATTTCCAGGCTCGATGCGCGCCATGTCGGTTGTCTCGTTGATCATCTCCCCAAGCTTGTCCGATTCCTCTTCAATGACGGTGAGGAACTCGTTCTCCTCGTCGTCATGCGCGTACTCGGTACGAACGGTGGAGATGGCGCTTTTGATGGACGTCAGGGGGGTTAGAAACTCGTGCGCCAGGGCATCCAGAAGAACTCCGCGCAGCCTTTCGTTTTCTCGCGCGACCTGCAGGCGTCCGAGCGCGATCTGCTGGCGATTGCGTTCCAGGGCCGAGGCTGCCAGGTTGGCCAGAGCCTGGAGCGCCGTATCGGAGAGCGTGGTGCCGGCAACGCAGATGCTTCCAAACAGGGCTTGCCCAAATGCAACGGGAAAGATGACAAACTCCGCCGAATCGGCAGCCGCCGTCCGAGTCGTTCGCCAGGCCGCCTCGCCCTTCGCTTCCTCACGGAGGAGGTCAATCTCGATACCTGTGTTTTCCTCTCCAGCAGTGAAGACTTCGCCGCTCAGCGAATCGCAAAACAGGACGGACTGAAAGCCGAGCTGTTCCTTGAGTTTTTCAGCAATCTGCAGGCCGGGGCTGCGGGTGGCATCCATGCGGAGAAGGGACAGACTTACCTGGTAGAGCTGTTCCACTTCCGCACGGCGCGCCTGGGCCTCAGCAGCGCGGCTCCGGGCGCTGGCAGAGAGCTGGCTCGCCGTCACCGCGGTCACCATGAAAGCAAAGAGCGCCACCCAGTTCTCGGGGTCGGCAATGGTGAGCGACCCAACCGGCGGCAGGAAGAAGTAATTGAGGCAGAGCATTGCCGCGACTGACGTCAAAAGCGACTCAATCAGCCCCCAACGCGCGGCAACGATCAGCACGATGAGCACGTAGGCGAAGCCGGCAATCAGCGCGTTTGCGTGGACTTCCTTGAAGGCAATCCAGGTTGTGGCCGCCACCAGAGCCAGCCCGGCGGCAGATCGCGCTCCGCGCATGAGATTTCGTTTTGCCTGTTTGGGCATGGTCGCAACACCTAATAGGGTCGCGATCATTCTATTCCAGCGCCATCTTATCTTCACGCAGGGGGCAATTGGCAACGACAGTTGCGCAATTTGGAAGATGCGAAAAGCAAAAAGTTGGAGCAAGAGCAAAAGCAAGAACAAGTGCAAAAGCAAAAGCAAAAGCAAAAGCAGGTCCTTCGACTCCCTTCGCTTCGCTACGGTCGCTCAGAATGACAGTCTATTTGGGGAGCTCAGGATGACAGCTTATTTGGAGAGCTCAAGATGACAGGTTATTGAATGCGACGAGGAGGGGACGGATTCTCAGGCCTGGGCGGCTAAGGGCGCGGGGGCTGGAAGGTCGCAGACCTGTTCCTGATCCTGGGCGGGGAGGAAGCGGCAGAGGTAAGCGAAGGGGTCCTCGGCGGCGGCCATCTGGCAGAGGTGATATTTCCAGACATCGGGCTTGATGGTGCGGCGGGTGAAGGGCTTGCGGGTGACCTGGATTACTTCTCCCTGCGAGTTGACGCGGGGATAGGTGACCGAGGGGACGAGGAAGCGCATCTGGGCGCCGGTGCGCCAGAAGCAACGGGCGAAGTCGTGGGAGAAGAGTAGGGTGTAATGGCGGCCCTCGCCGGCCAGCAGGGCCAGCGCCTGCTCGGCGCCGGGCCAGACCGGCTGGACATGCGCAAGAAACCAGCGGCGGAACTCGAATCCGTTAAACTGAGCCTGGTTGAGCAAGAGCCGCAGCATTTCTTTTTGATTCATGGCACCTTTCCTTCGCGAAGCCGGTAAGTCCGGGTTGAAACCGGCAGTACGATTGAACCCGGCGCGTCAGACTTGGGGTTGAACCCGGTTATTGAGACTGCGTCGCGGAACAAACACGGACCGTATGTGATTTTTATCGAACGTCTTCTGCTATGGATTAACGTCAAAGAGGCGGCAGTTTCCTTTTTTGCCCGTTACGGAGTTTGTTTTGGAACGGGCGGATGGCTTTTTGGACGCGGCGATGGATTCCATGGCGGAATTTGTGATGGCAGAGAAACAGGAGAAGGCAAGTTGAAGACGGGATCATCTTGGCAACGCAGATGGGGATGGGCGCTGGTGCTGCTGGCGGCTGCCGGCACGGCAATGGCTTCAGATGTGCATACCAACCCACTGAATCGCGACCCGCTGGTGCGCGATGCCTTTGAGCACTTCTACAACCTGGACTATCCGGGAGCGGTGGAGCGGTTTGAGCGGTTCCATGAGGCGCATCCGGGCGATCCGCAGCCGACGGCGCTGCTGCTGGAAGCCGAGGTGTTTCAGGAGCTTTTCCGGCTGGACATGCTGGACACGACCTTCTACGCCAACGACGGATTTTTGACCGGGCGGCACGCCACCAGCGAGGATCCCCGGACGCGCGATCACATTCTGGGGCTGGCCGACGAGGCGGTGCGCGAGGCCGACTGGCGGATCAACAGGAACCAGAACGACCTGGACGCGCTGTATGCGCGGGCGTGGGCGCGGGCGCTGAAGTGCACCTACATGGCCATGGTGGAGCGGAGCTTTGGCGGCGGGTTCCGGCTGGCGATGAAGGCCAGGGAAGACGATGCGCGGGTGCTGACGCAGGACCCGAATTACGTGGACGCGAAGCTGGTGGTGGGAGTGTATGAGTACGTGGTGGGCGCGCTGCCGTGGCCTTTCAAGCTGCTGATCGGCTTTGCCGGCGTGACCGGGTCGAAGTCGCGGGGGCTGGAGATGCTGACCGACGCCGGGAACCGCGGGGTGATTACCAGCGTGGAGGCGCGGACGACGATTGCGCTGTTCCTGCGGCGGGAGGGGCGGTACAAGGAGGCGATCCAGGTGGTGCGGAAGCTGAAGAGCGAGTATCCGCACGATTTTCTGTTCTGCCTGGAAGAGGCGAACCTGCGCAAGGATGCCGGAGAAGGCATGGGCGCGGTGGCGGCGTACCGGGAACTGGTGGCCGACAGCACCAAGCCGGGCTATTTTGCCTCAGCACAACTGGAGCTGGCGAACTTTGGCCTGGGCGACGCGCTGCGCGGCCAGCGCCACTATAGTGAAGCCGCGCAGGCCTATGAGCAGGCGGCGTGGACGCGGACCGTGGGCCCGGAACTGAAGATCCGGTCGCTGCTGGACGCGGGCGAGTGCCACGATCTGAACGGAGAACGGGATGCGGCGGTGAAGGATTACCAGGCGGCGATCGCTACCGGGCCGAATACCTCGCGCGCCGATACGGCGAGAAAACATCTGCGGAATGCTTATCGAGGGAATTAATTTGTGATGCAGCGCTGCGCTTGCGGAGGGAACCGCGACGGCGGCTTCTTCGTATGATGTGATTGCAGGGATGGTTTGAGGGGGGTGGGCGATGGCGGTATTTTGCACGGCTTGTGGAACAGGGTTGCCGGTTGGGGCGCGGTTCTGCTCAAACTGCGGCGCGGTGATTGCGGGGGTGCAGCCGATGCCGGGCAGGCCGTTGATGCGGCCGCGGGTGGGGCGGCAGATTGCCGGGGTTTGCCAGGCGCTGGCGCTGGCCTATGGCTGGGATGTCGCGGTGGTTCGCATTTTGACGGTACTTGGCCTGGTGTTCTCCGGCGGAATTGTGGGCGTGGCGTACGTGGCCTGCTGGATCGGCATTCCCGAGGAGCCGTTGGACCTGCCGGGAGCGTATCCTCCTGGTATATGAAGGGTACTTACACAGCACAGGGAGCGCGGTTGAGTTTTCGCGACACCGGAGCAGGCATGCCGGTGGTTTTTCTGCATCCCACGCCGCTGGATGGCGAGTATTGGCGGCCGCTGACCGAGGACCTGGCCGGGGTTCGCGCACTTGTTCCCGACCTGCGCGGGCATGGCGGCTCGGAGTTGGGCCTGGGGCTGCCGGTGGGCGGATTTGCCCTGGTTCCTGACGCGCCGGTGCTGACCATGGCGCAACTGGCCGCCGATGTTCTGGCGCTGCTGGACCATCTTGAAGTAAAGGAAGCCGTGTTTGCCGGCTGCTCGATTGGCGGCTACGTTCTGCTGGAGTTGTGGCGCAGGGCCCCGGAGCGGATAAGCGGGCTGGCCTTTGTGTGTTCCAAGCCGCAGCCGGACGCCGCAGCCAACCTGGGAAGGCGCGCCGCGAGCATTGCCCAGTTGCAGGCAGAGGGCACGGGAGCGCTGTTCGACGGCATGGCACGGACGCTGATTGGGGCGACGGCCCAGGAGCGGCGGCCGGCGATTGTGAGCGAGCTCAGGGCGCGCATGACGCTGACCCCGGAAGCGGCGATTGCCGTGCAGGCCGGGCTGGCTACGCGGCCCGATTCGTTGCCCACTGTGGGTACGATGGATGTGCCGGTGCTGGCGATTGCCGGGGGCGAGGATGCGGGGATCACTGCGGCGGAGATGGAAGTCTTCCACGGCGCGCCGGGCGGATGCGAGTTTCACCTGCTGCCCGATGCCGGGCACTTTGCAGCGTATGAGCAGCCACGCAAGGTGGCGGCGTTGCTGGCGGAGTGGCTGCGGCAGCCGGAAGGCTGAGGGGACGGCTGCACGGCGGTGAATGGCTGCCCTATCGTGGATGAATTCCATCAGGGTCTTTGCGTAAAAAATCGGAGTTCTGCACCAAGCCCAAAAAACGGGTTGGAGATGGTTTGGCGGTGACACGACCGGAACTCAGCGAACAGGTGGATTGGGCATGTTTCATTTGTTCCAAAAGTCTCTGCCCCTTGCGAATTCTAGGGACTGCATCAAATGTGGGAGTACACCGAACCTGGTAGCTTTTTCTCTGAGGATTTTCCATAGAACCTCGTCCGGGTATCTTTCGCACCTCATCCCGATTGCCGCAATGTGTCCGCTTATTTGATGGTGAAGCTCGTTGAGACCTTTGAAGGCCCTGCTCTGCTCGTCTACGGTTAGATCGAGACCAAACGTACGACCATGAATTGTTAGCTGGTTTGAAACTAAAGAGAGAAATACCTGCTTATCAGAGTCCGATAGCGCCACATACCAATTTCGTAACTCTTCGTCTTCCATTCCGCCTTCTACCCCATTTCGTTTGGCAATTTGGTTGTCCCCGCGTGACGCATTTCAATTCACCTCCGGGGTTTCCACTGTCTCGGAATGATCAGCAGGATCGCTAGCCCGAAGACCGCCCAGCAAATGATCGCAACCCACCATGGATGAAATGGAATCGGGATCAGGAAAAGGACGATCACTGCCAGCAGACGCCAGCCGCGTAGCAGTCCACTGGATGTGCTCGGTTCACCTTCCGGTTCGCGTTGCGCTTCGCCTTCCATCTGATGCAGCACTCCATGGCTCGTCAGCCGTCGCCTAAGAGTATATTCATTGATCCTCAGTTATTACGGAATTCCATGAAGGATTCCAATGCAGAGGATGCGCCCTGGCCGCGAATCTGGACCCGCGATTCAGTTCTGGTCGTATCGTCGACTATTCGGAAGTTTCTTTGCAGGTCACCTAGTTCTGGCGACTGGGGCGGGCAAATCCGGCGAAATTTTGGCTCTGTGCTGCATGCGACCCAGCGGGCGCTGGCCGTGGCTGCATACAAAGCTTCTCTTGCAACACGCTCTAGTCCAGGGTGGGCAACTCGAAAGCGACTTCGTAGCGGGAGGCTTTTGACATCAGCTCCTCGATGGCCTGGATGGGCTGAATGCCGCCGCGCGCGCCGGTTCCCATGCAATTCATGGCGGCGGCTGCGCAGGAAAAGTCGAGCTGGCGCTCCAGGGGCCAGCCCTGCAGCAATCCATAAATAAATCCGGCGTGGAAGATGTCGCCGGCTCCGGTGGTGTCGAGCACGGGCACGCGATAGGCGGGGCTGTGCTGGAACTGCGTTCCGTTCCAGGCGAGGACGCCGTCGGGACCGAGGGTTGCGGCGGTGAGCTTGCATCCGAAGCGGTCCTGCATGCGGCGCAGGGCGCGCTCGAGATTTTTATCGGCCATGAGGCGGCAGGGGAAATCGCGGCTGACGATGAGGTAGTCAATGTTTTCAATCAGCGCTTCCACGCCGGGATAGAGCTCGTCGAGGTCGGCGATGACGGGGATGCCGGCGGCGTGAGCCCAGCTTGCGGCGAGGGTGGCGGCGGCGGTGTCGTAGCCATCGACGAGCAGCGCGCGCGCATTTTCAATCCAGTCGCGGTTGAGGTCTTCCGGCTGCAGGGCCAGGCGCTCATCGCGGCGGCAAAGGACGGTGCGCTCGCCGCCGCCGTCCACCAGGATCAGCGATTGCGGGCTGACGCCTCCGGCAACGGTGACCAGCTGCGCCTCAGTGCCGGCGCGGGCAAAGGCTTCGCGATGGAGTTTTGCGGCGGCGTCGTCGCCCAGCTTGCCCACATAGCGGGTGCGCAAGCCCCAGGTCTGGCAGGCAACCACGGCGGTTGCCACCTGACCTCCGGGCATGATGCTGGAGGTGCGGTACTCGACCTTGGAACCACGTTCGGGGAAAGTTGAGAGGGGAATGAGCGTGTCCGTGGCATTCAGCCCCACGCCTACAAGGTCAACCTTGGGCAACTCCGTCATTCATTCATTGTAACGGGAACGGTTGGGAGAGCTGGATTGGCTTGCATCCGGGAATTCCGGATGAGGGTTGCATGTGTGCGAAATGCAGGGAACAGGGAACTTGCGGGGGTGGGTTGCGAAAACGGGGGATTCCCAAGTCTCAAAAGCGAGACCTGGGAATCCCGCCTGCAAGCTACTTAATCTCTGTGTTTTGCCTTTTACAACTTCTGTCGCATTCATGGTACTCTGCGGGTCACGCCCGCAATGCAATCGAACCTAAGTGACCATGCGTGGATGCTTTCTGATCATCTGGCCGGGTAGCCGTAGGTTCCGCCTTATCCTTGGCTGGAATATACGTTTGTGTGCCGCTTGTATACGACTGCTGAATACGCTCAAGGTCGGTAGCGGGCTTGGTAGCGGTGTTTTTCATATTCACTCCAGTGTCACTCAAGAATTCGAAATGCGCTATGGTCATACGCCACGACGCCGATTTTTGCCTTTCCTCCTACTATCGGATGCGTTTCAGCGAATCGATAGTGGCCCAATACAAATTCAACCAAAAATCGTGCGCATTTAATCCCACTTTGGATTGGCATTCCATCCGTTTTAATATGGTACTCGTGTTCGCCGATCAAAGTAAGCACTTGTTGTACTTCATCTTGCGTTAGATCGCGTCCCAAAAGTCCTTTGTAGAAGGCTTCAAGTTTGACTAGGATCTGCCCGTCAATACCCTTCAAATACCTATTAATTGGAACGGAAGAGGCGAACCAAGCGTGTCCAATTCGTCCCTTCGGGAAAATGCAACGGGATGTGTTCTCTGTCTCATTTGCAGGTATGACAATCTCCCACAACTCCGACTGGAAGGAGCCCGAGGAGAATCCGCCGACCACTAGAGCATTTCTAATTTAAGTATTTACATTATATGCGATAATGGTCCTGCTGGAAGAGGGGAGGCAGGATGCAATCGTATTCGCAGGATTTGCGTGAGCGCGTCTTGTGGGCGCTGGACCGTGG
>Ga0302320_10031558_pt1 | contig 10045 bp, 8 predicted proteins | sample Bog_T0_3_FD_202130 | JGI IMG/M metagenome (GOLD analysis project Ga0302320, IMG submission 202130) | Peat permafrost microbial communities from Stordalen Mire near Abisko, Sweden - Bog_T0_3 | ecosystem: Environmental > Terrestrial > Soil > Wetlands > Peat | place: Sweden: Abisko, Stordalen Mire...
GGGCCAAGAACCGGCGGGTCGAGCTGGTGGAGCAGTAAGCGGACTCCCGCAAAGGCCCAATCCAATGAGCCTTATACGGCAGTTGAAACCGTACATCCTTATCCTGCGTGAGGTACGGGAACCTCCGCAACATGCCCCCGGTCTCGACTTTGAGACCGGGGAAAGCACCAACCCAAAATACCAATTCACACGCTCAGAGACTGCGCCCTCGCCGGCGCAGTCGGTCGCGAACAGAAACTCGTCCGGAGCCTCCCAAGGTACTATGGTTCCGGGTACGCTATGGAACCTGTCACGCACTTCCTTACCGGCGCCTGCATCGGCCGCGCCGGGTTGAACCGCAAAACCGCCTACGCCACGCTGGCCGCAGTCCTCGCCGCCGAAGCCGCCGACATGGACGTCTTCTGGGGCTTCGGCGGCCCCGTCGACGAGCTGAAGCACCACCGCGGCATCACCCACACCTTGGTTGCCGCGCCCGTGGTCGCCGGGGTCATCGTCGGCCTGGTGGCCCTGCTCCATCTCTGGGTTGAGCGCCGGCGCAGGCGCAAGCTGGCTACCCTGGCGTCCGAGCCCGGCGCGCCCATCCCGCGCCGCCTGCAAGCCAGGACCGTTCACTGGGGCTGGCTCTATCTCACCGCCCTCATCGCCGCCTTCAGTCATCTGCTGCTCGACTGGACCAACAACTACGGTCTGCGCCCCTTCTTCCCCTTCAATCCCCGCTGGTACGCCGGCAGCTTTGTCTTCATCGCTGAGCCCGTCCTCTGGGCGCTTCTGCTCGCCGCCCTGGTCATTCCCGGCCTGCTCGGCCTCATCGGCGGAGAAATTGGCGCGCGCCGCAACCCCTTCCGCGGACGCGGCTGGGCCATCTTCGCGCTCGCCGGCATGGTGGCTCTTTGGGGCTGGCGCTGGTCCGAGCACGGCCACGCCCTGGCCATGCTTCAGAACACACAGGTCGCCTCCGCGCCAGTCACGCGCATGGCGGTCGAGCCCTATCCCATCAACCCGTTTCGCTGGCACGCAATCCTGGAGACCCCCGGCTTCTACCAGACCGCGGAAGTCGATACTCGCAGCGGCCAAATCGACAGCGACCCGCGCCGCGACCTGATCTACAAGCCGCCCCTCACCCCTGCCGTCGAAGCCGCCAAGCAGACGCCTCTCGGAAAGGTCTATCTCGACTGGGGCACCTGGGCCGTTGTGCGCGACATCGGCCAGGAGCCAGTCCCCGGTTTGGCCCCGCCGCAACTGCCTCCCAACCGGCAGTGGACGACGGTCGAGTTCACCGATCTGCGCTTTGCCTACTCCTACCTCGGCCGGGACCGGGGCAACGGCAACTCCCCGCTGGGCGGCGCAGTCTACATCGTCGACGGCCGCGAAGACGCCGGCGAAGTCCTCAACGGGCGCGAACAGAAATAGCGGCCCGCCGTCTCACTGCTCATCGCCGCGTACATAGAGTGTCGGTCCGCCGGGGCGTAGCCCCTGCCCCAGCCGGGCCGCTTCCTTCGTGCTCACCGGCGTCACCGTGATCGGCGCAGCCAGGTAGAAATCCACCTGCGACTCGGACGGAATCCAGATCCCCGGTCCCGGCGTTGCCGCTGAAACCAGTGTGCCCACCCCGGCCCCCAAAACAGCGCCCGTAGCCATGCTCGCCACCCGGCTGCTGCCGTCGTCGGCCACTGCGCCCTTGGCGCGCACGCGAACGCCGCTGTCAATGGCGCCCACCACCGCGCCCACCTCCGCGCCGCGGACCGCCTTGGTCTCCGTCGGCCCGGTCTTGCTCGTCCCCTTCACATGAAACGGATACGAGTAAAGCGGGTAGCTCTTGCCGCCCAGGTCCATCGACTCCAGCTCCAGCGTCAGCTCCGGGCTCCCGGTCAGCACCCCGGCTTTCTTTGACTTCACCACCCGCCCATGCACCCGCGCGCCGCGCGGAATCGCCAGCGCGTCCCCTACCTTGACATCTTCGCTCACTGTGAACAGCAGGCGCATCCCCTGGCTCTCCTGCTTGCTGTTCACCGGGGCGTTGGTCATCACCCGGATCATCGTATCCTCAAGCACCGTAATCGGCGCCTTCGGCGTGTTCTCGTCCACGGCCTTTTGCTGCTCGGGCGCGGGGGCCGGAGTAGCCGCCGGTGCAGCAGTCTGCCCCATCCCCGCCAGCCCGCCAAATGCGAGTAATCCGCTCCACACGATCCCTTGAATCGCGCGCTTTCCCTGCAATGAACCTTGCATCATTGCGAGTTTCCTTTCAGTGGCTCGGGCTGCATCTGGCCCATCCACAAAGGTTGGACGCCCCCGGCGGAAAAATAGCTCCGTCCCCCATGTTCATTGCGTGATCGTGATCATGTTTCCCGCGACGGAGATTGGGGGCAGATGAAACTCCTTGATGTCGACGCTGGTTTGCATGCGCCGCACTGCCTTGTATTGCGTAAATGCGACAGGCGTTCCCACGCACAGGTAGTGGGACCCTCCGTTGGCCTCCTGAACATGGCTGTTGGAAAGGTTCACGTTCAGATCCACGATCGGGTAGAGGTTCAGTTGGCCGGGTGTGGGATCCAGCGAGCCCGCCCAACCCGTCCCGATCGTCCCCGCATCGGGCGCGGTCGGCGCACCGGAGCACGGACCTTCCGACCACCGCGTGCTGATGTAGGTGAGCTGCGGCTCGCGCACCGCGGCTACGCAGTGCAATCCCACCGCCTGCCCCAATTCCTGCGTCCAGTTGATCGGCGTGCAAATGCCAAGCTCCGGAACAGAAACCCGCTCCAGCGGCATCGGCACTGCGGTCACCTTCCCGGCCTGCGCCTGGGTGATGGCAAAGTCCACATGCACGCTCAGCGGCATCGACTTGTACTTGTTGTAGATCGCCTTCGGCATTGAGATGCCTTCGGTGAACTGGCTCTCGCCCCGCAGAAACCTGTACCCCCCGCCGCGCAGCCAATCCGTGTTCCAGTGAGACCCATCCGGCGCAGAGATCTCCACCCGCACATCGTCCGGCATCACCGCGTAACCCTCCGCAATGCCCGTCTCCGCAAAGCGCAGATTAATGGGAACCATCGCGCTTGAACTGGCCCGGAGGGTGACTTTCTCGTGCCCCCCGGTGCTCGGGCTGTAGGCAAGTTGAATCGGCGTGGCTCCCAGTGCGGCCGGGTAGATCCGGTCCACTTGCGCCTGGTCGTATTTTGAAGCGAAATTCAAAGCAGACAGCAGCAGAACCGGCAGCGCCAGCAAAACGCCCCGTGTCACCCAAACCCGCCGCAGAGAATACTGCAACAGGATCGCCGCGGAAACAAAGACCGCCGCAAGCACAAAGCAAATGCTGATCCCAACGCTACTCTCCGGTCCGCCGCCCTGCTTTGAGAAGCCAGTGGAGCCGGCGATCGCCAGGGCGATAAAGCCCAGAAGGATCCCCAGCAGCGTCAGTGTCATCCGCGCAAAATTCGAGGTGACCGTGGCAATGGCCGCCAGCGGCAGAATCAACACGCCGGTCAGCAGCATCGCATCGAACAACAGTCCCGCAACGGAATCCTGCGGAGCAAAACCCGCCTCCACCAGCAGCAGGCACTGCGCAATGAAGTACGGCACATAAAGAAAAACCAGCAGGAAGAGCACCTTGGCCGCCAGCAGCCTGTCCCAGCGGTAGGGCCGCGTAATCCAGAACTGTGTGTCGCCCACCAGCCTCTCCGCCTGAATGCCGCGCGTGATCAAAATCCACCAGCTCACCGGCACAAGCATCCCCAGCAGGATCGCCAGCACGCCGACAGATCCAGCGCTGTAGCTTTCGGCGCCCGTCCACAAATACCTCCCGATCGAAACAAACGCCGCAGTGAGAGCCACCGAAATAAAGATCTCCGCCCAGAACCGGCGCGCGTCCTTCGCGAAAATATGCAGGGTCTGATTCATGCTTCCTTCTCCTGGGTAAGGCCCTGGCGGGCGGAGGTTTCGCGGGTGCTGTTGTCGTGGGAACTGGAGCCTTGCGCGACGCGGCCGTTCTTTGCGATAGCCAGAAAAATCTGCCGCAAGGTCATCGGCTCAAAGGCAATGTCCCGCGCGTTGGGGAATCGCGCCGCCAGCTCGCGCGGCGCATCGTCGCTGTAGCCGCTATGCACAAATCCCACCACGCAGTCCGCTGTCTGCGCTTCCAGCCACGTTGCCGGCAGATCCGCAGGCAGCGCCGCCGGGCTGCCCAGCGTAATCGTCACGTCCCGGAACCGGTCGCCCAGCACCGCCATCTCTTCTGAGAAGAGCAGACGCCCGCTTTGCAGATAGCCCACATGGCTTGAGAAGCTCTCAATCTCCGCCAGGTCGTGCGACGAAAGGAAAATCGTCGTCTCCGGAGCGCGCTCGATCAGCCCTTCGATCAGCTCGTCCCGCACCAGTGGATCGAGCCCCGAAAACGGCTCGTCCAGAACGATCAGCGCCGGCCGGTAAGCCAGCGAACTGGCGAAGGCCGCCTTCATCTTCATCCCTCGCGAAAGGTGCTTCAGCCTGCGCTTCAACGGCAAATCGAACTGCCGCACAAGCTGCCGCTCCAGCGCTTTGTCCCAAGTGGGATAAAAGCCGCGAAAGTAGTCGAGCATCGCGCCCACCGTCATCCCCTCCGGCAGTTCCTGGTTCTCTGAGACATACCCGATGCGCTCAAACGCCCGGCCGGTGAGGCGACGCGACTCGAGATCCAAAACCACGGAGTGGCCCGCACTTGCCCGCAGAATGTTCATCAGGAGCTTGATCAGCGTCGTCTTTCCCGCTCCGTTGGCGCCCACCAGCGCATAAATCGAGCCCTCCGGCACCGCCATGCCGATGTGGTCCACGGCCAGCGTACGGCCGAATCGTTTCGTCAGTCCTTGCGTTCGGATCGTCGGATTCATCGTCCCTCGTCCCCTCCGTCAACGGTCTGCGCGGCGTTCTGTGCGCTCGGTGGTGCCTCGCCGCTCAGGTGTTCCCAGTGCGCGGAGATCGACTCCAGCATCTCCGCAAGTTCGATCCCCAGCCGCTTGGCCGCAACCACCAACTCCTCAATCTCGTGCCCCAGCAGTTCGGTGCGCTCCTTCCGCGTCGAATCGGGAAGAACCGCCACCACCGTGCCGATGCCGGGCCGCGTCTCCAGCAGCCCCGCGCTCACCAGGTGGGCAACAATCTTGTGGGCCGTGTTGGGATTGATCTTGAGTTCCTTGCTCAAGGCGCGAACGCTGGGAAAGGGGTCGCCGGGGCGTAACTGACCGGAGACCATGGCCTTTGTGGCCGCGTAGACAACCTGCTCGAAGAGCGAGACGCCGGCGCGGAACGTAACTCGGAAGGGAACCATGCGTGTACTATAACACATGGTACGCTCGGCGCAAGCGAAGAGCCACAAAAAGGCCTTCCGCCACGAATGCCCAGGCATCACCCGCACGTCGAGGCACGAATCAACCCCTTGCCAATGCCCCCGCTAACTCGCTAACCCGCCCTGTGCGCGCAGCGCACGCTAACTCGCTGTATCACAATCCCAACTCCGTTTCTCTCCATGCCCCGGTTGCGGCGCGGACTTTCCAACCCAACATACATCCTTCGCCTTTTCCCCTCGTCGAAAACTCTGTTCGCGCCATGAAAGAATAAAAGTTGACCCGCAGCCGCACGCACCGCAGAATGAAAACAGCGTTGATGTTCGTCCAACCGCTTTCCTGACGAAAGCCGTTCCCCCCATCCGGGAGTCTCTCCCGGAAATCGAAAACACTGAGGTTTCCATGCCTGCTTATCTGTTTCTGGTCTTTGCCGTAGTGAGCCGCCTGGCCCTGGCGGCCACGCCCCACCCCGAGTGGTTCAACTTCACGGCCGTCGGCGGCATGTTGCTCTACTTCGGCGCGCGCCGCTCCTGGCGGGAGATGCTCGCCCCCCTCGCCGTGCTCATGGCCACCGACTACTTCCTCACCGTCAACATCTACCACTACAGCTTTAGCTGGTTCGGCTATGTGCCCACCTGGGGCTGGTACGTGGCGGCCATGGTGCTCGGCCAGATCCTGCTTAAGGCCAAAACCTCCTGGGTCCGCGTCGGCGCCGGAGCCCTGCTCGGCCCCACTTCCTTCTTCCTGCTCTCCAACTACGCGGTCTGGGTCGGCGGCACCATGTATCCCAAAACGCTCGGCGGGCTCGGCACTTGCTTTGTGGCAGGCTTGCCCTTCTATCGCAACGACCTCATCTCCACCGCGCTCGTCGCCGGCCTCGCCTTCGGCGTTCCCGTCCTGGTCCGCCGCCTGCAATCGGCTCCAGACCAAACCGCCCTGGCCAAGTAGCCCAGCCAAGTCAACCCCAGCTTCGCCGGCCTGCGGACATGAATTCGTAGCGCCGGCCTCCTGGCCGGCTGTCGTGTGGGTCTCCAGACCCACACCCCTTAATCAGTCTCCCTGAAATCGAATTCAATTTCCGCGGTATTCAGACCCGGCATCACGCCGGGCCCACACAGTTCCCGCCCTCGACCGCGTCGCTCGCAGAAAATCTTCTCTGAGGGGGCCGGGAGCGTGCCATCGAGAAGCGAGTGGGGCGACCGTGTTCTGCGCGTCTCTCTCGCAGCCGGCAATTCTGCCAGATTGAACTCCGAAGGTTACGCCTTGCAATGAATCAAAAAGCGAAGCCCACCTCTCCTTGAGAGGTGGGCTTCGTCAGTCTTGAGGGTGCCTGTTCGGAGCGCTTAGAAAATGCGCTTCTCTGTATTTGCCAATGCTTTCAGATCGAAGGTCAGCCCTGCGTTCACGCCCTGCTTGTTGAGGGTATTGATCTCCTGGCCTGTTTCGTGGGTGTAGAAGCCGTATGCTGTGACCACGGGATTGACTTTGTAGGAAGCATGGATGAAGGGGCGCTTGCCCAGACCGTATTGGTCGCCATTCAGAGCAAAGGCCACCGCATGGAAGAAGCGGTCTCCGAAGTAAACGCTGTAGTCCTTGTCGATAGCGGCAAAGCCAACATCTCCACTCAAGCGATTGGAAACCGACTTCTGCAGTGTGACCGCGAAGCCTGAACCTCCAGCCACATTGAGCCCTTGCAGGTTCACCGTGTTTAGGCGCTGGTACATCTCAAACCGCACACCATCGACGATCTTCGTCTCGGGGGTCTTGACGACTGCGGCCTCGCGAAGGGTGTTGGTGTCGTTCAGCCAGTTGTACTCGGCGGAGAAGGCGACCCGGTCGTTCCACTGCTTGTTGGCGAAGACCTGACGGTAGTTGGAGTGCTTGAAGGCGGAGCCGCGATCGAACATGCTCGGTGTATTCACGTTCCCGAAAAAGGCGGACGTGAAGCCGATCTGGTCGAAGAAAAGTCGCTTGGGCATGCGAACCATCACGCGCTCACCATCGAGATACCCGTCCTCGTCGAAGGTGGTGGCTTCCGTAGCCACGCCACGCTCGAAGCCGAACGAGCCGAATTCGACCGTGAGGGCCTTGACCGGGGTCGCGCTGAAGTTGAGTTCACGCATCGATACCCCCCAGCCGGTCGAAGGGTTCGATAGCAGGGCGCGGCCAGCCGGGTCGGCTGCCGCAGCCAGTATCCGCTCTGCCGCATACGGGCTGCCCGCGAAGCTGCCCCTGAGGTCGCCTTCATTCACGCGTTGGGCCTCGCTCTTGCCGGCGAAGTCGCTGAATGCCCAGTTGAAATAGTGGCCAGTCGAAGCACGGAAGCCGATGGAGTAACGGTCGCCGGCGTCCAGCTTAACCCGCCCCTCCAGAAACGAGCGCTCCTGTCCGCCCTCAAACACATGTGCATCGCCGAAGTTATATTCGCTGCGAAACCGCTCGCTATGCGAGAAAGTCTTCAGGGCCAGCCAGCGATCCGTGAGCGGTTTCTGATCGGAGTTCTTGCTTGCCACTGTGCCGGTTACAGCGGCGCTCACTGCGCTTGAGGCTGTTGCGGTGTTGTCTACCGCAGGCGCTGGGGCATTGTTGAGAGCGAGTTGCTGCGCAAGGCACAAGTGTGGTATGAGCGCCAGCGCTGCGGCGCAGAGAAGTCTTGAGTTTTTCATTAGGATGTCCATTCCGGCGCGAGGGCCTAGAAAAAAAGCGGAGTTGCAGCTTGCTTGTAGGAGGGCTATCGGCAACAAGGAGAGTTCCTTTCAGCAAGCGGTGACCGCCACGCGCGGGAAGACTCCCTTGTCGCCGCCGGCGAAACCAACACCGGAGCTTCCTCGCAGTGCAGCAAAGGCAAAAAGACTCCGCCCCGTTTGCAGAGAGTTTCCAGCCTTTGGCGCACAATGGACTTATAGCTTCCTTCCCCACGGAGTCAACCCTCGGGCGGGGAAGCCTCCAGAACCTGATCGATGGCACAGGAAACAGCAGTGACGCGCGCCGAAAGCGTCCCTAACCCATCTTTTCTCAGAAATTTGCGGCTAACCAAAATAAAACAAAATACTTGTCGCAGATCCCCATCCGCATCCCATGCAGAATGAGGAATTTATAAAAAAGCACAGGATGGGGAAGAGGGGGGGCCTCACGAAGCCGAGCCCCCCCCCCGCACCGGTCAGACCTGGTCCGCCAGGCTCCCGCCGCGCCGCTTCCGGAACCACCACCACGCAAACCCGCCCACAGCCAGCACGCCGACCACCGCCATCGCAGTAAGCGAGTGCTGCGCCACCACCTGCTCAGCGCACAGAAGGCGCCCCCATCGCCGGGTCCCATGCTGTAGCCTTCAAACTAGGCATCCGCATGACCGAGATCCCCGTCAAGCCCCGCACTCTCCGCAGCGACATCGTCTTCGCCTTCGCTCTCGCGCTGGCCTGTGCCCTGGCCTGGCTGGTCCGCGAAGTCCTCATGCTCGTCTACGTCAGCGCTCTGTTTGCCGTCGTGCTCACGCCGGTCGTTGAGTTCACCGCCCGTTTGCGCATCGGCCGCTGGCGGCCTTTCAAGGGCTACGCGGTCTTCTTCCTTCTGTTCGCCATGGCCGTCGCGGTCACCGTCTTCGGCTTTCTCGCCCTGCCCCCGGTCATCCGCGACATGCAGCAGTTCGCCCGCGAGATGCCGGCGCGCCTCCCCGCGCTGATCGACAGGCTCAAGACCATCCCCTTCGTCGACAACCTCAACATGGCCGACCTCGCCGCCAAGCTCCAGGACTTCGTGAGCAACGCCGCCACCTATCTCCTCTTCTCGCTCAAGGATTGGGCCGGAACCCTGATGGATGTTGGCATGGGCTTTGTGCTGACCGTCTATTTCATCCTGGAAGGCGATCAGGCTTATGCCTGGTGCCTCTCCCTCTTTCCGCCGGAGAGCCGCATCCGCCTCGACGGCGCCCTGCAACGAGCAAAGCTCCGCATGGATCGATGGCTGGTTGGACAGGGCAGCCTGATGCTCATCCTCGGCGTACTCAGCACCATCGTCTACGCCTCGCTCCACGTTCGCTATGCCTTTGCGCTGGGCGTACTCACCGGCCTGCTCAACATCGTTCCCGTCCTCGGCGCGGCCTTCTGCGTAGCGCTCGCCCTGCTCGTGGCGGCCATCGACTCCTGGGGCCGCGTGCTCGGCGTCGCCATCTTCTACATCCTCTATCTCCAGATCGAGAACTCCTACCTTACCCCGCGCATCATGAAGAACAGCGTCGGCCTGCCCGGCCTGGCCATCCTGCTCTCCTTGCTGCTGGGCTCGGCGATTGCCGGCGTCCAGGGCGCCCTGGTCTCCGTGCCCACTGCGGTCCTGGTCGCCGTCCTCATCGACGAGTACCTGGTCCGCAGAACTTAGCGCGGAGCCGGCTGCGGAAAAACTAGGTCCTTGATCGTGTGTTGTTGTACCAACGATGGGTGCCCCCGATCTCGATTTTGAGACCGGGGAAAGCACGAACCCAAAATACCAATTCACGCGGTCACGGACCTATAGCAAAATCAGAGCAGGTGTACCCAAAGGCACGCCCCTCAAGTGGCTTTTTCCTTAAGAAAAAGCCACCTTGCAGGGTTCCCGTAAGGGCACGGTTGCTCTGGTTTTGCTCTAGCGCCGAAGGGAGGCGAGAGTTTCAACTCTCGCATATCGCCAGGCGAATCGAAGCGAGCTTCAGGCCCAATGCCACTCTCACAGCGCCGCGGCGGCCTTTTTCACTGCCTTCAGCG
>Ga0302320_10031565_pt1 | contig 10043 bp, 3 predicted proteins | sample Bog_T0_3_FD_202130 | JGI IMG/M metagenome (GOLD analysis project Ga0302320, IMG submission 202130) | Peat permafrost microbial communities from Stordalen Mire near Abisko, Sweden - Bog_T0_3 | ecosystem: Environmental > Terrestrial > Soil > Wetlands > Peat | place: Sweden: Abisko, Stordalen Mire...
ACAACGCCTTCCAAGGCGCCGCGTCAGCCACCAATTACCAGGCCATCTTTAACTCGGAAAGGAGCGCTTACGGCCAGTGCTTGAATTTGTGGAACGCCGCTTCGCACGACGCGGGTTTTTATTACACAGATCCCTACCAAGCCCTGGTCCGCTTCATGGTCAGTGGAACCATTGACGGCATGCCCCACATGCTCTACGGTCAGGAACTCGGCACCACCGAATCATTCGGCTTCTCGGTTTACGCGGGCGATGTGCCCAGCTTTTACACTTATAATTCCTTGCAGCCGGCGGTAGCCGCGACCGCGGGCAATTTAAGGGTTGACCAGCTTTATCCGCTTTACTCGGCCGTGGCGCAGGCGCGCCAAACCAGCCCGGCGTTGCAGAATGCCAACCGCGTTTTCCTGTCCCCGACGGTTTCCCAGCCCAATATCTATGCGGTTGCCAAGTTCACCGCCACCAACAGTTCCCCCAATTTTGGCGATGTCGTATTCGCCTTTGTAAACTTGGATGTCACCAACGGTCACTCCGCCAGTTTTGGCCTCAACTTTTCGGAGAACGGAACCAACCTGTTCGGCATCAAATCCAACCGCCTGTATAACGTGAAAAACATTGCCGCTTACCTGGGGGCGGACCCGCTACGGCGCACCTACTGGCTTTGGGGCTCCAACGGTGTGGCGGGCAGCAATCTGCTGGCGAACGGCGCGTCTGTCTCGCTTAATCCTGTGCCCGCCACCGCCGCTGGCTGGACGAACGCACCTTACGAAGCACAGTATTTGAAGCTCTTCGATGTGACTCCGCCACCGGCTCTGGCTGCGCCGACGACCGCAGCCGCTTACGTGATTGGAAACAGTGTGACGTTCAACTGGCTGCCCTTGGATGATGCCGATGGCGGCGTGTCCGGTTATGAGGTAATTGTCGGGACTTCGCCAGGCGCTGCCAATGTTTTTAGCGGCGTGATTGAGGGAACGACATTAACGGTGACGAATGTTTATGGTGCCACGCTTTACGCGGAAGTGGCGGCGATCAACAACGCCGGAATACATGGTTCGGCCAGCAACAACAGCGCCGGCGTTATTCTGGTGAATCCGGGTTGGATTCCCACGCTAAGCTTGCAAGGAAACAACCTGCTGAGTTGGACAAGTGTTTCCGGTCTGACCTATCAAGTGTGGTCCACCACTAACTTGAACATTCCGTTCACCTCCAATGGAGGTGTGATTACTGCCACTCAACCCACGACTCAGAGCACAAATACCGCGACCGATTCAGTCAGGTTCTATCGGGTTCAGGTATTCCCGTAAGGAAAGCCACCGGTCAAAACCGCTATGGGGTGTTCAAATTGCGGACGGGGCGCGGCTGTGTCGAAGACCAGCCGCAGCACGCCCTGTTATTCGACGTTTTCCAAACGATCACACGCTGCGGCTGGTCCTGCGGACACAGCCGCGCCCCAAAAAACAGGTTTTGAAAACACGCCCAAATGCTTATTGCTCCAAGGCGGAGTAACCCGTGGCGATGGACCAAGTGCTGTCTGTATCATGAGGGTTATTGTCGTTATTCCATTTCGCGCGCCAGAAGTCATTGCCGGGATCAATCACATCGTTCCGTTTGGGGGTTTCAACATGAGCATCGGCAAAAAGCAAATCGGTGTGGTAGTTGTGGCGGTTGCAAGGTGATTGCGGGTGCAACCCGAACTGGTCCTGGTTCCCGGATGTGATCCATGTTGTGGGCGGACTCGTATTGGCGCTGAATTGAATCTCGCCCGCCGGGGTATCCGACCGGACGTCTGCCACGGCAATCATGTTTGCCGGACTGTGTATTTGAGTATCCTTTATCTGGGGGACGCCGACGTCTGCGCCCATTCCCAAAGTGTTGCCAGTTGGCGGCCGGTAATTGCCCCAATCATTATAACCGAGAGAAAAACGGGTCCCGTTGTTCCCGCCCCCGCTGGTCACAATGCCATACGGGTCAAGCTTGCCGTCTTCACCGATTATATTTTGAATGGTGGTGTTTTGAGTCTTATCCCAGGCGCTTTGCGGCAGGCCGGCTGGACAAAAAAAGGCCCCGCGATTGTTGCCCATGAAATTCAAAAGCCTGGGTTGCCACACATAGTAACCCGCCGCCCCAGGCACAATACAATTGGGATAGACCGTAAAATCTCCCACATACATGGTTAGCGCGACACCGATTTGGCGCTCATTGTTAATACAGGCCGATTGTTTGGCTTTTTGTTTGGCTTTCGACAACGCCGGCAACAGCATGGCGGCCAGAATCGCGATGATCGCGATCACCACCAGAAGCTCAATCAGGGTAAATCCCCCATGATTTTTGGAGTGTGCCGAAGGCCGCTCCGCCAACCTGAATTGATGGAAATGCAGTTTCATCGTCCTGTGGCGGGATCGTTCAATTTTAAACCGGTCTAAATTCATAATAACAATACAACATTAACTAAATGATCGCTCTGCGACGATTCGCGCCTGCATGGATCATTGGGGCAACATACACCCGAAACCGCAAATGCGCATGTGGCATGAAGTGGCCACACAGTTTATTATAATTTATAAAAATAACTTATAATCCGAACATGGGTTGCAGGAATCGAAAATTTGTTAATGTTTGCGGTAAAAAGCGGCTTTTCCGACATAATTGGAATCTTTGTGGTCTCAGACTTGTTCCCCATCCTTCTCTTCCCGGGACCCGAAAACGATCCCCGCAACCTCCTGCCAGCATCAACTTTCCTTGATGAAATCCGATTTTTCCGCGTCGGAATTGCAGCCCCGGTTGAAATGACTTTGAAGCAAAAGGTGATTCAGGTATGAATCTGGCGTGAAAGCTCCCCGAAAAAAGAAGCCCGCTGGCTATCAGAAGAATCCTCCAAAGAGGGTGCCCGCCTCTGGCGCGTCCCGCCTGACTGGCCGGAAATTGTGGTGTTTTCGGCTGATCATTGCGATCGGCATTCCCATTTTATTTCTAGGGACGCTGGATTTGGCCTTATGGCTCTCCGGGTTTGGTTATTCAACGGACTTTTTCCTGCCCTCAAAACGGGATGGACAGGACGTTTTTGTTCAAAACAACCGGTTTGGATGGCGTTTTTTTGGCCCCGCCATGGCCCGGGAACCTGAGGCTTTGTGTATTCCAAAGGTGAAAAGCCCCAACACGGTTCGCATCATTGTTTTTGGGGAGTCGGCTGCGCTGGGCGATCCGCAACCCCGGTTCGGGTTGGCGCGCATGTTGCAGGCGATTTTGGAGCTGCGCCATCCCGGGACGCATTTTGAAGTCGTCAATGCCGGGATTGTGGCCATTAATTCCAACGTCATTCTCCCCATTGCCCGTGATTGCGCGGATAAGAATGCCGATCTTTGGGTGATTTACATGGGCAACAATGAGGTAGTCGGACCCTTTGGAGCCGGCACGGTTTTCGGTCAACAAGCTCCGCCGCTGGCATTGATTCGCGCCAGCCTGGCCTTGAAAACCACGCGCATCGGCCAGCTTATGGACGCCCTGCGTGGCCAGCTCAACAAACCGCCGGTGGACAAGAGCGAGTGGGGCGGCATGGAAATGTTTCTCAACCAGCAGGTCCAGGCGGACGACCCGCGCATGAAGGTGGTCTATGACCATTTCACGCGCAACCTTTCGGATATTATCCGCGCGGGCAAACGCGGCGGCGCGGGGGTGGTGGTAAGCACCGTAGCGGTAAATTTGCGGGATTCAGCGCCGTTCGGCTCGGAGCATCGGGAAGGATTGGCCGGGGCGGATAAGGATAGATGGGAATCGCTTTACAAAAACGGTATCGCGGCACAATCCGCCGGCAAAGCGGCGGAAGCTGCGGACTGGTATCGCCAGGCGGCGCACATAGACGATGACTTTGCTGATCTGCACTTTCGCCAGGGCGGCTGCGCGCTGCTGCTGGGCGAGACGGCTGAAGCGCAAAAACAGTTTGCCGCCGCCCGGGATTTGGACACCCTGCGCTTTCGTTGCGACAGCCGGTTGAACGACTTGATCCGGCAAACCGTTTCAAATTTTAGCGACCCGCACGTAGCCCTGGCGGACGCGGAACAGGCCTTTGCCCGCCTCAGCCCCGAGGGTTTGCCGGGTGATGATTTTTTCTACGAGCATGTCCACTTGAACTTCGACGGCAATTATCTGCTCGCCCGCACCATCGCTCCCCAACTGGAAAAGCTGCTGCCGCAAAATATTGCCGCCCCAGCCAGCGCCAGCCAGGCATGGCCGGCGGAGGATGATTGCGCGCGGCGGCTGGCCTGGTCCGACTGGGACAAGCAGGAAGCTTTGTCGGAGATTTATTCCCGTCTGGCCCGGCCCCCTTTCACCGGCCAGCTCAACCATGATTTGCAGGTCCAAAACTTGAAAGTCTCCCTGGACAAATTAGCCGGGACTTTGCAATCCGGGGGAATCAAGACCGCGGAAGAATTATGTGAAAACGCCCTGGCGGCGGCGCCCGACGATGCCCTGTTGCACGAACAACTTGCCAAGCTGGACCAGTTAACCGGCGATTTGGCCGGGGCCGCGACCAACGCGCAACAGGCGGTCAATTTCTTTCCGAACAGTTCGCAGGATTTGTCGCAACTGGGCATCATCCTGGCGAAACAGCAGAAGTATGAGGAAGCCGTGGCGGTCTTTCGCCGTGTGTTCCAGATGGATCCCCAAGACGTGTTTGCCTTGCAAAATCTCGCCCAGTCGTTGAAGGATTTGGGGCGGACGGATGAAGCCATTCGCGAGTACCGGCACGCCCTTGCCGTCAACCCGCGTTTTGGTTTGGCCTGGCTGGGGCTGGGCCAGGTGCTTGAAAAAACGGGACGCGCCGCGGAGGCGGAAGACTGTTACCGCCAGGCGCTGGCGAACCGGATTAAACGCGCTCCGGAATTACAGACGTTGGCGCGCTTTTGTGTGAGCCATGGCTGGCGCGAAGCGGCGGTGACCAATTACGACGATGCCATTAATCTCGATCCTTCGGACCCAACGCCGTATGTGGACGCGGGACAAAACCTCGCGGCCTTGGGACGTCATGCGGAGGCGGAACAGCGCTATGCCGAGGCGATCCGGATAGCGCCTGATCTTATACAGCCGCATTTCCTCTACGGCATGGAACTCGGGCAGGCCGGCAGGCCGGCCGACGCAGCCGTCCAGTTTCGGGAAGCCGTGCGCATCATGCCGGACCTGCCCGAAGCCCGGGTAAACCTGGGCGTGGCCTTGGAAGACGAGGGCAATTATTCCGAAGCCCTTGCGCAATTTGAGAAGGTTCTTGAGCACAATCCCGGCAATGCCATGGCGCGTGGCCACGCACAAGCCCTGCGCCAAAAGCTTTCCCCGACGCAACCCCATAACCCGAAATGACGATTGACCGGCCCGGCCCGGCTGGCGAACGAGTGGGGCCCGTGGCTATTCCCCGGTCACGTGGTGCTCCGGACGCTTGCCCGCAGGTATCCGCGTTATCAGTCCCATGGAACTGGTTTGGCGCATCCGGATGCAACACGATCCAGCGCAAACCAAAAAGCTGATTGGAGCTTATCAACCATTACAATAGCCACAAGCTGTCTGGGGTGCAGTCCTTCTTCCCCGCCGAGAAGAAACTATGGCGGTTCAAGTAAAACTGTGGCCAGATTGCGGAAACATTCAACATTCAACGCCCGACATCCGAGTCCGAAGGGCTCTCCCCGCCCCTTCCTTCGACGTTGAATGTTGAATGTTTTGGCAATAACCGCAGCCGGTTCCGTCCAAGAAAAAACGGCCGGAGCCAAAGCTCCGGCCGTCTGACATATTTTGGGCTTGTGCCCGGCTGACGCCCTGGTTTTACGGAGTCACCAGAAGCTTGAAGAACTCGGTCGCGTTGGTCGCCGGGACCGTGTAGGGCGCAACCGCGGCACTGTTGGTAATCCACGGTCCGAGCAGGTTCGTCGCCTGCAGGAGCGTGCCCGTCTGCCAATTAAGTGTTACGTTTTTACCCGAGCGGGCAATGCTGATGGTCTGCGGGCCAAGAACGTATACGCCGTTGGTGAGGCCCTGCACTTGGGCGGCGGTGAGCGCCTGGTTAAACACGGCCACTTGCGCGACATTCGCTCCCGGCAGCAATCGCGCCGTGCCGTAATCCGGCGCCCCACCAATCCAGACATCCAGGTTGTTTCCAGCCGGAGTCACCCCCACAGTGTTGTTGGCCACCAGCGCCCCGTCCACATAGAGCGACCCGTTGTTGGCCTGGTTGGTATTGCCCGTGTAGGTATAAACCACCATGTGCCAGTTGTTGTCATTGATGCCAGTGGGGCTGGTTGCGTCAGCAGGGGGGGCGCCATCGTTGGCACCAGGCTCGCTGCTGGGATTGATGCTGATACGCCAGGAGGTGTCACCTTTGCCGACCAAGGTATCAAAAGTCGGTGTCACTATCAGTTGAACCCAGGCCACGGCAGTGAGCGGGCCGGTGATGTTGAACGGAGCACCAGGGATATCAACATACGCGGATTGCAGGTAAGCCGCATAGCTGGAACCACCGAAGAATGATTCCGGCGGTCCCGTTTGGCCAAGCGCGTAAGTGGAACCATTTACGGAAGTGGTGGTGTACGTTCCATTGTAACCGCCGACCACGTCGTAAGCGATATTGCCGCTGGTCTCGTTCAACGGCCAGTAGCCGACCGGGTTCAGGGCCAGAATCGCCTGTTCATATGTGGTAGGCGCGGTCACCGTCAGGGCCAACGTTGCACTCGTGGCGGTGCCATACCGATTGCTGACCACCACCGTGTAGTTGGCGGAAGCAGCCAGTTGCAAGTTGGTCACCATCAAAGTGGGCGAGGAGGAGATGCTGAGCGGTACCGGGCTGCTGTTGGTGTACAAGTAATAGGTGAAGGGCGGGGTACCAATGTTGCCTAAGCGGAGATTTAACGTGGCACCTACCAACAGTGTTTCAGAAGCCGGAAGATCCTGCGTAATGATCGGGCCACTGGTTGGCACCGAGATGGAGGAGCTGGTTCCAGGCACGCCGTTGACGGTGGCGCTGATGGTGGCACTGCCGGTGCTGACGGCCGTAATCAGGCCATTGCTGTTCACCGTGAGGACGCCCGGGTTGCTGCTGATCCAGTTGGTCGCGAAAGATGTAACCGTCACACCGGATACGGCCACAAAATTTCCTACGACTGAAGCCGTCTGGGTTTGACCCTGAATCATGCTCGAATTCGTGACCGTCACGCTAACCGACGTGGGGGTCAGGTTGCTTACGACCACACTCGGACCAGCGGCAGCGCTCAATGCTTGATACAAGGGCGAAACAACACCGTCCCATATCCGGAACTCATAGATGGTTCCCTGAAATTGCTGGTCAGGGAATGGATCTTGTCCCAAATAATTGTTGGCCGTGTTATAAGTCCCAGGAATATAGGAACTATTGGCACAAGTAACCGAGGCAATCAAAGTGCCATTGGTGTAGAGACTGCCCACCAGGCTGTTGGCATTGAAGGTCACCGCGACGTACTGTTCGGCGCCCGACGGGAATTGGTCTCCCGAAAATGCGTCATCCTCATTACCATTCCTGAACGCCGCCGACATGTTGCCGTTGTTGTTTCCCGGGTTGGGAATAAACCCGAGGTATTGGCTTTGACCGTTATTAAAGTTGAAGATTTCCGCCCAGGTGTTCGCCGTATTCTGCGTCGCCCAGCACTCCACGGTCAGATTAGCGGTAGTGTTGAGAATTCCAGCCGGCAAGGTCACGTAGCCGGAGAAACCCGGCCCACCGCCGCCGGGGAGGTTTAAGCCGCCAGAAATGGTGGCCGGGCTGCCGCCATTGGGGGCGACGACCGTCCCGTTGGATCCGCCTACGGAATCGGAGGCATCGGACACGAAGCTGTAGCGATGCTGAAGGATGGCTTGATAAACCGTCAACGTCGCGGAAAGGTTGGTGCTGCCAAGATTATTCGTCACGGATACGGTATAAGTTCCGGCGTTCGCAAAACTGACATTGGTCAAAACCAATGTGGTATTGGTCGCACCGGCGATCGGCGTGGCACCAAACTTCCATTGATAGTTTAAGTTTCCACCGAGAGCCTGCACCGAGAACGTCGCTGTATCGCCCAGTGCCAGGGTCAAACTCACTGGCTTTTGAGTTGGGTCGGGCGGAGTCGTGGCGACTGTTATGCTGGCACTGGTTGCGGTTACGCCGTCAACCGTGGCGCTGACGGTGGCGGAACCGCCATTCAGTGCGGTTATCAAGCCGCTGCTGTTTACCGACAGAACGTTTGGATTGCTGCTGGTCCAGTTGGTGGCGACGCCGGTGAGTCTGATCCCGGATACCTGCAAGAAATTGCCGGTTACCGTGGCTTGTTGTGTGCCAGCGCCAATCATGCTTGTGCTGGTCAGCGAGACCGCGAGCGATGTCGGAGTTACGTTGGTGATCACGACGCTGGGACCGGCGACCGCGCTGGCCGCCAGATATGCGGGCGAAACCGCGCCATTCCAAATTCGGAACTCGTATATGGTGCCTTGAAACTGGGAGTCGCCAAAGACGTCATTCCCCAGCCAATCGTCACTGGTGCCGGCCGCCCCGCCGATGCTGCCAGGCACATAAGTCGTATTGGGATACGTCTGAACGGCGTTCAAAACTCCGTTGGTAAAAATGTCGCCCACGAGGGTGGATGCATTGAAGGTATAGGCAACGTATTGCTCTGAACCCGACGGGAAAAATGAAGAGGTAACATCGTCAATTTCGCCGCCATTGGGTTCAACGGCCACGTCCAAGTTGTTAATCCCTCTCTGGGGGTTCGGACACAGCTCGAAGTTTTGGTTGTTATTGACGGCAAAATCCCAAACCGTCGCCCAACCATTGGGCGTGTTCTGCGTCACCCAGGTTTCAACCGTGAGCGAGGTGGTGTTGGTGAGCAGTCCTGGAGGCAGGGCCAAATAACCGGAATAATCGTTCCCGCCGCCGCCTGAAAGAACCAGGCCGTTCGAGATGACGGCGTTCGTTCCGTTGGCATTGCCCGGCGCGACGATCGTTCCATTGGCACCGCCCACGGAATCGGAAGCGTCGCTGACGAAACTATAGCGATGCAGCAAAGTTTGAGGCGTGACAAAAATGGTGGCGGACGTAGCGCCGACGCCAGCGACTTTGGCGCTGACGATGGCGGAGCCAACACCCACTGCGGTGATCAAGCCGCTGCTGTTCACCGAAAGAACGTTCGGATTGCTGCTCACCCAGTTGGTGGCGTCAGCGGTTGCCAGCAGGTTGTTGGCTCCAGTTTGCGGAAGCTGAACCGTGAACAAGGGTACCTGCGTCCCCGTAATGTTCATGTTGGTTGCCACCGTGAGGCTGGCCGAAGTGGGATTCAGGTTGTTGATCACGACATTTGGACCAGCCACCGCGCTCGCAGAGATATACCGCTGTGTAACAGGGGCCGTCCAGATGCGCATTTCATCGAAGGTGCCGTTGAAAACAGGATCGTTCCACTGGTCAAGTCCAATAAAATTATTATATGTATAGCCCAAGCTTGCCGGGGTAATGGTGACACCCGTCGCGATTGCCACTTGGACGCCGTTGAGATAAAGCCTGACGGTTTGACTCGGCGAATCGTAGGTTACGACGGTGTATTCCTCCGTGCCGGTTGGCAGGGCTGCACCCGACGTGGCATCCACGTTGCCGCTGTGGTTAAATTCCGTCTCCATCACACCTCCCCCATCATGCGGAATCAGGTCAATATAGTTGTTCTGGATAAAGCTATTATTCGGCCCGGTGGTTTCGCCACCGAATGACCAGGAGCGCGCCCAGGTTAATCCCGCATTATCCGTCAGCCACGTTTCAATCGTTATTGAATTGTTGGTGGAAAGTATTCCGTTGGGAAATTGCGCGTAGTTGCCGCCGCCGCCGGGCAGTGTCAAAACCCCGCCGCCCAGGCTTGTGCTGCCCAACAGGGTGATATTGGCGCCGGCCACTGAATCGGTGGCAGTCGTGCTGCCACTGGGTTCATTAAACGACCATTTGTGCTGCAACGTCTGCGCCTGAATCAGGGAGGGCAATGCGAGACAAGTCAGGCCGATCAGCCCTTTGCACGCAGCCT
>Ga0302320_10031567_pt1 | contig 10043 bp, 14 predicted proteins | sample Bog_T0_3_FD_202130 | JGI IMG/M metagenome (GOLD analysis project Ga0302320, IMG submission 202130) | Peat permafrost microbial communities from Stordalen Mire near Abisko, Sweden - Bog_T0_3 | ecosystem: Environmental > Terrestrial > Soil > Wetlands > Peat | place: Sweden: Abisko, Stordalen Mire...
AAATTTTAAATAAAGATTCTAATCAAAAACACCTAAAATTAAAAAAAAAAAAGATATACCCCATTCCAATGCAGAAAATCCTCTCACGTAAGGCTCTTTCCTTGCTTATGAAGCCACAAACCCTCATTCCGCTGCTTTCAACTCCTGTCTTTTCCTTGACCTACAGAGCCACCTTTAATTTTGCCCAAGACACTGAAAAGAGCAATAAATTCGAATCTCAATCTCCATCATTCGAAGGTATTATAAACTCGATCAGCAATGCCGAGAACACAAATCAAGTGTTGGAAGCATTCGATAAGGCTGGAAAGCATTATAGAAATGAGCAGGTGGTGTTGAGTTTGCGCATGTTAGGGAGACTGATTAGAACGAGGGGAGATAATCTCTCAAAGGACGAAAGGTTCGTCAAATTACAAGAGAAAATGATGGAAAACCTAGACAATTGCACAGATCATGGTACTTTTGTTTGGGGGGAGGGGGGGTTAGGAGATGGGATATTTTTGAATTCCAAACTAATTTATTTTTATCATCATTAGTTTATGAAGAAACTGAATTTTTTTAATATTTATTAGAACTTTTGGACCTCCTCTTCTGGTTGCGCAAATTCCGCATGTTCAAAGTGCAGGTTAACATCCCAGATAAGGAAATCCAGCGCATTTACTATCGTATCAATGACTTCATTAAATCAAAAAGCTACTCCTGCCGAAATCTCATCAACATCTACTTCGACTACTGCCACATGAACCAACTAACCGACTCGGTGGCTCAAGAGATCCTAAACGAGATACGTCAAGATTCCAAAATCCTTACCACATTTTCATGCATCCAAATCATTCAAGGAGTGAGTTACAAAACATATTTTAACATGAGGGACTCGCAGCTCTTGAACCAAATCATCAGAGTGATTCCTACCTTTGAGCAGGACTTCGACATTGAGCAGAAATCAACCATTTTCAAGCATTTATCCAAAATGGAACTCAATTTTAGTCCTCCGAGATTCTCAGTGCCCAATGTCATTTATAAACTCAAAGACCAACTCAAAGATAAGATTGAACAATTGGGAGAAATGGCAGTCAACAACATCATCGAGGCATATGAAAGTCTGCCGAAGGAGTTCCCAGTTGATCTATTAGAGGAAATCAAGGAAATGATGTGCGTCACCATCCAACACAACCCCAAAGTCATCAGCAGCAACTTTTTGTTGGGGATTTACGAGAGTTTCGCCAATTTAAAAACAAAAAAAAGAAGAATAGCTGAACAAAAACTTGTCATTCTGGAAAAGGAACTTTTGCAAAGAATCAAGGATGGAGATCCTGATTTGAACAGAATGAAATCTTTGGAGATAATGTTGGAAATTTATCAGAAGACAGGCAAAAATGAAGAGGGATTGAAGACGATTTATGAAGCGTTTGGAAAGGCTAAAGCCAAAGATAACAATTCCAGGTTCCCAGGTTTCTATGGCATTGAAATCTTCGCGAAGAATAATATGGATGTCAGAAATTTTATTGATGAGGTAAAATTAATTTAATATTTATTGAAATGGGGGGGGGGGGGGGGATTTAGTGTGGGGTATGGATTTTTTATGTAATTTATAATTTTATTATTGATTTTCTAAAATTTTCATTTTCCAAAGGAACTCGTCCGTGACACAGAAAAGAGCAAAGTCTCAACCACTGTTTATCTGTACAACCTCCTCCATTTCCTTAAGCTCGAAAAATACAACCCCCAACTCGAATCCTTGAAGCCCAAAGTGGAAGCTCTCATGATTTCCGACACAGTGAACGTTTTCCGTTCCCTGATCAATTCTGAAATCAAAGGACCAATGAGAAATGAACTCTTCTTGCAGGCAATGCCCCAACTTCAACGGCTCTTCCAAGAAAAAACAGTGAACAGCCGCTTTTTCTTCAAATTAGTTTTAGAATCCTGTGTTAGCAAAAACTTGAGAGAAGAGTGGTTGAAATATTTCACATCAATTTCCGAGAGATTCGCAAAGGAAGATCTTCTTAAAATTCATCTGGTCGAAGCTCTTGGTAGTATTGAATATCCTGAAAATGAAGCAGTGTCTCTGTTATTCAACCTGTACAATTTTTCGAAACCCTCAGCCAATGATATAAAGAAATTGTTGTTTGTGCTCAAAGATAACCAAAGACTTTTGGTGTTAATCGAAAAATCCGATTTCTTGATGCAAAGATTGACCAAGCATTTGTTGGAGGTCATCAAAGAAGAATCTGAAAAGGTCCGTGTGTCCAATGTTTATCAGATCATCCTTAAAATCAACGCCATTAGACCTAGAAACAACCACCTGTATCCAGCACTTGACTTGCTTTTGGCCAGTAATCTAGCTTTTGATACCTTCACTCAATTGCAAGCCGCAATTTTCCTCTTAAATAAAAGGTCCCTTTCTCCAAAAACAGCCGAAATTGTTTATAAGAAACTTGATAATTTGAAGAACCTTCAGGACATGAGTGGAAAGATCAAATTATTTAATCAGAGCGTACAAGGACAACAACTTAATGAGAAAACGCTTGAAATTTTGCAGAAAAACTATACTGTCATCAAGGACAACCTCAACAATCCAAATGCCAGACAAGTTTTGATCAATTTGACCACAATATTATCTTTCCCTCCGGAATTGATTAAGGAAGATGCTGATTTTCTCAAGAAAACTTTAGGGGACTTCATTCAACAAGGAAACACCCCAAATTATATGGGACTTTTGAGAAGCATTTCGGTGAAATATTTCAATGACAATAGGATGATGTACACTCCGTTGATCAAGGAATTGACTTCGAATTTCAATAATTTCTCTCAGAGAATGCCATATGGAGATATACTCGATTGTCTAGAAATATTCAGCAGATTGGGAGTCAAAAATCCGGCGATTTTCAATCTTATTATTGAGGTAATTTTTCTATATTTTTATTTATTTTTTTTTTTTTTATTTATTTCGATTTTTGATTAATTTTTTGTTTATTATTTCGCTTTCATTATATTTTTTGTTTTTTTATTAATTTTTCTTATATATATGTTGTCTCTTTCTCTTTATTGTTGTCCCTATCTAATGAATTTTCAATTTTTGCTTTTTTTCATTCTGATTTTTTATTTTCCTTAATAGAATATCGGCAAAAACTTCGGTCAAACCCGTATAGAGGACTTCATCTCAATTCTCAGAGACTTCTCCTATATCGGCCTGAAGCAAGTCGACCTCTTCGACAAGATCCTTCAACGTATCCTTGAGCGTCCCCCATCAACTCTCCGTGCTCATTTCAATGATATTTTTAATTCTCTCTATACGATCAGTTATGATTCTGAGTTGATTAAGAAAGAGTTCCCAAACATTCTCACAACACTTGGAATTCTTAATTCTACAAATTTCAGAAACTTCATCGTTGCGTTGAATTATATTCCATTGCTGGAAGTCAAGGATGAGGGGCTTTTGATGGAAAGTTTAGCAGGGAAATTAACTTCAAGTATCAAGACAAGTGAAGTCAAAACACTCAGCAATGCTTTTGTTAATCATTCGTTCTTTTTGACACTGTTGTATTTAAAGCTCGTGATGAAAAATAAGCCAGAATTAGGAGCGGCACTAGAAGCCGCCATCATCGAGAAAGACAAGGAAGCACATGAGAGAATGAAGAACACAGGAAAGAGATGGCTTGAACATCAAAACAAGAAAAAAGCCATTGAAATAGTAATTTTTTCGAAACATTTGTTCTATCTTTAATTTCTACCCATTTAGGTTGAATCCTTTCTTAAAGTGATGAAAATCCCTTACCAACTGGACTTTGTGGTTTCCGACGTCCCCATTGATGTTTACCTTCCCTCCCAGTACTTTTCCTTTCCGGACTCTAACCCTTCTTTTAAATTTATAGAAAAATCCTGATAAAAGTGCTCGCTTTCCGTGACTTGAACTATGACAAGAAGACACTCAAAGGTTCAGCCAATGTGCTCACCAAAATCTATAAGAGCTTCACTGATTACCAGACCATCTGCGTTTCCATTCATGAACTTAATTCCAATGCAGACAATTTAAGCAAAATAAAATATTTGCAAGAACTTGGATTGAAAAGCCCAGTGACGGAAAACGAATTTGATTATAGCTTGATCAAGACTGTTGAGAGACCAAATAAAAAATTCAAGGAAAGCCATACAGAAGATGTCATTGAAGAAGAAGTTGTTGCAGAAGAAGGCGAGGAGACACACACAGGTATTTTCTAAAGGTTTTTGGGTGAAATTAATACATTTGTAGATAAAATTGAAAAAGTCAAGGATACACCAGCAGATGAAGTTGAGGAAAAAGTTGCAAAGAAGGAATAATTTAAGGTTTTTTTTCTTTTATTTAAAAATTCAGAATTAGAAATTATCAAAATAAAAAACGAAATTTAATTTTTGATTGTTAAAAAATGTTTTTTTTTCAATTGATTTTTTTCTCAAAATGCTTTTGTTCTCAATTTTTCTTCTTTTTTTTAAGAAATTCCAAAGCTTTTGCAAAAACAAACAATTCAGAAATGTGTTTATTTATGGATTTTTAATATTTTTAACAACAAAAAATGAAGTTTCTTGATATTTTTGCTTTTATTTTTCTAACACGCCATCTCTTAGCAAAAATCACTTATCCAGAAAGTTTTCCAGCTTCCTCCCCTTTATCATCCAACCTTGACTTCACAACTTTTTCTCTTCTGAGTCAAGATAAAAACCTTACAAGTTTCCAGACCCAATCCCTTTTCCTGATTATGGACCAAAACAAGGATGGGACAGTAGATAAAACTGAATATTTCTCATTCTATGAGTTGTTTATCGAACCTTTCGAAGAGACTTGTGACACTTCAGGAACCTATCTACTCTCTTCGGATGAAATTAAGAAATGTATTGAGAGTTTAGAAGAGTTTCAACAACTGAGTAAAGTATAATTTATGAGAAAGTATTTGGGATAGTATATATACAAAACATATTAAAATATTTTATGTTAGGGGGGGGGGGGTGGCAAATAAATATTTGAACTTTTTTATCATTATAGCTCATTAAAGAGGATGAGACGACATTAGATAAATGCAAGAAGATAATAAATGCAGTGAACAATACGAATTTCTATAATTATTTGATCTTGAGGAGGTATAGTTTCGCCTGGAAAATCTGTGGATGTAAGAAGGAAATCTCACGGAATCAATTGGCATGTGCCTGGGGCTTTGTCAGCGATATATCTGATTCCAGTCGAATAGAGGTCAATACTTTATATGCATTGATAACGAACTATTCTGGAAGTTCGATAAATAAATCAAAAACAAAAGCCAATTTTTTTGGTTTTTTTTTCGCCACCGTTGTTTATTCCAAGTTCAATGCCATTCAAAACAATGCCATGAGGAGTTTGATAAGTCTCGACATGGTAAATAACGCGTATGAGCAAGGCCTATTTTATTTTAACACAACCAATTTAACAATGATAAGCAAGCTTTTCAATTATAACGCAGACGAGGGTGATATTTCAGAAACAATTGATTTGAAGACATTTTTTCTATGGAATAAAGCATTTTTCGACCTTAGTGAAGATATAGCGACCTCTGAACAATTGAAGACGTTTTCAAAACAAGGACCTATTCCTATTTACGAGATTTATAAGAGATGCGAAGATAAAATATTAGGAGATGCGAAAAAAAGAGAGGAAAATAAGACTGAAATAGAAAAAGCGTTTGAAATGGAATTTCTGAATAATTTTCTGCAGATAAGAAGTGAAACTACAAAAAAAAGTAAATTTTCAACCAATTTCACAAAAAAAACAGGGTTCTATGAGATCTTATTCGCTATGTTCGGTCTAATTTATAATTTTGTGATGAATTATTTATGGCTATATTTATTAAATTTATAATAGATTTTGATGATAATCAGAAACTTGACGCCTTTGAAATTGTCCAATTGTGGAAATTCACCGTGATTTTCAATGTTTTTGATGTCCAACAAAACTGCTTAGTGAGCAATCTGAATTTCAAGAAAAACATTGACTATGTGGAAGAGATTGTGGTTCTGAAACCGAATGAAAGACATATTTTGAGACAGGTTGTTTTTATTAGTTTTGAGGTAGATTTTTATAATTTTTGCAGATTTTGAAAGCAGATAAGAAATTTCCAATAAATTTGGTTGAGTTTCTCGGGATTTTCCTTTACAAAGATATTTTCAGCAAATATTATAAAAATGGTTCAAAATTTTTTATTTTTTTTTTTTCACTTTCAGAAAAAAAAAATTTCTCTCCCCTTAAAAAAAATTTTTTATTATTAAAAATTAGAAACAAATCTATATAGTGTCAGTTGGCCATTGATAAGTCTTCCCTCTTTAGTGTCAGGTCTGAATAAACTATCGCTAACCCTTAAAGATACAACCATTGCTGCTCTTATTTATGAAATAGAGGTGGGTTGGATTTACCGCATAGACTTTGAACAAGCATATTTCCGAGCTTTACATGAATATTCGGAGAGCTTGGCAGATAAATTTCTCAATAAGACTTTTGTTTAAGGAAAAATTGATGTTTTTTTTGATTTTAATAAAAAATACGAGGGTTTTTGAAATATATAGTGTTAATTTATTTCTTTATATATAAAAATCACTGTGCAAATAGAAAAAAAAACTCAAAACTCGAAAAATCACTCAAAAATCGTCATAAAACTCATCAATGGGATTGATATTTTCCTCACAAAGAGGCTCATTTTTATTACAATTTTCCAAATTTCCATCAAGGAAATCATCAAACTCTCTTTTTTTATTCATCAAGGGACTAGCGAATTTTGAGCCATTATAACAATTATAAAGTGATTTAATGGTTTTTGTGTTGTTTTCGCATTTCGGAGAAATTTGCTTTTCAGCAAAATCTGATAAAGCATTATTGGTATTGTTGGTCTCAATTTTGAGATTGTGTTTGTTAGAGGGTTTCACCGAAAATTTGTCGAGACTTTTGTTGAAGTCGAACATTTCCTCGTAAAAAATTTGAGGTTTTGAAGTTGTTGAAGGCTTGGCCTTAGTTGATTCGGGGGAGGAAGCTTTTTTGAGTTTTTGGAGAATGCCTAAAATTCATGATAAAATAATTTTTAAAAAGAAATTAAAAAATTAAAATTAGCAAACGAAAAAAAAACCAAAAAATTTCGAAAAAAATTTTCAAAAAAAAAAAAATTTGCACAGAAGAAAAAAAAAAATTTCAAACAAAAGCAAAAAAATTTTAAAGATTAAAAAAAACAATAAAAATTGACAAAAAAAAATAATGAACAAATAAATACTGATGATTTCCACATCGCTCTTGGTTTTTTCTCCCATCTGATTAAACCCCATCTTGCCAATCAATTCTTCCACAGAAATCTCTTCATTTTTCTCGATTTTCATCTCAAATTCCTCATCTTCCTCATCCATGAGGTTTGGGATTGAATCATTCCTAATATTTCGAATCAAGCTCAAAGGTTCATTATTAGTATTCCCGCTATTGCTGCTCTGTCCATTTTTCACTAAATTCAATGAAAAATCACCCGTTTTTTTCATTTGGCTCATATTTTCATCATTTGTTGATGCTTCATTGGACATTTTCCAGATGTTATGAAGATTCTCCTTGAATTTAATTTTGAGCAGTTCTTCTGAATTTAAAATCGAGCTAATTTCTGCCATGCTAAGCTTCTTAGCGCCCCAGGGACTGGCATTATTAGCTTCAATAAGACTCATTTTTTTGTTGGAAATCTTCGAATTATTGAGGAAATCAGTGTTTTTCATTGATTCGTCCGCTTGGTAGCTGGTTCGGTCATCATTGGTGTTTTCAAGATGGAATTTGGGAATAGAGGACTTTTTTCTTGAGGAAGACTCTTCAAGGTAGAGCTTGGGTTTTTGATTGGGGGTCAAGAATCTCTTGTTTTTTTCAAGTGATTTGTTATTATTATTGTTGTTGTTATTTTTATTAGTATTATTTACAGAGGATTTTTTGGCATTTGCATTAATATTATTGTTGTTATTCGATTTTCCAAGAGAAGAAATGCTATATAAAAAATAAAGTGAATAATTAAACATTTTAGCTACTTTGGTGGGTTTTGATGCATACTAGTATTGCCGATTGATTTGAGATATTCCTTCAGAACAGTGATTTTCTTCCCCGGAGTTGCCATAATTTTTAGATCGATTATTGGCTTTCCAAATTTTTTCCTAGTTTTTTCTATTGAAGTGCCCAACGTTTTCTTTGCATATGCAAGCATTTTTTTCTGTTGTTTATTATTGATCATGCTTAGATTCCCCTTTTTTAAATATTATAACAAAAAAATAATGCACAAAATTTTAACCTTTGTGTAATTGTTGATATTCTGAAGGCCATCATTGAAAGTCTTATTATTATTGTTGTATCCCTCATGGAAGGAAAAGCCCTCATGTCGATTATTGGGGGAATCCCCATTATTTTTTCTAGAGCTGAGGTTCCTAAGCTCCTTCCTTACAATTTTTACTATAAATATAATGAGAGATAATATAACTTTTCAAAAGCTCTTACCCTCATCTGGGTCTCTATTCTGTAATGATACATTCTTCTCTTCTGCCCGAGATTTTTGTCCGACTGGATGCAAAGGAACTTTTTAAATAAATATATCCATTAATAGACAATGAAAGGTCTTTACATTCATCTGGCCCTCCATTAACAGAAGATATATTGTTATCTTCTGGCTTTGATCTTTGTATCACTGGAAGAATGGGTTTTTTGAGGGAACTTTGATTGGGAGGACTGAGCTTTGACTGTGCTTTCATGCGTATTTTAGGGGTAAAAAGTAAAGGTGAGATATTGAAATTTTGGAGATTGTTTGGAAGATGGTCACCAGAAATACATGGCGAATCCCTATAGGGGATGATTGCCTGAGGACGGTGCATTTTTGTGATGATTTCAGGATTTGTATGAAGTTTGGATTGGAAGTTCATTGGGAGTTGAGGATTTTGTTATATAAAATATAGTGAATTATTTCGTAAAATATTAATATGATGATTAATTATCAAAGAAAAGCTGGAGAGAAAATCAGCTATCTAGAGTTATAGAGGGTTTTAGAGGGGGGAAAAAGGAAAATATTAAAGAATTTATACGGTTTAAAGGAAATTATGTGGTTTTAAGAAGGAAAATTGGAGGAAATTGGGGGAATATAATCATTTGATATTGTAGTTTTTCCTTTTAAAAATCCAAGATTTTGTAAATTTCCATGTATATTGCGTTGGAAAAAATGACGAAAACTAAATAAAAATATTTTTTTATTTTTTCAGATCAAAATCAAGAAATTCAAAAAACCTATTAATTCAAAAAATTAAATAAATGAAAAAATCCCCCAAATCCTCTTTAGAATGGTATCAAAATGAGACCACTCTCACGATCCACCTGCCTTGTCCTGGTGTTACCCTCAAAAAGTTGGATTTTTACCTAACAGATGGCTTTCTGAAGATAAATTTCCTAGAGAAAAACCTCATAAAATTTCTTGATTTTTCCTTTGAAATTGACTTCCAAAGCAAAGAAACTAATTTTCTCTTAATAAATGAGAAACTTGAAATATCGCTTGCAAAAAAACAACCTGGGGTTTGGACTTCTTTATTACTGGAAGGTTTGGATAGGAAGGATCTCATAAAACGAAGAGAAGAGGCAATAAATAGAAGAAATCTCGTTGAAAGTAAATATAGAAAGAATCTTGAGGACATAAAGATAAAATACGATCAATATTCTGTCTCAGAACAAATGAGATTGGAACGAAATGAGAGGGAATTCATTGATAATCAGAAGAAAATAGAAAGGGAAACGGCTGAAAGAGAGCTATATGAAACCATAGAATCGATGAAAAAGGAGAAGAATAGGATATTTGATGAGGAAGATGAGGAGGAACAGTTTGAGGAGATTAGAGAAATCCCTGAACCCAGGGAACAAAAAAACGTTAAGGTGAAGTTTACAGAGAAGGTGTATCCACATTTGGCGGCCAGGGAACAACATTTGAAGGATGCACCGATGCCGAAAATTAATAGTGGAACAGAGAAAGGAGGAAATGAGGTAAATATTTTGAGAATAAGGAGGG
>Ga0302320_10031568_pt1 | contig 10043 bp, 7 predicted proteins | sample Bog_T0_3_FD_202130 | JGI IMG/M metagenome (GOLD analysis project Ga0302320, IMG submission 202130) | Peat permafrost microbial communities from Stordalen Mire near Abisko, Sweden - Bog_T0_3 | ecosystem: Environmental > Terrestrial > Soil > Wetlands > Peat | place: Sweden: Abisko, Stordalen Mire...
CCACCGACGTCTTTCCATCCTGGCCCTTGATACGACCACGTAACTCAACAATCTCACCTTGTAATTTCTCATTCCAGACTACCTTCACAACCAGCCATTCCAATCGAATAGTTTCATCAGCATAGATTGGTCGACGAAACCTAACCCAGAACTCCAAGCCTACCATCGCTCCTTTCTTGGAAAAATGAGAGGCCGTTAGGGCAAGCAGCAGTGAGGTCGCGTGAGGTCCGCTCGCAGTGGGTCGACCGAACCGAGTGGTCGCGGCGTATTCCGCATCGTGGTGTATCGGATTGTTATCACCCACAGCATTGGCAAATTGCGTGACCTGCGACAACGACAACGTCACTTCGGAGGAAAAACGCTCTCTTCGGTATGCTCTCATGGCCATCTCTTCATGACTTTCTCACGCGGAAAGATTAATTATTTTTACCGCGAGTCCGGTCGATCATGTGGCAACTCTAGCAAGTCCGCTCTCACTGGGATCCTCCGAGAATAACTGCGCGGCTCACCCGCATTCGAAGTCAGTTGAGTATGCCCGCTACATAAGCACGCGCCACCGCGTGAGGGATATTTGCAGCGTCTAGTTTTTGCATCGCGTTGCGAATGTGAATTCGCACTGTGCAAATACTGATACCGAGCTGCATGGCGATGTTGCTACCCGTATTTCCCTGAGCGAGCAACTGAAGTACTTCTATTTGTCGTTCCGAAAGCGAGGTTTCGCGAGTACGAAGACCCATAACTATAACCTCAAACGGCACATTGAGATTGACATCACGGCGTCCCACTGCAACGGTTTGTTGACGAACACGAAAGCCAATGCGCCGCTCGTCGGGCTAGCGTGTTGATGCCGAATCACTGGATTGAGAGTCTTACAATCATGCCGCGCTGTCTGCTGGGACCGCGCGATGCGGTGAAAATGCGGCGATGTTGAGCAGTTGTTCCCGGCCACAGCCCCATTGCGACAGTAGCGCGGTTACTGCTGTGGAGTCAGCTGTGGCCGACTCGGGGTGTGCTGCCGGCGTGCGACTGAAGCGCGGAGCTGGTGCGTTTTGCGTGGCACCGGCGACTGTGACGAACGCCTGCCGTGCCTGATTGTGTGGATCTTGAGCAGCTTCCTCGAGTGTCAGCACTGGTGTGACGCACGCCTCGCTCCCTGCGAACACCGCACACCATTCCTCGCGCGTGCGAGTCATGAATTGCTCGGCGAGGAGTGGTTTCAGTTCCGCCCAGCGTCGCGGATCATGCCCGGCCGGGCTCATGGAGCTGCTGCCACCAAACACGTTCGGATCGAGCCCCGCCTTGGCGACGAGCACGGCATAGAATTGGGGCTCGAGCGCACCCACGGCCATGAATTTGCCATCCTTGGTTTGATAGGTGTCGTAGTAGTGTGCGGCGCCGGATAGAAAATGGCTACCGACCTGGTTGCAGCTCAAGCCACGCGCCTGCATTCCTAGAAACATGGCCATCAGCGCGATCGAGCCATCCACCATCGCCGCATCCACCACCTGCCCTTGTCCGGACCGCTCACGTTCCAACAGCGCGCACACCATGCCCAACGCAAGCAACATGCCGCCGCCGCCAAAGTCTCCCACCAAATTCAGCGGCGGTACCGGCCGCTCGCCACGCCGGCCGATGGCATGCAGCGCGCCGCTCAACGCGATGTAGTTGATGTCATGTCCGGCGGTGCTCGCGAGCGGCCCGTCCTGCCCCCATCCCGTCATACGCCCGTACACGAGCTTTTCATTGCGATGCAGACAATCATTTGGCCCGAACCCCAGACGCTCTGCTACCCCGGGACGGTAACCTTCGAACAAAGCATCAGCGTGCTCGATGATGTCGAGCAGTGCGGCCACTTGTTGCGGGTCCTTCAAGTCCAGCGCCAGGCGCAACCGATTGCGTTGCAATGGATCGTGAGCATCGGCGCTCGTTCCAGGACGTTCGACCCTGAGCACTTGTGCGCCAAGATCTGACAGCAGCATGCCGCAGAACGGTCCTGGACCGATCCCGGCCATTTCAATGACACGAAAGCCCTTGAGCGGCCCCATTCAGATTTCCTCCCCTTGATCGATTTCATAACTCTGTAGCGCCGACTTGCCGCAACAACCGACGACCAGACGGTGAATGCATTTGAACTCGGCACAGGCTTTTCCAGCGCCATCACCTCGCTGGTAAAAACATTAATGCCTGGAAGCAGTCCGTACGATTTCGATCATATCAAGTTTAAAGCGATCAAAGAGGACCACACAACTCTAATCACGTCAATGGGCACATGGCGATGTCATGAAACGATCAAATACAGCGATCGATTAAACAACACGCGACGACACACGGAGGCTTAGTCTCAAATAAAACTCGGACTTTTTGAGCGGAAAACCGATCGTAACGACACCTCCGGCATCACGACGCTGCCGGCTACACGCCTTGGAGAGTCATAGTGGCCGCTACCCGCTAGTGTTCAGGCGCCGACAGTGCAATGGTCCTCTGCGTTGATGAAAAGAGCCAAATCCGCACGCAGCCCGGCCTGCCGATGAAAAAGGGGCGGCGCAGACGATGACGCACGACTACAAGCGCAACGGCACCACAACGCTGTTTGCCGCCCTCGACGTGAAGACCGGCCAGGTGATCGGCGAATGCCTGCCGCGCCACCTATTCCAACCTCATCGTCTTGGCTCAATTTGGTCGAACGGTTCTTCGGCTTAATCACCGAGGATGCTATCCGCCGAGGTACCTTCAGGAGCGTCGCCGAGCTTGAGGGGACCATCGAAAACTATCTCAAAAATCACAATGCCGCGCCGACGCCGTTCGTTTGGACCAAGGCGGCTGATGTCATCTTGGCCAAGGTCGACCGCGCCCGGGAAACCCTGGCTGCGGTCGAATCCGGGAACCAAGTGTCAGAGTCGGCACACTAGGAGACCATCTACGCTCGACCATGCCGCAAGCGACCGCGCCTCCATGCATAGATCGGGTTTAGCAATTGTGCCGCACGGTTACTGGAACAATAGTTAGTTGTGCCAATGTCAATCCTGATTATTGTGCATTAAATGGACGCGCTATATATCAGATCGGCCAGATAGCGAAGGTTTGTTACAGGTCTTGAGCCAGCTCGTACCGACGTTTGCACAAGACTTCGCCATCTAAAAAAAGTACCTGATATAGCAATGAGGAGGAGCGTCATGTTGAGCTACTGTAGTGGTACGAGCGACCAGCCTTTGCTGTACCAAACGGTTGGTGCGACGCTTGAGCAGGCCGCCGAGCGTTGGCCTGCGCGCGATGCGCTGATTATCCCGCCGCAGAATATTCGCTGGTCATGGCGGCAATTGAACGACGCGGCGGACCGACTGGCGTGCGGCTTCCTGGGCCTCGGGCTGAAACCCGGTGATCGGATCGGCATCTGGTCTCCCAATCGCGTCGAATGGGTCGTCACCCAGTTCGCCTCCGCCAAGGCTGGACTTATTCTGGTTACCATCAATCCCGCCTATCGGGTCAGCGAGCTCGAGTCCGCCTTGAACAAGGTGGCAGCGAGTGCGCTGGTGCTGGCGCCTTCCTTCAAGGCCAGCAACTACATTGCAATGATTCGCGAGCTCGCGCCTGAGCTCGGCACCGGCGTTGCCGGAGACCTAAAGCTTGCTCGGCTGCCACATTTGCGATCACTCGTGCTAATGGGCGATGAGACGGTTCCAGGTTTCATTGCGTACGACTCGTTATTGCGAGATATCGGCGAAAAAAGCGATGATCTGCGACGGCTCGCAACGCGGTTACAACCCGAAGATCCGATTAACATCCAATTCACGAGCGGAACGACGGGCTTGCCGAAAGGTGCGACGCTCACGCATCACAACATCGTAAACAACGGCTACTTCGTGGCGCGACGCCAGCAATTGACTGAGCACGACCGCTTGTGCATCCCTGTGCCGCTCTACCACTGTTTTGGCATGGGTATGGGCGTTCTAGGCTGCACGACGCATGGTGCGGCGATGATCTTTCCGTCGGAAAGTTTCGACCCGCTAGCGGTCCTGCAGGCCGTGCATCACGAGCGCTGCACGGCACTGTATGGCGTGCCGACAATGTTCATTGCCGAGTTGGATCACCCGGAATTCAATGCATACGACCTAAGCTCGTTGCGCACTGGCATAATGGCTGGCGCACCCTGCCCGGTCGAGATCATGAAGCGCGTGGTCGCGCAGATGCACATGCGTGAAGTGACGATTTGCATGGGCACGACAGAAATGAGCCCGATCACTTTTCAGAGCCGGTCCGACGAGTCGTTGGAACGACGTGTCTCGACTGTTGGCACGATCCATCCGTACGTCGAAGCGAAGATTGTGGATACGGAAGGACGCGTCGTCCCCGTAGGCGTGCGCGGCGAGCTGCTCACGCGGGGTTACGGCGTTATGCAGGGCTATTGGGATGAGCCGCAAAAGACGGCCGCTACCATTGACCCGCAGGGCTGGGTGCACACGGGCGATCTCACCATCTTGGACGAGGCAGGTTACCTCAGGGTCGTGGGCCGGATTAAGGATCTGATTATTCGCGGCGGTGAGAACATTTCTCCGAAGGAGATCGAGGAATTCTTGTATGGGCATCCAAAAATCCAGGAAGTACAAGTCTTTGGTTTGCCCGATCGACGTTTGGGCGAAATCGTTGCCGCGTGGATCAAGCTCAAACCTGGCGCGTGGTGTACGGTTGAGGAGGTGCAGCAGTATTGCCGCGAGAACATCGCTCATTACAAGGCGCCGCAACACGTCTGGTTCGTTACGGAAATCCCTATGACCGTGACAGGGAAGGCTCAGAAACACATTATGCGGCAGACGATGGTCGAAAAGCTTGGGTTGCAGGAAGATCGAGCTGCCTAGGTGTCGCCGTTACTCACACTGCACGTATCGGGAGAATTGCAATGAAGAACACGCTCGTGCTGTTCGGGGCCGGCCACATGGGTTCGGCCATCGCCCGCGGAATGCTGCGCAAGGGTTACACCGATTTTCGAATCATTGACCCAGATCTGGGCAAGCTTCAGGAGTTCATAGCTCTCGACATTTGCACTGACACCGTTTGTCGAGATGTAGCGCCGGATGACGTGCTGATATTGGCTATGCCACCGCAGGCCTTTGGCGCTTTCTCATTGGACACTCCATGCGTACATAACCATCGGGGGTTAGTCATTTCTGTAATGGCTGGTATTCGGATCAGTAGTATCCAGCAGATGCTAGGTACTCAGAATATCGTCCGGTCGATTCCAAATACTCCCTCGGAGGTTTTCGAAGGAATGACAGTTTACTGCCGGTCTGCATCTGTAGATCAGAACCTCGCCCGTACGGCGCGCAACGTCCTCAAAGCGTTCGGTCGAGCCGTCGAGGTAAGTGACGAGTCGCTGATAGATCCTGCTACTGCCCTGTGTGGAGGAGGTCCGGCGTTTGTCGCCTACTTTGCCGATGCATTGCAGGAGTTTGGCGTCAAGGCCGGCATTTCGAAGGAAGCCGCGCTCGCGATCACGATTCAGGTTCTGCGGGGAACGTCAACGCTGTTGGCGACCACGGGCAAGCCTGCGATGCAACTGTGCCGGGAGGTAATGACACCCGGTGGTACGACCGAGCGGGGCATCCGGCACTTCGATGATGCAAGCCTTTCCAACACGATCGTGGATGCGCTTACCAAGTCATCAGCCCGTTCGCGCGAGCTTGGGCTTGTCGTTACGAAGTCCCTTTCTCGGTTCGAGGTGGCCAAATGAGCGGAGTAAGCGAAATGATCGGAGTAAGCGACAAGGGTTGGCTGATTGACCTACTGTCCAGCGTTGTGCCCGGCACACCGAACCTTGTGCCGGAAGTTGCTGAGGACGACGATAAGCAAATCTACTCCACGTATTTCGGTCTTGGCCATCAACTGAAACTGCACGACAGGCCAGGTGTCTTCAAAGTGAGCCTCGCTGGCATGGCACTCGGAAGCTATTTGCTGAAAGGCTTGGTGGGCGACGAGCTTAAAGGCAAATTGCTGGATCTGGGCACGGGAAGCGGCGTCTTGGCTCTGCTCTTGCGAAGCTTGGGGGCCCACGAAATCACCGCGTCAGACGTCAGCCCCAGCGCTGTTGGCTTGGCTCTCGAAAACGAGATTCTCAACTTTGGTGGCAGTCGAATTCGCTTCGTCTCGGGTGATCTTTTCATGTGTCTCCCAGAGGGCGACCGCTATGACACCGTGATTTTTAATCCGCCAGGTTGGCGCACGCCATCTTTGAGGTTCCTCGATTTCTTACGCAGGAATGGGGATGGTGTCGACATGACGCCGGAAACGATGTTTTACGGAGACGAGGTGCTGCTGAGATTTCTCAAGGATCTGCCGGACAGAATGAACCGCGCGGGCCGGGCGATTGTCGGGCTGAATTCCCTGGTAGGTATCCGCGACGTCTTGGCTCGCTACAATGCCTGCTATCCAACGGGTGCACCGTTGCATTTCCAGCTTCTGGAACGCCACTCGCTACCCTTGCTCTTCTACTCCCCAGGCTGGAAGCGGGCGGAGCCTGTTCTCCGTGAGGAGTTCGAAGAGTGGCGCGACTCGCATGGCGCCGCTTATACCATTGACGCGCAGGGTCGGTTGTACTGGTCTTATGAAGTAGTCGAATGCAGGTGCGTTCCGACAGCTTTGGGCTAGCTAAGCTAGGGGATCGTGCTGCGCAGCACGGGAGGTCATCGAAAGTAATTCGCTGGGTGGTGTGGCGTAGACGTTTATCAAGAGCCAGCTAAGCCGACAGAGAGTGGGTCAGTGAAACATTATGACGTCGTAGTTATTGGCCTTGGCATCATGGGAGCTGCTGCAGCCTGGCGAGCAAGCCTGCTCGGCGCCAAGGTTATTGCAATGGAGAAGGGCGGGCCCACCCATCGTGGAGGTTCGTCGCATGGTGCAACCCGCATCTTTCGACAAGCTTATTGGGAAGGACAGAGCTACCTGCGCCTGCTCTCGCTGGCAGATAAAGGCTGGCGAGAGCTGCAGAGCGCCTCCGAAACTCAACTTATCGTCCCGACTGGCGGTCTGTTCATCGGCCGCAGGAGTACTGGCATTGTTGCTGGCAGCCTGAGGACTGCCGTGCATGGCCAAATCGAACATGAGCATTTGACGGCGGCCGATATTCGAGAACGGTTCCCACAATTTTACGTAGACGACGACATGGAAGCGGTCTATGAGCCCGGCGCCTATGCAGTGCTGGCCGAAGAAGCGCGGTTGCAGATGCTCAATGAGGCAGTGGCTCGCGGCGCGGAACTCTCCTATGGTGAAGAGGTCGTATCGATTACCAGCAATGCTGGCTGGCCCTCGGTCACCACTCGATCCGGTCGCTCAATTGGCGCCAATTCTGTTCTGGTGTGCGCGGGAGCGGCAAATGCCATGTTGTTGCTAGAACTTGCTTCGGTTCTCCTACCCAAGCGAGTGGCAATCTACTGGTTCGAGCCTCGCCTTGGCCGCGCAGAGGAGTTCGGCCCAAGAGCGTTTCCCGTTTTTTTGTATGAAGCGAAAGACGGCGCCTTACTATACGGGATTGCTGCTGGGATGTCCGCTGAATCCGGCGTGAAGATCGGTTTCCACAACCGGCAGCACGTTACGTATGCGTCGAGCGAAGAACCAGCTCCCGACATAAAGTGGTATGCGCGCGTGATCGAAAATTATGTGACGGAGATCTTTCCTGACCTCGTACCATCCACGGTCGACGGCAAGTGGTGCATTTACACGATGACGCCAGATGAGTCGTTCGTTGTCGATCGTAGTGCCAACCACCCAAACGTCTTCTATGCGAGCGCCTGCTCGGGCCACGGATTCAAGTTTGCGCCGGCGATCGGTCAGGTCCTGGCGGAACAAAGTATGGGGCTTCGGTCTTCGGTTGATCTTGCTGCGTTCGCTTTTGATCGTTTCGGTGGGCGCGCCACCGTAACAGCGCCAAGCGCCAAACCTGCATTGCCGCAGCGGCTATTGGAGTCAAAGGCTGGAATTTGACCAAATTCTTCGTAAACACTGCCGTTCTGATTCGGTCGTGCCCGCGCTGCACCTGCGTTGGTCCGCCATTCGTGTTAACGTTGAAGGCTGACGCTGCCTCACGCCGCCGCCTCGCTATGCCCGAGCCTCGCGTTCAGCTTTTGAATCAGCTCCTCCGCGGCGTCCGCGATCACGGTGCCCGGCGGGAAGATGGCTTCGGCCCCGGCCTTATAGAGCGCGTCATAGTCCTGCGGCGGCACCACGCCGCCGATGATGATCATGATGTCGTCACGGCCCTGCTGCTTCAGGGCGGCCTTCAATTCGGGGACCGCGGTGAGATGCGCCGCCGCCAGCGACGAGACGCCAAGAATATGGACATCGTTCTCGACCGCCTGCCTTGCGGCTTCCTCGGCAGTCGCAAACAACGGTCCGATATCGACGTCGAAGCCGATATCGGCGAACGCCGAGGCGATCACCTTCTGGCCGCGGTCGTGGCCGTCCTGGCCGATCTTGGCGACCAGGATGCGCGGCCGGCGGCCCTCGGCATCCTCGAAGGCGTCGATCAGCGCCTGCACCTTTTCGACCCGGTTCGACATCGTCGAGGCCTCCCGCTTGTAGACGCCGGTGATGGATTTGATCTCGGCGCGGTGCCGGCCATAGACCTTCTCCAGCGCCTCGGAGATTTCGCCGACGGTGGCCTTGGCGCGCGCGGCGTCGATCGCAAGCGCCAGCAGATTGCCGTTGCCTTCGCCGGCCGAGCGGGTCAGCGCCGAAAGCGTCGCGTCGACGTCGTTCTGGTTGCGCTCCTTCTTCAGCCGCGCCAGCTTGTCGATCTGCAGGCGCCGCACGGTGGAATTTTCTATTCTGAGCACGTCGATCGGCGCCTCGTTGACCGGCTTATATTTGTTGACGCCGATCACCGCCTGCCGGCCCGCATCGATCCGGGCCTGGGTCTTGGCGGAGGCTTCCTCGATGCGCAGCTTGGGCACGCCGGCCTCGATCGCCTTGGCCATGCCGCCGAGTCCTTCCACCTCCTGGATATGACCCCAGGCCTTGACGGCGAGGTCGCGGGTCAGCCGCTCGACATAATAGGAGCCGCCCCAGGGGTCGATGATGCGATTGGTGCCGCTTTCCTGCTGCAGGAACAATTGGGTATTGCGGGCGATCCGCGCCGAGAAATCGGTCGGCAACGCCAGCGCCTCGTCGAGCGCGTTGGTGTGCAGCGACTGGGTATGGCCCTGGGTCGCCGCCATCGCTTCGATGGTGGTGCGCGCCACGTTATTGTAGACGTCCTGCGCGGTCAGCGACCAGCCCGAGGTCTGGCAATGCGTGCGCAGCGACAGCGAGCGCGGATCCCTCGGATTGAACGGCTTCAGCAGCTTGGCCCACAGCAGCCGGCCCGCGCGCAGTTTTGCCACCTCCATGAAAAAGTTCATGCCGATCGCCCAGAAGAACGACAGCCGCGGCGCGAAGCGGTCGACGTCGAGACCGGCCGCAATCCCGGCGCGCAGATATTCGACGCCGTCGGCGAGCGTATAGGCGAGTTCGAGGTCCTGCGTGGCGCCGGCTTCCTGCATATGATAGCCGGAAATCGAGATCGAATTGTATTTCGGCATGTTCTGCGAGGTGTAGGCAAAGATGTCGGAGATGATCCGCATCGAAGGCGCCGGCGGGTAGATATAGGTGTTGCGGACCATGAACTCCTTCAGAATGTCGTTCTGAATGGTGCCCGAGAGTTTTTCCGGCGGCACGCCCTGTTCCTCGGCGGCGGCGACGAACAGCGCCAGGATCGGCAGCACCGCGCCGTTCATGGTCATCGACACGCTCATCTGGTCGAGCGGGATGCCTGAAAATAGCGTGCGCATGTCGTAGATCGAGTCGATCGCGACCCCGGCCATGCCGACATCGCCGGTCACCCGCGGATGGTCGGAATCATAGCCGCGATGGGTGGCGAGATCGAACGCGACCGACAGGCCCTTCTGCCCGGCCGCCAGGTTGCGACGGTAGAACGCGTTGGAATCCTCCGCGGTGGAGAAGCCGGCATATTGCCGGATGGTCCAGGGCTGGTTGACATACATGGTCGGGTAGGGGCC
>Ga0302320_10031569_pt1 | contig 10043 bp, 6 predicted proteins | sample Bog_T0_3_FD_202130 | JGI IMG/M metagenome (GOLD analysis project Ga0302320, IMG submission 202130) | Peat permafrost microbial communities from Stordalen Mire near Abisko, Sweden - Bog_T0_3 | ecosystem: Environmental > Terrestrial > Soil > Wetlands > Peat | place: Sweden: Abisko, Stordalen Mire...
GGGTTGGTCGTAGACGTTGCGATAGCGGCCGAGGTAGCAGGGGTCGTGGAAGACGATGGTTTCGGGGGCCGGATGATAGGCCGCAGTCGAGGTTTCGGGCGAAGAGCGTACCTCAGGGGCTAAAGCCCGCGCTGATTCCGCAGGCATATTGTCCGGGCTGAAGCCCGGACCTACCGCGCGTGGGAGTTTGTGGGCGAAGCGAGCTAGAAATTCGCTGTGGTGCTCGATTTCGGGCGGGGTGCCGTATTCTTTCCAGTCTTCCTGGATGGTTCTTACACAGTGGGGGCAGATGCTGACGATCTTTTTGACTTTGTTCTGGGCGAAGGATTCGAGGTTGGCTTCGGCCAGTTGCTGGAAGACTAGATCGTTGCCGAGGCGACGGACAGGGTCGCCGGTGCACTTCTCCTTACGCAGGACGCCGTAGCTTGCGCCGAGGTAGTTCATGACGCGGGCGAAGTCGGCGACGATCTCGCGGCCTTTGGGGTCGTATCCGCCCATGCAGCCGAGCCAGAGGCAGTACTCCTGACGGCCGTCGAAGATGGGGAGTGCTTGTTTTTCTATGAACTTATCGCGGTCGAGGGGGCTGATGCCCAAAGCGTTCGAGCCGCGTTCGAGGTTGCGGAACAGCTTGCTGCCGTGGTCGTCTTCCCACTCGCCGGTGTTGACTGCGCCGCGGCGGAGGCCGGTGATGATGGGGACGTGCTCGATGCCGACGGGGCACTGGAACTCACATGCGCCGCAGGTGGTGCATTGGAAGATGGCTTCCTGGGAGTTGTATTTGCCGAGTAGGGGCTGGTCGGACGCGGGGCCGAGATCGTTCAAGTAGGCGCGGACGCCGAGGATGATCTCTTTGGGGTTGAGCAGCTTGCCGGTGTTGGCGGCGGGGCAGTGCTCGGTGCAGCGGCCGCACTCGACGCAGGAGTAGGTCTGGAGGCTGACGAGTTGGGTGAGGTCCTGACCGGTGACGAGGCCGAAGTCTTCATCGCCGGAGAGCGGGGGGATTTGGGCGAAGGTGCCGCGGGAGAGAAAGATGGTGGCCGGACTTAGAACAAGGTGCAAGTGCTTGGTGTGGGGGATGAGGGGCAGGAAGATTAGCAGCGAGAGCGTGTGGAGCCACCAGAGGATGCGGGCGGATGCGGAGGCTTCGGGCACGAAGAAGGCGGCCAGGTAGGTGGCCATGAGGGAAAAGATGAGAAAGGCGATGAAGCCGGATTCCCAGGAGAGTTTCTCGCCGAGCCAGCGGGGGCGGACGAGGAATCGGCGGATGAAGAGGCCGGCAATGCCCAGGGCGCAGGCAAGGGCGAAAGCGGCGGCGAAGTAGAAGTAGAAACGGGCAAAGGAGCCGGCGGGGGAGAGGAATCCGATGCCGAAGCCGACGGCGCAATGGTTGAGCGTGACCAGTGCGAAGGCCAGGAAGGTCCAGAAAACCAGCGCGTGGGCGAGGCCGGGCAGCGGTCGCTCGCGAATGACTTTGGACTGGAAGAGGACTTCGGAGGTGAAATCCCAGACGCGCTTGCCGATGGGGAAGAGGTGGAAGCTCAAGTCTTTTTTGGAGGCGAGGATCTTGTTGAGAACGACGCCGAAGCGACGCCAGAAGCCGTAGGCGGAGGCGAGGACCATGGCCGCGAAGAGGAGCTTCTCAGCGACAGAGAAATGCTGCGGTTCAGCCAGAGTTGGGATGGTCATAAGCATTGGGAGCGAGCCGGTTTACAGGGCAACGATACAGTATGAGACGGCGGGTTGGCACCACCTGCGGTGGGGCGGACGGCGCTCGCGTGCCAAATGCGATCGGTTGAGGTTTGTGGCTTCCGGTCGTTGTGACAGAAAGAAGTCGGGACCAAGAGGGTCCCCATGCACAGGGCAGGTAGAGAGTTCCGCTTTCCACCCTTGCGCAAGAAGAAAGCGCAAGAATGGGGCACCCGGATTCCTGGCGGGCACAGGAGGGCGTCGATTGCAGATGGGGCGATTCCGGTTTGACACGCGGGCAGACTTAAGGAAGAGTTAGAGCATCGACGCGAGCGGATACCTGTGTGCCAGGGCCCTGGAATTGGGTTCAGCACGGTTGGTTTGCCAGGAAGGCGGGAGGCGGGATTGGTTCGTTCATGGAGACAAGCGACGACTGTCTGCTTGCTGGCGATTTTGGCCGGATGGTCTTGCGCCGGAGCGCGTCTTTGGGCGCAAGGCAGCGAGGCGATGGTTTCCGGGCTGATCACAGGGAGCGACGGCAAGCCTATCGCAGGGGCGCGGGTTGTGGCGCGCGCGGTGTCGAGCGGAGTGGAGCGGAGCACGGTGAGTACCGCGGCTGGGGAGTACTTGCTGCTCGACCTGGCGGACGGCTTGTGGAAGATCAGGGTGGAAGCGGACGGCTATCCGGGGGTAAGACCGCTGGATTTGTGGGTTGTGCCTGCACTGCGGCAGACGCTGGATTTGCATATGAGCAGGCGGGGGGAGCGGTTGACCGGGCGTGGAGGGGAAATCTCAGCGCTGAATCAGTTTCAATCCGGAGTGGTTGATTTCGGCTTTGCCGGGCAGAGAACGATGCGATTCTCGACGCGCGTAGCTGGTTCTTCCGAGACGGTTCTGGACGATCTTGATGTATCGCCTTTGATCAGCCGCGGCCAGTTTGCGCTGACGCGCTATGTGCTGGTCCCGAGGTCGTACCAGGAAATGCGCCTGACGGCGGCGCTGTTCACCGCCGACTCGAATGTGACGCCCGGGGGGCAGCGGGCGATTGTATCGCGAAGGGGGGAGGATCGATTTCACTGGCAGGTTTTTGGAATTCCGGAGAATAACCTGCTCGCGGCCAACGCCGGGTTCTCGTCGAGCAATCTGAAGTTGGAATCGAATCAATATGGAGGCTCGGTGAGCGGGCCTTTTCGCAAGAACCGCAGCCATTTTTATGTGGTCTATGACGGACTGCGGCAGGACTCCGGCGAGGTTCTGACGGGGTATGTTCCTACGCCGGATTTTGCGGCAAATGTGGCTGCGCTGAATCCGGCGCTGGCGCCGCTGGTTCACGCTTATCCGGCGGGGTCGGCGGCGATATCCGGTTCTCCGTACGCGATGACGTTTCTGGGAACGGGAGACCAGATAACCAACGAAGACGCCCTGGGAGTGCGGCTGGATGACGATCTGGCGTCGCGAGCGAGCGGAGTGGAACGCGATGCGCTGTTTTTTCGCGGCAGCTTGGATGCAGCGCTGACGAAAGCGCCGATTGCACAGGCCGGCACCTATCTCGAGGACACGCTGGAGAGGCGAGCGCATCCGTTGAGCGGAGTGCTGGGATGGACTCACCACTTCAGCCCGATGCTGACCGACGATGCGCGATTGGGATATGTTCGCGGCAGCTTCGAATCGGCTTATAACGGGGCACTGAATTTGCCGTTCTCGCTGGTGGTTACGGGGTTGACCACGCTGAATGGGAACCAGAGCACCTATGGCGCCAGCAATGTTTATTCTGTGCAGGACAATCTGGCCTGGGTTCACGGGAAGCACACGCTGGAAACAGGTGGTGAGTTGCGACGCCAGGAGCTGAACCAGCGCAATTCCGCTGCGGGCACGCTCGATTTTATTTCCTTTGGCGCATTTGCCTCGGACGACTTGAGCACGGCGTCGTACAGCCAGGCATTGTCCGGGAACGGGCTGCGCGAGGTGCAGTTTTACGGATGGGCGCAGGAGAACTGGCGGCCGCGGGGAAATCTGGGCCTGGGCGCCGGGGTTCGCTACCAGTTTTTCAATCGCCCGCACGAGATCAACGGCAAGGCGATTCCCTTTGATTTTGCGACTTGCGGGGCACAGGGTTTTTGCGGTCCCGGGGCTTCGTTCGATCAACTGAATCGTTGGAACTTCGATCCTCGGATTTCCGCCGCATGGGCTCCGGAGCGCGGTCCGGATTGGCTTCGTTCGCGGGTGGTGGTTCGGGCCGGCGGCGGGATTTACCACACCAATGGGTTACTTGCGGACCAAAGCCAGCCGATTTACAACGAGGTGGAGAACTTTTCGCTCAGTTCAGCCACACAGCCTGGATTGAGTTATCCGCTCACGCCTTTCCTGGCGGAGGCGGCGGGTGTGGCGTCCGCCCTGGGCATGGATCGCAGGAGGAAGGACGCGTATGTGACGGAGTGGAGCGTCTCGCTGCAGGGCACGCTGCCGGAGAGGCTTGTGACCACGGCGACCTACTTTGGCGCGCAGGGAACTCATTTGCCTGCGGACACCTATGTGAACTTGATCGACCCGCAGACGCGGAGCCGTCCTTATCCCGCGTTTGGACAGGTGAGCTATTGGGGAAACACGGGGTCTAGCAGCTACAACGCTTTCGCTTTCCTGGTTCAGCGGGATATGTGGCGGGGCATGCAGGCGACGGCCGGGTATAGCTTGGGCCATGAGATTGACGATGGCGCATCGGGAGCCGGGGAAGCGGATGCGCCGGAGGATCCGTCGTGTCCGCGGTGCGGGCGGGCATCGGGAGACGGGGATGTGCGCCAGACGCTGGGATTGACCGACATTTACCAGGTCCCGTTTGGAAACGACCGTCCCTATCAACTGAGCAATGTTTGGCTGAACCGCGCGGTAAAAGACTGGGAACTGGTGAATGACCTGACGGCACGCACGGGCCTGCCGGTAAATGTCACGATTGACCGCAGTTCAACCCAGGTAGCGACGGGTTACACGGTGAATCAGCGGCCGGACCGGGTGCCGGGAGTGAGTCTTCGCCCGGCGAACGGGCAGAGTATGCAAGAGTGGCTGAATCCGGCGGCTTTCACCACCGTCCAAGGCTTGTATGGGGATGCCGGCCGGAATGTGGCTCGTGGGCCAGGGGCGTGGCAACTGAATACGGGCTTGCGCCGTACGTTTCTTCTGCCTCGAAAGATACGGTTACGGGTGACCGGCGAGATGCTGAATACCTTCAATCACACGCAGCTTGGGCAGCCGCTGAGCGACTGGTCGACCAAGCAGTTTGGTGAGATTGTGACGTCGTCCAATACGAGCCGGGTGGGGGTGGGCGGGGCCCGGGCGCTGTTCGTTTCCTTCGATGTTACCCACTGAGCGGGTTGAGGACGGTTTGCGCTAAAGCTGGCTGTTTTCTGGAGTTTGTGCGCGCCATTGGAAGCAGAGGCCGAAGCCGTCGGGGTCGGTGACGTAAAGCTGCTTCATTCCGTACCAGGCGACCTTTGGCGGATTGATCTTGAGGCCCTTGTCGGTCAAGTGCTTATAGGCCGCGTCGACGTCGGGGCAGCCGATGTAGAGGCAGGTGTCCCGGTGGCCGGCAATGCGGGTTGGATCGGGAACTTCAGGGCGCTCGCCGTAGTCGTAGGCGGTATTGAGCATGATTTCGGTGTTGTCGCCGTGCCTGAGCAAGCACCAGCCAAAGTCGTCTTCGGCGACGGGATTGGAGTGCTCATTCACAGTGAAACCGAGGATGTCGCGATAGAAGCGGACCGAGGTCGGCATGTCAAAAACTTCGAAGTAGGGACACGCGCCGCGCATGTCGATTGCCATTTGGGACCTCCGGAATTTAGGAACGAAGTCCAAAATAGCACGCGATGCGATGAAAATGCCGTAAACTCCGAGCATGAATTGTCTTAAGCGATTCCCTGGGCTTGTTTTTACCGCGGTGCTGGTGTGCACCGGCCTTTGCGCCAAGGAGCCTCCAACCTCGAAGAGCCCCGCGCCCACGGCGAACGCTGTGTTGATCCAGAAAATTCAGGCGATACTGCTGGAGCCGACGTTGAGCCATGCGGAGTTTGGGATCAGTGTGAAGTCGCTGGATGGACAGGTGCTTTATGGGTTCAATGACGCACTGCTGTTTACGCCGGCTTCGAACGCCAAGCTGGCGACAACGGCGGCAGCCTATGCGCTGCTGCCGGTGGACACGCTGACCTGGACGACGAATGTGGTGGCCGATGGGGTGATCGATCCGCAGGGCGTGCTGCATGGGGATATTGTGCTGCTGGGTTGCGGGGACCCGACGATGAGCGCGCGCCATTATCCCTATCGCTCGGCACAGGCCGCAGCGGCCGCGGCAGCACAGGCGGAGAAGCCGGCGACGGCGATGGATTTGCTGGATGCAATGGCGCAGCAGGTGGAGCAGGCGGGCGTGCGCAAGGTGGATGGGCAGGTGGTGGGCGACGATACATTTTTTGTCGATGAGCCTTACGGTGAGTCGTGGGGCTGGGACGATCTGCAATGGAGCTATGGAGCGCCGGTTTCCGCGTTGAGCTTTGCGGACAACACGATTGAGTTGCAGATTGGAGCCGATGCGGGCGCGCCGGGGGGAACGGTGGCGACGTGGACTCCAAATGTGGAGTACTATGCGCTCGAAAACAACATGACGCCAACAGCAGCGGGGCAGGTGGGGCATCCTGGGTTAGACCGGCGGCCGGGAGCGCTGATGGTGCGGGCGTGGGGGACGATTCCGGCAAATGGACTGCATGCGGGGCTGGCGATTGAGGATCCGGCTGAGTTTACGGCGGCGGCTTTCAAACAGGCGTTGGCGGCTCGCGGGGTGGAGGTGACGGGGTCGGCGGTTTCGCGGCACAAGTTTTCGTTGGAGACGAAGGAATTTGCTGAGGAGCGGTCGCAGGTGCTGCATTTGACTCCGTCGCAGGAGAGCATGATTGCGGCGCCGCTAGCGGGCAAGCAGTTGTTGGCGTCGCATGTTTCGGTTACGGCTGCTGAAGACATTACGGTGACCAACAAGGTAAGCCAGAACCTTCATGCGGAACTGCTGCTGAGGCTGCTGGGCAAGGAGTTTGGCACGGACGGGAGCTTTGCGCAGGGATCGCGGGTGGTGCGGCAGTTTCTGGTGGATGCGGGAGTGAACGACAGCGACTTTTTTTTGTACGACGGATCGGGGATGAGTCCGGATGATCGGATTGCGCCGCGGGCGTATGCACAGTTGCTGAGCTATGCCTCGCGGCAGGGATGGGGCAAGGCTTGGCGGGATTCGTTTCCTGTGGCGGGAGTGGATGGAACGCTTGCCGCGCGGTTCAAGAACTCGCCTCTCAAGGGCAAGCTTTGGGCAAAGACGGGAACGTTGAATGAGACCAATACACTGAGCGGGTATCTGACTGCGGCGAGCGGAAAGACGGTGGCGTTTTCGATTCTGGTGAACGGACACCGGCCGGGAAGCGAGACGGAGTTGCAGGCGATTGACCGGATTGCGGAGGCGATTGCGGCGAACGAATAGAGGGTGGTTCTGGGCATCTGCGCTGTTCGCGTTGCAGCCTTTGATCGCCAAAATTACTACGAGAGAGCGCGAACTTTTGGCGAGTCTTTCCGAGACCCTACGGAGAGGCTTTCACAAGGCTTCAGAGGTTGAGTCTCAGGAGTCTTGCATTCATTTTGGCTTCAGCGAGGCGGCGCACGCGCGCTCTGGCCTGCGCTGCCTTCCATCGCTTTCCTGACAGAATTAGCGGGAGGAAACCGGCTAGAAGAGCTACAAAAATTGCCATAAGAATGGCGATCGCCTCCATGCCAGCCTCCTGCGGGCAGTTTACACCTTCCAGGATATGACGGGGCATCCGGGTGCTGTCCGGTGCAAAAACTACAATCAGCGGAGATGCAACACATCACGCGAAGAGCGGAAGCCTGGCGCCGTGCCTTGTATTATGGGAGGCAGATGCGTTCTCGACTGTTTCTTTCTTCCATTGCTCTCTTGGGCTGCTCGGCTGCGATGGCCGGGTGCCGGTCGCTGCCTGCTTCAAAGCCGGAGGCATTGTTTACGGTGGAGGAAGGCCGCGGCGCGATTGTCTACCACCAGAAATGCGCGAAGTGTCACCATCCGAACACAACACGGCCGCTGAATGGGCCGGGGCTGCAGGCGCTGACCAGGGTGAAGGCGATGCCGTCGGGCGCTCCGCCTACGGACGAGCGGCTGACGTATGTGATTGTGCATGGGCGGAATAATATGCCGGCTACGCAGCTGACCGATGACCAGATGAGCGATTTGCTGGCCTATCTGCACACGCTATGAAGGACGATGCGGAGACCGGCGAGAGCGCAGAGAGCCCACCCAAGGCTGGGCGCGGTAATGTGTTCCAATTTCCCGCTGTGTTGGTATTTGGGCTGTATCTGATTGCGCTGTCTTTCGTGAATATCTTCGGCGTCGTCGGCGGTCAGGTCCATCCCGTCTACTTGTTGTTTTCGGCGATTTTCTTTGCTGTGGCATCCGGGTTGCTGATGATGTTTCGATGGGCCTGGAGCTTTGCGCTGGCGGCCGCGGTGTTTCTTATGGGGCTGTTTTTTTGGAGGTTCTACACTCAGCATGAGACCCCTTTTATTTTCCAAGGGCTGCTGAACCTGGTGTTTTTTCTTTACCTGGTCAGGCCGGAAGTTCGAGAAAAGCTGAGGTAAATCGCAAAACTTTATGCGATCTGTTTGCGCTTTAGGCGCGAAATGTTAGTCTTTTGCCCATGCTGCGCTTACGTTTTCGCTCCTTTCTTTGTGTTGCCCTCGCATTTGCCGCTGCGATTCCTAGTCACTCCGCAGACACGCCGAAGAAACGTGACATCAACCTCGACGATCTGGCGAAGTTCCAGCGTGTCGGTGCTCCTGTTGTCTCGCCTGATGGGGAATGGGTGATTTACTCCGTCAGCCAGACGGATGTGAAGAAAGACAAGGGCCAGAGCCACCTGTGGATGGTGAAGTGGGATGGGTCGGTCCGGCTGCAACTCACGTTTGGCGAAGAGGGTGCGGGTTCGCCGAAGTTCAGCCCGGACGGGAAGTACATCAGCTTCACGTCATCGCGGCCGGGGCCGGCGAAGGGGAACCAGGTTTGGGTGATGGACCGGCGTGGTGGGGAAGCTGAGCAGTTTACTGGGATTTTGGATAAAGACATTGACGGGTATAGCTGGTCGCCGGATTCGAAGCAACTGCTGCTGACGCTGTCTCCGAAAGAGGAGCCGGATGCGGAGGAGGGTAAGCCACCGGCACCGCCGAAGCCAATTGTGGTGGATCGGTACCACTTCAAGCAGGACGTGCACGGGTATTTGCACGACGATGAGTTCTCGGCGCTCTATCTCTACGACATTGCTTCGAAGAGATTCGAGAAGCTGACGACGTTGAAGAATGTGGATGAAGAGGATGCGGAGTGGTCGCCGGATGGGGCGTGGATTGCGTTTGTGGCGAACGCGGATGCGGACCCGGACAGGAGCAACAACACGGATGTCTTTGTGGTTGCACCGAAAGCCGGCTCCGCGCCGAAGAAGCTGACGACATCGATGGGTCCTGATGGAGGACGACTGGCTTGGTCGCCGGATTCGAAGTCGATTGCTTACTCAGAGGGCGCGGAGTTGAAGCTGCTGGAGTACTCGCAGGAGAAGCCGGCGGTAGTTACCCTGGACGGCAAGGTAAGTTATCCGGCGGCAAAGCTTGATCGCTCTGTCCGCTCACCGATTTATTCGCCCGATGGGCACTTGAGTTATCTGGTTAGTGACGATCGCGACCAATATCCGGCGGAGGTTGAGCTAACTGGGAACGGGGCGAAGAAACTGCTGGAGAAGCAGGGCGCGGTGATGAGCTGGGACTCGGCGAAGGGGCATACCGCGGTTTCGTTCAGCGACGATAGCAATCCTGCGGAGATCTATGCGCTGGAGAATGGTTCGCTGCGGAAGCTGACGACTTATAACGATGCGTTGATGGCTGAACTGAACCTGGTGCCGACGGAGAACATTGAGTTCAAGAGTAAGGACGGCACCGATGTGCATGCGCTGCTGACCAAGCCGGAGAGCTTCAAGGCGGGAACGCCGGTGCCGATGATTCTGTTTATCCATGGTGGACCGAACGGGCAGGATGAGCACGCGTTTGATTTTCTGCGGCAGTGGGTGGCGACCAAAGGGTATGCGGAGTTGAACGTGAATTACCGCGGTGGGTCAGGGCGCGGGCAGGATTATTCCAAGGCGATAGCGGGGGACTGGGGGCACCTGGAGGTTGAGGACTTGCTGGCGGGTGTGGACAAGGCTGTGGCCTTGGGCGTGGCCGATCCGGATAAGTTGTGCGTAACGGGATGGAGTTATGGCGGAATTCTGACGGACTATACGACG